>Ga0163216_100327_pt1 | contig 90883 bp, 88 predicted proteins | sample SynspAceP_FD_167610 | JGI IMG/M metagenome (GOLD analysis project Ga0163216, IMG submission 167610) | Saline lake microbial communities from Ace Lake in Antarctica - Synechococcus sp. Ace-P (Illumina Assembly) | ecosystem: Environmental > Aquatic > Non-marine Saline and Alkaline > Saline ... | reverse complement strand
CCCCATCAAACCTTCAACCTGCCGTAACTTCACGACAATCTCTTCGGGCTTCGGTCTCTTAATGGCCATCTCTGGTCCTCCGCTTTCCTAACTATAGGGGCGGACCACTTCAAAGGGGGAGGCTCAAAGGCCCAGAGAAAGCCGCCAAAGGGTTTCCGGCACTTCCAGGGTCAGCCGACCGGCAAACATTGTACCAAGCACGCTGCCCGCTCCAAACCACACCAATATCCAAGGTGTTGCATTTCGCCATTGCAACATGGCGCGCCCGGCATTTGAGCCAAGTTGTACGGCACCATGAACGGGTACCAGCGCGCTCAGTGGCATGCCCAGCCCCATTATGGCGATCAGCAGAACACCGCCACCCAGCCCAAAAGCTGCGGAAATGGCTGATGTTCCAAAGCTTGTGATCAGCAAAATAAGCGCGAACCACGGCTCAACGGAATCAGGTAAAATGGAGGCCAGCACTTAGCTTGCGTTTCGATGTTTGGAGCACATGGCGGAATCCAGATGAGACTGGTGGGAGGGGTGTCTAATCTAACGCGCAGTTGAAAATTCTACAAGTGCACTCGGCCCAATGAAGTGGATTGCTATTGGGATGGTCTGATGCCTCTCGCCATTGCATACGATCACATCCGAAATCCAGAGCGCTCAAAAAAAACGCCAAGAGCCCAACCAGGCTCTCAGCGTCTTGAATTCTTGCTATCCAGAGTGCGGACCCTGGAGTTCCAAATTAGTCAATATACTATTCACCTTCATACTCTTCACCTTCGCAGGTGTTGAATCCTTCGCTCAAATCGAACGATTCAGGCACGCATGACGCATCAGCCAAAACGAGTCCCAGAAGATTGTCTTCGCCCCAATCATCGGGATCATCTTCACGATGGCGGCGAATGAGGGACTTGTCGTCACCAATGTAGAAGGTTACGCCGCCCCAGACGCCTTCATAATCGTTCTCGCCAATCCGACCTTCTGCAAACAGGGCAACGCCACTGGAGAAGATCTGCTGGTCAAGCTGGTACTCAATGCCCAGTGCGAGCGCATGAGTTTCAGCCGTATAACGATGACCAACGCTCAGCTCAAGATTATCCATCGCGTAGTATGACACATCACTGAATGCGAACAGGTTTTCGTCATCCACTTCAATGACCGTATCAACATCAATAAATTCGGCGCCAATAACACCTTTGACGGTCACGCGGTCCCAGTAATATTCAGCTTCAACACCAACACGGCTGATGCTTCCATCCAAATCACCATGGTGTGTGTAAGATCCATAAAGACCCAGCAGACCTATCGTCGGATCACGCCAAAACAAGTGCGCTGCGCCGCCACCAAAAAACTCTTCATCATGAACGCCAGCCGCAGCATCCAATTGCACGCCGTAGCGGGTGCCGACTGGAACCGAAAGCGAGCCTTCAAGAGCGCCATAGCCTTCTTCGAACAAAGAACCGCCCAGAATAGAAATCTTACCATTGATGCCTGATACCGCAGGCAGCACATTTGGCTCAACTGGTGTTCCCTCAAGATACAGATCAGCTGCAACAGCGGATCCAGCAAACACCACACCTGTCACCAGTGCGGTCGATACGAGAAATACGTTTCGGATAGACATATTTCGGATAGACATGGACGACCTCGGCTAAACATGGATTAAATCAATTCAAGGTTGAATATTTCTACCAAGGAATTTTACGGTCATCAACATCCAAATTTGTCGTGGTTTGGTTTTTTTGACGCTGTGATAGAATTGCAACGCTTTTCGGCATATCACAGGTGCAAATTGAAAAAGGCGCTAAAGACCAGAACTGGCTCTCAGCGCCTTGAATGTCGAATTACTATTTTTCAGTAGGCTCCACTTCGCCGAGCATAATCTTACGCGTTTCGCCTGTGCAGCTATTGTAGAAAATAGGTTCGTCAAGAACCGTTGTATCTCTACCCGACAACGACCCTTCAGACGTTGACCCAGATTCGCAGGTACTTCCCAAAACCGCTCCCAGGAGATTGTCTTCGCCCCAATCATCGGGATCATCTTCCCGATGGCGGCGAATGAGGGACTTGTCGTCACCAATGTAGAAGGTCACACCTCCCCAGATGCCTTCATAATCATTCTCGCCAATCCGACCTTCTGCAAACAGCGCAACGCCACTGGAGAAGATCTGTTGGTCGAGCTGATATTCAACGCCCAGAGCCAATGCATGGGTCTCAGCTGTGTAACGGTGCCCAACACTCAGCTCAAGATTGTCGAGCGGGTAGTATGACAGATCACTGAATGCGAAGAAGTTTTCATCATCTATGTCGGTGGTAACATCAACATCGAAAAACTCAGCACCCACAACAGCCTTGAAGGTTAACTGGTTCCAATAATATTCGCCTTCCACACCAATGCGACTGACACTGCCACCCAAATTGTCATGATAAGTATGAGAGCCGTACACACCCAGCAAGGCCATGCTTGGATCACGCCAGAACAGATGGCCCGCGCCGCCACCGATGAACTCTCCATCATGTGTGCCAACGGCGCCGTCCAATTGCAGACCGTATCTGACACCTACCGGGATCGAGATCGACCCGGCCAGAGCGCCATATCCTTCGTCGAACAAAGAACCACCTAAAACGGAAATCTTACCGTTGATACCGGAAACCGCGGGCAGCACACTCGGCGCAACAGGCGTTCCTTCCAGATACATATCAGACGCCAAAGCGGAGCCAGCAAAAGCTGCACCGGTAAATAACGCTGCAGAAACAAGAAAACCATTTCGTAAAGACATAAAACCCCACTTAAAATCAACTTGGTGGGTACCAGACGCTGCTTGAATAACAAGCCCACTCACACCAAAAAACGCAATTTTTTCAATAAAAACAGTTATTTAACAATCGTAGATACGTCGAAATTCATAACGCCCCGGAGAGGTAGAGTTGCGAATTCAACCAAAGATCGGCCCGCCAGATGGAACGCTCGCGCGGCTGGTCTGGATCGGTTTTTTCCAGCTAACAGCCCGGTGGTGGGCGGCAATACTGATAAAATGAATGGGTGTTTCACAGCTAAATAATGCGTTTTGGACCAGCATTAATGGAGCCGCATCAAGAACGAAATGTATGAATTTGCGTATTCTAAAGCGTCTCCAACACCTTCACCCGACTCTGTAAGTGTTGCTTTCTTGCCAATATGTAAGCTGAATCGGTAGCAAGACCCGTGCTAGCCTTTGCCAACACCATGGCAAATCAGCTATGGAGTTACCAAATCACTGAGGGAAAGACCAACCGGCACGTGTCTGAAGCGCACTGATATTTCTGATGCACTGTGACGCTCTTGCATTTGCAAGGCCGGGTTATACCTGATTGTGATCGATTGATAGACAACCAGAACTGTGGAGCTGGCCGTGAGTCTTGTGCGCATAATCAGGCAGATGATGACAGGAATGCTGGCACGCCGAGGGCTCGGTCGTCGAGCAATTATCGCCCTGCTGCCTTTCGTGCTGGTGGTGTCCCAACCCGCTGCTGCCGCTCCTTACATTCTTGTTGATCTGGACAGCGGTCGCATTCTTGAGGAAAAGGACGGTCTGACCCCCTGGTATCCGGCTTCTGTGACAAAGCTGATGACCTCCTATGTGACTTTCGAAGCCATGGCAGCCGGCGAATTGACCATGCGGTCCGCTGTTATTGTTTCGCAAAATGCTCTGAATGAACCCCCCAGCAAGATGGGTTTTCGAGTCGGAACCGAAATCACCGTCGAAAATGCTCTGAAAATGGTTCTTGTGAAATCGGCTAATGACATTGCGGTGGCACTTGGAGAAGCGGTCTCTGGCACCGAGGCAAAATTCGTCTCCCGGATGAACAAGACGGCCCAAAGGCTGGGCATGACCGGCACGCGGTTCCGCAATCCAAACGGCTTGCCTGCCAGAGGTCAGACGACCAATGCGCGGGATATGGCTGTGCTGACACAAGCCATTTTGAAGCGTTTCCCGGAACATGGCGATCTGTTCAAGATCACAGCCATCAAGGCGGGCAAAAAAGTGCTGCGCTCCTACAATCCATTGTTAACGCGCTATCGCGGCGCCACCGGCATGAAAACAGGTTTCATCTGCTCTTCTGGTTTTAACATGGTAGCCACCGCCAAACGTGGCAACAAACATCTGATCGCAGTCGTCTTTGGCGCGCCCTCTTCGCAGGAACGTGCGGAAGAGGCTGCCAGACTGCTGAACAAGGGATTTCGGGCCTTTGGATTGAAAGGCCGTAAGAATGTGAGCAAGTTCAAAGCGCGCGGCCTGACCACAGAGCCCGTTGATCTGCGCCCGCAAATCTGTAGCCAGGAAGCGCGCAGCAAGCGTTACAAGCGACTGGAAACCTACAAGATGGGTGAAGGTAAATCTCTGCTCAGCAAAAATGTTCTGGTCAGCACAGCCCCGATTGTTGTGCGCACAGGCAATGCGATCAAGACCATCGCAGCCAATTTGCGCAATGCGCCCACTCCAGTGCCGCGCCCGAACATTGTCCTGACATCCTTGCCGAGCCCGATCGCGGCCGATGCATCTGGCAGCGCTGCAACACCCGGTGATGTAGCAGCCGATGAGGTCGATACCGGCGATGGTGATGGCGACAAGGAACAGTTGATGGCGAAGGCAACACCGGGCGGTATTCCGCTGCCGATCAGTCGTCCTGCATTTTCAAAAGCCGGTTCAGTACCGGCCAATTCGGTAGTGGATGAGCGGACGCTGGAAGACGCGCTTTAGGCACTCGGGCGCCAAGCTGCGTGGTTCAGGCTTTCGATCAAATCTGTTTGGCCTGATTGACATGTTTGGCCTGATTTTCGGTCTCTATCCTTTCTCAACATAATAATGGACCGCATCCCCATGCGGCTCTTGCCGCAACAATTTGTGGCGATGTTCTGTACAGAAATGCGGTATGTCGATGGTTGCCATGGGATCGGTGCTGATCACCTGCAACACGTCGCCTGCAGCAAGACTTCGCAGTGCCTTCTGGGCTTTGAGCACGGGCAGCGGACATTGCAGGCCCGTCACATCGAGCACAGTGAAGCTGCTTTCATTCGGTGTTCCGCCACCAGCGGTCTGGCCTGAATTGCTCATATGGATCTGCACCAATCTTCTATGTTCATTTGTGCTGTTCTGGCAGAAAATCAACCGAGAAAGCAATTGTTGAACTTGGTGATTCTGCACGGTATCGTTCAATCAGAACACAAAATATTGAGTAGCAATGGTGGTCAACACCTATTAATCGGGGACCTACCGACTGGGGGGGTCATCACAAGGGAGAATGCGTGGCTTTTTTTCCTCGGATACGCAGTGAATACGCCTATTTGACCGGTGCAATCCGCACATTGCGGCGGCTGAAACCGGTTGTCGAGAAAAAGACACGCCTGTGGCCGGATGTGCTTGAAGAGTTGGCCGACAGATACGGCGACCGACCCGCGCTGCTCAGCCACAATCAACAACTCAGCTATAATGCGTTTATGGGCCGCGCAAACCAATATGCGCATTGGGCAAAATCACAGAACCTGCAAAAGGGCGATGTGGTTGGACTGCTGATGCCCAACTGCCCAGAGTTTCTTGCGGTTTGGACCGGAATTGCCCGCGCTGGCGGTGTTACGGCTCTGTTGAACACCAATTTACGGGGGGCCTCCCTGGCCCATAGCGTGAACATTGTCACGCCGAAGCATATCATCGTTGATGCAGCGCTGGCCGGGCAGTTTACAGATGCCGAGCAGTATTTGGATTACGGGCCTGCCTCGGATGGGCCCGAACTCTGGGTCCCCGAACTCTGGGTCTACGACAACCCGGCAGAAAATAGTGCCGACTCCACCAAAGCATTCAAACCCCTGAAACCATTGGTGGACGCGGCCAATGCCGGGCCGCTGCCTCTTGAAGATCGGCCCGCCATCACCACCGATGATAAATGCCTCTACATCTATACAAGTGGCACCACCGGCCTGCCGAAAGCGGCGAACATCAATCATTATCGCGTTCAGGCCATCATGCATGGCTTTTCTGCAGCCACAGGTGCCAGCGATCAGGACCGCATGTATAATTGCATGCCAATGTATCACTCGGCAGGCGGGCTGATTGCCACAGGCTCGGTTCTGACGCGCGGCGGTTCCGTGTTTATTGCCGAACGCTTTTCAGCCAGCACTTTCTGGGACGATGTGGTCGATAATGACTGCACCATGTTTCAATATATTGGTGAGTTGTGCCGCTATCTTCTCAATTCCCCGCCCCATGCAAAGGAACGGTCACACAAGATCCGTATGTGCAATGGCAATGGTCTGCGGCCTGATATCTGGGAGGCGTTTCAAAGCCGCTTTCAGATTCCACAGATCCTTGAGTGGTATGCCGCTACGGAAAGTAATGCGGTTTTCTTCAATTTCGATGCCAAGGTCGGCGCTATTGGCCGCATTCCAAAATGGGCCGAGCATAAATTCGTCACGGAAGTCGTGCGGTTTGACTACGAAACCGAAGCGCCAAAACGCAATGCACAAGGGTATTGTGAAATTTGCGATCCTGGTGAGATCGGTGAGGTCGTATCGCAGATTCTAAACGATCCGAAACGACCGAGCCAACGCTTCGAGGGCTACAGCAACAGCCAGGAAAGCCAGCAGAAGGTTCTGGAGTCTGTTTTCGAGCCAGGGGACCGCTGGTTCAGGTCCGGCGATCTGATGCGCCGGGATGCGCTGGGGTACTTTTACTTTATTGACCGCATCGGGGATACATTCCGCTGGAAAGGCGAGACTGTTGCCACGTCAGAAGTGTCGGAAAACCTGACCAATTTTGCTGGCGTCCATGAAGCCAATGTCTATGGCGTATCGGTTCCCGGGATGGAAGGCCGCGCTGGCATGGTGGCTCTTGTGGTGGAGGATGATTTCGACCCGGCTGCCTTCTACAGCCATGTGCTTAAAGCCCTGCCCGACTACGCGCAACCGGTCTTCCTGCGCCTGCAAAACCACATTGAAGTCACAGGCACGTTCAAGCAGCGCAAGATTGAACTGGTAAAACAGGGTTTTAATCCTGATGGGCTTTCAGATCCGCTGTTTATCATTGACGACGGGTCACAATCCTATGTGAACCTGACGCCCGCGCTTTACGATGACATATGCTCTGGTAAAAGACGGCTTTAAATGGCCGTTTGGTTTTCGGCAAATTTTTGAATTGGGACATCATGACAGGCAATATTCTCGCAATTGACCAGGGAACGACATCGAGCCGCTCCATCATTTTTGACGCCTCACTGGCATCCATCGGTTCCAGTCAGCAGGAGTTCACGCAGTTTTTCCCGAAATCCGGCTGGGTGGAACATGATGTGGAGGAAATTTGGGACAGTGTTGTGGCAACCGGTCAGGCAGCCCTTGCTGATTGCGGTCTGAGTGCCGACGCTATCTCCGCTATCGGCATAACCAATCAGCGCGAGACTATTGTTGTGTGGGACAGGACCAGCGGTGCTGCCATCCACAAGGCTATTGTCTGGCAGGATCGGCGCACAGCAGAGTTTTGCGCAAAGCTGAAATCCGAAGGTCATGAGCCTCTGTTTACGAAAAAAACAGGCTTGCTGCTGGACCCTTATTTCTCGGCAACGAAGCTGGCCTGGGTACTGGATCACGTAGATGGTGCCCGCGCACGCGCAGAAGCAGGTGAGTTGGCGTTTGGCACTATCGACAGTTTTCTGATCTGGCGTCTGACCGGCGGCAAATCCCATGTCACGGATGCCACCAATGCAGCCCGGACCATGATTTTCAACATTCACACCCAGGATTGGGATGATGAATTGCTGGATATTCTCAACATCCCCCGCGCTTTGCTGCCTAAAGTGCTGGATTGTGCCAGTGATTTCGGCACCGCAGAGGCCCGTATTTTCGGGGCCGAAATTCCCATTGCGGGCGTGGCGGGCGATCAGCAGGCCGCGACAATCGGTCAGGCCTGTTTCAAACCCGGCATGTTCAAATCAACCTATGGAACCGGCTGCTTTGCGCTTTTGAATACAGGCGATAAACCGGTTCCTTCCAATAACCGGTTGCTGACAACGATTGCCTATCGGCTGAATGGCAAGGTCACGTATGCGCTGGAAGGCTCTATCTTCATTGCGGGCGCTGCTGTTCAGTGGCTGCGTGATGGCATGAAAATGCTGGACGATGCCAGCCAGAGCGGTGCCATGGCGGAGGCGGCTGATCCGCATCAGGATGTCTATCTGGTGCCAGCCTTTGTCGGCCTTGGCGCGCCCTATTGGGACGCGGAGGCGCGAGGTGCCATTTTTGGTCTGACACGCGGATCAGGTCCCAATGAGCTGGCCCGCGCTGCGCTGGAAGCGGTGTGTTATCAGACCCGTGATCTGCTGGAAGCCATGCAAAAGGACTGGGCTGCGGATGCAGATACGGTGTTGCGGGTAGATGGTGGAATGGTGGCCAGTGACTGGACCATGCAGTTTCTCGCCAATATTCTGGATGCCCCGGTCGATCGTCCGACCATTTTGGAAACCACCGCATTGGGAGCCGCCTGGCTGGCAGGCCATCAGGTTGGTGTGTGGGGCGATCAGGAAGCCTTCGCAGCGCGCTGGCGTTTGGACCGAACCTTTACCCCTGATATGGATGAAGACACGCGCGCGCAAAAATATGCAGGCTGGAAAGATGCTGTCAGCCGGACGCTCAGCAAGCCAATCTGAGAGCAAGCCAAACTGGGAGCCGGCAAGATTAGGTTTTGCTCAAACAAAAACCCGGATCTGGATGATCCGGGTTTGCTGTCATTTCAAATTTCAGTCATGCCAAATTGCGATAAGGCCAGACTGCGATAAAGCCTGATCAGACCGGTGCCAAAACCATGGTCATCTGTCGGCCTTCCAGCTTTGGTGGCATCTCCACCTTGGCTATTTCCTTGGTGGCTTCCTTGACGCGCATCAGAACCTGCATGCCCAGTTCCTGGTGGGCCATTTCACGGCCACGAAAACGCATGGTTACCTTGACCTTGTCGCCCTCTTCAAAGAATCGGTTCACTGACCGCATCTTCACCTCGTAATCATGGATGTCGATATTTGGTCGCATCTTGATTTCTTTGACGTCGACGGTCTTCTGCTTTTTGCGGGCTTCCGCAGCTTTTTTCTGGGCCTGGTACTTAAATTTACCATGGTCCAAAATTTTGCAGACAGGGGGTTTGGAATTTGCCGCGATTTCTACAAGGTCCAACCCTGCTTCAGCGGCCATTTCCATGGCTCGTACGGTCGGCACGATGCCGTGGTTTTCACCCTGATCATCAATCAGCTGGACATCGGCTGATGTAATTTCCTTATTGGCACGAGGGCCTTCTTTCACTGCCGGAGCGGCTCTATGGGGACGGCGAATGGTGGTTTACTCCTGATTATTAAAGATATGCGCTAGATTGGTGTTGGCGAGTCATTTGTCCAGTGTTGTGTAGCATACTGAATGCAATTTCATCATTCTGAACAAAGTTTCCGGCAATTTGTCGGCAGTCCTCCGCCCACGCGTGCTTAAAATCCTGTGCTGCGACGAAAAAGTCAAGAACTCTGCTGTTTTGAAGGCAGAAAACATTAAGATTTCGCAATCTTTGTGCTGCCACGGGAATCAATTTCGCTTTTTGGCGCTTAAAAGAGCACTATAAACCTCTAGTGTCTGCGCACACATCGCCTGCAATGAAAAGTTTCTCGACACATATTCTCTTGCTCGTGCGCCGATGATGGCACGCGCTTCTGGCCTCATGGTCAGAACGAGTTGCATCGCCTGTGCCAATGAATCCGCATCGCCCGGTGGAACGCGCCAACCAGTGCGCTCAGCTTCACTCACATCTGGCGGTGCCAGAATTGTTTCTTTTGCGCCACCATGGTCGGTTGCGATGGTGGGAACCCCGGCAGCGCCTGCCTCAACGGCGGCACGCCCGAAGGCCTCCTGTCGCGTAGAGGCCACAACCATACATGTCGTCAGGCTGAGCGCTGCTGGCACATCATCACAATGGCCTACCAAACGAATATGATGGCTCAATCCACGCGTTTCAATGGTTTGGCGAAGTCGGGTTTCATAAGCGGCATCACCCTGACTGCCACCAGCCAGGATCAGCAAGGGTTGATGTTGATCTGACAAACTGGCTTTCAGCACCTGAGCCATGGCGTCGATCAACACTTCCTGGCCTTTCCAACCGGTCAGTCTGGCAACATTGAGAATCATTGGACGTTCGATGTCCGTTGGTTCCAGACCCCATCTCCGCCGCAGCGCTTCACTGCGTTCCAGAGAGACAGCATCTGGGGCAAATGCTTTTATATCCGTCCCGCGATAAATTTTGTTGATCCGCTGCTTCGCTGCTGGTGCGCGTTCCGCAACGAGGGCTGCAGTCATGCCCGAATTTGCGATGATGACGTCGCTGCGGGTCATGGCTGAATTGTAAAACGCCTTCAGCTTATTGGTCTGGCCATAGTTGCCATGATAGGTGGTGACGAAAGGGCGCTTGGTCCAGCGGGCAGCCCACAACGCTGGCCATGCTGGCGCGCGTGAGCGGGCATGAATAATATCGACATTGTTCTGTTGGATCAGTGTTCGAAGCCTGAACGCGGTTTTCAGCATCTGGAACGGATTTTTGCTGGCGGCTTTCATGGCGATGTACTCGCCGCCCGCCGCTTCAAGCTCCGGCACCATGCCGCCATGCTCTGCGACCACAAGGGCTCTACCGCCAGCGTCGGTAATGGCCTGCGCAATATCAACCGTCGTGCGTTCCGCGCCGCCAGCTTCCAGGCGCGGAATAATCTGCAAGATGGTCTTGCCCGTAAGATCGGTCATTCTTTTCATAATTTCTAGTTGGTCATAATTTCTAATTGGGCCAGATATTCAGGAGCGAAATTGGTGGAGGCGCATAAGTGTGTTTGCATTCTTGTTCTGATCGTCCCGCTATGGCATCAAACGAGCCGAAAGACCAGCCAGTGCGAGAGCCCGATATGCCCGATATAACTGACATGCCCAATGATCTGCCGCCGCCTGAACACCATGAAATTGGCAACGGCCCGGAGCAGCGAAAAATCGCTTATCGTCACAGGCCAGCAACAGGTAGCGCAAAGCCCGGCCTATTCTGGCTGGGCGGCTTCAAATCCGACATGGATGGTTCCAAGGCCCTTGCCATTGATGACTATGCCGAGGAGAACGGCCTCAGCTTTACACGGTTTGACTATTCCGGCCACGGCCAGTCAGAAGGTGATTTTCTGGATGGCACAATTTCGCGCTGGCTGGAAGAAGCAGAAGCCATTGTCAAAGCCACAACCAAAACCGGTGAAAAGCGCATTCTGATCGGCTCTTCCATGGGGGGCTGGCTTGCGCTGTTGCTGGCGCAGAAGCTGGAGAAGAGCGATGATTTATCCGTTCAGGGTATCGTGTTGATTGCCCCGGCAGTGGATATGACGGCCGATCTGATGTGGGACAAGATGTCGGACGCGGTCAGGATCAGGCTGATGGAAGATGGCAGAATTGAAAAACCCAGCGATTATTCAGATGAACCTTATATTCTGACACGCGATCTGATCGAGGATGGGCGGCAACATCTGTTCGGGACGGACATTATAGAGATGGGATGTCCTATCCATATTCTACAAGGTGGCCTCGATGCGGATGTCCCGCCAGCTCATGCCCTGAAACTGGCCAGCCAGTTGCCGTTGGATGATGTGGTTCTGTCAATGATACCGGGTGGTGATCACAGACTTTCACGCCCCGAAGACCTGCATCGGTTGACGCGCAGCATCGACACCTTGCTGGAATGATGTAAAAACTGGCCCTGTCAGGGGATTCCACCATTGACGGATGAACCGCTTTACCCCTATAAGGCGCGCCATATGGTGGCAATAGTGATTGCCGCCCTTTTCGTTTTAATCACCAGGTGACGAATGACTGCCGGAATGGCTAGTCTGAGTTGCCCTATGCAAATAGAGGGGCTCAAGCCCATGGCTAATACACCTTCAGCCAAAAAGTCCGCGCGCAAGATCCTTGCACGCACCGAAGTCAACAAAGCGCGCCGCAGCCGTATCCGTACTTACCTGCGCAAAGTCGAGGAAGCCATTGCTTCCGGCATAAAGACTGACGCTGCAGCCGCGCTTAAGGATGTTCAACCTGAATTGATGCGCGCTGCGGGTAAAGGCGTATTGCCGAAAAACACCGCATCACGGAAAGTATCCCGTCTGGCAGCCAGAGTAAAAGCGCTCAGCGCTTAAGCTTCCCTGCTGAACAGGTTTGGGATGCAATTCAGCCACCGCTGATGCATGCCGGCTAAATAATTTTTGACTTTTGCCTGGTTTCAGAACCAGTATCTTAAGTAGAACTTATTGATACAATTGCAGAAATGGCTCGCTTCAAGGCGGGCCATTTTTCGTTTCGGGTTTTGTCATCATAAAACGCCTTTCGAAGCCGCATCCACGCAGCTTGAACTAAGTCATTGAAGACTCACGAAGAATCTTATTCGGCTATCAAGCCATCTTTTTTATGCATATATTTCAATATGTTACAGATTGCCTCCGCTCCGATTTAGCCTGAAGATCAGGCGAATTGGCGATTCTGTTTTTGTCAACTATCCGGGTAAAAAATATTTTTGGAGAGATCGTCACGCGCGGCTCGGAAGAGGCGCTTGACATAAAAAACATTGAGTCGCAAAGCCTTAACATATTGAAGATCGCAGTTGGCTCATGTGAATCCCGCAAGAGGTTAAAAAAAGCCAAAAGAATCTTGCCTGACTCGGCTTGCAGAGGCAAAAATCAATGTGTATCTTCCAGTTATCAACAGCGGTACACACACTCTTGTTCAGAGTGTTTCCAAGTAAAATAAGTTCCTGATTGAGTATTCACAATGCGCCAGGCCCATTTATTGGGTTTTGCGCAAGCGGTATTTTTTTGTCTTACGACAGAAAAACTATCCGGCTCGTGTATTGACCAGACCTTAATTTTGATTGTGCTTGAGAGATACGGTTTTGGGAGGCTTATTCGACCCTTTCGTGTTGATTGTCTGGCGTACTGACGCAGGATGTTATCCTGGGTTCGAAAAATCGTCAGGTGATGTTTGGTGACGGTGCTTGTCGGAGCACGCAGGAAAAATGCGCCAATGACGGCGCGGCAGAGATGTGGATTGAAATGACTGACACGAAGAACAACAACCCATCAACGTCTTCCTCCGATGCTTTGAATCTCAGTTCTCAGGCCAAGGCCCAGGGCAGTTCACAGGCCAGCAATCAGGCACACAAAATTTCCGAAAGCGCCATTCAGGAAGCCGTCAACGTCATGGGCTATGCCGGTGATGTAGCGGCACCCTATGCCTATGCCGCTCTGTCCAGCAGCGCGGTCATTGTTGACGTGCGCACAATTGCAGAATGGAACTTTGTGGGACTTCCCGCTTTGTCTCCCGAGCAACTGGTGGTGTGTGAATGGCAGGCCTATCCGGACATGCAGCGGAATCCTGGGTTTGTTGCCAAGGTGAGCGAAGAGATTCTGGCACGTAGCAACGCAGCCGCCCCAGCAGACGCGCCGGAGATTTATTTTCTGTGCCGGTCTGGCGCGCGCAGCCGCTCGGCCGCGATGGCCATGACACAGGCCGGATTTCCAAAATGCTTCAACATCCAAAACGGGTTTGAAGGGGATCCTGACGCTGATGGCCATCGCGGCAACGTCAATGGCTGGAAGGTCGATGGTTTGCCGTGGCGTCAAGGTTGAGCGAGGCCGGGGTTGAGTGAGGACGAGTTGACTGACAGCGGGATGATCGAAGGCGACTGCCCGAAAGACGAAATGAACTCAGAGAAGAGCAGACCGAATAATGGGCGAAGATGAACGACACACGCATGATGGTGCAGAAGAACTTTTAGGCGAATTTGGAGTCATTGGGGGCGATATGAATGGCACGGGCGATGCCGAAGGGCAGCAGATGAGTCTGCAGATCAAAACAGACGAAAGGCCATATAATGGCCCAACAAAACTGGCGTCTTTAGACGCAGGGGAAGAGGCGCCTCACAGCGCCGAACAATCATCGTGCTCTTCCAATTCGAAGACACTTACCAACACCGCAGCCAAACAGGCCCACCCCAATATGACCGATCAGACTGACTGTGACCACACAGACGAAGATCTACAGGAAATCTGGCAGCGGATACTGGTTCGCCTGCGTGCCGAGCTTGGTGAAGATGTCTTTACGTCCTGGTTTTTGCGCGTTGAACTGGAAGACATTTCCGGTGGTGTTGTTACCCTGTCGGCGGCAACACGTTTTCTGCGCAATTGGATCATGTCACATTTCAAGGAAACGCTGATCGGCTTCTGGAAAGATGAGATCGGTACAGTTTACAAGCTTGATGTGCGCGTTCGCAGCGCATTGCATGTTCAGGCTCAGGGAGCCGGTCTCAAGGCTGGTGATCAGCATAATGCACAGGGCGGAAAATCCGCAGCAGCTCGTCGTCTGGCAGATATGCGTGTCAGCCCGTCACATGTGGGCGACCAGCGTGGCACACGGTTCGAAACTGGTGCACGGACCTATAAGACGGCAAAACCATCCGGGGTCGCATCAAGCGCGCAGGCAGGATTTGGCGGCCAGGGCGGAATGGCCATTACCGGCAATTCTCTCTCACTGGTCCAGTCACTCAGCAGTGCCCTTGATCGGCGTTATGTGTTTGACAATTTCTGTGCAGGGGCCGCCAACAAAGTAGCGTTTGAAGCTGCCCGCGCCGTTGCCATGGCGCTGCCCGGTGCGCCGGTTCTTTATAATCCGCTCTATCTTCATGGCAGTGTTGGCCTTGGTAAGACACATCTGTTGCAGGCCATCGCCAACCAGGCAGCCAGCACCGGAACGCGGCAGGTGGTCTATCTGACTGCCGAGCGGTTCATGTCCAACTTCGTTCAAGCCCTGCGCAGTGAACGGGCCCTGCAGTTCAAGGAGCAATTGCGGGCGATTGATCTGCTGCTGATTGACGATATGCAGTTTTTGACCGGAAAGGCGATCCAGCAGGAATTCTGCCATATGCTGAATGCACTGATTGATGGCGGCAAACAGGTTGTCGTTGCGGCTGACCGTCCGGCATCAGAGCTGGATGCCTTGGAAGAACGGGTGCGCTCGCGCCTTCAGGGCGGCGCTGCCGTTCAGATTGATACGCCTGACACGCAATTGCGCCGGGATATTCTGACACGTCGTTGCCAGACTGTTTCGCTCAATCATCCAAGCATGGAAATCAGCGATACAGTGCTGGATTATGTGGCCAATCTGATCACCACCAATGGACGTGATCTGGATGGTGCACTCAACCGGCTGATCTGTCATGCACAGACAAGCCGGGAACCGGTGACCATTGCGATCGCCGAAAAGGCTCTGGCGGATTTGCTGGGTTCACGTCAACCCCGGAAAGTACGCATAGAGGACATTCAGAAAATTGTCTCTCAGCACTACAATGTGTCACGCACCGACATGCTGTCGGCCCGCCGCACAAGGACGATCGTCCTGCCGCGCCAGATTGCCATGTACATTGCCAAGAATGTGACACCCAGATCACTGCCTGAAATCGGTCGGCGGTTCGGAAATCGCGATCACACCACCGTTTTGCATGCGGTCCGCAAGATTGAAGGCCTGTTACAGACGGATAAGAAGCTGAGCCAGGAGATTGAATTGCTGCGTCGACTTGTTGAAGAATAGGACCTGTTCAAGCTCCATTCAGGGCACATTCAGGGCCGATTCTGGGCCAATTGAGCGACAAGAACGACGAGAAAACCGAATACCCCTTGCACTTTTGGCTTAGGCACGCCAAATTTAAACAAATCAAAGGCCTCCGTTCCAAGCGGAGGTCTTTCGTGTCTCTATTGCATTCTATTTATCGCTTCGTATTTCTATCGCTTCGTATCTTGTGTTTATGTTTTGAAAATCGGTTATCTCCATGAAAGCCACTCTGGAACGCTCCCATCTGCTGAAATCACTTGGTCATGTGCATCGAGTGGTCGAACGGCGCAACACCATTCCCATCCTGTCCAACGTGCTGATCAAAAGTGCGCAGGGAAATGTTGAGCTGAAGGCCACTGATCTGGATCTGGAAGTTGTGGAACATGTGCCTGCAATGGTGGAACAGACCGGCGCAACCACAGTTCCCGCGCATATTCTGCATGATATTATTCGCAAACTGCCTGACGGCGTAGAGGTCAGCCTCGACACCTCAGGCTCTGACGGCACCATGGCGCTTACTGCCGGGAAATCCCGCTTCACACTGCAGATGCTGCCGGACAGTGAATTCCCCGACATCACGGCCGGCGAGTTCAGTCACACATTTTCACTGGATGCGAAAGAGTTCAAGAAACTCATTGATCGCACCCAGTTTGCCATCTCGACCGAAGAAACACGCTATTATCTCAACGGTATTTATCTTCATGCCGAAGATCAGGCTGGCGAATTGGTGCTGCGCGCTGTCGCCACCGACGGGCACAGGCTGGCACTTGCCGACATTCCGGCACCAAGCGGCTGCGAAAATATGCCCGGTATTATTGTGCCGCGCAAAGCCGTTGGAGAGATCCAAAAATTGCTGGATGGCTCGGAAGAGCGGGTTCAAGTCGAACTGTCCGAAAGCAAAATCCGAATTTCGCTGGGCACTGTCGTGCTGACCAGCAAACTGATTGATGGAACATTCCCGGATTATGAGCGCGTTATACCGCGCAACAATGACCGCGAATTGCGTCTGGACCGTGCCACGTTCGAAAAGGCGGTTGATCGCGTTTCAACCATTTCCAGCGAGCGCGGACGTGCTGTCAAATTATCGCTGAGCGAAGATCAGCTGGTGCTGAGCGTGACCAATCCGGATTCTGGAACGGCGACCGAAGAGCTTGCTGTGCAATATGGGGCTGAAGGTCTGGATATCGGCTTCAATGCCAAATATCTGCTGGATATTGCCGGTCAATTGCAAAGCGAAGCGGCTCTCTTCAAATTTTCTGATCCCGGCATGCCGACACTGGTTTGCGATGAGGCTGACCCGACGACCCTGTTCGTTCTGATGCCAATGCGGGTCTAGGCACACTTGGCAGAAGCGCCCTATATCAGCCGTCTGTCGCTGACGGGGTTTCGCAATTATACCCAGATGTCCCTGACGCTCGATGCGCGTCCGGTGGTGCTGACCGGTGCCAATGGCGCCGGTAAAACCAATCTTTTGGAAGCTGTTTCCTTTCTGTCGCCAGGGCGGGGTTTGCGCCGCGCGGCCCAGGATCAGGTGGCCCGCGTGACCGGCGACGGGCAATGGACTGTCTCAACCGACATTACCGAAGGCGACGAGGTCACCCGCATTGGTATAGGACTGCAGAGCACGCCCAATGGTACTGAGCGCAGCAAAAGGCTGCGTATCAATCAGGCCAATGCCACCAGTTCAGATGCGTTGCTGGAGTATTTGCGAATTCTCTGGCTGACACCTGCCATGGATGGGCTGTTCACCGGCCCGGCAGGCGATCGTCGGCGGTTTCTGGACAGGCTGGTGCTGGCAGGGGATCCCGGTCACGGACGCCGCGTCAGCGCCTATGAAAAAGCACTTACCGGCCGCAACCGGTTGCTGGATGCGCCACAGCTCGACGCAGCCTGGCTGGACGGTCTTGAAAGCCAGATAGCAGAGCTGGGCGTTGCCATTGGCTTTGCGCGCCAGCAACTGGTGGAACAGCTGGATGCAAGACTGGCGGCTGACCAACGCCCATCAAATGCATTCCCAAGCGCAATGCTGACCCTGGCCGGGCCTTTCGAAGATCTTTTGGCACAGCAGAACGGACCAGCGCTTGAGGTGGAGGAAAGTTTTCGCGGGCTGCTGCGGAACAACCGCCGACGGGATGCCGCCGCCGGACGCACGCTGGACGGACCGCAACGCAGCGATCTGCTGGTGCGCCATCGCGAGAAGGATATGCCTGCAGCACTGGCCTCAACCGGTGAGCAGAAGGCCCTTCTGATCGGGCTGGTGCTGGCGCATGCAAAGCTGGTCAGCGAGATTGACGGGCGCAGCCCTGTTCTGCTGCTGGACGAAATCGCTGCGCATCTTGATCCGGGACGTCGCGCTGCCTTGTTTGAAGCCTTGCTGGCACTGGGCGGACAGGCGTGGATGACGGGCACTGATCCGATCCTGTTTGAAGCATTGGGAAATCGCGCACAACACTTTCGCGTTGATCTGGGCTCTGTGTCGCCAGTCGCATAAAACATTGGTGTAAAAGGTGGCCTTGATCGGTTTCGGTCGATCTGACATTGATGGCTGCGCATGGCGAAATTTTTGACATGCAGATAGGCTGGAAACCAAATGGATATTGTCACCCTTTCGACCTTCGCAATTCCGCTGGCCATTGCCGCGGCCATTCCAGGACCCGGCATTGCCGCATTGGTGGGGCGATCGCTGGCAACAGGTTTCTGGCCGACATTGCCGATGGTGTTAGGTCTGGTTGCCGGAGATTTGAGCTATCTCACGCTGGCCGTGTTTGGCCTGGCATTCATTGCCCAGGGCCTGGGCGCCTTCTTCATTGTCGTTAAATGGGCCGGCATTGGCTATCTGGCCTATCTCGCCTGGAAGTTCTGGCATGCCGAGGCGCGCGCGCTGTCGCAGGTGACAGAAGCTAAATCCAATTCTGTGGTGTCCAGTTTTCTGGCCGGTCTGGCCGTCACCGTGAGCAACCCGAAAACCATTACCTTCTATCTGGCCCTGGTGCCCACTTTGCTGGACATCACCAAGGTTACGTTGGTGAGTTACGGCCAGTTGGCACTGGTGGTGTTTGTCGTGGTGAGCGGGGTCATAACCTGTTACGTGGCGCTGGCGGCCAAGGCTCGGTCCCTGTTCAACAAACCCTCAACGCTGAAGCGAATGAACCGGGTTGCTGCGACATTTCTGGCCGGGGCTGCTGTGGGCATCGCAGCCAAAGCCTGATTTCGTCATGCTTTGGCGGAATTCTGCGGTTTTTGCCCCTACACCGCCTTGTTTGGGTGGTTGAAAATGACCAGAAACCCCATATAAGGGTTCAAGCCTTTTTGACAGACCTGAAAGTGATTCGTTATGGCCGATTCCGAGCCGATTGTTGACGCCGCTACTGAAGCCACCAATGAACCGGAAAACATGGAATATGGTGCGGATTCCATCAAGGTTTTGCGCGGCCTTGATGCGGTACGCAAGCGGCCCGGCATGTATATCGGCGACACCGATGACGGAACCGGTCTGCACCACATGGTCTATGAGGTGGTCGATAACGCCATTGATGAAGCGCTGGCTGGCCATGCGGATTTTGTCAAAGTCGCAATAAATGCCGATGGCTCGGTTACTGTTGAAGACAATGGCCGTGGCATTCCAACGGATATTCACTCCGAAGAGGGCATATCTGCAGCTGAAGTCATCATGACCCAGCTTCATGCTGGCGGAAAGTTCGATCAGAATTCCTACAAGGTTTCCGGTGGTCTGCACGGCGTGGGCGTTTCGGTTGTGAACGCGCTGTCTTCGTTGCTGACGCTGAAAATCTGGCGTGCTGGCAAAGCCCATGAGATGAGCTTTACACACGGCGTTTCGAACGGTCCCCTGCAAGAGACCGGCGATGCGGGTGATCGCACGGGAACGGAAGTCACCTTCCTGCCAAGTACAGATACATTCACACAGACTGAGTTTGTGTTTTCAACTCTTGAACACCGGCTGCGCGAACTCGCTTTCCTCAACTCCGGCGTCTACATCATTCTGACCGACAAGCGCGGCACAGAAGATCGCATTGAGGAAATGCAATATGAAGGCGGCCTTGAAGCGTTCGTGACCTATCTGGACCGGGCCAAACATCCGCTGATCGACAAGCCGATTTCCCTGCTGACCGAAAAAGACGGCATTACGGTTGAAGTCGCCATGTGGTGGAACGACAGCTACCATGAGAATGTGCTGTGCTTTACCAACAATATTCCACAGCGCGATGGCGGCACGCATCTGGCCGGTTTCCGCGGTGCGCTGACACGGCAAATGGTGGGCTATGCTGACCGATCCGGCATCACCAAGAGGGAAAAGGTCAGTGTCACCGGCGAGGATAGCCGCGAAGGTCTGACCTGCGTGCTGTCGGTGAAAGTGCCTGATCCGAAATTCTCCTCACAGACCAAGGAAAAACTGGTGTCTTCGGAAGTGCGACCTGTTGTGGAAAGCGCGGTCAACCAATCGCTGCAGACCTGGCTGGAAGAGCACCCCACTGAAGCAAAAATCCTGGTCGGCAAAGTTGTGGAAGCGGCAGCGGCCCGTGAGGCTGCCCGCAAGGCGCGCGAACTGACACGGCGCAAAGGCGCATTGGATATTGCTTCCCTGCCCGGCAAACTGGCAGATTGTCAGGAACGTGATCCGGCCAAATCTGAAATCTTCCTGGTGGAGGGTGATTCCGCTGGCGGATCGGCCAAGCAAGGCCGCAGTCGTGCCAATCAGGCTATTTTGCCCTTGCGCGGCAAAATTCTGAATGTAGAGCGCGCGCGCTTTGACCGCATGTTGGGATCCGTTGAAATCGGAACGCTGATTACCGCTCTTGGAACGGGCATCGGCAAGGAAGAGTTCAATCCGGACAAGCTGCGCTATCATAAAATCATCATCATGACCGATGCCGATGTGGATGGCGCGCATATTCGCACGCTTCTGCTGACCTTCTTCTTCCGGCAAATGCCGGAGCTGATTGAGCGCGGCCACCTGTATATTGCGCAACCGCCGCTCTACAAGGTGAAGCGCGGATCGTCGGAAAGCTATCTGAAGGATGAAGAGGCTCTGCAGGATTACCTGATCCTGTCAGGCATTGATGACACCACCTTCACGCTGCAGAGCGGCGAAGTGCGCTCTGGCGTTGATCTGAATGGCCTGCTCAGCGACGTACGCGCCTTTGCCAAAACCCTGGCCGGACTTCACAGCCGTTATGATCGTCGTCTCGTCGAGCAGTCAGCGCTTGTTGGCCTGCTTGAGCCGGGATTGGTGGAAGAAGGCGATGCGAGCGCGCTGATCGAACAGCTTGTGGTGCGTCTTGATACATTATCAGAAGAAACCGAGCGCGGCTGGAGCAGCGAATTGCGCAGCGATGGAACGCTTGTCCTGTCCCGCGAAGTGCGCGGCGTTCGGGAAGCCCTGATGCTGGATGCAGGCCTGTTTGACAGTGCCGATGCGCGCCGTCTGCACACACTGGCCGCCCGCTTTGCCGATGCGTTTGACGGTGTAGGCGTGCTGAAGCGCAAAGAACTTGAAACTTTCGTATATGGGCCATCCGGTCTTCTGGACGCTGTGCTGCTGGTGGGCCGCAAGGGCATTTCCCTGCAGCGCTATAAGGGTCTTGGCGAAATGAATGCCGATCAGCTTTGGGAAACCACACTGGACCCGGATGCCCGCACTTTGCTGCAGGTCAGAATTGGTGAAGCCTATGATGCTGACGATATTTTCAGCAAGCTGATGGGCGATGATGTGGAGCCAAGGCGCTTTTTCATTCAGGAAAACGCCCTGAATGTCGCGAATCTGGACATTTAGGCGCTTTTGCCATATTTATGCCGCACTGCAGCATAAGACACTCCCTCACCCCCAAGAGAAGTAAAGCAGACTAATGATCAAACTTGTTTTCGCAGCCTATGGGCTGATGGTACTGGCCATGCTTGGCCTTAACACCACTCCGGCTGAGGCTGCCGCTCCGACGCAATGCGGAAAAGCCTCCTGGTACGCTCTGTACAGCCGTACCGCCAGTGGTGAAATGATGAAACCCAGCCTTTTGACAGCCGCCCACCGCTCATTGCCATTTGGCACACGCGTGCAGGTGACCAACATGAAAAACGGCAAATCCGTTGTGGTGCGGATCAATGATCGTGGTCCTTTCATCAAAGGCCGTGTGATAGATGTGTCGAAAGGCGCTGCCAAAAAAATTGGTTTGGTCCGGGCTGGCGTTGCGCCGGTCAAAGTAACCACATTGAATGGCAAGAATATCAAAGGCGCACGCGGCTGCACTGACAGCTAGAGCCCTGCTGTTGTCGTTCCTAAGCTAAAACGCACTGCGATAAATAGCCAATGCATCTCCGCGCGTCAAAGCGCGCGGATTGTTGACCAGCAAACGCGACTGGTTCATGGCGTCATCTGCAAGTTCAGGCAAGGCTTCCTGCGGTATACCCATCTGCCGGAGGTTTTGTTGAAGCCCACACTCAGAAGACAATTCGACCAATTTTTCGATGAAGGCCCTGGCGCGATTCTGCGGTTCAACGTGAGCTAATTCAGAAAACGCAAATGGTGCAAGTTCCGCATAGGGCTCAGGCGTCAATTTGGCGTTGAAGCGTAATACATGTGGCAGAACCAGCGCATTCGACAATCCATGCGGTATGTGGAAACGCCCACCGAGCGGATAGGCAAGTGCATGCACCGCTGCAACGGGAGAGTTCGCAAAGGCCTGCCCTGCCAGCATTGAACCCAACAGCATGTCAGATCTTGCTTTCAGGTTCTGCCCATCATGCACAGCCGTGAGAAGTGAGGCGCCCATCAAGGTCAAAGCCTTCTCGGCCAACATTCGCGAAACAGGATTATTGTTGGGATTGACCGATGTGTATGCCTCAATGGCGTGAACCATTGCATCAATTCCGGTCGCTGCGGTGATGTGTGGTGGAAGCCCAATTGTCAGAGCGGGATCAAGAACTGCAATATCTGGTAAGATAATGGGCGAAACCACACCCATCTTTTCATTTGTTCCAGTGGTCACAATTGAAATGGGTGTGACTTCAGACCCTGTACCGGACGTCGTGGGTACAAGAATAAGAGGCAATCGCGGACCCCTGGCATTGCCGACCCCGTAAATATCCTTGAGCTTTTCCTTACCAACGGCCAGCAGGGCAACGAGCTTGGCAACATCCAATGAAGACCCGCCCCCGAGGCCAATGACGCATCCAATTTGCGCGCTGACGGCAAGGTCCACCGCCTGCAGGACTTTAATTTCCGGCGGATCAGCCTCGACTTCGTTGAATAGCACAATTTCCAGCCCGCTTTGCCTGAGAATATTTATGGCGCGGTCCACGATACCGGTGGCCATCATGCCAGGGTCGGTAATCAGGAGTAGCTTTTGATCCGTCAGGGATTTGGTGATGTCCCCCAACAATTCCAGATGGCCGGCCCCAAATCTGATGCTCTTGGCTGTGTTGAAAGTGAACTCATTCATGGCAATCGCTCGATTTTACACATTTGTTTTGGCCGTTACGTTTCCCAATTGGGTCCAGATTCTATGCCCCGCTATGGTCTTTTCCACTCTGAAGCGCCTGAAGAAAAATCCTAAGCCGCTTTTTCTTGGATTTTGCGATTTCATGGGCATAACGAATGCCCAGAACACCGCCGGTAATGTGCCTGCGTCCAAACAGATAGCGCATAAGGTTGACGGGATATTCAATCAGCATCCGCAGTTTTAATCCCGCTTCCGTACGCTTATACGCTTTTTCATGGACCTGTTGCCGGGCGTAGCTTTCCATTTTTGGAGCAATGTCCGAAATTTGCCTGAAACTGTAATGCCAGACAGGGCCGTTGATCTGACCAAGCGCCTGCCCGCCATCGATCACACGGTCATCGGTGCGGCTTTCTGAGTAGCGCATTTTGCTGCGGTCATAGAGCCGGTTGATGCGGTAAAAATCGGCAAAGGGTCTTGGCTTTATCTTGCCGGGATAGATTGTGACCACGTTCAGATAAAAACCCGGCTTTGGCGGTGCGCCGTGGGCGAACAGGGCTTTGATCTCCGCGATCGCCTGATCACTCAAAACTTCGTCGGCATCCAGATTAAGCAACCAGTCATGGCGGCATTGCTCTTCTGCAAACCGTTTTTGCGGGCCAAAGCCCTGCCAGTCATTGTGAATGACTCGCGCACCCAGGCCTTTTGCAACTTGAACTGTGCTGTCTGTCGACCCGCTATCCACCACCACAATATCATCTGACAATTGCCGGGCGGCTTCCAACGTCGCGCCCAGTCGGTCCGCTTCGTTGAGCGTGATTACAAAAATGGACAGAGGACATGTGTCAGTCATAGCTGGCAACTACAAGACAGGGCCGGCGACAACACGCCAGGAAATGGAAGGAAAAGCGGGTTAACATTCAGCCGTCTTAAGCGTCCTTGAGCGGGGAATCAACGTGAAGAATTTTATGCACCCTCGCAAACCTTGTGCTATCTTTGCCAGGGGGCTTACAGGAATGAAGCAGGAGATCTGCATATGAATTTGACCCGCCCGATCACATCTTTCCTCACCTTTCTGGGAGCGTTTCTCACCATTGTGGCTTTGTCCGGTGGTGCTGCAGAAGCGCGCCCCAACACGCAGGACTATACTTGCGCAGGTGTGCGTGCCTTTGTCGATCAACAAGGTACGGTGGTGATGAACACCAAGAACCGTAACGTCTATCGCAAATTCTATGCGCGCAATTATCAATGCCCGTTTTCAAATGTGCATACGCGCCACAGCGTGCCGACGAAAAGTGGCATGTGCACGCTTTTCATCTGCCGGGAGCCTCGCAGGCCTTTCTTCAAGCGGTTTAACTGATTTTTCTACTTTAGCGGATGTCGGCATTTTGATTTCCCGGCACTGTCGGCTATAGACCTGACCATCTGTTCCGCACAGACCGGTAAGGGTAGATCAGACATGCAGACGCCTTCTCAGGTCAGCAAACAGCCTGGCAAACAACAGACTGCAACCCGCGATCCGGAGCGCAGTCGCAGATCAATTTTGAAAGCGGCGACGGATGAGTTTGTCGCGCACGGGTTTTCCGGCGCAAGCGTCAATGAAATCGCGGCGCGGGCCGCCATCAACAAGCGCATGCTCTACCATTACTTTGGCAATAAGGAAGAGCTGTTTCTGGCGGTTCTGGAATCCACCTATGCGCAGATCCGAACCGGCGAACGCACGCTTGAACTGGATCATCTGGAACCGATGCAGGCCATCGAGCGGCTGGTCCGTTTCAGTTACGATCACTTCTTTGAACACCCCGACTTTCTGACGCTTCTCAACATCGAGAACATGTATCAGGCGCGGCATTTGAAAAAATCCGACAAGATTCAGCAGATGCACTCACCTCTGGTGACTCAGATTCAGGATGTACTGAAGCGCGGACAGGCTGATGGCGTGTTGCGCGCAGATGTCGATCCGGTCGAATTGTATATTACAATTGCGTCGCTCTGCTTCTTTCACATGTCGAACCGCCATACATTGTCGGTTATTTTCAATCAGGAACTGGCATCACCGGATGCGCTCGATCGTCGGCGTGAACATGTGGTGGCTGTCATCACCGGTTTTCTGCGCGCCTGACTTCACCAAAATTGGCCCACGGCTTGACACGCAGGTTTTGACACCCCTATTGTAACCGAGTGGTTACTTATGAAATTGGCTCCATGGGAGGACCTGATGACCCAAGATAATATGGCACGCGGACCTTTCCTGGATGAAGCAGCGCTTGAGGCCGCCCTTGCCGCGCCGGACGAAGCACTCCGCGCTGATTTGGCAAAGACCTCAGGCGATCTGATTGTGCTTGGTGCCGGTGGCAAGATGGGCCCCAGCCTTGCGCGGCTCGCCCGCAATGCCATGGCAGCGGACCGGAAAGTCATTGCTGTTGCACGCTTTTCTGAAAGTGGATTGCGTGACGCGCTGGAGCGCGATGGCATTGAAACCATTGCCGCTGACCTGCTTGATCGTGATGCGGTTGCTGCCCTGCCGGATGCGGAAAATGTGATGTTCATGGCAGGCCGCAAATTCGGCTCATCCGGCGCTGAGCACCTGACCTGGGCCATGAATGGTCTTTGCCCTGCGCTGGTCGCAGAACGTTATGCCAGTTCCCGCATCATCGCCTTTTCCACCGGTTGTGTTTATCCATTCTGGCCGGTTGATGCCCTATCCGGGCCGACCGAGGAGGTGGCTCCCAACCCGCCGCCCGGCGATTACGCCTGGTCCTGCGTTGCCCGCGAGCGCATGTTTGAACATATGAGTGTGGTTCACAACACGCCGGGGCGGCTGTTCCGACTGAACTACGCCATTGATGTGCGTTATGGCGTGCTGCACGATCTGGCGCAAAAAGTGCTGGCAGAAGAGCCAATTGATGTGTCGATGGGCCATGTGACCCTGATCTGGCAGGGAGAAGCCAATGCCCGCGCCCTGCGTAGTCTGGCACAGACCACCACGCCAACCAGCCCGATCAACGTCACTGGCGAGCATGTCATTGCCGTGCGCGATATTGTCGAGGCCTTTGCAAAACGATTTGGTAAGCCGGCAAATATTGTCGGCACGGAAGCGCCAACTGCCTGGCTGAATGATGCCAGCGCCTCGATGAAAGTGTTTGGTCCTTTGGCAGTTTCTCTGGAAGATATGATTGACTGGCAGGCCGACTGGCTGATGCGCGGTGGCAGAAGTCTGGACAAACCCACCCATTTTGAAGCGCGTGACGGGAAGTATTAGGGCCAGGACTCATTTTATGAAAATCGCTGATCTTCCAACCGATATCCGCCAGGTCATTACCGAGGGCACGGCCGTTCCGGCCCATCCGCTAGCACTCGATGCTGATCGGGTATTGGACCGTCGACGCCAACGCGCGCTGTCGCGTTACTACATCGACGCTGGCAGCGGCGGCCTGGCTGTCGGGGTGCACACCACACAATTTGAAATTCGGGAAGCCGGTCTTTATGCGCCGGTGTTGGAACTGGCCGCGCAAACGGCCTCTGACTGGACGGATCGTCCGCTGGCCATGATTGCCGGTGTGGCCGGTAAAACCGACCAAGCGGTGGCGGAAGCCAAGACCGCTCTGGCGCTTGGCTATCACGCTGCTCTTGTCAGTCCGGCCCCATTTCGCGATGCCAGTGAAGACGAGCTGATTGCTCATTGCAGCGCAGTTGCCGACATCATGCCGATTATCGGCTTCTATCTGCAGCCAGCTGTCGGCGGCCGCGTATTGTCGGTGGATTTCTGGCAAAGATTTGCCTCGCTCGACAATGTCATCGCCATCAAGATTGCACCGTTTCATCGGCATCGGACCATTGATGTGGTGCGCGGTGTGATTGCGGCCAATGCCGAGGATCGGGTGGCGCTGTATACCGGCAATGATGATCATATCGTTGCTGATCTGTTGCTGCCCTTTACCCATCAGCGCAAGGGTGAAGACGTGACTTTGCGCATTGTTGGTGGCCTGCTTGGCCAATGGTCGGTCTGGACCAAAGCGGCTGTCGATTTACATGCAAGCTGCCGTGCAGCCGTTCAGGCAGAGGCTGACTTGCCGGCTGACCTGTTGGCGCTGGATTCGCAAATGACCGATATCAACGCCGCTGTCTTTGATGTGGCCCATGATTTTGCAGGCGTGATCGCCGGCTGTCATGAAATTCTACGCCGGCAGGGTCTGCTCGCCGGCATCTGGTGTCTTGATCCAAACGAAACACTCTCTCCCGGACAGGCCGAAGAACTGACCCGCATTACCCAAGACTACCCGCATCTGACAGATGATGCATTCGTAGCTGCGCATCTGGAGCGCTGGCTGGATGATTGATTGATTGCGGCCTTCGTATTGTGAGGGCCGCAAACTTGACATGGAATGAGGACCGTTTCATTCTGCCATAACCAACTGGTTACTTGCGTGCAAAGCATTGCGGTATACCGGTTCCGAAATTCAACAGGAGGACATATCGCATGAGCATTAAAAGCGTAACAGGTCTATTCATTGGGGCAGGTCTTGCCCTTGGCGCGGCGGCCGGAACGGCTGGAGCCATGGACTGGAAACCAGAAAAACCGATTAACATCATTGTGCCCTGGTCAGCCGGTGGCTCGACCGATCAGGTGACCCGCGTAGTGGCTGCTGAATTGGAAAAAGCACTCGGCGCGACCGTTGTCGTTCAGAACCAGCCCGGTGCATCCGGTTCTATCGGTTCCAAAAGCGCGCTTGAGTCAGAGCCAGACGGTTACACATGGACAGCAGGTGCGGCGCAGGATCTTGGCACTTACAAAGTTCTGGGCATGCTGGACACATCGATTGGCGACTGGAACCTTTATCTCGACGTTGCCAATGTGGCTGTGATCGGCGTGAATGCGGATTCGCCCTATCAGACAATGGATGATTTCCTGAAAGCCATGAAGGATGATCCAAATGCCATCTCCGTGGCAACGGCTGGCCTCAATTCCGGCGGTCATAATGCCATGGAAGCGCTGAAATCTGCTGCCGGTGGCGGTTACAAGCACGTCACCTATGATGGTGGTAATCCTGCGGTTATCGCTACCGTCTCCGGTGAAACCGTCGCCACAACACAATTGGCCGTGGAACAGGCTGAAATGATCCGCGCCAAACGCATTCGCCCACTGGCAGTCCTGAATGGCGAGCCGCTGATTCTGGAAGGCTATGGCGAAATTCCGGCGATCACGGATTTCGTGGACGGTGTGCCAATTGCACCGAACTATTTCGGCGTGTTCGTACCCGGAACAGCTCCGGCTGAAGTCGTGGCAGCCCTTGATAAGGTCTGGGCCGACACCATTGCCAACAGTCAGGCGCTGAAAGATTATGCTGCCGGTCGCGGTGCCGTGTTCGCACCCTTCTATGGTGAAGATGCACAGAAGCGCGTCCTGCCTGCCATCCAGAACAATGCCTATCTGTTGTTTGATGCTGGCAAAGCAAAAGTCGATCCTGCTACTGTTGGTATCGAACGCATGAAGTAAGCCTTTTTCAAAGGCAAATATGCCCCGGCGGGTTTTTTAGAATTTCGCCGGGGTCATCATCGCAGCGGAGGTCTGTCGGCGCTATGGTCGATGATACTGGCGTAACAATTACAGAAGCTTCGCCACCTTCTGATCAGCCCACAAGAGCAGATGCCTTGATGGGCATTGTTTTTGTCTTTTTCGGACTGATCATCACATTCGAGGCATGGCGTATGCCGCGTATGGAGGAGTTCGGCTCCAACATCTGGTCCGCGCCGGGTGTCGTTCCCGGCATGATTGGCCTCTGTCTGGCATTGATGGGTTTCTTCCTGTTTATGCGCTCCCGGCAGGCGCTGAACATTGCACCGCCAAAGGGTGAACCCGGCTCCAAGCTGCGCGTGCTGATCACGCTGGGGCTTTGCTTTGGTTTTGCCTTCGTGGCCGTAGGGCTTATTCCCTTTGTTCTAGCCGCTTTTCTGTTTCTGTTTTCCTTCATCATGATCTTTGACCTGCAAGACCGGCGCGTGGAAGGCAAACCGCTGACAGGCAACGCTCTTGTCAAACGTATAGCGCTTGCTTTCACTGTGGCAGCGGTCGCTGCATGGATCATCACCACCGTCTTTGAAGACGTTTTCTTTGTGCGTCTGCCATGAGCGGACTTGGTTTTTTCATCGATGCACTGGGTGGTTTTCTGACCAGTCCGATGACGCTGTTCAATGTGGCATGGGCCACATTTCTCGGCATTCTTGTGGGCTCCCTCCCGGGCTTGACTGCCACACTTGGCATTGCCCTTCTGACCACTCTGACCTTTCGCATGGATGGAACACAGGCAATTCTGATCCTGATCTGCATGTATGTCGGGGCGATTTATGGCGGCTCGCGCTCTGCCATTCTGCTCAACATTCCCGGAACGCCTGCCAATGCGGCAACGGCCCTTGATGGCTTTCCGCTGGCGCGATCTGGCAAAGCCGGAAAGGCCATGGGCATTGCCACCGCCGGTTCGTTTGCCGGCGGAATGATCGGCATGCTGGCGCTGGCACTTGTGGCGCCCGTTCTGGGTGATTTTGCCCTGTCCTTCGGCTCCTACGAGTTTTTCTGGCTGGCACTGTTCGGCGTGTTGATTTCCGGGCAGATCACAACCACGGGCGATGCCCTGAAAGGCTGGATTGCAGGCTTTATTGGTTTGTTCGTGGCCATGATCGGACAGGAAGGCATCCATTCCTATCAACGCTTTTCCTACGGCTCGTCTGACCTTTCAGGTGGCATTGGATTGCTGCCCGCGCTGGTTGGTGCCTTCGGGTTTGCTGAAATTCTAACGGTTATGAAAGCACGCGGTTTTCAATCGGTGCGCGATGCATCTGACCGGATACTGCCACGCATGGCTGATATATGGCGTTACAAACGCACCATTGTCCGCTCCGGTCTGATCGGAACCTTTATGGGGCTGTTGCCCGGCGTGGGTGAAGATATGGGCGCATGGATGTCCTATGCCGCTGCAAAACGCGCCAGCAAGGTCAAGGAAACCTTTGGCAAGGGTTCGCTCGATGGATTGATGGCTGCAGAAACCGGCAATAATGCTGCGGTTCCAGGCGCCATTATTCCGGTCCTTACGCTGGCTGTTCCCGGTTCTGCACCGGCCGCCGTGTTGCTGGCCGCGATGTTTATTCATGGCATCCGGCCCGGACCCATGATCATGATCGAATTTCCATCCTTTGTGTTTGAAGTGGTGGCAATGGTCGCCATGGCCATGTTTGCCATGCTCATCATCGGCCTTTTGCTGACCCGTCCGCTGTTGATGGTTCTGGCCGTGCCGCGCGCCTATCTGATGCCGCTGATCTTCACGCTCTGTACCATTGGCTCCTTTGCCATCGCCGGGCGCGTGTTCGACATATACGTCATGCTGGCCTTCGGCCTTATCGGCTTTGCTTTGCGAGAAATGAAGTATCCCATGGCACCTCTGGTGCTGGGCATTGTGCTGGGCGATTTGCTGGACAAAAGTTTCCGCCGGGGCATGACCCTGTCAGATGGTGAATTTATCGCCTTTCTCACCCGGCCCATCTCAGCCTTTCTGGCGCTTGCCTGCCTGCTGATGTTGCTGGGTGCCATCCCACCCGTACGCCGCCGCGTGACTGCGCTAATCGGTTCCCTGCGGAAAAAACCGTCTGAGACAAAACAATGAAGGTTTCAACATGAAAATCTCCCTGTGCAATGAAGTCATCCGCGATTGGGAGATCGACCGACAAGCGGGCTTTGCTGCCAAACTTGGTTATGACGGCCTTGAGATTGCACCCTTCACGTTGAATGAAAATGGCCCATCAGCATTGGATGCAGATGCCCTGGCCAAAATTCGCAGCACGGTTGAATCCGAAGGCATTGCCGTTTCCGGACTGCATTGGTTGCTGGTGGCACCCGATGGGCTGTCGATCACGGATGCTGATCCAGCGACGCAGCAGCGGACGAAACAGACCATTGATGCGCTTGTCTCGATGTGTGCAGCGCTTGGCGGCGGCTACCTCATTCACGGGTCCCCGGCGCAACGGGTTTTGCCGGATAGCAATGCTGAGGCTGCAAAGGCGCGGGCGCTCAACCATTTCCGGCACGCCGCTGAAGCCGCAAACACCGCAAAAGTTCATTATCTGCTCGAACCATTATCCCCGGCACAAACCGCCTATGTAAACACGCTGGCGGATGCAACGACCATCGTGAGCGCTGTCGATCAACCCTACTTTTCCGCCATGATTGATTGTTGTTCTGCGGCACCGACAGAGACTACATCCATCCCGGATCTGCTGTCACAGCATTTGCCGAGCGGTCTCATTCGTCATGTGCATTTCAACGATCCCAATAAGCGCGGGCCGGGACAGGGAGAGCTTGATTTTCTGCCGATCGTGAAACGGCTGCTTGAGCTGAATTATGATGGTTGGATTGGTGTTGAACCCTTTGACTATGTACCGGATGGCCCCGCCTCTGCCGCCCGTGCCATCGGCACAATAAGAGCGCTCGAACAGGCAGCGAAAGCGGGAACCGCATCATGAGTGACCAAACGCCATCCATCGAATTGCGTTCAGTTGAACTGTTTGAACGTCCGGTCACTTTGCGCCTGCCTTTCAAGTTTGGCGCGGTCACGCTCACCGCGACGCCGCAGCTATTCGTTCGCGCGCAGGTCGTCTGCAATGGGGTTGAGGAAACCGGCGTTGCAGCAGAGCTTCTGGCTCCCAAATGGTTCGACAAGAATCCCGACCTTTCGAACGAAGATAATTTCGAGCAATTGCGCACCTCCATGGGTCTTGCGGCCCAGCGCTATCAGCAGGCTGGGCGCTTCCCATCCGCCTTTGCGCTTCATGCGGCATCGCAGGCTGATCACTTTGCAGCCTGTGCCAAGCGCGGGCTGAACGGGCTGATTGCGTCCTATGGCACCGCCCTGATGGACCGTGCTGTACTGGATGCGCTCTGCCGCTCTCAAGGTGTTTCCGTGTTTCAGGCCGTGCAGAATAATCTGCCCGGTATCGATGCAACCACAACACCCGATCTTTATGGCGTCGATATTGCCAGCCATTTAAAGACACTGTCTGTACCCGAGCGGATTGCCATACGGCATACGGTCGGAATGGCCGATGCGATTGTGGAATCGGATTTAACCAAGCGCATCAATGATGGCCTGCCAGAAAGTCTGGAAGCTGTCATTGCGATGTATGGTCAGCGCTATTTCAAACTGAAAGTCAGCGGTGATACGCAGGCAGATATTGACCGCCTCAGCCGGATTGCGGCTTTGCTGGATAATAGCGGAGCGCCGTATCAGGTTAGCCTTGATGGCAATGAACAATTTGCCAATGCGGATGCGGTCGTGGACTGGATCGATGCGATTGAGAACACGCCACAATTGGCAAAGCTGTGGGCCTCAACGCTCTATCTGGAACAGCCGATTGCCCGCGCCAAAGCCTTGGAAAAACCGGTCCACGCCATTGCGGCCCATAAGCCGGTCGCGGTGGACGAATCCGATTCACATATCGGTATTTTCCCCGTTGCCCGCGCCCTTGGCTATCTTGGCATGTCCTCTAAATCCTGCAAGGGATTCTACAAGGCCATTTTGAATGCCGTGCGCGTGCGCCATTGGAATGCGTCTGAAGGCAGAGATGATCATTTCATGATTGCAGAAGACCTGACCACCATGCCCGGTATTTCCACCCAACAGGATTTCGCGCTGGCAGCCCTGATCGGGGCAACCCATGTGGAGCGCAACGGCTATCACTATGTTCACGGCTTTGGCGAAGCGCCCTTATCTGAGCAACAGCGCTATGCCGCGGCCCATGAAGATCTCTACACCACCGATGCGGATGGGCGCGTCCGGCTCAGGATTGAAGATGGCTCAGTGTCGCTGAAATCACTTTCCGTGCCAGGACTTGCTGTTGCAACCCATCCGGACTGGAAATCTCTGAACAAAATCGGTCGGTTCGGCTAACGCGACGGCTCAACTTCACCGCAGTTCGGTGTGCACCAAAACAACAACGCAATGAGCAGCGCTGCGAACGGGAATATGCCTGCATAGCCAACAATTCCAATGTTGCGGATTTGCATATTTCCCACCACAACACCCACCAGACCCGCAAGAGCCAGCACTCCACTTGCGATCAACAGATAGCGAATCCAGTTTGCAAGTCGGCTTCCACGAAACACTGGCGCCGCAAACAGAACAGACAGCGCAAAGAACCAGTCCCATGCCAGAATGTCCAATGCGTAGACAGTAGATGGCCATTCAAACATCAGATGTCGGGCCCATCCGGCCAGGTCAGGCTCTCTGCCCAACACAAGTATCGAAAAATGCACCGCAGACGTAAGACAGGCCAAAATCGCTGCAAAAACAATGGCGGCCAGGCTGTAGGGTTTTCTCGATGCGGGTGCCCATGCGTGAACAGCAATCATCATGATGATCATCGCTGGCACGATCAGCAAGATGAGCAATTCCATTATGGTAAAGAATGGATCAGAGATGGGGTCGCCTGGCGATTCCAGCGCGACAAGGCCGCTGACAAGAACGGCGACGTAGAGAAATTCGAATAGTGCCAGTGCCAGAGCGGACACGATCCCCAATCGACGCACAACGCCATGCATATCCGGTTTCCCATGCATCTTGAAATGATGATCGGAACCATGGCTTGAAAAACCTTGTCTATTGTTGATTTAACGCAATGACCGCACAAGCTGCCCAATTCAGTCTCAGCAAATGAAGCCCGTGTTTGGGCACATCATAAAATGACATGTTCAGGGCACTTTCAGAACATATCACCGGATCAGAAAGTAAGGCTGCGTCACGGGTTAATTGGTGCAGTGGTTCTTTACCGCATCGTCAATGTTGTTTTGCAGGGTTGCGATGCGTTCCTCGTACAGTTTTGCCATGCACGAGACATTTGAACCACAGGCGGCGCGGGACTTCAGGAAAGCAGTCGCGGCGTCATGACGGATGCCACTGATACCCATCAGCAATGGCATTGCCTTATAGCCATACCATAGCCCGCCCATCTGCGAATCCAGAGCCGATAGTGTCGGATTGGAACATATTGCCAGTTCGTCCGGCGCAGTGGCTTTGGAACAATCAAAACTGGCGGCAGAAACAGGAAGTGAAAACATTGTTGCGGCGAGTGCAATTGTTATGGCTTTGATCTTTATTGGCCGGTATCTCATGTTTCTCTCCAAATTTTGCGAAGTACATATTTGCAAGTTCGCGAACCACACTCCCAAAGCCGTTTCAGTCAGGAGAAAATGCTCGGTCATTGTAGGCTCCCGATGAAACATCTGTTTGCCAAAGCAGAGCTCCCAAAAATACAATTTAGCATTGAAGTCATCTGAATTAAAATCGATGCGCGAAGTCTTGGGCCAAAGGGAACAGAACTGGACAGGACCGGGCAGGATTGGGCCGCTTCCGGCCGCACAAACAAAGCTGATGGCGCAAGCCTCAGCGCGTCATTTTGGCAATCCAGCCAATTCCAGACTTGCCAGCCAGGCCCGGCGATTTTCTGGATGGTTTTGCGATCCTGCAAATTGGAGTTGCATCGCCGAAACAGACAGTCCCGGATTTATCGCCAGCGCTTCATCAATGGCTGCTTGAGCTTCGGTTTGTCGATTAAGCTCAATCAGGTTTGCTGCGCGCAACAGATGATGGAAAATGCGCCAGGTATTACTTGTCGCAACGGTCCCCAACTGGCGCGCCGCTTCCAGCGCTTCTTCGTGCCGATCAAGGTGGAACAGGATATGGCCCTTGTAAAAAAACATATTTTGCAAAAGTGGATCTCGGGGGCTGAGCTTCAGTGCCAGTTCAATCTGGGGCAGAGCGCGGTCCTGAAATCTGAACCAATCCAGAGTATGCGCCAGTTCCAACCTGATGCGGGCATCATTCGGGTTGAGCATGACTGCCCGCTCCAAATTCGCAATAGCTGGATCAGCCTCGCCGGTAAAACGGTAAAGGTAACCCAATGCTGCATGGGCTTGCGCATCCTGGTCGTCCAGTTCAATCGCGCGTTTTGCAGCCACTGTCGCCGAGATCAATACATCTTGAAGGTTCTCAGCCCACTGGAAGAAAAATATCGTGCCAAGCGCACGCGCTAACAAGCTATGAGCTGCAGCGAAGTTAGGATCACGGTCAATTGCCTGCTGCGCAAACAATATGGCTTCCTCCTGAGCGGCCTGCGTATAAATCGCCTGCTGTGCGCGGCCGCGCAGATACAGATCCCAGGCTCCCATATCTTCGGTGGGCCTATCGCCAATGCTTTCCAGGCCCGCCTGATAAATTTCCGGAAGCAACCGTCCCGCAATCGCCTGACTGATTTCGTCCTGAACGGCGAAGATATCTGTCAATCCGCGGTCAAAGGTTTCGGCCCAGATTGTTTCATTGTCATCGATCTTGATAAGCTCAGTGCTGATACGTATTTGCTCGCCATTGCCGCGCACACTTCCTCGAACCACATAGCCAACCCCTAGCTCTCGGGCTATTTCGACAGGCGATGCTGTTGCTTCGGCATATGAAAACATGGTTGCACGTGAGATGACAAACAGCTCCCGATAACGGGACAAATGAGCGATCAGGTCATCCGTCAAACCATCGATGAAATATTGCGCTGAATTTTGTCCGCCCAGGTTTTCAAATTGAAGCACAGCCAAGGAGGGTTTGTCGGCGATAGGTTCATTCTGCCTGTTTGCAAATTGCGCGTACCCAATGACAAGAACCATAGCCACCAACACGAAAACGGCCGTGATCAAACGTCGTCGAGGATGCTCGGTGGGCAGGTCCAAAGGTGCGCCTTCGTCCAATAAAGGGGCGATAAACTGGAAGCCGCGTTTTGGATAAGTCTTGATAAAGCGGGGCGTTGTTGCAGCGTCTCCCAGAGCCTTTCGAACTGCACGAATGCGCGTATTGAGCGCGGCATCCGTAATCGCCCGCCCCTGCCATATTTCTTCAATCAGTTCGTCTTTGCTGACAACACGGGCGCTGTTCTGAATCAAGAATTCGAGCAGCCGAATAGCTTGAGGTTCCAATGAAACCGGCTCGCCCTTTTGGGTCAAACCGCCACCGGAGGGATCAAGTTGAAATTCATCAAAGCGGTACATCAGCGGCCGACTTTTTTTGTTTATCATCTCAATGTCAGAAAATATCAGCATTTGATCAAGTTTAATCGGGGGAAACCCAATAGCAACGCTCCAGGGGCCGATGCCCTGACACTGAACAAACCCAGGATATGGAGAGCCGATATGCTAAATATGAAATCATTGATGATGGCAGTTGCACTTGTCTTTGTTGGCCACAGCGCCATGGCAGGCACGGAACTGGACAAAGCAATTGAAAACGGCGGTAAAGTTCTTGACGCAAATGGCATTGCAAATTTGATCGTCGGCAAGGTCGTCACTGCGAAAAGCGGCGAGAAGACGTTTCGTTTTTACTATGACCCAAGCAATATTCTGCATGGCGAATTGACAAATGGCGGCTGGCAGGGCTCGGGCGCGTTTGCCATCACGGATAACGGCCAGGTCTGCGTGTCCATGGCGGCGGACAAGGGTCGGTATCGCTGCATGACAGTCGTACGCACTGGCGACGCGGTGCAAAAATTCAGTGTTGATGGCAAGATGACATTTGAATTGTTAGACATCGAACCTTCGACAGGACTATGAGCACCAAGACGGAGAGATGAATCGACCTTCGGCGATTCCTCAAGCCTGCCATTGGCACTTCTTCGCGAATGGCAGGTTGGTTCGGGGCCAATAATGACAGCCGATGTTACTACCGGCCATATCGTTTGGCACGACTTCCAGACGTGCAATCCCCTGTCCGCCGCGACACAAAATGTGCGACACTAAGTTTCGCGGAAGATACTTTCAGAGAGGAAATCTGTTGAAATTCCAAAGATTATACTCGGATGCTGAAGGCGAAAGTCATTGGCAAGATGTTGAAGTTGCGCTTGAGGAGCGCGTGTTTGCTCCCCCCGCGCAAAAAATCGAAGTCTCTGAGCCGGAACCCGTTACACAAATGATGTTCCTGAGGCTTCGATCCGGTTGGAATGAGCCCATTCACCCCACACCTGTTCGGCAAAAGCTTATCTGCCTTTCCGGAAGCGTCCGCGTGACCGCCAGTGACGGTGAGGTGCGGGATATAGGGTGTGGCGATGTCTGGTGCATGGAAGACAATCACGGCAAAGGCCATCATACGGCAGTCACAAGCGAAGAAGACTTTGTATCGGTGATCGTACAACACGGGTAATCCATCGACGACACGCCGCATATTTTGCAGAGATTTCACCAAAATGCCTCAGTCCAGACCCATTAGGTCCCTGGATGAATTGAGCTTGATGCTCGGGTTCTTGATCGCGGAAATGGTAAGCGGGCCAGATGTCAGATTTGATTGATGAAGGAACCGGATCCGCTCTGGTTTTTCTCCACGGCGCGGGTGTGGACAATACGCTTTGGGAGCCGCAGATTGCCGCTTTTAGCGCAACCCATAGGGTGATTGTTCCAAACCTGCCCGGGCACGGGGCTGTTCCGGCGGTCGAAACACTTCATCAGATGGCGGACCAAATCAGGGCGCAATTGTTTGATCGCGGAATCAGACAATATGCGATTATTGGCCTTTCCCTTGGCGGTATGGTCGCGCTTGAAATGGCAGGGCGCTGGCCGAAGGAGGTTACGCATCTGGTCATGATTGAATCCGTACCGAATGTGGCTGCCAATCGTGCCGCTCTGTTAATGGGACGGGCCTTTGTCAGCTTGTTCAGGGTCGTCAGTCCGAAGCTTTTCTCCCTGCTTCCGGCCCGCCAGCTCGGCGCTGAAACGCCAGATGCAGCCCACTATCTCAAACGCGTTCTTCCCCAAAGAAAGGCACGAGAAAACCACGCCGTTCTGCAGGCGGCGCTGGCCTATGACGGACGCCCACATCTGTCCGGATTATCAATGCCAACCTTGATCATGGTGGGTGAGAAAAACCCGGCCACCCACAAACGTGCCAAGGCAATGTCCAGGGCCATTGAACGGTGCCAGTTTGTTGTGATTCCGAACGCGGGCCACATTGCCAATCGCGATGCACCGGAGTTCGTCAACACCAAATTGGAAGCGTTCCTGCAAGCCAAACCCTGAAAGCCATGCCGCAAGACGTCAAGAATCCCGTTCGCACTTGATGCGCGTCAATAGAATGATTGCCTGTTTCGACAATTCTTTGTGCGCCTACTGGGCAGGAGGATTGACAAATGGATAAATCAGAGATTTCCCGCAGATGCTTTCTGACCTTGTCAGCTGGCGGCGCAGCTCTCATTGGACTACGCGAACAGCAAGCAAATGCCGCTGCCAGAATTTCCACGAAGGCGCGCATTGTTATCATTGGTGCCGGTGCCGCTGGCACGTCCCTGGTCAATCGGCTTGTTGACCGACTTGACGGCGCGGCGATCACAATCATCGACGGGCGCAAGGAACATCTTTATCAGCCAGGCTTGAGCCTTGTTGCGGCGGGCCTGAAGCCTGCCTCCTATACGGTCTCATCGACAAAAGACTGGTTGCCACAGGGGATCAGCTTCATCGATGAAGCCGCTGTTGCAATTGATCCTGTCGCCAAAACGGTTTCTACCGCTGGCGGACAGGCTGTTGAGTATGATTTCCTTGTCGTCGCGCCAGGCCTTGTGCTTGACCATGCGGCCATTGAGGGGTTCTCACTCGATCTCGTTGGTACAAATGGCATTGGCGCGCTTTATGCGGGGCCGGACTATGCGGCCAAAACCTGGGAAGCCGCCTCAAAATTCACCGAACAAGGCGGTGTCGGGTTATTCACCCGTCCGGCGACAGAAATGAAATGCGCTGGCGCGCCGCTCAAACACGCATTTTTAATTGATGACATTGCGAGCCGAACCATCGGGCGGGACAAGTTTGAAATCATTTACGCGGCACAGAATAACACGCTGTTTGGTGTCCCAATCGTTTCGGAAAAAGTGCGCATGCTGTTCGATGAGCGCGGTATCACACCGGCCTATTCCAACGTTCTCAAAGCGGTTGATCCGGGCCGGCGCATTGCCACATTTTCCACCCCACAAGGCGACCGGGAGACAGGCTATGATTATCTGCATGTCATTCCGCCACAACGCGCACCTGACATCATTCGTCAATCCGGGTTGAGCTGGGCCGACAAATGGACGGATCAGGGCTGGGTTGAATGCGACATGCGGAATTTGCGCCATTTGCGCTATCCGGACATTTTTGCACTTGGTGATGTCGCTGGCGTCCCAAAGGGTAAAACCGCTGCCAGCGTTAAGTGGCAAGTGCCTGTTGTCGAAGACCACCTTGTTGCGGCTATCAGCGGCACTGAGGGAACGCTGAGCTATGATGGCTACACATCGTGTCCTCTCATCACCCGTGTTGGCCGCGCGATGCTGATCGAGTTTGACTACAACAACAATCTGACACCGAGCTTCCCCGGCATTATTGCACCATTGGAAGAGCTTTGGATCAGTTGGCTCATGAAGGAAGTCGCCCTGAAAGCAACATATAACGCCATGTTACGTGGCAAGGCGTAAGGAGCACCCTGCTATGAAAGAACTCACATTTGAAACAATGCTGGCTGTGTTTGAAGAGGTTTTTGGCAGCGGTCTGTTTTGGACCATGATGGTCATCGCGATCCTTGTAACGATGGCCTATCTATATGTCCTGATCCGCGACCGGGCCATGTCCATGCGCAAATTTCTCTGGGCTCAACTTGCAATGCCGTTCGGGGCAATCGGCGCTGTGCTTTTCTTGCAGCGCGTAACCCATTCCGGGTTTCGCGACATAGGCGGTCCAGTTGATGTCATCATCCTGCTTGGCGTCGCTGCCATTGGTGCGGTCGGAATCGCGATCCTTGTCTACACGGCCCAGTCACTGTTCAGAGGCAAGTCGAGCGTGGGTAAATTTCAGCAGAATTATTAGGGTCTGAACCAATCGGCTTTCTTCCTGCATTGTGACCTGAGCCCCGTTTGATACCAGTTTGCATTGTTGCCTTGCACTTTTAGCCAACAACCATTCCAATGCCACTCTTTGTCTGAGCATCCAATGGGGCAAGCTGGATTATGAGCAACTTTGAAGAAACACTTGATCCCGAGGACTGGGAACCCTCACGCAAACTGGCACATGAAATGGTTGATGATGCGATCCGGCATCTCGACACAGTGCGCGATCGCAGTGTTTGGCAGGAGATGCCAGACCATGTGCGAGCTCATTTCAAAACGCCTGCGCCAATGGGCCCGCAGGAGCTTGATGCCGTTTATGAGGAATTGCGAGAAAACCTTCTTCCGTATTCGATGGGCAATATTCACCCGCGCTTTTGGGGTTGGTATATGGGGTCCGGCAATTTTACCGGTGCGCTGGGGGATTTTCTGGCTGCAGTGGAGGGGTCAAACCTGGGTGGTGGCAACACAGCTGCGGCCATGCTGGACAGTCAAGTTGTTGACTGGTTCAAAGAATTGATGGGGTTTCCGCCGAGCGCCAGCGGCACATTAACCAGCGGCGGTTCCATGGCAAACATGGTGGCACATACGGTTGCCCGCAATGTCATGGCTGGGATTGATGTGCGTGCGGAAGGGATTATGGCAATGCCTCAACCGCTGCGGTTCTACGCGTCGGACCAGGTGCATAGCTGCCATCAAAAAGCGCTTGAATCATTGGGGTTGGGCGCAAGGTCCCTGACCGAGATCCCAAGTGACGACCATCAGAAAATGGACATTGCGGCCCTTGAAAATGCCATTCTTGAAGACATCGCTGCGGGCATCAAGCCTGCCTGCGTCATTGGCACTGCCGGTACAACGAATACCGGCGCGCTGGATGACCTCAATGCGATTGCCGAAATATGTCAACGACATGCGATCTGGTTTCATGTCGATGGGTGTATTGGTGCGCTTTTGCGGATCGCGCCCAAGCACAAGGCTCTCGTTGATGGAATGGAATTGGCAGATTCAATTGCGCTTGATCCACACAAGTGGCTGCATACTCCCTTTGAGGCCGGGTGCGTGCTTTTGCGCGATGCCAAACAGCATTATGAAACGTTTGAAATGCATGGCGAATATCTTCAGTTGCAGACCCGAGGCGTCATAGCCGGCAAGTTTTTGGGGGATTATGGGTTTGAGCTTAGTCGTGGCTTCAAGGCACTTAAGATCTGGATGTCACTTAAAGAAAACGGTGTGGAGAAATTCGGCCGCTTGATCGATCAGAATATCGAGCAGGCGCAGTATCTGGAGCAACTTGTTCGCAGCCAACCGAAACTGGAAATCGTCGCTCCTGTCGGGCTCAACATCGTTTGTTTCCGATACGCAAACAATACCACCGATGAAGCCGTGCTGAGAGAAATTAACACAGAAATAATGCTGAGATTACAGGAGTCTGGCTTGGCTGTTCCCTCTGATACGACGATCGCAGGAAAGCACTGCCTGCGAGTGGCGATCAACAACCATCGCACCAAACGGGAAGATCTGGACTTTTTCATCGACAAGGTTCTGGCGTGTGGCGCAGACTTGGAACTTCAGGCTGCAAATGGGTCTTAGACGGAACGCTGTGGAGAAATGCACAATAGTGAGGGACGTCCGTCGCGCCCCTCATTTGGTAATGGCTCAGCCAAGTGATCCCTGAGCCAGCCACCGAGCGCAGTCCTGGCCCAGTTCCTGCTCGGCGCGAGATAAATACCGCTCACTCACCTCAGCACCCAGTTCGTCGCGCCAGCGCCCGTTTGTGCCTTTGTGAATGAAGGTCTTTGCACCACCATCCCAAAATGCGCCACCCAGAGGCACTGATTCAGGCGCATGTTCCTTCATGTAATCGAAGGAACAGTGATGCAGAACTTGTACCATCGTGTCCGGAGTAATTTCGATGTCCAGAAACGCGGCAATATCGCGAATTTGGCCGGGCAGGTCACGCTTGAGATCAGCAAAGTGGATCAGTTTGACGTTGGCAAGATCGCGCAATTCCCACCAGCTGCGAACATTTTCCCAAAAGGGCCAGAACGGTGAACCGTCATTGTCCAGCCAGTGGGTAAAATACTCAGCTCTGCTTTCGGGCGGCTTGCCAATCTCCGGGCCAACGCGCCCTGGCGTCTCGTTCAATGCCTGGTACCACATGTCGTTCGCATTGGCGTGGTGATTGTGCAATGACCACATGACATCCCGGGCGTCCCGCCCGACATAAAGATATTTTGCTTTGTCGGAGAAGACCAGAGCATCAACTGGCAGATGAGTTTTCATAAATCGGCGGTGCTCTTGGCCTGCAATTGCTGGAAGCTTGACCTCTTTAGGCGGCACGCGAAGATCAACCCAAGGCGACATTTCAGCGACAGGCAATCCTTCCTGCCCTTGAAAAATCAACTGGCTGACAATCTGCTGCATCCAGGACGTGCCCGATTTGGCATAAGTCGCGATAACAATATCGTCGTCACGAAAATCGATATCATTCCAAACCGTGCTATCCATGTGATGATTGTGCATTTCTCGGGTTTTGGCGGGTATCGCGGTCATTTCCTGTCTCCTTGCTTGATTGGGCTACGCATTCAGCATGATCCCGGCAAGGAACGTTGGGTATCCACGCACTTGCATAATGGCTAGGCATCCGTGCAGACTAGCTTCAGGAGTGAAGAGCCAATGCTTGACTGGAACGACATACGCATTTTTCTTGCTGTCGCCAGCGAAGGATCGACACTGGCGGCTTCCAGGAAACTGAATATCAACCAAACGACGGTTGGCAGACGCATGCATGCGCTGGAAACGGCCCTGGGGTTGACGCTGTTTGAACGCGACACGCGCGGATATTCGCTGACGTCTCAAGGCAGCGCCCTGATTGAAGTTTCAGCGAATATGGGGGAAGCGGCTGAACAAGTCTTAACGCGGGCAAGCCATTTGGCCCGCACTTTGGATGGGAAAATCCGGGTTACCGCTGCACATGCCAGCATGGCCCATTGGGTGCTTCCATTGATATCAGAATTTCGAAAACACAGCCCGGATATCCATTTCGAGACAAATTCGGCAGAACAGTATGTGTCTTTGGAAAATGGTGAAGCCGATATTGCAGTTCGCGCCGCCGACAAGATTGAGGGCGATACTCTGATCGTCAAAAAGCTGCCACCCGTCAGGTGGGGGATATATTGCAGTAAAACCTATCTTGCGGCGAACGGGATGCCACGTTCGATAGATGAGTTGATCGACCATCCGGTTCTGAGCTACCCCGAGGCGATGATTGAAGGCGTAAAGCTCATGAAGTGGCTGGATCGGCATTTTGACAGAACGAAGGTCGTCAGCACGGTGGATTCCATCATTACCATGTCAGCTTCATTGCGGTCCGAAGAGGCCATCGGTGTGCTTCCTTGTGTGGAAGGCGACCAACTTCCCGACCTTGTCATGTGCTTCACAACTGAAGACCTGATCAGTGGGCTCTGGCTTGTCACCTCAAAGGAGTCCTATCAAGAGCCACGCGTGCGAAAGTTCATGAAGTTCCTGGGTGAAAATTTCCCGCGCGATGGGAGCGCGGCGAAGTTCTGAGGTGACGGCGCTGAGTAGATAAATCGTGGAAGAACTCGTGGATGGGATGGCGCATCTGCGCGCTCAAAAAACAACGCTTTCCAGACGCAAATACAACGCACAGCACAACGCTTGGTCGAGAAAATGCTGACATTGATGGCGTGACAACCGGCTGGGATGGGTGTCTCAGGAATCCGCGCAATCATGGGGCATGGCGCCCAGACCAAGTGAACATTGAGAATTGATCTGCATGACCCACACTTATTCAAAGCCGAAGACGGCATCGCGGCGCTCGTCAGAGGTCGCGGATCGGATCGCAACACTCAATCCAGAAGAAAACTATGAGGAGATAGCCAACCTCCTCTACGCTTACGAGTTTTCCTGGGATATCGAACGCGCGCTCGAATTCGCCCTCTTCCGAACCTATGCCGTGCCTTCGATTTCGGGACTGCTGGCAAAGACCGGTGAGTTCGACCGCCGACCACGCAAGCGCTACGACGACACGGCACTGATCCTGGCAGAAACAATCGAACATGGGCTTGATAGCCAGCGCGGCCAGCAATCGATCGCGAGGATGAACGCGATGCATGGGCGGTTCCGGATCGATAATGGCGACATGCTTTATGTCTTGTCGACCTTCATCTGCGAACCGATCCGCTGGCTTGACCGCTTTGGCCGCAGGCGCATGACCAATGTCGAACGGAAGGCGTGGTTCCTCTATTATCGCGGGTTGGGCGAGCGCATGGGCATCCAGGACATCCCCAATGACCTTGCGGCAATCATGCGCTTCAATGAAGAGTTCGAGGCCGCCAATTTTCGGTTCGCTGATACGAACCACCAGATCGGGGAGGCAACGACCGATCTGCTCCTCGGCTTTTACCTGCCACGCTGCCTGTTCTGGGCAGGCCGGCCTGGAGTCCGCGCATTCCTCGACCCGTCCTTGTTGCAGGCCATGGGTTTTCGCCCGGCTCCCGGCTGGATCCGTGGCCCGCTCATGGCAACGTTGCGCATGCGGGCCTGCATCCTGAGACTGCTCCCCACACGCCGCAAGCCGCGCCACCTGACGCAGATCCCGCGCCCGACATACCCGGAAGGTTACCGGATCGATGAACTTGGTACTTTCCGTTGATCAGGTGCAGGCCCCTGACGAATAGGGAATTTTCCCAATTCGCCCCTCAACATCCAGGTCTTGAGTGAGCCCGCACTGACCGTTTTCTGCAGTGTAGTGATTGTCGAAACCGGGGGCGGACACCCTGTCTTCATAGTATGTCTGAAGCCATTGCAATTGAGTTCTACGCTCTTACCTATGAGTCACGCTGGTGCGCTGGCACCTGCGCCTGATCCCTCAAATATTTGACACTGCCCGATGCGCACCAGATGTGCCCAGCGGCCCACGATGACGTCGTCTTTAACAGCATTTGTCAGGCCAGTGACCTGATCAGAGAAAGACTCCAACCATGACGCTATCTAGCACCAAAAACCGACGGTTCGTTCTGGCCGAGCGCCCTGATGGCGAACCTGACAACAAAACTCTACGTCTGGAAACCGGGGTTCTACCGACCCCTGGCAAGGGCCAGATGCTGCTGCGCAATGAATATCTTTCTCTCGATCCATACATGCGCGGGCGGATGAGCGACGCGCCTTCCTATACTGCCCCGGTTAAAATCGGTGGCGTCATGATCGGCGGCACCGTCGCGAAGGTCATAAGCACGGATGTGGACGGCTTTGCACCCGGCGACCGGGTCGTGGCTTTCGGTGGTTGGCAGGATTATGCGGTGTCCGACGGAGTGGGTGTGATCAACATGGGACCTGACCCCAAGAACCCATCCTGGGCGCTTGGCGTGTTGGGCATGCCGGGTCTGACAGCCTGGGCAGGCCTGATCCAGATTGGTCAGCCGAAAGCCGGTGAGACCGTTGTGGTCGCCGGAGCCAGCGGCCCCGTGGGCGCGACCGTCGGCCAGATCGGCAAGATCCTTGGGCTGCGCGTAATCGGCATCGCTGGCGGGTCTGAAAAATGTGCCCATGTCGTGGACACTCTGGGGTTTGATGCCTGTATCGATTACAAGGCCGATGACTTCCCTAAGGCTCTGAAAGCTGCCATTCCTGAAGGCATCGACATCTATTTCGAGAATGTCGGTGGCGCGGTATTCGATGCTGTCCTGCCTTTGCTTAACACGTCGGCTCGCATCCCCGTCTGCGGTCTCATCTCACAGTACAATGCGACATCGCTACCAGATGGCCCGGATCGGATGAACCTGTTGCTGGGCACGATCCTGCGCAAACGGATGACCATGCGCGGCTTCATCGTCTTCGACGATTTCGGCCATCTGTATCCGGAATTTGCAAAGCAGATGGGCGCATGGGTGGCGCAGGGAAAAATCCAATATCGAGAAGAAATGATCGCAGGTCTGGAAAGCGCACCAGAGGCATTCATAGGCCTTCTGAGAGGCGAGGCTTTCGGCAAGCGCGTCATCAAATTGAGCAACTGATACAAACAACAAAAGGTAATATTCTGATGAAAATTCTCATGGTTCTCACCTCCCACGACCAACTGGGCGACACGGGTAAAAAAACCGGCTTCTGGCTCGAGGAATTTGCAGCCCCCTACTATGTGTTCAAAGACGCAGGTGCTGACATTACACTCGCTTCGCCCAAGGGCGGCCAGCCACCAATCGATCCGTCGAGCGACGCTGAAGGCGCCCAGACCGAAGCCACAAAGCGTTTCAAAAGCGATGAAGCCGCCCAAAAGGAGCTGGCGCACACTGCTGTGCTGGCCAAGGTCTCGGCTGACGGCTTTGACGCGATTTTCTATCCCGGGGGCCACGGCCCACTATGGGATCTGGCAGAAGATGGCGACAGCAAGTCACTGATTGAAGCCTTCGCGGCAAGTGATCGTGCCATTGGTGCAGTGTGCCACGCCCCGGCTGTGTTCAAGCACCCCAAGGGCACGGATGGCAAACCCCTCGTATCCGGCAAAAAGGTAACTGGCTTCACCAATACCGAAGAAGACGGCGTGGGCCTGACTGATGTCGTGCCCTTTCTGGTCGAGGATATGCTGACTGCCAACGGAGGTAACTACCATAAGGGCGATGATTGGGCCTCGTTCGTCGTGACCGACGGCAAGCTGGTAACTGGCCAGAACCCGGCGTCGTCCGAGGAAGCTGCGCACAAACTGCTGAGTCTTATTTAACGCCAAGAAGTGGGCCGATCATAACCCGATCGGCCCACTCTTTGTTCACACGGTCCAAGCGTAAAACTGGGAGTGAGCCAAAATGCGTCCTGATTGGCAAGGTTTGTATTGGCAACGCGCCGTGAAAGTTCACTCGCAATCCTGTGGAACATATCTCGCGGCGGCCACCAAACGCTTGATGTCCCTGAGCCCTACCGCTCCCTTGTAAAATTTCGCATCTCGATTGGCTTTCGTAATTGCCTGAAAAAGAGCTTCGGGATTTGCTTCGGCGATAGCGGTAGCGTTTTTGAAACCGGCAGCGGCAAGCACCCGTGCAAATGTCGGGCTGACCCATTGGATGCGACATAGGTCAGAAATCGAAATGAGTTCTTGAGCGTCCTTTTGGCCAATCCCGGTTTGCTTGATCAATTCAGCCGTCCCGCCAGACGCTGCATCAAAAAGCTGCCGCGTGTTCTTTATGCCCGCCTTGTTCAAATTGTTGATGGTGTCAGCCTCCAGCCAATCAATCTCCTTGAGGGGACGTGGTTTTGGAAAAAACCCATTGATTGCCCGCCTCAACAATTGAAGATAACTGGCATCGACACCTGACTTCCTGGAAAGCAAAGTCAGGGATTGTTGTGTTTTCAAGGCGCTGCGCAGGTCCGCCAGCGAAGTCACTCCGCTCTTGCTGATCGATCTTGCCTTTTGGGCCATCCCGTCCAGCAAGGGTTTCTGGCTCGGTATCAGGTCTGTGCTGCGCAGACGCTCCTGCAAGGCGTTCAGATCAATTGCGTGTTCGTCGAGGTAGTAGCTCTTCATTGCTGCCCCCTTTCTGAGTGACAGACATTTTCAGTCTGTCGTGTGCGGACCCCTTTCCCGATTGCTTACCGAATCCGGACAAGGATGCTCCGCCCAAACATACCACTGCGCTGACTGGCCTGGATTTGAGCAGCGTCAATCCGATGTGACCAACATTTCTGTCTGAGTTCTGGCATTTCTGTCTGAGTTCTGGCTTATCCACCACCAGGACACGGTCGCGTCCACCGAGTTGTATCGTCATCATGGATGACTTTCACCTGCTTAGGGTCTGAACCCAATTGACGCTCGAAATCTTGCAGCAGGAATCTTTCTTGCAAGAAGACTTGCAGTCAATAGATATATATGCAAGTTTGTTTGCATAAATTGCAATAGGCCATAGATGTCCATTATAGAAAAAATATCCAAGAGCAGCCATGCTCTGACGCCAAACGAACGGCTCCTTGTGCAAACGGTGATGGACAGTCCTGCCACCGCTGCTCTTGGGACTGCAAGTGATCTTGCAGATTCGGTTGGCGTGCATGAAGCGACAGCCTCCCGGCTGGCGCGTAAGCTTGGCTACAGCAGTTATGCTGCCTTTCGACATGCCTTGCGGGATGAGTTTATTGCCACGCGAGAAACCGCAACCCGGTTTGAAAATACGATTGTCGGGAACAGCGCGGACACGATCCTGGGCGACCTTGCGCAGCAGGAGATGCAGGCACTGTCAGATTTGGGCAGCATCATCAACCCGGTACAAATTGCTCAAGTCGCTGACGCTTTGGCGGGTGCAAATCGTATTTTTCTTTACGGATATGGCAATGCTGAAGTGCTGTCCCTGATGCTGTGCAAACGGTTTCGTCGCTTTGGCATGGATGTCCACCAACTGGATGGAGATCCGCGCAGCCAGGCCGAACAGGTTTTGGGGATGTCGCAGGGGGATGTGCTGCTTACATTTGCCTTCCGCCGACCCCCACGCGGCTACGAAGCTCTGGTGGAGACGGCACAGGAAGCCGGCGCTGAAACCATCGTCATTTCAGGCAGCAGCGGTGCGATGCTGTCGCCGCAGCCTGATATTCTATTGATTGCCCCGCGCTCGGGAAGCGCGGAAGCATTTCAAACTCTGACCGTGCCGATGACAGTCTGCAACGCAATTGTCATAGCGGTTGGACACATAGCGAAAGAGGAATCGCTGAAAAAACTCGAAAGGCTGGGACAGCTGATCGAGCGGTTCGACTGACCGGACCAAAACTCTAAACGGAGGAACCAAGATGTTCAAAAAAGCAACGTGCTTCGGCGCGATCGGTATTCTATTGTCTGCAGCGGCCTTCGCTGATGGCCATATGGACTCTATGAGTGCAGAAGAACTTCTGCCGCTTGCTCAAGAAGAGGGTGCGGTAATTGTCTATTCATTCACCAGCCGTATTGGCAAAGTGGAAGCGGCCTTTGAAAAGGCCTATCCTGGCATTGACTTGCAGGGGTTCGACATTTCATCAACAGAACAGATTGCACGGCTGACAGCTGAAGCGCAGGCCGGTGTCACCAATGCCGATGTCATCTACGTTTCCGACACGCCGGTCGTTCTCAAGGCGCTTCTTGAGACAGGAATTATTGCATCCTACGTTCCGCCCCGCGTGGCCGACCGTGTGCCTGCGGAATTCCAGACGCCGCTTTTGGCGCAACGCCTGTCGACAAAAGTCCTGATGTATAATGAAGAGGCCAATCCCGATGGTGCCCCCGTGGACAGCCTGTGGGATCTGACCCGCGAAGAATGGGAGGGCCGTGTTGTCATGGTGGATCCCCTTCAGCGCGGGGATTATCTGGATTTGATGACGGAAATCGTTCTGCGCTCAGATGAAATGGCCGCGGCTTACGAGGCTGAGTTTGGTCAGCCGATTGATCTGGATGGCGCGACCAGTGCCGGCGAGCGGTTCATCATCGATCTTTTCGCAAATGATGTGATCCTTGTCGGATCGACGGATGATGTGAATGCAGCTGTGGGTGCCCTGGGTCAGGAAAACCCACCGGTCGGCTTCACCAGCTATTCGGACCGGCGCGACAATGAGGACGAAGGCTGGGCCCTGCAGGTTGCCAATGATGTGGCCCCTGCCCCCGGTATCATTTTCCCGGCTGTCGTGGCCCTTGCGGCCAAACCGAACAATCCAGCTGCCGCACGCCTTGTCATCGACTTCCTGATGGGAGATGAGACCGAGACTGGCGGACCTGGCCTTGCCCCGTTCTATGTGGCGGGTGATTATGTCACCCGAACCGATATTCCGCCACATCCCGATGCCGTGCCACTGGACGCGTTTGCCGCATGGCGGATTGCACCGGCTGAAACGGCAAAAATCCGAGCTGAAATCGGTGATCTCGTTCTGACACTTCAATAAGTCACAGGCCGGAGACAGACACCTGTCTCCGGCCCTATACTCGTCCAACAGTTCAAGAGGGCCACGGCTATGACTGATGTCTCTATGAGCCGACAGGGACGGCGCATCCTATTCCGGCCGGGAACAGTTTTGAAATTTGTTGTGCTTGCGCTTCTGATCGCATTGATTGTGCTGCCGCTTTTCAGAACGGTGCTGTTCACCCTGCAACCGGATATCATCAAGGCCTGGTCTGATGTGCTGACAGGTCGCCTCTCGACCAATCTGTTTTACAAGCCTTTGGGCAATACGCTTATCATTGGCGTTGTGGTTGCAACGGGATGTGTGTTGCTGGGCGGCTTTCTGGCATGGCTTGTCGTCATGACCAATGTGCCCTTCCGGCGAACCATCGGTGTGATGGCAACGCTGCCTTTCATGATCCCCTCTTTCGCTGCTGCATTGGCGTGGGGAACTTTGTTTCGCAATGACCGCATAGGCGGGCAGGTCGGATGGCTGGAAGGTTTGGGACTGGACATTCCCAATTGGCTGGCCTGGGGCATGGCCCCCACATTGATCGTGCTGACGCTGCATTATTTCAGTCTCGCCTTCACGATCATTGCAGCCGCATTGGCCACCGTAAATTCCGACCTCGTCGAAGCTGCCCAGATCGCCGGTGCGAAAGGCCGTCGCATTCTCATGGGCATTGTGCTGCCGGTGACCACACCGGCGCTGGTGGCCGCGGGATCACTCTGCTTTGCCGGAGCCGTTTCGAATTTTGCCACGCCCGCACTTTTGGGTTTGCCAGTGCGCATGCAGACGCTTTCGACCCGCCTGTTTGGCATGATCGAAGTGGGGCAAGTGGGGCGCGGCTATGTCATTGGCATTCTGCTGGTGTTGATATCAGGCGCTTTTCTGTGGGCGGGCAACCGCATTGTATCCGGTCGCCGGTCCTATGCGACCATCACCGGAAAGGGAGGGCGCGCCAAACGGTTTGATCTGCGCCGTGCCCGGTGGCCCCTTTTCATGGGCGCAATGCTGATCCTGATGGCCTCTACCGTGGTGCCGGTTATCGTCTTGATTGCCTCAAGCCTTGCCCCATCGTCTGCCAGTCTGTTTTCGAACTGGACGGCCCATTACTGGACCGGTCTTAGCAATCCGTCCTTTGCGCAGGGGGTTCCAGGTATCATCCACAATGCTGATATCGTGCGTGCCCTGACTGTGACGTTGGCTCTTGGCGTTGCAGTTGCGCTAATCGGCATGACCGTCGGGCTGCTGGCATCCTACACCACGGCGCGATTCCGCGAAGGCTGGGCATCGGCCGCAATTACACAAATCAGTTTCCTGCCGCTGCTGGTTCCAGGCATCGCCTTCGGCGCGGCATACATCGCCTATCTGGGTGCTCCTATCGGGCCACTGCCAGCACTTTATGGCACATTTGCTTTGCTGGTGATCGCCGGAACAGCTTATCTGCTGCCTTTCTCCGTGCAGACTGGCCGCGCCGTCATTCAACAAGTCGGTGGTGAGTTGGAGGAAAGTGCACGGATCACCGGCGCAGGGTTTTTTCGCAGATTGATCAGCATCACAGTGCCGCTTGCAATCCGGGGGCTCTCGGCGGGCGGCATTTTGATCTTCGTCAAGATCATCCGGGATTTGTCTCTGGTCGTGCTGCTCTTCACGCCAACCATGCCGGTGCTGTCTGTGCTGGCCTATCGCTATGCCTCAGAGGGTTTTGGACAATTTGCCAATGCCATCACAGTGGTCATCCTCGTGATCTCCATAACAGCAACACTCATTGCCAACCGGCTGCAGGCGAAATCACAGCCCTGGCTGAAGGATTAGGGGGCCTAGATGCTCGAAATTCGTAATCTCACCAAATCTTTCAACACGTTTGAGGCTGTCAAGGATGTGTCCATCTCAGTCCCTGATGGCGCTTTTCTCGTGCTGCTTGGGCCATCCGGTTGCGGAAAAACCACGCTGCTGCGGATGCTTGCAGGACTGGAGCTTCCAACCAGTGGACAGATCGTGTTTGACGGCAAGATTGTGTCGGACGGAGATGAGAACTGGTCTGTTGACCCGGCCAATCGCAATTCGGGACTGGTGTTCCAGTCATATGCCCTGTGGCCACACATGTTGGTACGCGGCAATGTTGAATGGCCTTTGAAGGTTGCACATATGCCCCGCTCTGAACGCGCTGCGCGGGTTGATGAGGTGTTGAAGCTTCTTGATATCCACTCTCTTGGAAATCGTTACCCCAACGAAATTTCAGGCGGGCAGCAACAACGCGTTGCGATTGCCCGAACGATTGCGCCGAAACCCGGTGTGTTGCTTTTTGACGAACCGCTGTCGAACCTTGATGCCAAGCTGCGGGTGGAAATGCGCACCGAGTTGATGCGTTTGCACCGCGCCACCGGCGCCACCACTGTCTACGTGACCCATGATCAGATTGAGGCCATGACCATGGCGAGCCATGTTGCTGTGATCAATAATGGGCGCGTGCAGCAATTCGGAACGCCTTTTGATCTGATAGAGCAGCCGCAAACATCCTTTGTCGCTACTTTTGTGGGTACCCCGCCCAACAACATAGTGCCGGTGGTCAAGAACGGGTCGGGCTACAAGGTCGGCGGGCGACACATGCCGGTAGAACCTCCCTGTGATGACTGCCTTGCCATGTATCGCGCAGAGGCCTTGCGTCTGGTTGATGATGAGACCCAACACAGTCTGGCAATGGAACTGGTTGAGGTCAGCGCGATTGCAGGGCGCATTATGGTGACGGGCCTGACCAGAGATCTGCGCCTGACGGCTGTGGTGGAACATGCTCAAAATGCCCCTATCGGCTCAACGGTTCATTTTGAGTTGCCTGAGACACCACAATGCTGGTTCTCCACTGACGGCGAGAGGATCGATTAATGCGCATTCTTCTGGTTCGACACGGACAATCTGAATGGAACGCCGAGCACAGGCTGCAGGGCCAGGCCGATATAGCCCTGTCCGAACAGGGCCGGGCACAGGCCGACGCCCTTCGCAAAGTGATTGAAGAGATTAACCCCTGCCGGGCCATCACATCGGATCTGGCGCGGGTGCAGGAGACGGCCCACCGGGTTGGTGCGCCCCAAGCGCAACCTGACAAGGAACTTCGCGAGATTGATGTGGGTGAATGGACCGGCCGCAGAATCCCCGACATTATCGCCGAGAATGAAGACCGCTATCTGGCCTGGCGGGCGGGGACCACCACCCCTCCGGGCGGAGAGCTTTGGGAGGATTTTGCTGATCGCGTGACGAAGGTCATCCACCGAGAGGCCGAAATGCCCTGTCAGAACCTCCTCGTGGCCTGTCATGGCGGCGTGATCAGGGCCATCCTGCAGCGTTTTCTCGATCTGCAACCTGCGAGTATAATCCCTGTTGCTCCCGCCAGTCTCACGGCGATGCGGCTGGCAAATGGCCGCGGCAAACCGGCCCGGCTGGAGCTGTTCAACTACCTTCCCGACCGACTTGATTTTGAGGCTCCTGATTGATCATGTAACGGGAAAATGGCGGGCAAAAAAATCCAGGGTCGATCCCATCAGGCTGTTGGCGTCTTCCCGATATGCCGCCAGGCCACAACTGATATGACCGCCCAAACACCCGTGCGCAGGATCATCGCGCCGAGGGTGCGCATCTCATAGGTCCCGCCTTGCCAAACATGGATGCCGAAGGCCAAAAACACCAGAATCGTGGCAGCCAGAATGCCCAGAGAAATCCAAATAGCCGGTCGGTGCTGCAAAAACAGCCCGATGCCAGCCACGATATAGGCAAACCCGGCCAGAAAATTGAACCAAAGCACAAACGGCACTACTTCGCCCATCGCCGCGCGCGCTTCGTCGCTGCCGAACAGAGCAACGCCACCCGAGAAAACGCTCAGCGCGCCGAACACGATTGCCACGCCTGCGGCGATTTTCAAGGCGCGGCTGCTGGATTTTGTAATTGTCATTTTACATGTCCTCCCTCCCCATCAAGCTGTAGCAAGGGCCGGGACCCATTAATTTGATCGGTGTCAATGGCTGGTTCGAGCCCATCTTTCCAATTCGTTTGGGTGCCGCTAGCGGCGAGTTCCAATAATGGCCAACAAATGAGTGCGGCGTCTTTGCCGTTTTCGGTCCAAACCTGACTTGCGTGTCATCTGCAGCGAAAAGCTGCAAAGCGTGCAGACGGATGCTTGGGGCGTAAAGCCGCGTATGAAGTAGGAACGATGAGTTTGCTACTCAAAGAAAGACAAGTTGGAAATCTGGGATTTCAAGAATATGTCACAGGTTATGCTGAAAATGGCATGCCCGGTGTTCTCACTCATTCGCCCACTGAACTTTTAGACTATCACTTGGAGGAGTGGTGGAGAGGTAGTGCGAAATATCGGCCAAGGATGATCTATGGGATACAACTCTATCAATGTCAGAGCCTTGGCCTGCGATTATCTGGAGCGATCTGGGGATGTTGTGATTTAACGAATGTGATCCGGCTAACGTCAACTGCCTGCGAAACAGCTCGAATGGTGCCACTTCAATCTTGGCATTTGATGGACAAACTCCAAAGAACAAGCCCTTGCCGCCATTTGTGATGTAGTTGGTCAAGCCTGCGGCCACTGCCGGAACCCCGGTGGCTTCCACGACCAGATCAGATCGATGATGCCATTTTTGCAAGTCGGCGGAACCACTTGCAACCGCATCAAATCCAAAGCTGGACGCCAGCTCAAGTCGACTGTCTGATATGTCGCAAAACGTAACGCTTGAAACGCCTTCCGATTTCAGTGCCATTCCCATCAACAACCCCATTGGACCAGCGCCGAAGATCAGCACCTCCTCCATCCACGGCGCGTGCACGGCATCTAATCCGTTCATGACGCACCCAACAGGCTCTGCCAAAGCTGCCTGCAGGAAACTCAATTCGCCAATTGGATGGACGTTTGAAGCGCTAACAAGGCTAAGCTCAGCAAACCCCCCGTGCCTCGTGACACCATAAGCTCCGAGGTTGTCACAAAGATGGGTCCATCCGCGCCTGCAAGCAGGACAGGTGCTACATTCGAAATTCGGATCGACGGCAACTCTGTCGCCGATGCGGACTTTTGTGACGCCGGACCCGACGTCAACGACAACACCGGAATATTCATGGCCAGGCACAACGGGAAACGCGCCGGTGCCATAATTATCCTTCAGGACCTCATAGTCGGTGTGGCAAATCCCACTGGCCTTCACTTCGACCACGACCTCACCCGCACCTGCTTTGGGGTCCGGCAGGTCAGTGAACTGAACTTCGTTTTTTCGAGTGAACAGAGCGGCTTTCATCGTGATTTATCCTTGAAGGTATGCGCGAAGAGTGGCTTCCATCCCTTCGGACCAAATCATCGTTAACCAATGATCAAATTGATCTTTGAGCCCTTTGTTGTCAGCGAGGTCACCATAGATGTCACGTTGGTTCAGCCATGCCAGTGGGTCTGACCTAGCGGCCTTGGCTGCTGCTTGCAGCTTGTCCCAAATCGGGTCATTTGGCTCGATGATCGAGCCATCTTCCCGGGTCCCTTCGCACATGCGTGCCCAAATTGCCTGTGACAAGGCAAGGCCTTCGAAGGCGTCGCCACTGACCAGTGCTGCGCGCAGCGTTGGCAGATTGAACCCTGTCTGCCGAGATGATCCGTCAAACGCAACGCGGCGCACGGTGTCGATGATCTCAGGGTTGGAGAAGCGGCTGTCGATCAGATCCACATAGGCGTCAGGTGTCATGTCAGGTACCGCTTGAACCTGCAGAGCAATCTCATCGCGCGCTACTTTTCGGAAGAAATCACCGATAAGCGGGTGATCCATGCAGCCGGAGATATACTGGATGGACAAGACTTCTCCCGCATCAGCGATCAGCTGGTGTCCGCCGTTCAGAATGCGGATTTTCATAGCTTCGAAGTCATGTACGTCCTCTGTAAATGTCGCACCGACCTTGTCCCAATCGGGCCGGCTGACACAGAAGTCATCTTCGATTACCCACTGGCGGAAATTCTCATGCGTTACAGGGGCTGCGTCTTCGATGCCAAAAGTTTTGACGAGCTCCAACTCCTTCGAGCCGGTCACAGGCACGATGCAATCCACCATCGAGTTCGGGACGGTGCAGTTCGCTTCAATCCACACCGCCAGACTTGGGTCAGAGAGCCGCGCTAACGACACAAGCGTCTGGCGCAAGATCGCCCCATTGCCTTGCAGGTTGTCACAACTCTGGCAGGTGAACGGGCCTTTTCCGTTGGCACGACGGATTTTCAACGCAGCAATCATCGCACCGAACGCGGTGCGGGGTTTATCAGGATTTGCAGCATCGTGCTGGATGTCCTCGTGGTCTGCATCAAACCCCTTGCTCACTGGATCGATGTAGTATCCGCCTTCAGTCACCGTCAGAGAGACAATCCGAATGGCCGGATCAACCATCTGCGTGATCAGTGCTGCATTATCTTTTTCAACGGGGACAAAGCCGATCATCGAGCCAACAATCTCGGCCGACTGCCCTTTCGGGTCCAATTCAATCAGCGTCGTCAGATAATCCTGTGCCGCAAGCACTTGCCGCTGATCCTCATCAGCTGGCCGAACACCAGCGCCGATAATCCCCCAATCTAAAGCCAGGCCCTGTTGCATTAAACGATGCAGGTACCAGGACTGATGGGCGCGATGAAAGTTTCCAAGACCTATGTGCACGATTCCCGGCGTTACCTTCGAACGGTCATAGCTCGGGCGTTTAATCTCGCCCGGCAAGCCAACCAAGATTGCGTCGGATAATTTTAGAGCTTTGCTCCGCATCAACTCATCCAATTTCCGCCGTCGACATTGAGTGTCTGCGCCGTGATGTAGCGGGCCGCGTCTGAGGCGAGGAAGATGACAGGATCAGCGATATCCTTGGGATCGCCCATGCGACCCAGTGGAATAGCTTCGCCCACTTCGCGTTTCTTTTGGCCGAGTGGTTTATTCTCATACTCAGCGAACTGCGCATCAACCACATCCCACATCGGAGTGTCGACGACACCCGGCGCGATGGAATTAACCCGGATGTTGTCACCCGCCAATTCCAACGCCAACGACTGAGTAATCGAGATCACCGCCGCCTTGGTCGAACAATAGATCGTAACGTTCGGCTCACCCCTGCGTCCTGCCTGCGAAGAGAAGTTGATGATGGCCCCGCCACCACGCTTCTTCATCGATGGGGCAACCGCCTGACACGCGAAAATCGTGCCTCCCACATTCACATCATACTGGCGGCGGTAGTCCTCTGGCGTGATCTTATCGATAGAGGCCATGTTGAAAATACCCGCGCAATTCACCAGAACATCGATACCGCCAAGCGCATCCTCAACTGACTGCACACCGGCATTGATCCCATCAAAGTCGGCCACATCCATTGTGACGGCGATACCACCGATTTCTTGCGCCGTTTCAGAGGCATCACCCTGATTCAAATCCGCAACAGCAACCTGCGCGCCTGCCTCGGCCAAGGCCTCACAAACCGCACGGCCAATGCCCCGCGCACCGCCAGTGACCAGTGCAACTTTCCCTGCCAATGAGGTCATGGCATCCGCAGCCCATCAGCACCGAACCGGTGTATTTGCGAGGCATCCGGCGTGAGGTAAACCGTATCGCCGTGCTTGACGGCAACATTACCAGCTGCACGCACTGTCAGGGGATCACAACCTTCGATCCCGTGAATGTGGATGAACGTATCAGAACCCAAGTGCTCGGCCACGCCAACTGTGCCTTGCCATTGGCCCTCGGTTGTCGAAACCTCTAAATGCTCAGGCCGAATTCCAATGGTTTCGGCAGAATGCTTTGCGGCCTCATCCCCAGTGACAAAGTTCATTTTGGGAGAGCCAATAAATCCAGCCACAAACAGATTGTGCGGGGTGTGGTACAAATCGAGCGGCGTGCCAACCTGCTCAATCACACCCGCCTGAAGCACAACAATTTTGTCGGCCATAGTCATGGCTTCGACCTGATCATGGGTCACGTAGACCATCGTAGTCTCAAGCTTTTTGTGCAGCTCCGATATCTCCATCCGCATGCCAACACGCAACGCCGCATCAAGGTTTGACAGAGGTTCATCAAAGAGAAATGCCGATGGTTCCCGAACAATCGCACGACCAATGGCAACACGCTGGCGTTGGCCACCAGACAGCTGACCGGGACGACGGTCCAGGTAATCGGTGAGGTTTAGCGCCTTTGCGGCAGATTCAATGCGACGGTCCTGTTCCGCCTTGTCCATTTTCGCCATACGCATCGGAAAGGCGATATTCTTACGCACTGACATGTGCGGATAGAGTGCGTAAGACTGAAACACCATCGCCAAACCACGTTTGGCTGGCGGCAGATCGGTGGCATCCGCGCCATCAATCTCGATGTTGCCCGAGGTCGTATCCTCAAGCCCCGCGATTAGGCGCAAGAGAGTGGACTTACCGCAGCCCGATGGGCCAACGAAAACCACGAATTCACCGTCATTGATCTCGAGGTCCAATGGTGGAATGACTTCGTCTTCACCAAATTTTTTCTGGACCTGCTTGAGCTGTATGCGTCCCATATTCTAATTCCTTACTTTACAGCACCGAAGGTAAGACCCCGGACAAGTTGTTTCTGGCTGAACCACCCCATGATAAGGATTGGCGCGATCGCCATGATAGAGGCTGCGCTGAGCTTGGCGTAAAACAGGCCCTCTGGGCTGGAATAGCTTGTGATGAACGCTGTCAGTGGCGCTGCATTTGCTGCTGTCAGGTTGATCGTCCAAAACGCTTCGTTCCAGGCCAGGATGATGTTCAGCAGGACAGTGGATGCAATTCCGGGGAGCGCCATCGGTGTCAGCACGTAGAGGACTTCCTCACGCAACGATGCGCCATCCATACGTGCGGCTTCCAAAATCTCTCCGGGGATTTCCTTGAAATAAGTGTAGAGCATCCAGACAATGATTGGCAGGTTGATCAATGTCAAAACGATCGTCAGACCGAAACGGGTATCCAGCAAGTTGAAGTCACGAAACAGCAAATAGATCGGCACAAGCACACCTACGGGCGGCAGCATCTTGGTCGACAGCATCCACATCAGAATGTTCTTGGTGTGCTTCGATGGCACAAAAGCCATCGACCAAGCCGCTGGGATCGCGATCAACAGCCCTAGAAACGTGGACCCAAGCGAGATGATGACCGAGTTGGAAAAGTGCTTGAAATAGTCCGAACGCGCTTGAACCGTGCTGAAACTCTCAATCGTCCAACCGGATCCGAACAAGATTTCCAAAGGTGCGCGGATCGCGTTTTCTTCGGTTTTGAATGACAGGATTACGATCCAAAGGATTGGAAAGAACAACAAGAAGCCAAGTGTTCCCGCGATGGCCGAGTTGAAAACTTTGGTCCGTTTCGAGACTGCGCGCGGCATGTTCGGCCCTCCTTATGCGTCTAGGTTTTTGCCGATCATCCGCATCAAGAAGATGGCAACTATATTGGCAAGGATGATAGCAATAACACCGCCAGCACTCCCCATGCCGACGTCGAATTGCAAGAGTGAAGAAACGTAGATCAGGTATGTCAAGTTGGTGGTTGCTGTGCCGGGCCCACCGTTCGTGGTCACTAGAATTTCCGCAAAAACCGACAACAAAAAGATTGTCTGTATCAAGATCACCACCGTGATCGCGCGGGCGAGGTGGGGCAGCATTATGAAAAGGAATCTGTTCCACCAGTTCGCGCCGTCCATCTCGGAGGCTTCCAATTGTTCTTGGTCAAGTGATTGCAGGGCCGTCAGCAGGATCAGCGTCGCAAACGGCAGCCACATCCAGGACACGATGAACGTGATAGATGCCAATGGGTATTGGCCAAAGAAGTCGATGGGAGGGAAGCCCAAGCCAGTAACGATCCGCCCAAAAATCCCGTTTACCGGGTTCATGAACATGTTTTTCCAAACCAGTGCCGACACAGTTGGCATCACAAAGAACGGTGCGATGACCATGATGCGAATGAGGCCTTGGCCAAACATTGGCTTATCCAGCAAAATGGCGACACCCAGCCCCCCGATTGTCGTAATGCAAAGCACTCCCCCGACAAGCGCAAGTGTATTGAAGATCGCATCTTTGAAACTGGGGTCAGTGATGAACCAATAATAGTTATCCCAACCCGCAAACGGCGTCGGGCCGGGTTGTAGCAAGTTGTAATAAAGGAACGAAAAATAGATCGTCATGCACAACGGCACGAGCATCCAACCGAGCAGCAAAAGCACCGCTGGCGAGATCATCAATCGTGCGGCAGAACGGGATGCCTTTGTAGCCATATGTTACGCCCTCCCAAAACATATTGCATTACAACATTTAGGAAAAAGTCCGGCTTGGGCCTTTGCCAAAATGTTATCACTGATGAAACAGAATGAAAGATGGACCGAGGTGCAAAACCCCGGTCCATTCAGGGAGCAGATTACTTGATGTAACCAGCCTTGATCATTTCGCGCTCGGCGAACTTCTGGCTGTTTGCCAGAGCAGTTTCAACAGTTTGTTGACCGGTAAGAGCCGCTGCAACCTGTTGACCTACATAGTTGCCGATGCCCTGGAATTCAGGAATCGCGACAAACTGAACGCCAGTGTAAGGAACTGGATCACGTGTTGGGTCCGCAGGGTCAACCGACAGGATCGCTTCAACGATGGTGTTGGCAAAAGGAGCCGCTTCAAGACGACGTGGGTCCTCTTCGATAGATTGACGTGTTCCACTTGGAACAGCAACCCAGCCCTTGGTTTCACCGACAGTCTCGAAGTACTCTTTCGATGTTGCCCATTTCAGGAAATCTTTGGCGGTGTCGACCTTCTGGGAGCTTGCAGGAATCGCAAGTGCCCAAGACCAAAACCAACCTGTTCCCTTGTCCGTCACCTGCATCGGCGCTTTGAAGAAGCCGGTTTTGTCCGCAACGGACGATGTATCGGGATTGCGAACGTCACCAGCTGCAGATGTCGCGTCAACCCAAGTTGCACATTTACCGTCCTTAAACAAAGCACGGTTTTCATTGTGACCATTTGCAGACGAACCGGGAGGGCCCGAAGCTTTCATCAAGTCGACATAGTAATGGATCGCAGCGTTCCACTCTGGTGAGTCAAGCTGTGGGTTCCAATCCATGTCGAACCAGTCCGCACCGAATGCGTTAGCCACGGTACCAACAAAGGCCATGTTTTCACCCCAGCCAGCCTTACCGCGCTGGCAAGTGCCAAAGATACCGTTTTCCGGATCATGTGCCTTAGCAGCCATTTCCGCAAACTCAGTATACGTGATTTGTTCAGTTGGAACTTCGATGCCAGCTGCCTCAAAGATGTCCGTCCGATAGAAGGTGAACGATGTCTCGGAATAGAGCGGAACCGCATAGAGGTTTCCGTTTGCCGACAGGCCGTTCCGGACCAACTGGAAGATGTCTTCGAGATCATAATCCGCATCATCAGCGAAATCATTAAGTGGTGTCAGCCAGTCGTTGCCACCCCAGATCGGCGTTTCATATGCGCCGATGAACATGATATCGAAAGACCCACCTCCGGTCGCGATGTCTTGTGTTGTCCGTTGACGCAGAACGTTTTCTTCCAGAACAACCCAGTTGATCTTGTTTCCGGTTGCTTCTTCCCACTTCGGAGCAAGCTCCTGCATGGTGATCATGTCAGCGTTGTTTACTGTCGCGATCGTAATTTCTTCGGCCAAAGCTGTGGATGCGATTCCTGCCGCCAACCCAAAGCCAACTGCCGTGCTTAACAGTGCGCGTTTAATAGACATAATTGTCCTCCCTATTTTTTACACATGTAAACAGTTGCCGAAACAGGCTCGTAGGTCAAGGAGTATTTGTCTGCCTCAAATTGTCAGACAGGCTGAACGTGGACTACGTAGATTCCCGAATCCGTATTGCAGCCTCTTTGTTCAACGAAATTGGCGCGCTCTTCCGCTCGCCGCGGATACGCTCCAAAAGCAGCCTGACAGTGTCTTCTCCGATCCCCTCAATATCCTGCGCAGCTGTTGTGATCGCTGGGAACATGTACTGACTGAGTGGATGATCATCATGCCCCGCAATGCGCAAACTGCCTTCTCGATCTGACCCTCGGGCGAACAAACCATATTTGTTTGCAGCACGGATCGCTCCAATTGCGATGCGATCATTGGCGCATAAAATGGTGTCCGTGATGTGCCTTTGATGGCTGAAATGTTTGTCCATCACGCCAAAGCCGTATGCTTCGAACTGCCAAGACGGGGACGCCCCTTCGGCCTTCACAAACCGTGGCTCTAGCCTGAGCTCCTTAATTTTGGATACGTACGCTTGTTCACGCTCAGATGCGTTCGAGTTTAGGTCAGGCATCCCAAGAAAAATTGGTGCGTCAGCTGTTCGGCAAAGGTAACCAACAATGGCCGCAATACTCTGAGCATTGTCTGTGCCAACAAAATCAGCCCCCGCAATTGGATGTGCTGGGCGCGAGTCGGCAAATACAATTGGAAAATCTTCGCTGGCGAGTTGAAAAACTTCGGTTGAGCTTTCAAACCCCAGAGGAGCTATGATTGCACCATCTGCTCTCATCGAGCGCAACCTTGAAACAGCCTGAGATTCACCTTGCGCGGTCCCTTTTGAGCTCTGTGTGATCACCGTGAAACCGGTGTCCTGCGCCGCGCGTTCTATCGCCTCCAGCATACTTGCGAAGAACAAATCTGTGTAATGCGGAATGATAACGCCAATCAGACCCTTGGTTTTACGGTTCTGACGTGTGGCTAAGAAATTATAGACATAATCGACTTCCTCCAGACGTTTGCGGATTTTCTTTGAAGTTGAAGATCTCACAGTCGAAGGGTCTTGAAAGTATCGTGATAAGGTCGGACGAGAAATACCAATCGCTTCAGAAAGCTCTGTCATCGTGGCGATTTTCGGTTTCACTTTTGCCAAGGCTTTACTTTCTGTTAGCAGGACCACCCAGCACGATGCCTCAGGCGTTCAAAATCCATCCACCAAACTTTGACACATGTAAAAAATTTGTCTAGTCATTCCTTCAACCTGGAGAAGAATATGTCTGGCAACCGAACCATCGCGACCATTGGCGAAATATTAGTGGAATTCGTTTCACACAACCGCAATTGCGCACTTGAAAAGGTTTCGGACTACTCGGGGCCGTATCCAAGTGGTGCACCTGCGATCTTTCTGGATCAGGCTTCGAGCATGGGTGCGCGAACCGAGATGATTGGAGGCGTTGGCGCTGATGGTTTTGGCCGGAGTATTTTGAAACGACTTGAGCAAGATGGCGTCGGGATCAAAGGTATTCATGTAACGACCGACCACAGCACCGGAGTGGCGTTCGTGTCTTACTACAATGATGGAAATCGTGATTTCATTTTCCATCTGTCTGGAACAGCCGCAGAGGCGTTTGACGTACCGCCGTCGCTTCTGGCTCCTGCCAATACGATCCTGCATGTGTCTGCATCGTCACTGGGAGTTCCCTCAATGCGTGACAAGATAATGGGTGCCGTGAGACGTGTCTCGGATGCGGGTGGCTGGATCACATGTGACCCGAACGCGCGTCCGGAATTGATGCGCGATGTCGAAGCGAAAACCGCAATGTTTGAAGCCATGGAGCGCAGCTATTGCATTCTGCCCAGCACCAGCGATTTGGACTTTCTGTTCCCAGACCTGACCGAAGAGGCTGCCACAGATCGCCTCCTGACGTCGCGAGCCGAAGTGATTGCCATCAAGCGTGGAGCAGACGGTGCGACAATCGTAGGTCACGGTGAACGGCATGATTTTGGCGGGCATCTCGTTAAGGAAATTGATCCTACGGGTGCCGGAGATTGTTTCGGCGGCACGTTCATCTCTCTTCTCGCGCAAGGCGTGTCTTTGTTTGAGGCAGGACGGCGAGCAAACGCAGCGGGCGCAATAGCCGTAACACGACGCGGTCCGATGGAAGGCAATTCCAGCCCATCCGAGATTGCGGATTTTCTCGACAAAGTCACACCAATGGAGCGCACAGCATGAGCCTTGTTCACGACCTGATTGCTCGCAACCGTGCAGGTGAACCCATTGGTTTGCCCTGCTTTTGCACTGCGAATGAGCATGTCCTTCGCGCCATACTGGCTTATGCCGCCAAAACCGGAAACCCAACTGTAATCGAGGCCACGTGCAATCAGGTCAATCAGGATGGCGGTTACACCAGCATGACGCCAAAGGACTTCATGTCGTGGCTTCGTGGCATGGCTGACGACGCAGGCGTGCCGATGAACCAGTTGATCCTTGGTGGCGATCATCTTGGCCCGAATCCCTGGAAGTCAGAGCCTATCGAACAGGCCATGGAAAAGGCCCGTGAACTGGTGAAACTTTATGTCGAGGCGGGGTTTACGAAAATTCACCTTGATGCCAGCATGGCCTGCGGCGACGAGCCAAACCCCAGTGTTTCCCAAATTGCCAAACGTGCCGCGGATCTTTGTGCAGTGGCCGAGACCCATGCGCCCCACCCCGACAAACTGGTCTACATCATCGGGACTGAAGTGCCTATCCCAGGAGGTGAGACTGAAGAGCCTGATACGCTCAATGTTACATCTGTCGCCCGGCTTCAGGACACAATTCAAACTCATCGCGATGCATGGGACGCACGTGGACTGGATGCCGCTTGGCAGCGCATCGTATCAGTCGTCACCCAACCCGGCGTGGATTTCGGTCACACATCAATCTATCCGTTTATCCCTGAAAAAGCGTTCCCTTTGAGTGAGGCGATCCTGAAAGAAGACGGGCTGACTTATGAGGCGCACTCGACAGATTATCAGACGACTTCCGCGCTCGCTGGCCTCATCAAGAACCACTTCTTCTTCTTAAAGGTCGGCCCTGAATTGACCTTCAGATTCCGCGAGACCGTTTGGGCACTGGCGTCCGTTTCAGAACAACAGGGCCTTGATCAAACCTCTGACATCCGTGCTGTTATCGAGGGTCGCATGAACGCCAACCCCAAGCATTGGAGGGAATACTACAGTGGAACTGACGAGGAGTTGCGGGTCCAAAGGATCTACAGCTACAGTGACCGCATTCGCTATTATTGGGCTGACAAACATGTCTCGGAGGCGCTGGACGGTCTTGTTGCGTCTCTGAATGCCAATCCTGCGCCTGAGACTGTGACATCGCAAGCTTTCATGGGGCTGGAGTTTGGTGACATCCCGAATTGCCCCGACGCTTTGATCGAGCAACATGTGCAACGCTGCATAGCGCGTTACTTTGAAGCTGCAGGGCACAGCAATTTTGGTGACCTTTAACGCCGACGTTCATTTTGCAGAAAGTTGTGAACGAAGTGGCACCAGTTCAAGTCCTGCTGCACGATGCCCCGAATGCTGCCTTTGGGGCGATTGCAGTGAAGGGACACTTAGTACGCGCCAGCGCTGGTGTGGAACCGAATCCTGGATGATGTGCGAGAACAAATCGTCAAACTGGAGCTGAAAGAACCCGTATTGTCACCGCGAGAACCGGCGGTCATCGACACGCGGCTTGCTATGGGGTGTGGTAACTGCGCTCAAGTTGGATTCAGTCAGCTAATAGTGATCAGACATGGGCAGGTCCTACCGCTCACCTGAATCACGGCTTTTACAAGAGGGGAATACCCAAGATGTTCAATAAATCGGGCGCCTGACAGTAGCAGCTATCGGTAAAGGCACCTCCCGAAAGCAGACATCCACGGCGGGTCGCAATCAGACCAAAGATTGTTTGGCAGCACAACAATGTTGGCCCGAAGCCGCCATTGTAATAGCTTGGAGCAATCACCGAGGTGCGGACAAAGGGTGCATACGCTGCAGTTGCTCCAATGACTGCATTTGGCGTCTCGTGTATGCAGTGGACGTCTATGCGATTGCACATTCTAAGGCTTGCTTGTTGAAAAATTTCGAACTCGGATTGTCAAACACTCAACACGAGGAATGCGTTTCAATGTTTCGATCCAATGCCTTCTGCTAACAGATCAAAAACCAGCCGGATACGCAGATTTGTTTTAAGTTCTCGGTGGGCCACTAACCAGGTCTCAATGCTGATAGGCTCAAACGCCAAACAGGGGTTTTCGAGTTCTGGATAAACCTCGCCGATCTCGATCGGAAGAATGCCAATCCCAAAGCCTTGCCGGACAAGTTCCAGGGTCAGCGTCGCACTCGACGTCGAAAAATTGAAATTTGCGGTTGTCAGGTTCACTCCGCGTGACGCCATCAAGCCAAGCCGCAGTTTTGGCTGGTCGAAACCGACAAACTTCAGCCCTTCAAGATCGGCGAGCGTCTTTGGGCGGCCAACTTCGTCGAGGTACTGTTTTGATGCAAAAAGATGCGCCGTTGTGTCCCGGAGCCGTTTCGCAAAAAGGTTCTCATCTTTGGGTCGGGTATGACGGATGGCGATATCAGCTTCACGCCGCCGCAAATCGCTTAACTCATTGGATGCGATTATCTCAATCTGAAGATCCGGCGCTGTTTCACGTAACTTCTTTAGGAATGGCGGCAGAAAATGCGTCGCCATCAGGTCTGTGGCAGAGATCAGCACATGTCCGGTCACAGCTTGGGATTGGCCGGTTGCGGCAACGGATATGCTGTTTGCCGCATCGCCCATCGTCCGAAAGTGTGCAAGCAACTCCACGCCTGATTGTGTCAGCAAAAGCGCGCGCGATGTCCGTTCAAAGAGAGTCACGCCAAGCGCCTCTTCCAGGCCCGCGACCTGCCGGCTCAGCGTTGGTTGCGTCAGCCCAAGCGCACGCGCGGCTGCGGACAGCGATCCTTCCTCAGCAGTCACGAGAAACGCCCGTGCTTGATTCCAGTCGAAAGCTGATCGTTTCCACTCCATCATTTACGTATACCAAACCAAGAGTAATACGCAATTCCGTATTGATAAACCGCGTTCTATATCTTTGTCATCGACCAACTTTAGTCAGGCAAAAGATATGACGCAGCTAGAAAACAGAAGCGCGAGGCCGTCGCACACCCCTGCGATGGAAAAGGCAATCCCCATGACCTCTCGTCGCATTGGCTCTTGGGAAGTCGCGATTGGTAGGCGACCGTTCTCTTCTGCGGACCTTGCCAGCCGTTACGACGCGGTCTCAGGTAGTTGGGAGCGGACGGCGCGTCGTTTTCAACTGGACGCCGCGTATCAAGAGCCGCTTTTGACCTCTCAGGTCGCAACATGTCTTACGCAAGTTGGGCCACAGGCGCGGATCCTTGACTGCGGGGTCGGGAATGGAAGCCTGTCGATTGCTCTCGATAGTATCCTGACGGGTGCGGTCGAATACCATGGAATTGATACCTCTGCCGAGATGCTGGTGCAGGCCAGCTCCAAGATGCAGCACGCTGGACTGCGCCCGCACTTTAAGCAAGCTAATGTTCTGTCCTTGCCTTATGATGATCAGTCTTTTGACGTGGTAATGGCCGCACATGTCCTTGAGCATTTACCAGATCCGCAACGCGCACTTGCCGAGATGGTCCGCGTTCTAAGGCCGGGCGGGATGGTTTTCATTTGCGTCACGCGACACTCAATTTTCGGAGCACTTGTCCAACTTCTGTGGCGCACATGGGCCATCACAGAACAACAGGGCGTTGCGTGGCTGCACGGCTCCCAGCTTGTCGATGTCGGATACCAATCGGTTCAGCTCGGCTCCTGTGCTGGCTTCGCAAGCACGGCCTTTTGGGCGCGACGGCCCCAATGATCTCTCAAAATCGAAAAGTCCCCAAGTTACACCTCGGAAAATCCGAGTGGGTCGTTCTTGGTCTAATCTTGGTCTATTCGTTCATTCCGGTTTTTGGCGGGTTGATACGGGTTTTTGAGCTTGCAGGCGGGCCGCAGATCGCACCAGAGAATCCTCGGGCATTGCTTGCTCCGCTCCCCATTACTCTCCACATCCTGAGCAGCATTCTGTTCTGCGTCCTCGGCGCTTTTCAGTTCCTCCCAAGCCTGCGACGCCAACGTCCGGCGGCGCATCGCGTCATCGGCCGGGTGATTGCGGTGGCGGGAAGTGTTTCCGCGCTTGCGGCTTTATGGATGACGCATTTTTATGTCTTTCCCGAAGCGCTTCAGGGCCCCCCCCTTTATTGGGTGCGGATGGTCTTGGCCACAGCCATGATCGGACTCATTATCTGGGCTGTGATCGCAATCAGATCCCGCAACGTTTTCCAACACAGCGCGTCAATGGTGCGGGCCTATGCCATCGCTCAAGGCGCGTCGACCCAAACCGTTATGGGCATTGCCTGGATCATTGCTGTCGGCTCCGAAGCGATGGGACCCTTACGCGACGGGCTGATGATCTTCGCTTGGGTGCTTAATCTGCTGGTCGCAGAAATCTTGATCCGGTCAATGCTAAGGCCGGCGAAGCGACCGCATAAGAAGTGGTCACTGCCCGCTATATCGCCTTCAACACCAAGAAATGAGACCTGACTGATGCGCAGCAACGATAACCCCCGCGTCCTCTTATCGGTCCTTTGGATCTCTATTATCTTGAGTTTTCTTGCCCGCGACATTCATGAATTTGGCCGCCCCAGCATGTTGGAACAAATGGTGTCCGGCGCAATTGATGGGGTGAAAGTACCGGAATTTCTGATGCTTTTAGGGGGGTCTTGATGACAGCTCTCGCGTTGCTCCTGCCACATACGATTAATCGATGGGCGAACATCGGGGTGGGCCTTTTAACGATTGCCATGATCGTCGCGATGAACCGCGACCCTGACCTCGACAATGTCTTTTTCATGGGTATTGAGTTGATCGCCATAATTGCCATTATTGGGATAGCATGGCGGTGGTGAGACGATGAGCCGACATACGCAACAACTTCGTAGATGCGAGGCGTCTGGCCGCTTTGCCCAGCAGCACGTCTAAGCACCGATAGCTGTCATTCGTCCATCATGCAGCATCCGTCGAAGTGGGCTCAATGGCGGCATTCGCTGCGGTTTCCACGGATGACCGCGTTGGCACAAGTTACAAATGATAGGATGTCACAAACTGAATTACACTATCAAAAGGCAAGGTCCGCTATTGGTTGTATAGCGCATTTGTAGTATTCACGCCCGCCCTTTAACGCGCGAGGACAACGCCAGAATCAATGGGTACTGACGCCAGGTAACTCAATGAAATTTTTGAGTGCCAGGGTAAATCATCGCCAGCTCCTACCTTCAATTGAGCCAGATCACAGCTTTAATTGCGAGCGATAGTCAAGCACCGTAGTCAGGATTAAAATCTTGCTGATCTGCACGATGAAACGACTTGTTCCCCTCGTTGTCTTCTTGTGAGAGGACGCAGTTCAAGCGCCCATTTTTGCCAAAACTTCTTTCAGTTCTGGGGAGTCCCTGCAAATATTGTGCACCAAAATTGAACTCGTCTTTTGGTCAGGATCATCTGACTGCCTGCGATGCATTCCTTCTCCTGACCCTGTCAGGGCTTTTCTTATAATACGTTAGAATCGAATTCTTTCATTTGTGAAATCCAGCGGAGGTTTGCTATAGGACAGTTGGTTGAACTGTTCTGAATTGGAATGCAGGTGAGTGACATCGAACCAGATGGTCTGACTGCAAGGCCCGCGCTTTCGCAGGACCCGCATAGTCAAAAAAAAGAGATTCGTGAAAAAAATCTTGAAGTGGCGATTGGCCGTGAGGTTCGGGGCTTTCGCCGAACGCATGGTATTACCGTGGCCGATCTGGCAAAGACCACCGGACTGTCCATCGGCATGTTGTCCAAAATTGAAAATGGCATGACATCGCCGTCTTTGACCACGCTTCAGGTTTTGGCCAATGCGTTGAGTGTGCCGATCACATCCTTCTTTCACAGCTTTGAAGAAAAACGGGAATCAGTGTTTGTCAAAGCTGGCACCGGGGTTGCAGCCGACAGAAGCGGCACGCGGGCGGGTCACCAGTATAATCTGTTGGGACATCTGGGTGCCAATTCATCCGGCGTTATTGTTGAACCATATCTGATTACGCTCAACGCAGAATCCGATACGTTTCCGGACTTTCAGCATGATGGCGCGGAGTTCATTTATATGCTGGAGGGCAAGGTTCAGTATTGTCATGGCGACAATGTGTATGAGCTGGAGGCCGGTGACAGCCTGTTTTTTGATGCAGATGCGCCCCATGGCCCGACCAAACTCATGGAATTGCCAGCACGTTATCTGTCGATCATTTCCTATTCTGCCAGTTCCTAGGCAACAAATTCCAAATTTCTGCAGCTGAAAGACAGGTTTTTCGCGTGAAAAGCAGGCTTTGGCTCGCTGGGTTTCCTATGCCGGCAATATTTATCTCATCCAAAACAGGCAATTAAAATTTGCCTAAGGAGAAAATTTCATTCCTCACAGTTGAATGCGCCAGCTATTGGTGTTAGCGTTTTTCTAGATATTACGCGTGATCTAGGGAGTGTGCCCGTGTGCGGGATTGTTGGATTATTTCTTAAAGACACCAAGTTGCAGCCGCAGCTTGGCGCCATGTTGACAGACATGCTCGTCACCATGACTGATCGGGGTCCTGACAGTGCCGGTATCGCCATATATGGCGACGGTAAGGATGCTGGTTCAAAATTGACTGTACAGTCCCATGACCCGGCGGCTGACTTCGCCGATCTGGATGTTTTTCTCAAGGATCTGACCGGATTGTCTGTATCAGTCACTGTGAAGAACACCCACGCTGTTCTGGAAAGTTCTGAAAAAAGCCTGGAGGTGATCCGCACTGCATTGGCTGAGCATCGACCATCCATTCGCGTCATGAGCGCGGGCAACATCATTGAAATCTACAAGGAAGTCGGCTTGCCAAAAGATGTGGCAGAGCGTTTCGATGTGGCCTCCATGAGCGGGTCCCATGGGATTGGCCACACGCGCATGGCCACTGAATCTGCCATTACGACTATGGGCGCTCACCCGTTTTCCACGGGTGCTGACCAGTGTCTGGTGCACAATGGCTCTTTGTCGAACCACAACAGTTTGCGCCGCAGCTTGAAGCGTGAAGGCATGAGCTTTGAAACCGAGAATGATTCAGAAGTCGCCGCCGCCTATCTGACCGACAGAATGAACAAGGGCAGCAATCTGGGTGAAGCTCTGGAGTCGAGCCTTGATGATTTGGATGGCTTTTTCACATTTGTCGTTGGCACCAAGGACGGGTTTGGCGTTGTGCGCGATCCGATCGCCTGCAAACCGGCTGTTATGGCTGAAACCGATCAATATGTGGCCTTTGGGTCTGAATATCGCGCATTGGTGAATCTGCCTGGCATAGAAGATGCCCGGGTCTGGGAACCAGAGCCCGCTACCGTGTATTTCTGGGAGCATTAGGCCATGCAGACACTTGATATGAGCGAGCTTGATCTGCGCACGGTCAACGCCACTTTGCAGCAGCAAAAGGCTGATACAAATCAAACCGCCTGGGAGATCGTAAACCCCAAGGGCAGCCATGCAATTGCCGTTGGTCTGGATGGTCCCATCGAAGTCGCGGTGCGTGGCTCAACGGGCTATTACTGCGCCGGGATGAACAAGGAAGCCACTGTCCACATCACCGGATCTGCAGGCCCTGGCGTGGCGGAAAACATGATGTCCGGCACGGTCATCGTCGAAGGTGATGCCAGCCAATATGCCGGCGCAACCGGTCATGGCGGTCTGCTGGTCATCAAGGGCAATGCCTCGTCACGTTGCGGCATTTCCATGAAGGGCATTGATATTGTCGTGCATGGTAATATCGGACACATGTCCGCTTTCATGGCGCAATCCGGTAATCTGGTCGTTTTGGGCGATGCTGGTGATGCGTTGGGCGATTCGCTCTATGAAGCGCGTCTGTTCATACGTGGAACCGTCAAAAGTCTGGGTGCTGACTGCATTGAAAAAGAAATGCGCGCCGAGCATCTGGAAATTCTTGGCGATCTGCTTGAGCGCTCTGGCACGGACGCCAAGCTTGAAGATTTCAAACGCTATGGTTCAGCCCGTCAGCTTTACAATTTCAATGTCGACAATGCGTCGGCCTATTAAGGAAGTCCGATCATGGACAAGATAACCGATGTTCGGAACGGGATTCCGCAGACTGACCCGCGAAAGTCCGAAACATTTACAGATTCGATCAACTCGGAAATCCGGCGCGCAGCCGCCACCGGCATTTACGACATTCGCGGCGGTGGCGCCAAACGCAAGCTGCCACATTTTGATGATTTGCTGTTTTTGGGCGCCTCCATTTCGCGCTATCCATTGGAAGGTTACCGCGAGAAATGCGAAACCAAGGTCACGCTTGGAACACGCTTTGCCAAAAAGCCGATTGAGCTGGATATACCCATTACCATTGCCGGCATGAGTTTCGGCGCTCTGTCAGGTCAGGCCAAGGAAGCGCTTGGGCGCGGGGCAACAATGGCCGGCACCTCCACCACAACAGGTGATGGCGGCATGACCGAAGAGGAGCGCGGGCATTCGCAGAAACTTATTTATCAGTATCTGCCCTCACGCTACGGCATGAACCCGGATGATCTGCGCCGGGCTGATGCGATTGAAGTGGTTGTCGGGCAAGGTGCAAAACCCGGAGGCGGCGGCATGCTTCTGGGCCAGAAAATTTCGGATCGGGTCGCCGAAATGCGCAATCTGCCCAAAGGCATTGATCAACGCTCAGCCTGCCGACATCCCGATTGGACCGGCCCCGATGACCTTGAAATCAAGATCATGGAATTGCGCGAAATCACCGGCTGGGAAAAGCCCATCTATGTAAAGATTGGTGGCGCAAGACCCTATTTCGACACCACGCTGGCCATCAAAGCTGGCGCTGATGTTGTCGTGCTGGATGGCATGCAGGGCGGTACGGCGGCAACGCAGGACGTCTTTATTGAACATGTCGGGCAACCCACACTTGCCTGTATCAGACCGGCAGTGAAGGCTTTGCAGGACATGGGCATGCACCGCGAAGTGCAACTCGTTGTTTCGGGCGGAATTCGCACCGGCGCTGATGTTGCCAAAGCCTTGGCTCTGGGCGCAGACGCTGTCTCCATCGGAACCGCAGCCATGGTGGCCATTGGCGACAATGACCCGAAATGGGAAAGTGAATATAACGCCCTTGGCACAACGGCAGGTGCCTATGATGACTGGCATGAGGGCCGAGACCCCGCTGGCATCACCACACAGGACCCGCATTTGGCCTCAAGGCTTGATCCTATTGCCGCCGGTCGTCGACTGTCCAACTATCTGAAGGTCATGACGCTGGAAGCGCAGACCATCGCGCGCGCCTGCGGCAAGAGCCACGTTCACAATCTGGAACCTGAAGATTTATGCGCCCTGACTGTCGAGGCGTCGGCCATGTCCGGCGTTCCACTGGCGGGCACCAATTGGGTGCCGGGCGGCGACGGAAACTACTGATATTTCGTAAATGCATGATCCACTACTACGACATTGTTGAGGACTGAAAATGGCAATCGATCTGGCCAAATACGCCAACGAAAATGGCATCAAATACTTCATGATTTCCTTCACCGATCTGTTCGGTGGGCAGCGCGCAAAGCTGGTCCCGGCGCAAGCCATTGCAGATATGCAGGAAGACGGTGCAGGCTTCGCTGGCTTTGCGACATGGCTGGATATGACCCCGGCACATCCGGATATGCTGGCAGTGCCGGACCCTGTTTCCGTTATCCAGCTCCCCTGGAAAAAGGAAGTTGCCTGGGTTGCTGGCAATTGTGTGATGGAAGACGAAGATGTCGCGCAGGCCCCGCGCAATGTGTTGCGCAAGCTGGTGGCTGAAGCAGCTTCGGAAGGCATGCATGTCAAAACCGGCATTGAAGCGGAGTATTTTCTGCTGACGCCTGATGGCAATCAGATTTCAGACCCTTTTGATACGGCAGAAAAGCCCTGCTACGATCAGCAAGCCGTGATGCGTCGCTATGATGTGGTGCGCGAGATTTGCGATTACATGCTGGAGCTGGGCTGGGGCCCCTATCAGAACGATCATGAAGACGCCAATGGCCAGTTCGAAATGAATTGGGATTTTGATGATGCGTTGATCACCGCAGACAAGCACTCCTTCTTTAAATTCATGACCAAATCAGTTGCCGAAAAGCATGGCTTCCGCGCAACCTTTATGCCGAAGCCCATTGAAGGCCTGACTGGCAATGGCTGTCATGCCCATATCTCGGTTTGGGATGCGCCCGGTGACAAGGCCAAAATCAACGTCTTTGCCACAGAGAAAGGCGAAGGACCGACAGCCGAGCTTGGGCTTTCTGAAAAGGGCAAGCACTTCCTTGGCGGTATCATGAAGCATGCCTCTGCTCTGGCTGCCATTACAAACCCGACAGTGAACAGCTACAAACGCATCAATGCGCCGCGCACCATGTCAGGCGCGACCTGGGCTCCCAATACGGTCACCTGGACAGGCAATAACCGCACCCACATGGTGCGTGTTCCCGGCCCCGGCCGCTTTGAACTGCGCCTGCCCGATGGCGCGGCCAATCCTTATCTGCTGCAGGCAGTGATTATTGCTGCCGGCCTTGATGGTGTGCGCACGAAAGCAGACCCCGGCAAGCGTCATGACATCGATATGTACGCCGAAGGCCACACAATCACCGACGCGCCGCGCTTGCCGCTGAATCTGCTGGATGCGTTACGGGACTATGACAAGGACGAAAGCCTCAAATCAGCCATGGGCCAAGAATTCTCAGCGGCCTATCTGAAAATGAAGCTCCAGGAATGGAACTCCTATGCGTCCCATTTTTCCCAATGGGAAAAAGACAATACGCTGGATATCTAGAACACGCTTGGCCCCTGGGTTCCCGGATTTATTCCGTGGACCCGGGCAGCATTCCTGACACGATAATAATGATGCCAGCGCACTGTCTTAAAATACACGGTGACTCCGTGTGGTCCGCAGCGATGCGTTGCTTGCGATGGGCTCACTGGGTTTGGATAACAGCGGTCTCCATTGCGTGACAAAGGCTGCCCGCATAGGACGTGGCTGCCAGCAGCCAGAAACAGTCCTCGGATTGTTTCGAGATTGTGACGCCAATATGCTCCATGGAGGTCTGCAATGTGCAGCCGACGGGAAAGGCTTTGGACGATAAATCTAGCGGGCAAATGCGTTCCAACGCGTCTGTCACACCCGAACCGGCCGCTGCCAGAACGACAAAGGCATCAGACTGATCGGTGACGTAGCAATCGGCGTTCAACTGATCCTGAATGGATTTTTCTGCCCTTTCGCCCGGATGGGCAAACACCGCAAAGATCATATCCGCTTGCAAGCCGAGCAAGCGATGGCCGTGAGGCGTCAGCGTCGAGGTGCCTATGCTGGGCCATTTCGCACCCAGTTTTTTGTAAACAACCTTGTACAAGGCGGCTTCACCATCAAGGGGCGCTGCAATGGACACAATTGCCAGATCGGACACTTCCTCCAGCGTAACGGACCCAATGGTTCGTTGATACAAGGCGAGCGGGGCGCGGGCCTCAAGAGAGAATTTGAAACTAGACACGAAGGCGTTCCCCTTCCGGATCGATAAAGTGGGGAGACACGATCTCCACATCCAGTGTGCGCCCCTGCAATGGATTGGCAGCGCAGACTGTTTCGCCAATGCGCGTGTCGCCGTTTTTGATGAAGCCGAGACCAATGGAATATCCCAGATTGGGCGAGTAGCAGACCGACGTCATCCAGCCTTCGTCATTCGCCATAACCGCATCATTTTCTTTGCTCACGAAATGCGCGCCGGCGCTTAATGCCTGTTCTTCATCAACCGGTTTGAAGCCAACCAGTGCAAAGCCATCTTTGCGGTTCATATCGGTTCGCTCCGACATTGTATTGCCGATGCAGTCCTTCTTTTTGGAAACCATACGACCAAGACCAAGGTCACGTGCCGTTGTTGTGCCGCATAGTTCATTGCCCGCAGCATGGCCTTTTTCAATGCGCATAACGCTCAAGGCTTCCGTGCCATAAGCCACCGCGTCAAATTCTTCACCCGCTGCCATAAGTACTTCCATCAAGGAGTTTCCGAACCTTGTGGGCACGGCAATTTCATAGGCCAGCTCACCAGAGAACGAGATGCGGAAAAGCCGCGCCGGTGTGCCGTCACAAACACTGATTTCACCACAAGCCATAAACGGAAATGCCTCGTTGGAAATATCGATATCCTCATCGACCAGCTTTTGCAGCAATTTGCGTGCATTTGGACCGGCAACGGCAAATTGGGCCCATTGCTCGGTGGTCGATATCAGATGGACGTCCATGTCTGGCCAAAGACATTGACGACAAAACTCCATATGGCGAAAGACTGTAACGGCATTGGCGGTGGTCGTGGTCACAACAAAATGCGTATCAGAGAACCGGGCCGCTGTGCCGTCATCCATGGCCACGCCATCTTCGCGCAGCATCAACCCGTAGCGCACTTTACCGACGGCAAGTTTGCCGAATGCATTGGCGTATATTTTATTCAGAAATGCAGCTGCATCACGCCCTTGCACATCGATCTTGCCCAATGTGGTCACATCGCACACGCCGACAGATGCACGCGTTTGAAGGACTTCGCGATCAACGCTTTCCCGCCAATGCGTTTCACCCGGTTTCGGGTACCATTGGGCGCGGAGCCAATTGCCGACTTCGGTAAAAACAGCACCTTGTTCCTGTGCCCATCTATGGCTGGGCGTGTTGCGGGTCGGCCGGAATTCCTTGCCACGTGAGTTGCCCGCAAAAGCGCCAATCGGCACCGGCGTATAGGGCGGGCGAAAGATGGTCGTGCCTGTTTCGGGTATCGTCTTGCCGGATGCCTCGGCCATCACAGCCAGACCCAGAATATTCGCCGTCTTGCCCTGGTCTGTTGCCATTCCCAGCGTCGTGTAGCGTTTCAAATGCTCAACCGAGCGGAAGCCTTCCCGGTGCGATTGGAAAATATCCTTTACCGTCACATCATTCTGCAAATCGACCCAAGCCCGTTTATAGGCACTTGTCGTTTCTCCAGTGTGCCAGAATGGGGAGATTTCGCTGGCTTCATCTTCAGCGCGTGGTGCTGGTCCGCTTTTTGCCTGAATGCCAAGATCAGCAAGCGCAGTTGTCGCAAAATCCTGCCCCTCCTGCAGGGCCTTGGCCAATGTTAATGCGCCATTGGCAGCACCGGCGACACGCATGCCAACGGGCAGACCCGCGCCTGGTACAAAACTGGCAATATCTTCACGCCATTCAGGCCGGGACCGTTGATGGCAGGTCAAATGAACATTCGGGTTCCAGCCACCAGTGACAGCCAGACAATCAGCGTTCAAAACCTGTTGGTTGGAAAGCGTGATTGATGTCAGGCCGTGACGGCCACGCGTGTTCACCACATGCTTGCCATGAAAGACGTCAACACCTGCAGGCGCGACATTGTCTGTGCTGGCGCGCGTATCAATAATGCTGACATTCTGGGCGCCAGCCTCAGTGAGATCATGCGCTGTGCGCCAGCCATCATCATTGTTGGTCAGTACGGCCACTTGCTTTCCGGCAAGCGCATCAAAGCGATTGGCATAGGCACGCACAGCGCCTGCCATCATGATGCCGGGCCGGTCATTATTGGCAAACGCCATTGAGCGTTCAGTGGCGCCTGCGCACAGAATCGACTGTTTTGAATAGACCCGCCAAAGTACTTGCCGTGGTTTGCCGTCGCTTGAGGCCAGATGGTCTGTCTTTCGCTCCAGCGCTCCGAAAATACCGTTGTCGAAAACACCGTAAATCGTTGTGCGCGGCATCAGCCGCACATTTGGCATCGAACCCAACTCGTCGATGGCCTTCGCAACCCAATCGATTCCGGACATGTCATCGACGCCCAATGTTTCCATTGTCAGCCGGCCGCCAAAGCGGAAATCTTCATCGGCCAATATGACCTCAGCACCGGCGCGGCCAGCCGTGAGTGCCGCCGCCAGACCGGAAGGACCGGCACCGATGATCAGCACGTCGCAATGCAGAAAGCCCTTTGCATAACAATCAGGGTCTTCCTGCAGCGACAATTTGCCAAGGCCTGCAGCCCGCCTGATCATGGGCTCGTAGAGTTTTTCCCAAAAGGCCGCCGGCCACATGAATGTCTTGTAGTAAAATCCGGCAGAAAAAAACGGTGCCATGAGATCATTGGCAGCAAGCAGATCATGTTTCAACGGGCCAATATGGTTCTGGCTGGTCGCGTCCAGCCCATCAAACAATTCAATGGAGGTGGCGCGTGTATTGGGCTCTGCATGGGCGCCCTTTCTAAGGGTCACCAAAGCGTTCGGCTCTTCGGAACCACAGGTCAAAATGCCCCGTGGACGATGATATTTGAACGAACGCCCAACCAGTTTCACACCATTGGCAACAAGCGCAGAGGCCAGCGTATCGCCTTCATAACCCTGATAGGTGTCTCCATTAAACGTGAATGTAAGAGGCTGCTTGCGGTCGATCAGACCTTTGCCATCATGTCGGTGGGACTGACTCACGCTGTCGTCCTCCCTTTTTGCGCCGCGCGGACGACATCGCGTGCCAATTCAACTTTGGTGATCTCGTGGGTCAAGGTGTTGCGCGTGATGACCAGCCAGGATCGATCTCCCCGCTCGTGATACCAAAGCTCACGCATCTCTCCGGCAAGATTGTCACGCATATACAAATAATCATGGAACTGACGCTGCGCATCCTCGGCCTGCCAATCAGGACGGTTCAGCAAGGCGGTGTCTCCAAGATAAACGAATTCCGCAGCATCACGCGGGCCAAGCAGTGGGTGATCGATAATCATTGCATCATCCTCAGTGCAGATTCGCTTGGGCGCCCTGGCCCTTTTCATCAATCATGTGACCGTTCAGGAAGCGGTCCAGGCGAAAAGAGGTCGCAACTTCATGCGGCTCGCCGGTTGCCAGCAGATGGGCATAGCAATAGCCGCTGGCAGGCGTCGCCTTGAAGCCGCCGTAACACCAACCGCCATTGAAATAGAGACCGTCAATATGGGTCTTGTCGATAAAGGGTGAGCCATCCAGCGACATGTCCATGATGCCGCCCCACATGCGCAGGAGGCGGGCTCGGCCAATCATCGGCATGAGCGCCATGCCGCCTTCGCAGACATCCTCGACAACCGGCAGATTGCCGCGTTGTGCGTAGGAATTATAGCCATCGATATCACCGCCAAAGACCAGGCCACCCTTGTCTGACTGGGAAACGTAGAAGTGCCCGGCACCAAATGTGACCACGCCTGAAAGTGTTGGTTTCAGACCTTCACTGACAAAAGCCTGCAAAACATGACTTTCAATCGGCAACCGCATATCGGCCTTTGCCATGACGCGGCTGGACGAACCGGCCACGCAGACCGCCACTTTTTTGGCACCAATCGGCCCACGACTGGTTTCAACACCGGTACACACGCCATCTGAAATCTGAAAGCCGGTGACTTCACAGTTTTGAAGTATGTCGACACCATTGCGGTCCGCGCCGCGGGCATATCCCCAGGCGACAGCATCGTGACGCACCGTTCCGCCGCGCGGCTGTACCAACCCGCCCTTGATCGGAAAACGCGCATTGTCAAAGTCGAGGAATGGATACATACCGCGAACGCCGTCCTGATCCAGCAAAACGGCATCGGCACCTGACATGATCATCGCATTGCCGCGCCGGATAAAGGCGTCACGCTGATTGTCTGAGTGAAACAGGTTCAAGATTCCGCGCTGGGACACCATGGCGTTGTAATTGAATTCCTGTTCCAGGCCTTCCCACAATTGCATGGAAAATTCGTAGAAGGGCTGGTTTTCGGGGAGCATGTAATTTGAGCGGATAATGGTTGTGTTGCGGCCAACATTGCCGCCGCCAATCCAGCCTTTTTCCAAAACGGCAATTTTGCTCTGCCCGAATTTCTTGGCCAGATAATAAGCCGTCGCCAATCCGTGCCCGCCGCCGCCAACAATGATGAAATCATAATTCTTTTGAGGTTCAGGATCGCGCCAAGCGGGCTTCCAGCCCTTGTTTCCAGTCAGGCCTTCCTTCAACACCCGTAGGGCTGAGTAACGCATTTCGGACCCCGTCTAACAATTCCCAAGTGGGCAGAATATCGGTAAACCTGCAATTGTGCTTTCTGTTGAAAGACGGTAATTATCGAAATATGGACAAAACTCACCAAAATTACGATAAGCCTTATTCGGTCGGCCTTCTGCTCATCGATGATTTTGCCATGATGTCCTATGCCTCGACTGTCGAGCCGTTGCGGGCTGCTAATCTGTTAAGCGGCAAAAACCTGTATGACATCCGGCATTTGGCGGTTGATGACAGGTTGGCAACCAGCTCTGGCGGTATTGAACTGAAAGCAAGCCTCAACATCAAGGATGCGAGCGCGCTGGATTTGCTTCTGGTCATTGCCGGCGGCAACCCTGCTTCATTTAAAAACGCACAGATATTCACCGCACTGCGCCATTTATCCGCAAAGGGCGTAATTCTAGGCGGCGTATCCGGTGGCCCTTTCATTTTGGCAAATGCCGCTGTTATGAGCGGACGGCGCATGACCATCCATTGGGAACACGCCCCCGCTTTGGTGGAAAAGTGGCCTGATCTTTTACTGACCCGCTCGCTTTATGTCATGGATCGCGACCGTGTGAGCTGCGCTGGTGGCACAGCGCCGTTGGACATGATGCATGCACTGATCACAAGCCACCATGGTGCCCAATTTGCGCGGCAGGTCAGCGACTGGTTCATGCATACAGAGGTGCGACCCGCAGGCGGTCAACAACGTGCTGGTCTTGTCGAGCGCTACAACACGGCAAATGCTGCCGTTGTCGAGACGATCGAAGTCATGGAAAATCATGTCGCTGATCCGCTGAGCCTGCCGCAATTGGCCGCCCTGTGTGACCTATCGCCAAGGCAGCTCAACCGTCTGTTCCGCGACCAGTTGGAACAGGGAACCATGCAGTTTTATCGTGAACTCAGGCTGAAGATTGCACTTAACCTGTGTCAGCAATCAACCTTGTCTATCGCCGAAATTGCAGTTGCCACAGGATTTGCAAATTTGTCGCGCTTTTCGGCAGCTTTTCGGGAGAATTTTGACATGACTCCCACCGAAGCAAGGCGTGCTTTCTATAAGGTGTAACGAGAGAAATTTAGCCGGCTTTATTCCAGTTATTTTCGCCGCAAAGCCGGACTTGCGCCCAAGGCAGATTCTGCGCAGATGCGCAGAAGTTGATCGCAAACGCTGCGCGAAGCTGTCGCTGATTTGGCAAGGCATCGCACACCCCAGCCAGCTCCGTTTGGCAATGAGGAAACACCAAGGATGGCCCCCTCGGTTTGGCCGATATCGTTCAAACTGGCTGGCGATGGCAGGCGGCTCAAATCTCCCAAAATCAGACCATTGGTGACAATGCGCCATGTGCCTGCAGGGGATGATTGTGAGATAAAATCGACCCCTTTCACAGAAAACCGGTCACGCAGCAAAAGTTTTCCCGCCTCATCGCGCACGTCCATGTGTGAGCTGATCTGGTCAAAGATCTTGTTGCTGGCTGTCGGGTCATGTCTGTCAAAGCTTTCTGTCAGCAGCACCGCAGCCTTGTCGGACATGTTTATGTGCGTCCTGGTTTGGCTGGCGGCACCGGGAAACAGAACCATGGGGTCCGGCGTGAAAGCGAAAAAACTGTCTTCGCCCGCATCAATCTCCAGAGTTTGAAGAGCCGGTTCCCCATAGCAATTGTGCACCATGGTCGCAGCTTGCGTTGTGACATGCGCCGCCGCTTGCTTTCCAATCGTATATTTTGAAGACAGATTGTCGGCGCGATAAAGCCCGCCGGAGGAGGATTGTTGATAGACGGTCAGAAGGTGCGGAATGTCCCTGTCCAGATCAAAGGGTCGGGTCATGTGAAACGGGTAGGACACGAACTGCCGGCCAATTCGTGTGCGATGGCCGTTGCGCCTGAATTCCAGGTGAAAGGAACCAAGGCGTCCATTCATGGCGCTGGCTGCAGATGCCGCTTCTGTTGCTTTGGGGTCCAGATGCTGATTCACCGCAACAAAACTTCTCTGGAGATCAGATCGACAATATCACTGATATTCTGCTGGATCTTGCAATTGGTGATGATCACAGGCCTGCCGCCACGCAGCGATTGTGCGTCCTTCAGCATCTGATCCAGATTGACGCCGACATAGGGTGCCAGATCGGATTTGTTCACCACCAGAAGATCGCTTTTCAGAACCCCAGGGCCCTTCTTGCGGGGAATGTCATCTCCCCCGGCCACATCAATGACAAAGATCCACCAATCCACCAGATCCAGTGAGAAGGTCGATGCCAGATTGTCACCGCCGCTTTCAATCAGGATCAGGTCCAGATCAGGAAACCGCGCCTCAAGATCATCTGCCGCTGCAATGTTCAAGGTCGGGTCTTCACGTATGACCGTATGTGGACATGCCCCGGCCTCAACAGCCGAAACGCGCTCAGGATCGATCAATCCCGAGCGCCGGATGCGCTCGGCATCCTCTGCGGTTACCAGATCATTTGTAACGATGGCGAGCGAGACATCACGTTCTGCAAAAAGCGGGATCAATTGCTCAATGAGAGCGGTTTTACCCGATCCCACAGGACCGCCGATACCCACCCGCGCAGCACCAACGCTGGAGATGCCTGATTTTTCGTTTGAAGCATGAACGTTCATTGGATCATCTCAACATGTAGCGTTGTGCCAGCGGCAATTCGGACGCCGGCTCACAAGTCGCCAACTCATCATCGACAAAGACATCAAAGGTCTGCGGATCGACCCGGATATCCGGACATACATCATTGTGCAGCATGTCTTTCTTTGTCAGCGAACGGGTTCCATATGACGGCAGCAGCGTCTTCTTCAAATCCAGCTGATCTGCCAGTTCGGCTTCAAGCGCGAGCGGATTGACAAAGCAGGCTGAAAGCGCCTGTTTTGCGCGGCCAAAGGCACCCCATTGCGGACGCAGCATCAATGGCTCACATGTCATTAGCGATGCCGCGCTGTCGCCCATGGCACCCCAGGCAATGAAACCGCCCTTGATGACCAATTCCGGCTTGATGCCAAAGAAGGCGGGTCGCCATATGACGATATCAGCCATTTTGCCATCTTCAAGAGATCCCACATGGTCCTGAATACCAAAGGTGCGCGCTGCATTTATGGTGTATTTGGCGATGTAGCGCTTGATCCGCTCATTGTCGCCGATTTTGGTTTCTTCGCTTGGCAACCGGCCCCGCTGCTTCTTCATCTTGTCAGCCAACTGCCACGTCCGGCAGATGACTTCACCGATGCGCCCCATGCCCTGGCTGTCGGAACCCAGCATGGAAATAGCGCCCATATCATGCAGAATGTCTTCCGCTGCGATGGTTTGCGCGCGAATGCGGCTTTCAGCGAAAGCAACATCTTCGGGAATAGACGGGCTGAGATGGTGGCAGACCATCGTCATATCCAGATGCTCGTCAAATGTATTGACCGTATATGGGTTGGTTGGATTGGTGGACGAGGGAAGGCACCACTCCACACCGGCGACCGAAATGATATCGGGTGCATGGCCGCCGCCCGCGCCTTCCGTATGATACATATGGATGGTACGGCCATCGATGGCCGCCAGCGTATCTTCCAGAAAACCGGATTCATTGAGCGTGTCGGTGTGTATTTGAACCGGGAAATCCAGCTCGTCCGCAACGGTCAGGCACATGTCAATCGAAGCGGGCATTGTGCCCCAGTCTTCGTGCAGTTTCAGACCCAGGCATCCCGCATGCATTTGCTCGACGAGAGAGGCAGGCTTGTGGGAGTTTCCACGCCCCAGAAAGCCAAAATTGATCGGCCATTCCTCTGCGGCCTGCAGCATTTTCCCGACATTGAACGCACCACCGCAATCAATACCAACCGTGATGGGCCCCAATGAGCCACCCAACATGGTGGTAATGCCGGATGAGATGGCATGATCACACAGTTGAGCGCTGTCAAAATGGACGTGAACATCAATCGCACCCGCTGTTGCAATCAAACCTTCGCAATCACGAACGGTTGTTGCGGCAGAGACGATCAGGCGTGGATCAACACTGTCCATGGTGGCGGGGTTTCCAGCTTTCCCAACGCCGACAATCTTGCCATCCTTGATGCCAAGATCGCCCTTCACAATGCCGAGCACCGCATCAATGACAACCACATTGCAAAGCAGAAAATCCAACGCACCTTCTTCGCTGGTTACACCTGCTGCCATGCCGGCGCCGTCGCGCAGCGTTTTACCGCCGCCATGCAGACATTCATCACCGTAAACGGCATAGTCCTTTTCAACCACGGCCACGAGAGAGGTATCGCCCAAAACAACGCCGTCCCCTGTTGTTGGCCCATACATGGCCGCATATTCCTGACGAGATATTTTGGTCACTTTGTTCGTCCTTTATTTGATTCGACAGCCATTGGTTCAAAGGCCCTTGAATTGGCGCTCACGGGCGCGCTCTATAGCGTGTTTCTTCACCGTCTCATCTTTGGCGGAACCATCAGTCAGACCATTCAGCCCTGATAATATCTGGTCGCCACCGAAGGCGGTAAGCGTGACGGATTTTTCCTGACCTGGCTCAAAGCGAACGGCTGTTCCGGCAGGAATATCCAGCCGCGTGCCGAAGGCTGCTTCGCGGTCAAAGTCGAGGGCCTTGTTCACCTCAAAGAAGTGATAATGGCTACCTATCTGTACGGGCCGGTCCCCAGTATTGACCACAACCAGGTCAACCGTCGGTCGTCCTGCGTTAAGTTCGATATCGCCCTCTTCGCAGATGAATCTGCCGGGTTCAGTTGCATCAATCTCGGCACCTTCAGCAGGCCGGATTGGATCGTGCACAGTGACCAGTTTGGTCCCGTCTGCAAAGGTCCCTTCGACCTGCAGTATCGGCATCATTGCAGCCACGCCTGGCATCACATCATTCTGAGTCAGAATTTGTGATCCAAAAGACATCATTTCAGCAACGGAACGCCCTTCGCGCGCACCCTCCAGAATTTCATCTGCGATCAGAGCCACCGTTTCGGGATGATTTAGTCGAAGACCTTTGGCACGGCGTTTTCGCGCAAGCTCTGCTGCCATGAAAATCGTCAGGCGTTCCATTTCAGTTGGTGTCAAAAGCATTTACAGCCTCATCATTTGTTGGTTCGTGACAGTGCATTCACGCACGTTGAAAATCTCTAATTCGAAAAGAGGCGCTGGCCCCCAGTGTCCTTCCAGGACACGGCAATCTCGGAAAGCGGCACGAAGGATGACAGCGGGTCATCATGGCTGACGGGCGTAGAGGATAAATCCCCGACCAGTTGCAACACATCGCGAATAACCGCCTGAACTTCCAGCGCTCCAATCAGCCCGAGCCTGACAGCTGCTGTCGATAGTGACATCACCGCCTGGTAGCCACTCATGGCAATCGCTGCCTCCTGGGAAAGTCCATGCTGCTGCCAGATCAGGCCCTGCATGACTGCCAGATGGCCGGGCGCGGTTTGCTGCCGCACCTGCTGGCGGTATAGTTTTGCGCGCTCCATACCCATGCGCTCGTGTGCAATCAGCATGGCCGATCCATTGCGCCGGGAGCCGATCCGCAGCGCTTCTACAAGCGTGCTTGCCTCGACTTCATGATCCAGCTCGATAATCTGTTGCAGCTCGCCATCCAAGCGATGGGCGCGGATGAGCGCCACGCGATCGGAGCACGCCCAGCGGTGTTGAATTTGCGAGCGCATCATGGCTTCCAGATCAAACGGGCCCAATTGCTCTTCATGTTCCGAGGCTGCTTCCAGTCCTTGCGAAAATGCAAACCCGCCTGACGGAAATGCGCTGTCAGTAAACTGAAAGGCGCTCAGGAGTTCATGATAATCAGGAGGTCTTTGATCCACATTCATTCTGTGATCTCGCTCGCAGAAACCCGGCCGGTTGAGATCAGATCAGGGATGCGGTTCAAATACGCCTCCGCCGGACCGTTTTGGGCAACCAGCAGATCGGCCCCGTCAAAACGAACGCGCCAATGTAAATTGCCTGCACAATAGCCCAGCTCGACAGCATCGCTGGTCGTGCTGGGTGACAGACGCAGCCATTTTTGCTCGGCTGCCCGCACAATCACTGCCCGGCTCTTGTCCAGATACAACACAGCCCCATCTGTGAGCTTTGTGTCGCGGGGTATGGCAATGGCCACGTCATTTCCCTGATCTGTCGTGACCATCAACCGATGCCGGTCCAGATCATCGGTCGGCAGTGTGATGGTCTCCACCGCACCATGGTGCTCAAGATCGTGGATCAGATCAAAGATCGCGGGATCAGACGTATCCCCTATAATTTTCTCCACACGCAACATTCAGCCGACTCCGGTTTATTTTTCAGAATTGAAGGTCAGTATTTCATAGGCCTTTACGATGTCGCCCGAGATATCAGCCATCGATAGGCGCTTCGCCATGGCTTGCTTTCGGATGCTTTCATGGGCACCCTTTTCGTCCAGGCCCTGAGTTTCCCAAAGAATGCTTTTGGCGCGCGAAATCATGTGGTTTCCATCAAGTCTGCGCTCAAGCTTTTTGACCTTCTTGCGCAGCTTGTGCCGTTCCATCCAAAGCGAACGGGCAATGGTCAGATTGGTCAGCAGACCGAACAGACGAACCGGCCGCTCGATAACGGAAAGCGCCTCGCATTCCAGAATAATCTGCAGGGTGCCTGGATCCTCGTAGGAGGCGACAGCCAAAATCGTTGGCGGGACTTCTTTGGTTTGGCGGCAAAGCTTTAGAATGCGTTCCCGGTTTTCCTGTTCGATTGAGATCAGAACCACATCGGCATCCGGGTCCAGCTCGTTTGGCAGGGGCCAGCTTGTCTCGCTTTTGCAACCCATTCGGCCAAGATGCTCCACAATGGTCAAGCCTTCTGAATCAGGTGCATGGATCACCTGTATTTTCAGACCTTTCAAATCGCGGAGGAGTTGGATTGCCAAGGTTACGCTCCGCTATTCTATCTGCAGAAGAACGTTGGCAGCAGACCATTCATCAAATAACGGAGCCACAAAATACGGGTCTGGCTTCACGCTTTTTTTGGACTCCCAAACGATGTCAAATTTGTTCTGGCTGTTGACGCGGCCGATGCGTGGCCACAGCTCTGTATGATGCGTAAGGGGATCAATCCGGATCTGTCCTTGCGGCGCATTGAATGCGAGTTGGGGCAGCTGCAGCGCAATTTTTTCCGGAGAATCGCTAGCCGCTTTTTCCAGTGCGTTTGCATAAAGATGTATTTGGAAATACGCCGCTTCAGCGCAGGCCGTAACTGGTGCGTCAGCGCCAAAGCGAGCCTTGTAGGCTTTAACGAACCGTATGGCCTCGGGCGTCTGCAATGTTTCAAAAAAAGGTGTCGATGAAAGGTGTCCCGTCGCAACACCAAGGCCCACCTGGGCAAGTTCAGCCTCGCTCGTTGCGACCGAAGCTATGGGCATCCGCGCGGAGTCAAATCCAGCGTTTTTAAAGGCCTCGTAAAAAAGCCCGATCCCGTCGCCAACCAGCGTTGAAATAATTGCATCCGGTTTTAATTTGGCAATCTGCTTAATCGTCCGCTTGAAATCACTGCTTTTCGCTTCGATCGGAATATAGAGCTCGTCCAGGATTTTTCCATTGGACTGTATCACTAAATCGGAAATCACACGGTTGTACTGATATGGAAAAACGTAGTTGGAACCGACCAGGATCAGATTATTTCCATAGTTTTTGGTGAGGTACTGAACCAGTTCAGGTGCGCCCTGATTGGAAGTGGCACCAGTGTAAAAACAACGTGACGAATATTCAAACCCCTCATAAACGGTGGGATAGAACAGCAGGCCATGATGCGTCTCAATCTCGGGCAATACGGCTTTCCGGCACGAGGACATGTAACAGCCAAAGATGATTTTGACATTGTCTTCTATGAGGAGACGGCGGGCATATTCCTGGTACTTCTTTGGTGATGAGCCAGGATCATAATGGGTGTAGCTCAGCGGACGCCCCAGGACGCCACCAGCCTGATTGATTTCCTCCATGGCGAGAATGCTTCCGTTGATCATCGTCTGTTCAACAGCTGCAGTGGCGCCACTTTGAGAAAATAGGACGCCGATGCGCCAATTGTCATTTTTCATAAGGAACACTTTCAAAACCTGTGTTCGCAAGCAGAAGCATGTTACGTCCTCAACTTGCTCTCATACGCTTCGCTCCTTGGGATTCAGGTTTGCCAATTTCTATCCAATTATGGGTGCGCGGTATTGCGTTCGATGAACATATGCACCCAGTTTTTGTCCGGGCTGGCAACAAAACCGTCTGCTTTTTGGGTTCCAAAACGGGTTACGAAATATTCCGCAACAAGCCTGGCAGCGTTGGCACTTAAAGCAGGTTTGCAGATCCAGATCAGATCAGCCGTTTCGGAGCCGTCGGATGACGCAATTTTTGCCTGTTCAGCTTCATTCAGCAGACCAATGGTCCATTCAGATCCATTGCCACCAAACTCTTTGATATAGCTCAGAAATTCGAATTTTATCTGTTGAACGCTGTAGGATGTGTCCATGACGCTCACCTATTGTGCAACCGGGTCGATGACCGCCATGCTGGAAACAGATGCAGTTTTGTTGCGCCAGGACTGAACCATGCCGGCCCCTTGTCTTTTTTCTTCGGCTGACATGTCATTCACAAGACGCTCAACAGCTGTCAGGGCAGTCCCGACACCATGCTGCGCTGCCAATGCAAACCAGACATAGGCGTCAACGCGGCTTTGCGGCACACCATTGCCATGTTGGTAGCAAAATCCGAGGCGTGCCTGAGACGGATAATGCCCTTTTTCGGCTGCACGATGATACCATTTCGCAGCGGTTTCCCAATCCAGTGCAACTTCCTTGTCGGACGACAAAATGGTGGCCAGATTGAACTGCGCACCGGTGTCATCCTGTTCGGCGGCTTTGGCCAACCAGGCAACACCTGCATCGATGTCTTTTTCGCAGCCCTGGCCGCCAAAAAGCATGGCACCCACATTCGTTTGTGCCTGCGCATGGCCTGCTTCCGCAGCCTTCATGAAGTAACCGAAGGCCTGATCCGGTGAGTTCGGAACCCCATCGCCATTGGCATAGCAAGAGCCGAGCCACATGGTGGCTTCGGCATCTCCGATTTCGGTGAGATCTGAAAAGATTGCAACAGCTGCATCAAACTCACCTTTTATGTAAAGCTGAGCGCCGTCTTCAACGGTCGGGCGTGTGGCAAGTGCGTTCATGGCGTTGCTCCTTTTCTAAATGAGATAGTGCTGAACCGGCTGAAACATAGGCTCAGCTACCTCGTTACGCGGCATTTTTAACAATCGTTCGATGAGGGACGTTTGCGACCAGTGCGAAGCTGCTTCATGCTGAACGTCTGGCACGGCATCTGTACTCAATGTGGCCTGCCGTGTTTCTGCGGCTCGTCCAATAGTTTCCAGCGTGTCTTTCAACACTGACAGCTCGTCTGGGCTCTCAGAGCTTGTTTGGTTTCCATAAAACTGAACGCGACAGATCATTTTCTCCAGCGCGGTTTGTTGCAAGGCTATCCAGCAGGAAACGGTTTCGGTTCTGACAAGCATCATGTTTGGAAAGCTCCAGACCACAGGGCCGATGAGACGGCTGTCCTGGCCCTTTGAGGGCAGCATATGTCCGATGAACGAATTGGCTTTGGGTGCCACGTCCATTTCGGGCGCCACATTCAGTTCCTGAAGCAGGGTCTCGGCAAATATTTTCCAGTTACATTTGAATTCTGACCATTCCTTTTCGATCCTTGCAGGATGAATTTGGAAGGCGGTGTTGATCTGGCTTTCAAGATCCGGCTCTGGCGCCATGATGTGGTCAGGGCCGTCAATATTGACAAAAATCAGGCCTTGAAGGGTCGCAACTGAAATCTGCAGCAGGCGCTCTGGTCGCAGCCCGGTATATTGGTGCATGGCCGGCACTGGCTGGCCGCCTTCTGACGCCGCGATGGCATCGCGGTCTCGGCTGTAGCCGCATGATGTGAAAGAGCATTTGGTTTTGGTGCCGTTCTGACATTGAACCGGCACAAAGCGGCAGCCACCGTGCTGCGCATTGTTGAAGCGGCCCTCAAGACCGTCATCAGCCATCCGTTGAACATGAATGCCATGATTTCCCACAGTGTAAGGCAGAATGTCGCCCTCATTGGGAATGTCATCCACGGTGCCGATGCAGATCCAGTCTCTGGTCCAGATTGCCTCATCTTCCAGATAGGCAAAGGACAGGGATTTATAGACAAGCGGGTTTATCGTTTTGGCTTTTCCGAAGTCCCCATAGGCATGATCCCATGTCTGCGGGTCCAGAAGGTCCAGATCACTTTCGAAATAGCCAATGTCTGGGCGCCTCGCCATGCGCTTCTCCCTCCGACTTTATGCGGACATTTGTCGTAAATGGCCGCTGGTACTGATACAGGTGCCGCCAGCTCTGAATTGAGCTGGCGGCTTTTGTTTTGTCGGCTTAGTAGTCTGCACGTCCGCGATATTTGATCGCGTCCGCAGGTGCCGCAGGCAAAGGTCCTGGTACCGCAAAGCGGTCCAACACGTTCTGCACAAGTTTGGAGATGTTGTTGTCGCAATTGTTCCATGGAAGCGATCCACAGAAGGCAATCGATGAGAAGGCGAAACACGCACCACCATTGGGCGTCTCGTGATAGGCAATATCACCGCGAACACGCGGATGCGTTGTGCCATCCAGACCCTGCTGGTTAAATCCGAAATCTTCCATCACCAGAAGATAGGCCTCTGTGTGGCGTCCAGCGGATGTTGCAACCGTCAACGTGTGCGGGGGTGAGCCCAGCATGGTGTCAACGATATCCAGCTCAAGACCGGCAGCACCGCCACCGACCAGACCGAAATTGCCCAGCATTTCGTCATACTCAATGCCCTCAAAGGCCCATGAGACACGGTCATCATTACTTTCTGGCGTCCGCGAGAAGTAGGATGAAATGTCAAAACCTTCAGAAGACATACCAACACCTGCAACAGAATGCAGATATCGCCCTCTGAAGCGCCACATGCCACCCAGTTCTCCGGTGCCCTGATGGTAATATTCACCCGGGTCTGCACGCCAGGTCCGAATACCTGACTCACAACGACGCATCTCAGTCATCACACCGC
>Ga0163216_100323_pt1 | contig 93415 bp, 82 predicted proteins | sample SynspAceP_FD_167610 | JGI IMG/M metagenome (GOLD analysis project Ga0163216, IMG submission 167610) | Saline lake microbial communities from Ace Lake in Antarctica - Synechococcus sp. Ace-P (Illumina Assembly) | ecosystem: Environmental > Aquatic > Non-marine Saline and Alkaline > Saline ... | reverse complement strand
TGTATACATGTTGCATCCGCTGAGTTGTTGAGTCGCATCAACGGGTTTTACCCTTCAGACTCAGCGGCTGCAACCCTTCCAGTTAAGCCCCCAAAATTTATTCCGGACAGCAGTGCGCGAACGCGGGGATCCATTCGGTTTTTTCTTCTGGCTGACAAGCTGAAGTGAGCCGCGAGACCGCTTGGATTCCCGCCTTCGCGGGAATGACGGGTGTGGGGGGGGGCTGGAAGTGAGAATTTGGTGGGCACAGGGAAACGGGAGAGCTAGTGTTGATACTTGGTACCCTCAGCATCGTCATCCTCGCGAACGCGGGGATCCATTCGGTTTTTTCTTCTGGCTGAGAAGATGGAGTGAGCCGCGAGCCCACTTGGATTCCCGCCTGCGCGGGAATGACGATTTTGGCGGGGGCCCGCAGGGTGGGACGTTTTTAAACGTCCTCCCCCAAAAAGCCGCCTGACTGCCGTGCCCATAATTGCGCATAGAGCCCGCCCTGCGCGAGCAACTCTGCATGGGTGCCGTCTTCGATAATCCGGCCTTGATCCATCACGATCAATCTGTCCATCGCCGCAATGGTCGACAGGCGGTGGGCAATGGCAATCACCGTCTTGCCCTGCATCAGGGTGTTGAGGCTGTCCTGGATCGCCGCTTCGACTTCTGAGTCCAAGGCTGAGGTGGCCTCGTCCAGAATCAGGATCGGTGCGTCCTTGAGCATCACTCGGGCAATGGCGATACGCTGGCGTTGGCCGCCGGAGAGTTTGACGCCGCGTTCACCCACATGCGCATCGAAACCGGTACGGCCTTTGGCATCCTCCAGCTCCGCGATGAAATGCTCGGAGCGAGCCTGCTCGGCGGCCTTGATCAGCATGGCCTCGTTCGCATCCGGGCGGCCGTAAAGGATGTTGTCGCGAACCGAGCGGTGCAGCAGCGATGTGTCCTGGGTGACCATGCCGATATGCTGGCGCAAGGATTCCTGGTTTACCTCGGCGATGTTCTGACCGTCGATCAGAATGCGTCCACCTTCCACGTCATGGAAGCGCAGCAGCAAATTGACCAGCGTCGATTTGCCCGCGCCGGAGCGGCCGACCAGGCCGATCTTTTCGCCTGGCTTGATGGTCAGGTCCAAGTCGTCGAATACCCCTTGATCCTTGCCGTAATGAAAGAGCACGTGGTCAAAGCGGATCTCGCCGCGATCCACCTTCAAGTCAGGTGCGTTTTCCACGTCCTGCACAATCTGTGGCCGTGAGATGGAGTTGATGCCGTCCTGCACGGTACCGATGTTTTCGAACAGCGCCGACAGCTCCCACATGATCCACTGCGACATACCCCACAAGCGCAGTACCAGCCCGGTGGACACCGCAACAGCGCCAATGCTGGCAGCTTCGTTAAGCCAAAGCCAGATCGCCAGCGAGGTCACGCTGACCAGCAGCAGGCCGTTGAGCATGTACAGCAGGAAGTTGACCTGGGTGACCAGGCGCATCTGCTTGTACACCGTGAGCATAAAACCGTCCATGCCTTCGCGCGCGTAGGTCGACTCACGGCGCGAGTGGGAGAACAGCTTTACTGTCTGGATATTGGTATAGCTGTCGACGATCCGGCCGGTCATCACCGAGCGCGCATCGGCCTGGCGCTCGGCGATCTTGCCCATCTTCGGGATATAAATGCGCATCAGCAGCACATAGCCGAGCATCCAGCCAATCATCGGCAGGGTCAGGCGCCAGTCGGCCAAACCGACCACCAACAGGGTGCCGAGGAAGTAGACCACGACATAGTTGAGTACGTCGATCAGCTTGATAACGCACTCGCGCACCGCCAGAGCGGTCTGCATCAGCTTGGTCGCGATACGCCCGGCAAATTCATCCTGGTAGAAGGCCATGGATTGCTTGAGCAGGTAGCGGTGCACCAGCCAGCGGATGCGCATCGGGTAGTTGCCCATCAGCGTCTGGTGGCTAACTAGCGAGTTGCTGAGAATCATCAGGGGCAACAACAGCATCACGAGCAGGCCCATGCCGACGAGCTTCCAGCCTTCGTTCTGGATAAAGGTCTCGCGGTTCTGCACCGAGAGCCAGTCGACGATGTTGCCGAGGAAGCTGAACAGCCAGACTTCGGTAATCGCAATGCCGGCCATCAACACTGCAGCGATGATCAGATACAACCAACTGCCACGGGTGAAGTACAGGCAGAAGGCGAGCAGCGTGCGCGGCGGCTCCTGGGGTTCGTCGGTGGGGAAGGGGTTCAGTCGTTGTTCAAACCAGCGAAACATGAAGTGGCCTGTGCGGGTGCGGCGGGAGGGTCGGTATTATGCGCGGCGGGGTTGGGCCGGCTCAAGAGTACAGATGGGTTTGGAGTTGCGGGACTGTACTGGTTCACCTGCGTTTTGTGAGGTGATTCCGGGTTTGCTGGCGGAGGGGTGTGTAAGATCGGGGTTTTGCTGACAGGGAGGTCGAGCTGTGAAGGTGCCAGCGGTTTATATGATGGCGTCGGGTATTCAAGGCACGCTTTATATCGGTGTGACCTCAGATCTGGTTCTGCGGGTGTGGCAGCATCGTGAGGGCGTTGTTGACGGATTCACTGAGCGTTTCGGGGTGAAGCGGTTAGTTTGGTATGAATTGCATGGGTCGATGCAGGCGGCTATTGCTCGGGAAAAGAGCTTGAAGAAGTGGAACCGAGCGTGGAAGGTGCGGCTTATTGAGGAAGGAAATCTGGCTTGGCAGGATTTGTGGGACGAGATTTGTGAGTAAGGGCGCCTAACCTGTCATTCCCGTGCAGGCGGGAATCCAGGCGGACTCATATGGGGGACTCGTTGGTTATCAGTGGTACTGAGGTACACCGGTTGGCTCTCCGCATGTGCAGTTTTGCAGGTACGGGTCGTGACTGACGGTGGAAGTTTGCCTGAAACACCGCCTGGATTCCCGCCTGCGCGGGAATGACGGGGTAGTAGCGGAGATAGGCTGGTATGCCGCAGCATAGGGTGTTGCGCGTCTATTCGCACAGCTCCCGTTCAGAATGTCTTAGGTCATATCGCCACCCCTCGTCATTCCCGCGCAGGCGGGAATCCAGGCGGACTCATATGGGGGACTCGTTGGTTATCAGTGGTACTGAGGTACACCGGTTGGCTCTCCGCATGTGCAGTTTTGCAGGTACGGGTCGTGACTGACGGTGGAAGTTTGTTTGAGGCACCGCTTGGATTCCCGCCTGCGCGGGAATGACGGGGTAGTAGCGGAGATAGGCTGGTATGCCGCTGCATCGGGTGTTGCGCGTCTATTCGCATAGCGCTCGTTCAATGCACTGTCATAAATTGTGTCTTGGGTCACACCGCCACCCCCGTCATTCCCGCGCAGGCGGGAATCCAAGCGGACTCCAGAATGACGCGCCTAACATGCGGCAACGCCTATCCTTACCGCCGCGCCTTCTTCAACGTCTCAGCAATCATAAACGCCAACTCCAGCGACTGATCCGCATTCAGCCTCGGATCACAATGGGTGTGGTAACGGTCAGAAAGCCCTGCCTCGGTCACGGGCGTTGCGCCACCAATACATTCGGTGACGTTCTGGCCGGTCATTTCGATGTGGATGCCGCCCGCCCAGGTACCTTCTGCGTTATGCACGGCAAAAAACTGCTCCACTTCCCTGAGGATGCTGGCGAAGTCGCGGGTCTTGTAGCCGCTGGAGGCTTTGATGGTGTTGCCGTGCATGGGGTCGGAGCTCCACAGCACTTGCTTGCCTTCACGCTCAATGGCTTGTACCAGCTTTGGCATATGCGCCTCGACCTTGTCGGCACCCATACGCACGATCAGATTCAGCCGGCCCGGATCATTCTCGGGGTTCAATACATCGATCAGCCGCAGCAGCTCGTCCGGGTTGGTGCTGGGGCCGGTCTTGACGCCGATGGGGTTGTTGATGCCGCGCATGAATTCCACATGGGCACCGCCGGGCTGGCGGGTACGGTCGCCGATCCAGAGCATGTGCGCGGAGCAGTCGTACCAGTCGCCGGTGAGGCTGTCCTGGCGGGTAAAGGCTTGTTCGTAGTTCAACAACAGCGCTTCATGGGCGGTAAAGAAGGATGTCTCGCGCAGTTGCGCGCTGTGTTCCAGATCGACGCCGCAGGCGCGCATGAATGCAAGGCTTTCGTCGATGCGGCTGGCCAGGTGCTCGAAGCGGTGACTGGTCGCGGAGTTGGCAATGAAGTCCAGGTTCCACTGGTGCACCTTGTCCAGGCTGGCGAAGCCGCCTGAAGCGAAGGCGCGCAGCAGGTTAAGCGTGGCCGTGGCCTGGTGGTAGGCCATTAGCAGGCGCTGTGGATCGGGTGCGCGCCCCGCGGCCTCGAAGGCGATGCTGTTGACGATATCACCGCGATAAGCGGGCAAGGTCATCGCGCCCTGGGTTTCATCGTCGGCGGAGCGCGGCTTGGCGAACTGCCCGGCCATACGCCCAACTTTGACTACCGGGCAGCTGGCGGCAAAGGTCATGACCACGGCCATCTGCAGCAGCACCTTGAAGGTGTCGCGAATCTTCGGCGCGGAGAACTCGGCAAAGCTTTCGGCGCAGTCACCACCTTGCAACAGGAAGGCCCGGCCCTGGGTAACTTCGGCAAACTGGCGGCGTAGTTCGCGTGCTTCCCCGGCAAAGACCAGCGGTGGATAGCTGGCCAGCTTGCTCTCTACCTGAGCCAGTTCAGCGGCATCCGGGTAGGTAGGCTGCTGAATGATGGGTTTGCTGCGCCAGCTATCGGGGGTCCAGGGTGCGGTCATGGGGGCTCTTGAATTGGGTATTGAAGTGCTGCAATGGTACTCTGAGTCATGACATTCAGACAGCCCATCCCTTTTTTCAAGCGTGTGTTGCGCGCTTTGAGGCCTTTTTCGATGAGTAATGAAGAGAGCCTGCTCGAAGCCATACGTGACGATTACGGTGTGCTGCGTATAACCGAGTCTGAGGGTTATCGCTTTTTGTATTTTGGCGAGCAGACCGAGCAGAGCTGTTGTTTCGAGGCAGATCCCGCCTGGTTGGAGTACGACTACACGCGTGCCATGTTGCTCGCCTTGTATTGGCAACATCGCCCGCAACAGGTGACCTTATTGGGCCTGGGTGGTGGCAGCCTGGCCAATTGCTTGCTGCGGCATTTTCAACCCGAGCAAGTCACGGCGGTGGAGTTGCGTCCGGCGGTGGTGGATGCGGGGCGTAAATGGTTGGGGTTGAGTGAAGATCCGAGGCTGCAGATCAAGATTGGCTGTGCGGAGCAGTACATCCAGGAGTCGCCGGCCAGTTGTGATCTGCTGTTTGTCGATTTGTATATGGAAGGCGGTATCTCCCGGCTGCAGTTACAGGCGGAATTCTTCCAGCGTTGCCACCAGGCGCTGCGCCCGGGCGGGCTGCTGGTGATCAATCAGTGGCAGTTGGGCAACACCGGCAACCCCTACGCGGGGCGTATGCTGGAGCAATTGTTCGGCAGTGATTATCTGCAGGTGCCGGTAGAGGAGGGCAATATTCTGCTGTTTATTCCGGCCAGCGGTCAGCTGTTTCTGCAGAAACTGGCGCTGCGTCAGTGGGCGGATGATCTCGAGTCGACGCTTGGTTATTCCCTAAGGCCCTACATAGAAGCGCTTCGCCGAGCCAGCGAAGCGCCAGAGATTGATTAAGGCGCAGTACATCATCAATCGCGAGCGATAGGTCGCTGTGGGTCGGTGATCCACTCGCTCCAGGATCCGGCATAGAGTCTGGGTTCTGGCAAACCCGCTTCTACAGCGGCGAGGATGGTGTGGCAGGCGGTTACGCCGGAGCCGCAATAACTTACCAGTTCCTTGCCGCTGTTCAGCCAGGGTGCGAAGCGTGCTTCAAGCTGCTCCGGGTTGAGCCACTGGCCGCTGGCGCTGATATTGCCTGCGCAGGGCAGATTGGCGGCGCCAGGAATATGCCCGGCAACCGGATCAATCGGCTCGCTCTCACCACTGAAGCGTGCCGGGCCGCGGGCGTCCAGTAGTTGCCAGCTTGGGTCTTCGAGGCGGGCGACAATGTCCGCTGCTTCTACTAGTTTGTCGGGATCGGCTGTGCCAGTAAAGTTGCCTTCGGCGACGGGTCTTGGTGTTTCCTGGCTAAGTGGCAGTTTTGCGGCATTCCAGGCCTGCAGACCCCCGTCGAGCACCTTGACCTGCGTGTGCCCGAGCCAGCGCAGTAACCACCACAGGCGCGCGGCAAAGAGCCCTGGACCATCGTCATAGACCACCACCTGAGCATCTTTATTCAGCCCGGCGCGGCGCAGGCGGGCTTGCAATAAGCCGGGCTCCGGAAGTGGGTGGCGTCCCGTGACTCCTGGCACTATGCGGGCAGACAGGTCCTCGTCCAGATGCAGGTAGCGGGCGCCGGGAATATGCCCGGCGGCAAAGTCGAATCTGCCTTGCTCCGGGTGTTCCAGTGAAAAGCGGGTGTCGAACAGACACAGGCTGGGGTCGTCCAGCATGTCAGCCAGAGACTGTGCATCGATAAGCTGGGACATGGGCTGTCTCCGTAAAAGTGTGTTACTGGAGTGTATGCCCTCAGCATGCCGTGGCAAGCGCCATTGGTCCCGACTCTGGCGGACCTGTCCTCTGGCGTATCCGGCCAAGGTCGCTATTCTGGCAGCACACCACCTCAACAAGGAGCCGTTATGCCTGGTCCACTGGAGTCACTCAAGGTGCTGGATTTTTCCACGCTGCTGCCTGGGCCCTTTGCCTCATTGATGCTGGCCGATATGGGGGCGGAGGTGCTGCGCGTCGAATCGCCTGAACGGGCGGATATGGTGCGTATGCTGCCGCCACATGTTGATGGGGTGTCGACCAGCCATGCTTACCTCAATCGCAACAAGGACTCCATCGGGCTCAACCTTAAAACGCCGGAAGCCCAGGCCATAGTGCGTTGGCTGATCGCTGAGTACGACATCGTCATCGAGCAGTTTCGCCCTGGGGTAATGGACAAGCTGGGGGTGGGTTATGAGGCGCTTAAGGCGATCAACCCGCGGCTGATTTATGTCTCCATCACCGGGTATGGACAGACGGGCCCTTACCGCGATCGCGCCGGGCACGATATCAATTATCTGGCGCTGTCTGGCCTGGCCAGCTACACCGGCCGGCAGGCCGCCGGCCCTCTACCGCTGGGCATGCAAGTTGCGGATATCGCCGGCGGATCGCTGCATGCGGTGGCCGGTCTGCTGGCGGCGGTGATTCATCGTGACCGCACTGGTGAAGGCCAACAGGTAGATATCAGCATGACCGATTGCGTGTTCAGCCTGAATGCCATGGCAGGTGCTGCCTGCCTGGCGGCGGGTGAGGAGCCGGGGCTGGAAAGTACGCTGCTCAATGGCGGCAGCTTTTATGATTATTACCCCACCCGCGATGGCCGCTGGATGGCTGTCGGTAGCCTGGAGCCGCAATTTCTCAACGTGTTGTGCCAGACTCTGGGGCGCCCGGAGCTGGCGAGCGTAGGTCTGTCCGCAACAAAAGAGCACCGGCAGCGGCTCAAAAACGGTTTGAGCGAGGCCTTTTTACAAGCGGATTTTGCCCACTGGTGCGAGGTGTTTGCGGCAGTGGATGCCTGCGTCGAGCCGGTGCTCTCGCTACCGGAAGCAGCTCGACATCCGCAGTTGGCGGCCCGGGGGTTGGTGCAGTCCGTGCCGGTGGGCGGCGGCGAGCAAGCGCAGATAGCCTGCCCCATCGTATTTGGTAGTGGGTTGGCAGCGCCCCGGCACGGCGGCAAGGCGCTGGGCGAAGATACTGAACGGATACTGCGCACATTGGGTCTAACCGAACAGGAGATTACGGCTCTGCGCGCGGCCCGCGCCGTAAATTGATGCTTGGCGGTGCGTCCGACCAACGGTACTGCATTGCCCTACAGATTTTGTGAAGTTGGCCGATAAACACTCATTAGCCGGACATCCATGTAATGGGTATCCAGTCGCGAGATCAGTGTTAACGGGAGAATTTTTGTCATGACTCAATTCAACTCCATCACACCCGGCATGGTGCGTCAGAACGCCTCGGCGGCCAACGGCATGCCGCGCCTGGATCCCCAGCAAACCCTGGCCAACCGGCTGGCGGAACGTCTGGGACTGGACAAGGGCAGCTTGAACAGCAAGGCAGACGATTTCGCCCCGGCCAAAGTGGCTGAACGCATCCTGGGTTTTATTGGCGGCCGGCTGGAGTCGCAGAAAGCCTCCGGCGCCGATACTACCGAACTGCAGAAGATGTATGACCAGGCAGTGAAGGGCGTTGAACAGGGTTTTGCAGAGGCACGCAAGATTCTCGACGGCATGGGCGTGCTGGCCGGCAATATTGCCGCGGATATCGACAAGACCTACAACCTGATTCAGACCGGGCTGGCGGATATGGCCGAGCGGCTGTTCCCCAAGTCGACTGACACAGCTCCCGCGCTGCCAGCCAACGCCAGCCGCTTTGAAGCCCAGTCCCAGAGTTTTGATCTGTCCGTCACCACGCGTGAGGGCGACCGGCTACGTATCAGCGTGGCTCAGGCGTCTGCGAGCATGAGCAGCGGTCAGGTCGATGCCAGCGGTGCCAGTGCGCAGGGTGAACGTATTCAGGTAGGCGGTTGGCAGGTAGAGATCGAGGGCGACCTGAATGACCAGGAGCGTGAGGCGCTGACCAAGTTGCTGGGGCAGGTGCAGGAGCTTTCGGACCAGTTCTATTCCGGCGATTACATGGGCGCCTTTGACCGGGCGCTGGAGCTTAACCTGGACGGCAGCCAGTTGGCATCCATGTCACTGAACCTGACCCAGACCAGTGTGCGCCAAGTCAGCGAAACCTATGGGCGGGTGGCGGGGGCGGAAACACCATCGAGTGCGGTGAATACCGATCTGCGCGATTACGCCGCCGGCTTGCTGGAGGCGCTGCGCCAGTCCAACGAGTTGACATCCTCACCGAGCGACTTGCTGCGCGACCTGCTCAAGGGCGGTTTTGCAATGGACGAGCGCTTCGATCAGGGTCGTCTGGACAAGGCCATGAGCCTTAATGACCTGCTGCTTGAAGGCCTGAAAAATCAGGTTGAGCCAACGCCTGCGCAGGCTTCCACTGAGCCCGCATCTGAACAGTGACCGCGCTGCAGGCCTGCGGCTGGTTTAACTGTGAAAAGCCTGCTGGCCAGTAAAATGCAGCAGGTTGCCGCAGCGCCGGCATTGATACTGTCGGCCGCGCTGCACCCAGGCGTGTCGCTGGGGCGTGAAGTGGACTTCTGCAGGGCAGCCGCAGCGATAGTAATAACGCGTACCGCGGCGTTTTACCGGGTAGTTGTGGCACCGCTGCGCGGGCAGCTCGAATAGCCCGGTCATGATGCTCTGCCATTCCGGGCCATGCGGCCGGATGCGCTGGCCGAACAGTTGATCGGCAATCAGGTGCGCCGCTTCGTGGGGCACCGTCTGCTCCAGAAAGTCCTCACTGTGATCCCGATACATCTGCCCATTGAAGCGCAATAGATTGCGCCCCAGATAAGCCACGCCCGCCCGTTGGCCACGCAGGTCAAGGTCCACGCGCGGGCGCGGAAACCGGCGATTGAAGCGGGCTTCAGCCAATTGATAGCAGTGTTCGAGACGCGCCATGAGCTTATCCATGCGCGCAGTATAAAGCCGGACAAGACTGGTTAGAAGCCATGATCAGCGGGTATGCAGAGGCTCAGAATATGCCGGTTTCCAGCCCGGCGGCCAGGGTCAGACCCAGCTCCTGCGCTTGATCAACAAAGGCATCCTGCCAATCCCCCTTGAACACCAGCGGTTCCTGCACCCACTGCCAGCGCAGTCCGGAGACGATTGATTGCACTGCCCGGCGAGTACCCGTGCCATCAAGCCCTGCGCGGATATAGAGCGCACAGGGCAAGCCCTGTTTTTTCTCCAGTACCGGGTAATAGCAGCGGTCAAAGAAGTCTTTCAGGGCGCCACTCATGTAGCCGAGGTTTTCGGTGGTACCGAGGATGATGGCATCGGCTTGCAAAACGTCTGCAGGTTGCGCCTCCAGAGGCGGCTTCCAGGTCACCACAACGCCCTCAATATCGGGATGGCGCGCGCCCCGAATAACGGCGTCGACCAAGCGGCGGGTATTGTCCGATGGCGCGTGGGCAACAATCAGCAGGTGCTTGTCAGCCATTCAGAACCCTCCGCATGAGTGAAATGCTACTTGCGATTGCCCCACACCTTGGCAATCGCGCGCTCGCTGCCCAACCAGGCGACGATGATGGCAAAGAGTCCGACCAGCCCGAAGATGCTGATTGGGACGTACACCGCCACGTCGATGTCCTTGGGCATGAAGATCGCCAGCGCGCTGCCCAGGCCGAGAAACAGCAGGCCTACCACCCAGAGAATCAGCCGAGCTCGGGGTGTATATACATAGGCTTGATCGCCGCCCTCCAGTGGGCCTAGCAGGGGTGCAAACAGGCGGCGAGCAAGATTTTTCGGGCTGGGCATGGCGGGGTCCGTAATGCTGGTAGAACGGTTTAAGTTGCGGCCAGTGTAACGCCTGAATCAGCTTCGGTTGAAGCATTGTTATACCCATTATGGGTGGCGGGCGTGGCTTCGATGGGGTATGGTTTTTTCATAACAGCCAGAAATATCTGCTTTTTTTGTCGGGCTCGCCCCTGACGACCTGTTTTGCACCCGCTCTGTCTGGAACCGATAGCAACCAAAAGGACTCGGCTCCATGAAGACTATTTTGCTGCCCATAGCAGCGCTATTGACCGGTATCGGCCTGCTGTTGCTGGGTACTGGTTTGCTCAACACATTGCTGGCCCTGCGCGGCAGCGGTGAGGGTTTTAGTGACCAGACCCTCGGTCTGTTGGGCTCGGCCTATTTTGTTGGTTTTATTCTCGGCACCTGGCTTTGCCCCAAGCTGATTCGGCGGATGGGGCATGTGCGCGCCTTTGCGTTTTTCGCGGCGGCGGCGGCCGCCTCTGTGTTGGTGCATGTGCTTTCTGTCGAGCCCGGTGTATGGCTGCTGCTACGCGTGCTGACCGGCACCGCACTGGTGGGTATCTATACGGTTATCGAGAGCTGGCTTAACACTCAAGCGCCACCCGAGCGGCGCGGGCAAGTGTTTGCCGTGTATATGGCGGTCAATCTGGGTGCGCTGGCGCTCGCCCAGCAGTTGCTGTGGCTGGACAGCCCGATGGGCTTCAGTTTGTTTGCGTTGGCCGCCATTCTGATTATCGTTGCGCTGATGCCTGTGGCTGCAACCCGGCTGAGTCAGCCGGTGATTGGCGATACCCCCGGGCTATCCCTGAAACGTTTGTGGCACGCCGCGCCCGTGGCCTGCGCTGCATCGGTGCTCTCAGGCCTGGCGATGGGCGGCTTCTGGGGGTTGGGTGCGGTGTACGCGGGCCGCATGGGTATGGATACCGGGCAGATTGCCGGCTTTGTCTCGCTGGTGATTGTCGCCGGTGCGCTGCTGCAGTGGCCGATGGGCATGTTGTCTGACCGGGTCGACCGGCGTCTGGCGCTGGCCATCATCGCCGCCGTCGCGGCGGGCGGCGGTCTGTTGATGGCGCTCTTTGGCCCGCTTGGGCAATGGCTGCTGTTGGCTGCTGCGGTATTTGGCGGCGGCGCCTTTGCGGTGTATCCGGCGGCGGTTGCGCATCTTATCGATCACCTTCGGCATGACGATATTCTCTCCGGCAACGCGTCTCTGCTGATGCTGCATGGCGTGGGTGCTGCGGTGGGTCCGGCGCTTGCCGGTTGGCTGATGGGCGTCACTTCCCCGGTTGCATTACCGCTGTTCTTTACCCTGATGTTCGGCCTGTGTGGTCTCTATGCGTTGCAGCAATCACGCTTGGGCAAGGATCGCATTGTCGACAGTGCTGCGCACTTTATCCCCATGGTGCGTACCTCACCGGCGGTGCTGGAAATGATGCTGGAGAACGCCGAGACCGATACGGCGCCGGTTGACCACTCGGCCGAAGGCGCTGAGTTTGTCGGGCCGCTCTACAAACCTGTCCCCTCTGATGGCGCAGCTTCTGATGACGCGCTCGCCACAGGTTCCGTACAGACGGACCCTCTCTCTGATGGATCACCTGATGCCTCAGGCGTCAGTGATCCACTTCCCCCTTCCCACCCACCAGCAAACAGGAGCAAAGCCGATGATTCTGGCCACTGATCTAGACGGAACCTTTCTCGGGGGCGACCCGGATAATCGGCAGCGGTTATACCAACTGATCGACGCCCATCCGGATATTCGACTGGTGTTTGTCACTGGCCGCGGGCTGGAGGTAGTCGTTCCTCTGTTGTCTGATCCAGCGATACCCAGGCCGGATTACATTATTTGTGATGTGGGCGCCACGCTGGTCGACGGTCATACGCTGCAGTCGGTATATCCGCTGCAGAGCGAGATCGAAGCTACCTGGCCGGGCGAGCAGGTGGTCGCCGCGCGGATGGCCGAGTTCCCCGGTCTTGACCGCCAGACGGTGCCGCAGCAACGGCGTTGCTCCTACTTCTGCGAGGCAGGCGCGGTGACCGAAGAAGTGCGCCTGGCGGTGGAAGCACTGGGGTGTGATCTGCTGTATTCGGCTGATATGTATCTGGACTGCTTGCCGGCCGGGGTCAACAAGGGCAGCACATTGCGCCGCCTGATCGAGCATCTGGAAATAGACGAAGAGGAAGTGCTGGTTGCCGGCGATACCTTGAATGACCTGTCCATGTACGAACAGGGTTTCAAGGGCGTGTGCGTGGGCGAATCGGAGCAGGCATTAATGGATGCCACTAGCGAGCGGGCCAAGGTATTGCACGCGCGCCTGAGCGGCTGCGGCGGGATTCTCGAAGCCTTCGGCCACTTCGGTTTTCTGGGACCGCGCGGGGTGTCATCTGAGCTGCCGGAGCTGGGTATCAAGGGCAAGGCTGATCTGGTCATGGTCTATCATCGGCTGCCCTATGAGGAGGCGATGGAGGAGGGCAAGCTGGTTCGCCGGCCACACACCTCACCAAACGGTATCCTGCCGACCCTGATGAGTTTCTTTGCTGGCGAGCAGAAAGGCTCCTGGGTTGCCTGGTCGATTCACGACCCGCGCCAGGGCCGCGTGTTCGAGGTGCATACCAAGGTCGACGATCAGCGTTATCCGAACCTGGTTGCCGCCCGGGTGGCGCTGACCAAGGAAGAAGTCGATGTGTTCTACAAGCGCTTCTCCAAGGAAGCCTTCTGGCCGACGCTGCACACCTTCTGGGAGCGGGCGATCTTTCGCGAGGAGGACTGGGCCGTGTTTCTCAAGGTCAACCGCCTGTTCGCCGAACGCACGGCAGCGGAAGCTGCGGAGGGCGCAGTGGTCTGGTTGCATGATTACAATCTGTGGATGGTGCCGGCGTTCCTGCGGCCATTGCGTCCTGATCTGACCATTGCCTTTTTCCATCACACCTATTTCCCCTCCGCAGATGTGTTCAACGTATTGCCCTGGCGCCGGCAGATTATCGGTAGCTTGCTGCAGTGCGATTATGTTGGCTTCCATATTCCCCGGCAGTCCGAGAACTTTGTTGATGTGGTGCGCGGCGTGGCGCCGGTCGAGGTGCTGGAAACCCAGGGCTGCGCGCCGCGCTTTCTGACCTATGGCTGTGCGGTCGGGCTCGATAACATGACCCGCACCATGGCCGTCCATGGCCGGCATATCGGCCTGGGCGCGCATCCGGTCGGGCTGGATGTGGGCCGTGTCAAAGAGGTGATCGACGAGCCGGAATGCCAGGCACAGATGCAGGAGCTGCGTGAGCAGCTCAAAGGCTTGCGCGTGGTGTTGTCGGTGGAACGGCTGGATTACACCAAGGGCATTCTGGCCAAGCTCCTGGCGTTCGAGGCGCTGCTGGATGCGCACCCGGAGCTGATCGGCAAGGTCTCGCTATTGACCATCTGTGTGCCGGCTGCGCGGGAGATGACTATCTATGAAACCCTGCTCAGCCAGATCGAGCAGGCGGTCGGGCGCATCAATGGGCGCTTCTCCCGCGTCGGCTGGACACCCGTGCAATTCTTCTATCGGGCCTTTCCGTTCCGCGATCTGATTGCCTATTACCTGATGGCCGATGTGATGTGGATTACGCCATTGCGTGACGGGCTGAATCTGGTCGCCAAGGAATATGTGGCAACCCAGGGACTATGCCAGGGCAGGGGTGTACTGGTGCTGTCCGAATTTGCTGGGGCGGCGGCAGAACTGCATGGCGCGCTGCTGACCAATCCGCATGATCCACATGATATGCGCGATACGCTCTATCTGGGGCTGACGTTGGGTGAGGCCGAGCGTGAAGCGCGGGTGCGGGAAATGTTCGGAGTGGTGCAGCACAACGATATCAAGCGTTGGGGCGATGAGTTTCTGCAGGCCGTCAGGGATAGCCGGCGGGAGGGGGAGGCGTTTTTGAGCAAGAGCTGAGGGGAGGGTAAAAGATGAAGCCTGCCCGCGCTGAAATAGCGCGAGCAGGCTTCTGAGTATTACAACTGATCTATCTGGTAAATCACTGTAGTACCGCTGACTTCGTTGCCGACGATCAACAGCGCTTCACCATTGGGTGAATCTGCGGCTGGCACGAAATACAGGCCTTCCGGACCCAGGTCGCCGACCGCTGCCAGGTTGGTTTCCGGGTCCAATGCAAAGTCTTCACGGGTGTTGAAGTAATCGACAAAGGCCGGTGTCTGCGGGTCGGTTATGTCATAGACCATAATGCCGCCCATGCGCTCCAGACCGATAAAGGCGAACGTCTTGTCGCCCAGTTGACCCAGCACAACACCTTCGGGCTCAGGGCCTTTGGCGTCGCTGCGGCTGTCGAAGGCATCGCCTTCATCATGGCCGCTGTTGAAGTAATCAACACAAGGAATATCGCGGTTGCTACCGGCAAGACAGTCAGCGCTGGCCAGATATTGCTCGAACTGATCACCCGAGTCCCACACCAGAGCACCATCCTCATCCCAAATGGAGAAGGAGCGAGCGCCGTAGGAGTAGAGCTTGTCGTACATCAGACGGTCGCCCGCCGGGTTTTCGGTACCTGTGGTATCAAACATGACCGGATCGCCATTGGCGTCCTTGCGATAGCCATCCACCCAGGTGATATTCAAGCGGCCGAGAAAGTCGTCGGCACGGCAATCACCTGGCTCACCGGCGGTGGCGCCGCAATAGCCGAACACCTCAGGGTTGAGCAGGCCGCCGGCGCCCAACTGGCGCAGTTGCGGAGGCAGGTCGTCGCCGGCGCGGCGATCAAAGCCGCCTACATGGACCAGATGTTTGACGCGGAACTCCTCGACAAAGCCCTGACTGGCATCGCCAGCCCAGTACAAGGGGTTATCTTCGCCCCAGGCGCGGGCATCGCCTTCGTTGGCGGTGACGATGTAGGTGCTGCCGGAGACGTTATAGCTGGCAATTGCGTCCGGGTGGTAAATGCCGACCACGCCCGGCCAAGGCTTGATGTTCAGTACCCCATCCTCGTCGCTGGCATCAATACCGTTGCCAGTCAGACCGTAATCCTTGTAGCCCAATGGCAGAATATCGGTGACCTGGGCGGCGGCGATGTCGATCTTGGCCAGCGCGTTGTTTTCCTGCAGTGCAACCCAGGCAGTGCTGCTGTCTGTGGACACGGTAATGTATTCCGGCTCCATATCCTGGGCGACGCTGGCGTTGGGACCATAAATACGCACACCGGCAGTGCGCAGCGCATCGGCTTCTGCGTTGTAGGCAGTGAAGCCGGCGGTGCGCACGTCACTCATATTGCCGTTATCAACCTTGATAATGCTTACCGAACCTTCCGGATCAATGCTGTAATCATCGCTGGGCTCACCCTCGTTGGCGACCAGCAGGTATTGGCCATCTGGGGTAAAGGTCAGCATGTCGGGCAGGGCGCCAACCTGCACCGAATCGATCAGTTGCAAGGTGGTGGCATCATAGATTGCAGCAAAGCCTGGGTCGGTCTTGGTGGCGGCTTCAATGGCGATGGCCAGGTAGCCGTTGGCATAAGCGATGCTGTTGACGACCGCGCCTGGGGCGATGCTGTCGACCGTCACACTGGTGATGAATACGGGGTTGGCAATATCGCTGGCATCCAGCACGTCTACGCTGCCATTAAGCGCATTGACGACGAAAATCTGTTGGTTTTCGGAATCGAAAGCCGGGATCTCTGCGGCGCTGACGCCGAATTCGCCAGAGCTGTAGCGGCCCTGAAAGCTGAGCGCGATGCTCTGTGGGGTAGTTACTGGCGGCTCAACAACACCGGTGTCGTCATCGTCACTGCTACTGCCTGAGTTACAGCCGGCAAGCGCGGCAATCAGTGCTGCGGTCCCGGTGGCCATCATCCACTTATTCATGTCGTTGTCCTGGTTTTATGAAAGCCGTCATTGATACGGCAGGCAGATGACAGGTTGATGGCGGCTTGTTGTCATTCTCATGACCGTTGCGCAATGGGGCGGGCTGGTGTCTCGCTGCGAATTCGCTAGCCTTGGTCCAGAGCTGGTCTAGAATAGGTGCATGACTGATATTACCCCTGAGGCACTTTTGCCAGCCGGTTTCGAGAGCCAGTTGCTGGCCCAGCTCAGAGCGCACCCCGATGGAATCGACGAGTTTTCACTGATCCGCGCGCTGGCAGGGATCTTTCCCCGTTCGTTATTCGCCGCCCCCGGCGCGCTACGCGAACCCCTGATGCTGTTTCAGACGCATTTTCTGCTGTTCCATATGCTGCACCGATTATCCTATCAGTTGGCCATGGACCACATGGAAATAGAGGTGCACGCCTTGCGCATCAGACTGATACCGCGCAAACCGGGGACCAACGGGATAGTCGAACAGGACCCTTTACGCAGCTACTATCTGGACTGGAACCAGTGGTTGACTACGCAGAGTGAGGATGTGCATCTACTGCTGCTGGGCGTACTCCAGGGGCCTTTCTCCGTGCCGCCGGATGAACTGGCTGCAGCGCTGGCTGTATTTGATCTACAGGAGCCCATTGATGCTGCCCTGGTTAAAAAGCGCTACCGAATCCTGGCGCAGACCCACCATCCTGACAAGGGTGGAGAACCGGGTAAAATTCAGGCGGTGAATCAGGCTTTGTTAATACTCCAACGCTATTACGGTAAGTCTTGAAGTTGCCAATCACTCTAAGCAAATAGGCCCCATTGCGTTGAAATTTGTCTATAGTCGGAGTCAAGGGAATGCGGCAAAGCGTCGCACCCATGCACCCGTTGCCGGCCACGTTTCCGAGTTGCTTTTTCTGCTCTGGGCTGGACCAGGACCACGGGGATGAATAATAAATGCGGAGAAATGACCATGATTCACCACGTAGTGGGGCTGTTTACCCATCCTGATCGCGAATGGAAAGAGATCAAGGGTGAGGAAGAAACCATTGGCCACATGTATCTGACGCATGTGCTCCTGTTGGCTGCTATTCCGGCCGTGTCTGCTTATATCGGTACCACGCAGGTGGGTTGGGCGATTGGCACTACCGAAGCGGTGAAGCTGACGACCGCCAGTGCGTTGTCGATGACGGTGTTGTCCTACCTCGCCATGCTGGCCGGTGTTGCCGTGATGGGCGCCTTTATCCACTGGATGGCACGTACCTATGATTCCAGCCCGACCATCAGTGACTGCATCGTATTTGCTGCCTACACGGCAACACCGCTGTTCATAGCCGGTGTGGCTGCACTGTATCCAAGCCTCTGGCTGGGTATGCTGGTGGGTACTGCGGCGATCTGCTACACGGTTTATCTGCTGTACCAGGGCATTCCGATCTTCATGGATATTCCCCCTGAAGAAGGCTTCATGTTCTCCAGCTCCATTCTGGCGGTAGGCCTGGTGGTGCTGGTCGCGATGATCGCAACCTCCGTTATTTTCTGGGGTATGGGCGTGGGTCCGATCTACGTGCGTTGATCATCCGCCTCTCTCAAAACCCCCGCCGATGGAAAATCGCCGGGGGTTTTGTTTTTTAGCGTGCGCATTTACGGCTAAAATAGCGGTTTTTCACGCCGGAGTTGCCATGGCCAGCCTGAGTGTCAACCAGAACAAGTTGCAGAAACGCCTGCGTCGTCTGACCGCTGAGGCGGTCACCGATTACAACATGATCGAGGACGGCGACAAGGTCATGGTTTGCCTGTCTGGTGGCAAAGACAGCTACACCATGCTGGACATGCTGCTGCACCTGCAGAAGGTCGCGCCGATTCGCTTTGAGCTGGTGGCGGTCAACCTTGATCAGAAGCAGCCAGGCTTCCCTGAGGAGGTTCTGCCGACCTACCTTGAGGCGCTGGGCGTGGAGTACCACATCCTCGAGCGCGATACCTACTCGATCGTGATGGACAAGGTTCCAGAGGGCAAAACCACCTGTTCCCTGTGTTCGCGCCTGCGCCGCGGCAATCTGTATACCTATGCCGACGAGATTGGCGCGAACCGTCTGGCGCTGGGCCATCACCGCGATGACATCGTCGAGACCTTCTTCCTCAATATGTTCCATGGCGGCAGCCTCAAGGCGATGCCGCCCAAGCTGCGCTCTGACGATGGGCGTAACGTGGTCATTAGGCCCTTGGCCTACTGCAATGAAAAGGATATCGCCGCTTACTCGCGCCTGCAGGGCTTCCCGATCATTCCGTGCAATCTGTGTGGCTCGCAGGAAAATCTGCAACGCAAGGTTATCAAGCAGATGCTGCAGGGTTGGGAGCAGAAGAATCCAGGCCGCGTGGAGAGCATCTTCCGTTCGTTGCGACACGTTCATCCGTCGCAGCTTGCCGATACCCAGCTATTCGACTTTGCCGGTTTGCGCGTCGACAATGCAGCGCCGTCGCGCCTACTGAAGCTGATGAACCTGTGATGTTGCGGTACTGATTCTGCCCAGGAGCCCCCATGCGCGACTATCGATGGTTACATGAGTTCTGTCTGAACCGGTTTGGCTCCGTTGCGGCGCTGGAGGCTCGACTGCCGCAACCCAAGAGTGCTGAGCAGTTGCGCAAGATCAGCGATGATCGCTATCTGTCGACCTTGGCACTGCGGGTGTTTCGTGCCGGTTTGAAGCACAGTCTGGTGGACGCCAAGTGGCCAGCGTTCGAGGAGGCGTTCTTCGGCTTCGATCCCGACAAGGTGGTGCTGATGGGCGGCGAGCATATCGAACGCTTGATGCAGGATGCGCGGGTGATTCGTCATCTGGGCAAACTGCGCAGCGTGCCGCGCAATGCGCAGATGCTGCTGGATATTCGCGCCGAGCACGGCAGTGTCGGCAACCTGATTGCGGATTGGCCCGTCACTGACATTACCGGATTATGGCGGCGCCTCAGCAAGCAGGGCAATCAACTGGGTGGGCTTTCGGCTCCGCGATTTCTGCGGATGGTCGGCAAGGATACCTTTGTCGTAACGGAGGACGTTGCGGCCGCTTTGAAGGCGCAAAAGATAGTCGACAAGGCGCCAACCAGCCAGCGGGATCTGGCCGCTACTCAGAACTATTTCAATACGTTACACGCACAAAGTGGCCGGCCCATGTGCCAGTTGTCAGTCATGTTGGCCAGCACCAGCAACCATTGAATATGCCTGGTGCATAGCCAAATAACTTGACTATCAGCCACTTGCACGGCATGGTTCATCCTTTATCACGTCGTCTGGTAGCCCATATGCCCCTGCGAATTCTTGCTTCTGTGCTACTGCTAGCCTTGCTGGCCGGCTGTTCCAGCGCCCCCCGGCAAGAGCAGACGGGTGTCTGGACCCCAGAACCCAGAGTCAGCTCCAGCTCCAAAGCTACCTCCGCATCGCGTGCTTCACCCCCTTCCCGCTCGACCAGAACCTACTCCACCCACGCTCCGTCCGTTCGTACCTTGCCGCCTGTGAACCAGGATATCGTGTTCCACGCCATTGGTCTGGTGGGTACGCCTTACCGTTACGGCGGGAGCAGCCCGGAAACCGGGTTTGATTGCAGTGGGCTGATCAATTATGTGTACCAGCAAGCGGTTGGCATGTCCTTGCCGCGTACCACTGCGGGCTTGAATGCCCTGGCCGCGAAAAACCCGCCCGTCAGTTCCCTGCAGCCCGGCGATCTGGTGTTGTTTGCGATGAATGGCGGCAACCGCGTGAACCATGCGGGTATCTATGTTGGTGATGGCCGATTCCTGCATGCGCCCAGCAGTGGCGGCAAGGTACGGGTCGACAGTATGAGGGCGAGTTTCTGGGAGCGTACTTATACCGGTGCCCGTCGCGTACTTCAGTAAGCCCCCGCTTTAGTCTCTTCCAGAAAAGGACAGATGTCCTTACACGCATTTTCTGTCTTTCTGCACAGATGTTTATCTGACTACCGTTAAAACGTCATCTCCGCGTCACGTCTTCGTCATGAAAGCGCTTTAGCTTCTGCATTGTGACTCGCAATAAAGCGAGCCTATCTATTGCAGAAGGTGATCTTATGACACCGAGTCGTTCTCGGCAGACCATGCTGACGGTTGAACAGTTGGGCGTCACTTATCCTGGCGGAGTAGAGGCGTTACGTTCAACCTCGGTCAGCTTTCAACGCGGCGAATTTACCGTCCTGTTGGGGCTTTCCGGCGCAGGCAAATCCACTCTACTGCGCACCCTGAATCATCTGGTCGTGCCGTCGCAAGGCAGGGTCGTCTCCGCCGAGTTTGGGCCGCTAAACGACAGAGCCAACCTGCGTCAGCATCGGCGCAAGACGGCGATGGTTTTTCAGCACCACCAATTGATCCTCCGCCATAGCGCCTTGCATAACGTGCTGACGGGCCGCCTTGGCTACCACAACACCTTTCGCAGCTTCTTCCCTTTGCCCCGTGAGGACCTGCAGTTGGCCCTGCACTGTCTCGAACGAGTCGGGTTGGCTGACAAAGCGCTGATGCGCGTTGACCAGCTTTCCGGCGGGCAGCAGCAGCGGGTCGGTATAGCCCGAGCATTGGCGCAGCAGCCTGACCTGATTCTTGCAGACGAGCCGGTGGCCAGCCTGGACCCGGCCACATCGGAAAAAGTTCTGTCTCTGCTCAAGCGTATCTGCAACGAAGACGGCATCACCGCAGTGATCTCATTGCATCAACTGGAGTACGCGCAGCGCTTTGCTGACCGGATTATCGGCCTGGCAAACGCGCATATCGTCTTTGATGCGACGCCCGATGCCCTTGACGACGATCAGCTTGCCCGTATTTACAACGGCCATCGGCAATCCAGGCCGTCGCAACCGCAAAAGACCCAAGCCCACAACCGTCTACACAACGCTCCCACTGAGCTGGAGATTGCCCCATGAAGCTTTTGATAAATGTTCTTGTTGCCGCAGGTTTAACGCTGGGCGCAGGCCAGCTTGCGCTGGCTGCAGATCCCAATCCGGACACGGTTAAAGTCGCGCTACTCCCGGATGAAAACGCCTCCGAGCTGATCAAGCGCAATGAGCCGCTTAAAGACTATCTGGAAGCCAAGCTGGACAAGAAGGTGCAGTTGATTGTTACCACTGACTATTCCTCGATGATCGAAGCCATGCGCTTCGGGCGCATTGATCTGGCTTACTTCGGGCCTTTGTCCTACGTCTTGGCAAAAAGTAAAAGTGAAATCGAGCCCTTTGCGGCGATGGTTATTGATGGCAAACCCACTTATCGCTCGGTGATTATCGCCAATGTCGATTCCGGAGTTGAATCCTATGCCGATCTGGCCGGTCGCAGGATGGCCTATGGCGACCGGGCATCTACGTCCAGCCATCTGATCCCCAAAACCGTGCTGGTCGAGGCAGGGCTTGTAGCCGACGAAGATTATGAGCAGCACTTCGTAGGCACCCATGATGCCGTCGCAGTCAACGTAGCCAACGGCAACGCGGACGCAGGCGGCCTGTCGGAGGTGATATTCAATCACGTATCTGAACGCGGCTTGATTGATCCCAGCAAGGTCAAGGTACTCGGGTACAGCGGGGAGTTCCCACAGTATCCCTGGGCGATGCGCTCCAATCTGGATGCGGCTTTGAAAAAGCGGATCGCCGATGCCTTTGTGACGCTCGATGATGAAGAAGTGTTGAGCAACTTCAAAGCGGAAGGGTTCGCCCCCATTCAGGACAGCGATTACGACGTGATTCGTGAAATGGGCAAATTGCTTGGTCTTGATTTCGCGACCATGTAAGGAGGGCGAATGACTATTTCATCTGGTGAGTTAACGCAGCCCAAGGCATCTACTGACATGGCGGTGCTGGATCAGTATGCGAAGACCTGGAAGCGCAGTCTGGCTAAATTGGTCGCTGTAGCAGGCGTTGTGCTGGTCGCGTGCTGGTACGTAGGGCTGTTGAACGGCTCTACCTTGGCTGATGGTCTGCCGGCCATCATGACGTTGGCAGGGGAGTCCTTTCCACCGGACTTTCGTAACGTCACGGACTGGTTCTCGCCGCTGGTCGATACCCTTGCAATGAGTATCGCCGGCACCGCGATCGCCGTGGTCTTTTCAGTGCCTCTGGCCTTTCTTGGTGCGCGCAATACTTCCCCGCATCCGCTGGTATTTCAGGCCACACGCATTTTGCTGAATGCGTTGCGCTCGGTACCTGAGCTGATCATGGGCATCATCTTTGTTGCCGCTGTGGGGTTTGGTGCGTTGCCTGGGGTATTGGCGCTGGGTCTGCATTCGATCGGCATGGTCGGCAAGTTCTTTGCCGAGGCTATCGAGCATGTCGATGAAGCGCCGGTAGAGGCTGCCCGCGCCGCCGGTGCTACGCCGCTGCAAGTGCTGTATCACGCGGTATTGCCGCAGGTGATGCCGCAGTTTGCCGATGTGTCTATCTATCGTTGGGAGTACAACTTCCGGGCTTCTACAGTGATGGGGATGGTCGGGGCTGGCGGGATCGGCTTTGAGCTCATGGGCTCGCTACGCATCATGCAATATCAGGAGGTACTGGCGATTCTGCTGGTCATTCTGCTGATGGTCACCCTGGTAGACGCGCTAAGCGGCCGCCTGCGCCGCGCCTTCAAATAAGAGATCACTATGAAACCACGTGTGGTAATTACCCATCGGGTGCATGAACAGACCTTGGCAATGCTGGAACCTCATTGCCAACTTGTTACCAATCAAGGCGATACGACGCTGCCTGTCGCTGAGGTGCTGAGCAGGGCGGCGGACGCTGAGGGGCTGATGGCCTTCATGCCTGACCGCATTGATAGGGCCTTCCTGGATGCCTGCCCCCGGCTGAAGGTGGTGGGGGCCGCATTGAAGGGCTTTGACAACTTTGATGTGCAAGCCTGCAGTGAGCGGGGTGTGTGGTTAACCTTCGTTCCGGATTTGTTGACGGTGCCTACGGCGGAACTGACGGTAGGGCTGACTATCGGTCTGTTGCGCCAGGTGCGAGCGGCTGATGCCTATGTGCGTTCAGGCGCATTCGAAGGGTGGCGGCCGCAGTTTTATGGCACGGGTATCGATGGCTCGACTATCGGGATTGTTGGCATGGGCGCTATCGGCAAAGCCCTGGCGCAGAGGTTCAAGGGTTGGGGGGCGAAGGTGCTCTATAGCGATTTGCAAGCGCTGGATGCTACCCAGGAGGCGGCGCTGGATATTGCCCATCACTCACTGGAGAGTCTGCTGCAAGCCTCCGATGTCGTGATCATGGCGCTGGCCTTGACCCCGCAGACGCAACATACCTTGAATGCCGCGCGGTTGGCGCAGATGCAGCCTGGAGCCTTTGTGGTCAATCCCTGCCGCGGCTCGGTCGTGGATGAGGCCGCTATATTGGCTGCGCTGCAGAGTGGGCATATTGCCGGCTATGCGGCGGATGTATTTGAAATGGAAGACTGGGCACGCGCGGATCGGCCCAGGGTGATTGACCCTCTGTTGCTGGCACATCCGAACACCCTGTTCAGCGCGCATATAGGCTCGGCGGTCAACAAGGTAAGGTTGGCGATCGAATTGCGCGCGGCGCAGAACATACTGCAGGTGTTGCAGGGCCAGGCGCCCCTTGATGCGGCCAACCAACCCCTGGAGCACAGGGCTGGTACATGCTGAATCTGACCTGGATAAAGACCCTAGTGACGCTGTTGCAAGTGGGGAGCTTTCAAGCGGCGGCGGAGCGACTCAACCTTGCTCAGCCGACGGTCACCCAGCACATTCAGAAACTCGAGGAGCAACTGGGCGTGAGCCTGGTACGGCGTGCTCGAGTAGGGTGCCAGCCGACAGAAGCTGCTGAGCGTTTGCTGCCCTATGCACAGGGGTTGTTAAGGCTGAATGAGCGTGCGCTTGCTGCTGTGCTCGGCAGTCCGGGCTGGCGGGTGGGCGCAAGCTCGAACATCGGGATTTATCTGTTACAACCCTACCTGAGTCAATTCATGCAGACTCCCGCCGCGACGCCGGTGGAGCTGGTGATAGACAACAACCCGGAGATCGCGCAAAAGCTGTCGACGGCGCAACTGGATATGGCAGTGATGGAGTGGTGGGCGCCGCAGGATGGTTTTCGGGCCTGCCCGTGGCGGCGCGAGCCTATGGTGCTCATAGTGCCGCCCGATCATCCATTTGCATGTTTGTCCGAGATAACACCTGCGCATCTGGCTGGCATGCCCCTGATTGGCGGCGAGCCAGGCACCGGCACGGGCCGTCTGCTTGATCGTTTTTTCAATACTGATGTGCCCGGCGTATCCATGCAGCTGGGCAGCACCGAGGCGGTGAAGCGGGCAGTGCGGGCGGGGTTGGGAATTTCTCTGGTGCTGGCCTCCAGCGTCAGTGAAGAAGTGCTTGCCGGTACCCTGTGCGCCATTCCGCTGGCCGGGGAGGGGATCAGCAAGGAGTTGATGCTGGTCTGGAGGGAAACGGCTGGAGCGCACATGCCCGATTTTGCGCAGCATCTGCTGAATAATGCTTAGCGCCGATTCGGCTTGCGCAGGATCACCACATCATTTGCGACTATCTCCAACTCGGCTCGCCATTGAGCGGCCAGCCATTGGAAAGTGCTTTCGCTGAAAAAACTGATATGCGTCGGGTCATTCTTGTAGTGCCAGGTGCTGAAGGCCTGTGGGCTGGTCACGCGCTTGGTCATCAGGGCGAGTAGCCCACCGGGCTTGAGGCAGTGCCACAGCCGTTGCAGCTCCTGCCCGGGTTGCCCCAGGTGCTCGATGACTTCGGTCGCGGTTATAAAGTCCCATTGTTGCTCGAACACTGTCAGGTCGGGGGCGTAGTAGAGATCGTAGAGCGCTACCTCATGGCCATGTTCACGCAGCATTACCGCTAATGCCGGGCCCGGTCCGCAACCGAAGTCCAGCCCGCGGCTGCCGGCAGGCAAGCGTTGCAGAAGTGGATTGGCCAGCCGCGACAGGAAGGTGCGGTAGCCGGCGTCCTCAATATGATTTTCATGCTGATCGTAGACGGCCTTTTCGGTCTGGCTATCCAGATGCCAGGCTGCGGGCACATGCACCAGATCACAGCACGAGCAACGATAGTAGGGACGTTTCTTGTCCGTATGAAAGGCGACTGCGGGTGAATGACAGAGCGGGCAAGTCGGGAGATTTTCGGCAGGGGAGTCAGCCATCAGTAATCCAGCGCAACCAGTAGAAGAGTGAGAGCGTTGTAGAGGGCGTGGGCAATGACACAGAGTGCCAGTTGATCGTAACGCCAGCGTAGCCAGCCAAGTAAGGCACCCAACAGCGCGATGACCAGTACACCGCCCGGGCTATAGAAGCTGTGCATCAGGGCAAAGATCAGGGTGGTGACCGGCAGCGCTAACCAGACGCCTGGACGGGTGCGTTGCAAGGCTTTGAACAGCCAGCCGCGAAAGACGATTTCTTCAGCCAACGGGACCCAGAGTGCGGCAATCAGCAGACCAGCAATCAGGCGCGGCCAGGGCAGGTCCAGCAGCGGCGTTATAGCCTGGGGCAGGCGCGGCGACTCGGGCTCTAGCGGGCTTGGCAGGCGGATGTCGAGCCAGCCGGCCAAGGGGTCGGCGCCCAGTACCATTAGTACCGCGATCAGCCCGGCGAGCAACAGGCCCCATGCAGAGAGTCCCCGGCCAAACAACCAGCGCAGCGGTTCGTTGGGTGCCAGCACCCAGGCAATCATCAGACTGCCGAAGATAACCATGCCGGCAAATAGGGCATCTAGCAGCAGGAACTGGGTATCGATATGCCAGCGTATGCCGCTCCACTGCATCAGTTGCGCGGCGGCATGGTGGCTGAATAGCGCGAGCAGGGCATAAGCAACGGCCAGGCGCGCGAGGATCAACGCATCATCCAGTGCATGCCGGCTGGTCGCGGGTAGCGCCAGGTGGCGGATCATGCCGTCAGGTCAGTATGGAGTGCGACCCGGCAGCTGCCGGGTTGATGCAAGGGCAAACGAGCCTGAAGGCTAGAGCGGTTTGATATGGTCACGCAGCCGTCCCGCATCCGTCAGTTGAAGAAATTCATCACCCAGGCGCTGGCTTTCTGCCATGGCGGTGCGCCAGTAGCGCTGCCTGGCGGCATCGTCGTTGACGAAGCGCTGAAAGTCGCGCCGGTCAGGTAGCTTGCCGAAAGGCAATCTTGCCAGATATTCACGTGACGGGGACAGTAGCAGGACGTTTTTAAGTTGTTCCAGATTGCCCCGCCGCCAGGGCATGCTCTTGTCAAACCAGCCCGGTACCACGCGATTGAGAAAGTGCGGGTAGAGCACCACGCCGGGCGCCTGGTAGGGCAGATCCAGGTGATAGTCGAGCAAGCCGCCGTCCCGATACATGCCGGTGGTGGCGCCAGGGATATCGCGCACGCCCTGCATGACCCAGGGAATAGCGCCCGAGGCCATCAATGCCGCACGCAGATTGCCAGCATCCAGGGTGACATGCGCGCTGGGAAAGTCCAGCAGGTCGGCAAGGGGCGGGCGCTGCCGTGGATCATGGAGTATCACTCTCTCGAAGTGCCGCTTCAGATAACGGCGGCCGACCATATTGGCGCCAATCACACCGCTTAGCCCCATCCCCAGGCGCAGGCGGGTGTCGTGCTCTAACAGGCCGAGGGTTTTCACCACCATCACGTTCAGGTAGTAGTGCGGGTTGTCGAGGATGCTCTGCGTTTGATCGCCCAACAGCTCATCGAGCATGTCCGCGCAGCGCTGGCTGATTTGCGCCATGCTGACGCGTTTGGGAAATTGCATGCCGGTATACAGCTCACCGAGCTTGCGCAGACCGGCAACCGGGTCCGGCAGGCAGGCGCTGGCAAACCGCCAGCTGCCAATTGAGGCGCCGATCAGGCTGCGCGGCTGAACCGACCGTGGCAGCCATTCGCCAAACAGGGCCAGATCCAGGCCTTGAATACCGAGCGCCTTGGGGCCACCGGCGGCACCGGGTATCATATGCACATCGGCCGGCTGCAAACCGTGCTCACGGATGTGGGCAATGGCCTGATGGCCAGCACGCAGCTCCAGTGCCGGCGATGAGATGTGTATGGCGGTCATGCGATATCCTTGATGCAACCGGGTTTGGCGGTGGTGTCCGTTTTTAAGTTTGGTTTCAGCTTGGCGCTATAGGATACAAGCGTACTCAAACAACGGAGATCTAAAGTATGAAAAATCTTATCGCAATGTCCTGTGCTGCTGTTCTCGCTCTTGGTAGTGCCGCTGTTCTGGCTGATGACGTTCGCATTGATGAAGCGCAGAAGTTGATCAGTGACGGTACTATTCAATCATTCGAGAAGCTTAATGAGAAGGCACTGGCAACTCGCCCCGGTACTATCACTGATTCCGAGCTGGAGCAGGAATACGGCCGCTACATCTACAAAGTTGAAATCCGCGATGCACAGGGTGCTGAGTGGGATATTGATATGGACGCGACCAATGCTGAAATCCTCAAGAATGAACAGGATCGTTAATCCGTCCAAGACCCAACGAAAAGCCGCCTCGCGCGGCTTTTTGTGCTGGCCGCTGCTGGTCCTGGTAATAGGCTGGAGTGCCAGCGCGCAAGCGGGTCGGGATATTGATCAGGATGAAGCGCTGTACCTGGTTGAGCAGGGCGTTATCCAGCCCCTGCAGAAGTTTATCGACGATGCGTTAAAGCGTTACCCGGGCCGCTTTCTTGAGGCGGATCTGGAGTGGGACGACGGCGGTTACGTCTATGAGCTGGAGATTGTCACGAATGATCGCCGCGTGCTGGAACTGGAGTACGATGCCGTAACCGGCAAATTGCTGGATGTGGATGAGGACGATTAATGCGGCTGTTACTGGTAGAAGACACCGTCGAACTGGCGGACAGTCTCTGCGCTGTGCTCAAGGAGGCGGGCTACGCGGTCGACTGGCGTGCCGACGGCCGGGACGCATTGATTCTCGGCGAGCAGGAACCCTATGACCTGTGCATTCTCGACCTAGGCTTGCCGGGGATGGATGGGCTGGAAATACTCACCCGCTGGCGAGCTGCGGGGGTGTCGTTACCGGTATTGATACTCACCGCGCGCAGCAACTGGAGTGAGCGTGTAGAAGGCTTGCGGGCCGGGGCGGATGATTATCTGGTCAAACCCTTTCACCCCGAAGAGCTGGTGTTACGCGTCCAGGCCCTGTTGCGCCGGAGTCATGGGCGTGAACCCCAATCCTTGTTGCAGGCGGGTGGGTTGGCGCTGGATGAGAGCCGGCAACAGGTGTCTGGCAGCGGGCTGGAAGGGATTCAATTGTCAGGCGCCGAATTCAAGCTGCTGCGTTATTTCATGTTGCACCCCGGCCAGGTACTGTCCAAAACACGCCTCGCCGAGCATTTATACGAATATGAAAGCGAGCGGGACTCCAACGTTATCGAAGTGCAGATCAACCATCTACGCCGCAAGATTGGGCGTGACAGTATTGAAACGCTGCGTGGCCAGGGCTACCTCTTTCGCGGCCTGACCCAGTGAAAAGCATTGGCCGGCAGTTAGGCCTGGGTGTGATTGCCATCATGCTGGTCACGGTCGTGCTGGTGGGGCAGGGTAGCGTCTGGCTGTTCGACAAGGCACTACGCGGCTACCTGACAACGGTACTTCAACGGGAAACCGACAGCCTGCTCACGGCATTGCGTCCGGGGGCGGATGGGTTGTACCTGGACCTCAATCGCATTGATCCGGATTATCAGCGGCTCTATTCAGGGCGTTATTTCGTGATCGACGCCGGGGAGCGCTGGCGCTCGCGGTCACTCTGGGATACGCGGCTACCACTGGATGCAGAGGGTTTGCATAACACCCTGGTGGCTGGCCCGGACAACCAGCAGTTGCTGGTCTGGTCCGGCCAGTATGACTTGCCGCAGCAATCGGTGCATATCAGTGTCGCCATTAACTATCTTCCCTTGCTTGATGCTTTTGATCGCACGCGCTGGCTGATCTGGGGCTTGGGCGGGGTAGCCATCCTGACCAGTCTGTTATTCCAGCAATGGTTGCTCAGGCGTGCCCTCAGGCCGCTACGGCGTGCCCGCGGCGAGTTGGCTGAGTGGCACGTCGGCAAGCGTCTGCAACTCAGCGAAGAGGTGCCTGAGGAGCTGCAGCCACTGGTCAGCGAGATCAATCACCTCGGCCGTCAGGTAGAGCAGATCATCAAGCGCTCGCGCAGCGGGCAGGCGGATCTGGGTCACGCCCTGAAAACGCCCCTGGCGGTGCTGGAAACGCTGATCCGTGATTCGTCCGCTGACCTGCCCGCAGAGCGTTTAAGTGCCTTGCAAACCCAGCTAGGCTCCATGCGAGCGCAGATGGAGCGCGCTTTGCAACGCGCCAGGCTAGCGCCTGAAAGCCAGGCTGGTAGACGCTTCAGCGCAGCGGAGGATTTACCCTGGTTGCTCGAGTCCCTGGAGCGTATTCACGGTGAGAGAGTGAGAGTTCATGTGCTGATCAAGCCTCGGGCCGCAGGAGACTGGCCGTTTGAACGTGAGGATATGCTCGAGCTGATGGGTAATCTGTTGGATAACGCCTGCAAATGGGCGAATAAACAGGTGCAGCTGGAATGCGACCTGGATGGCAAGGAGTTGCTGCTGAGCGTCAGTGACGATGGTCCCGGCGTGCCTGAGGAGGACCGCGAGCGTATTCTGCGCCGCGGCCAGCGCCTGGATCAGACGGTCAATGGCCAGGGTCTGGGACTGGCCATCGTCGGTGACCTGGTTGAGGTCTATCGCGGGCAGGTGGTTCTCAGCCAGTCAGCGCTGGGTGGTCTGCAGGTGAGCGTGGTCCTGCCCTGGCAGAATTGAGCTTCGACAAGACCAGACCAGCTCAGATCAGATCAGAGCCGTATCGATGTCGACCAGCAGCAGATGCCGGCTATTGTCGATAAACAGACCTGAGGTAATACAGTACTGGTTGGTGGTCGCGTCGCGGTAGCGGTTCGACAATATGACCCGGCTATCCTGCCCGGCTTCAGCCAGAATCTGATAGAAATACGGCCGCCACGACCAGTTATGGTCCAGATAACGCGGGTCCGGTTGCCAGCTATTATTGGTCCATTCGTAGTTCGGTGATATCTGCGTGCCATGTGCATCGCAGAGAAAGCAGCGTAATAACCAGGGGTAGGCCTTGGGGGAGGGCAGGTCGGCAGGTTTGCCGCCCTTGGCGAGCCACTTGCGTAATTCACTGAACAGCATCGATAACGAATTGCGAAGCTCCATCAGCTTGGCGCGTTCGGCCAGTTTGCCCAGGGCATACTCATCACGCATACGCGAAAACTCTGCTTTCACTGCGTCAGCTGGCAAAAAATTCTCCGCCGGACGGGCGAACAGATAGCCCTGTACGTAACGGGCACCGCACTCCAAGGCGAAATGCAGCTCCTGTTCGGTTTCCACGCCCTCGGCAATGATCCAGCAGCCACTTTTCTCCGCCATCAAAGCCAGTGCCTTGACGAAATCGCCGCTGTTACCGTTGCCGCTGGCGGCCTGGCGAAATAACTGTATATCCAGCTTGAGGATATCCGGCTCGAGCGCCAGTACCCGATCCAGCATCGAATACCCTGCACCAAAATCATCTATCGCAATGCGAATGCCGGCTTCACGGTAACGGCGCACGGCGTCGCTTAGCTCCTGAATATCGCCCTGTAGCTCAGTGATCTCGAACACCACCTGTTCAGGCGGCAGACCGATTTCTTCCAGCAGCTGCAGGCTGGGCAGGGGTTTCCCGGGCTCCAGCTTGCTCACCCACAACGGGGAGATATTGATGCTGATAAAGCCTTCCGGGTTGTCCCTGAATGCCTCCAACGACATACGTCTGATGGTGCGGTCCAGCTCCAGCAGGTCATTCGGATCAACGCTTGGATCGGTGAACAAAGGGCCGGCGCTAACAATATTGCCTTCGTCATCCCGCAATCTGGCCAGCGCTTCATAACCCGCAATGCGGCCGGTGGCTGTATCAATCAGCGGTTGAAAGAACGGCAGTGGTTGACCATTGAACACAACGTACTCCAAATCAGAGGGACAGCTAGCAGGTTCGCGCATGCAAGATTATAGCCAAGGAAAGTGGAAAAGCGTCCAGGTGCAGTTAAAGGCTGGGTTGTCATGCATAGCTGGACACGAAATTGGGCGTTACTGGTGCGCATCATGCTCGTTTGGTATGCCGTTTGCACTCTTGTGGTGAGTTGCCGCTCAACTCTTGCGCTCTTGTGGTGCAAATACGCCTGAATGGCAACGTACACCCATATAAATAATTGAAAAACATAATAAAAATTCACCAGATCGAAATAGCCTGAAATTAACGATTAGTAGCCTCCTTCGCGCCGCGCACCAAAAAGGTACCGGCGCACTCTGGAGTGCGGCTATCTGGTGCGTTTTCTAACAAAGAGGCTTGCTAATGGAAGACCTGCACAGCGCGGTAGAGACATTGATGCACGGCGCTAACACCATGTTCATATTGATGGGGGCGATCATGGTTCTGGCCATGCACGCTGGCTTCGCTTTTCTTGAGGTGGGTACGGTACGCCAGAAAAACCAGGTCAATGCCCTGTCGAAGATCATCAGTGACTTTGCAATTTCAGGCTTGGCTTACTTCTTTATCGGTTACTGGATTGCTTATGGCGTAACCTTCTTTCAGAGTGCCGAAGCGCTGACCGATCAGAACGGCTACTCGCTGGTGAAGTTTTTCTTTCTGATGACCTTCGCTGCAGCCATACCGGCGATTATCTCCGGTGGTATAGCCGAACGCGCACGCTTTGCGCCGCAACTGGTAGCCTCGCTACTGATAGTTGGGTTGGTTTATCCGTTTTTTGAAGGGCTGGTATGGAACGGTAATTTTGGCTTTCAGAGTTGGCTGGAGGCGAGTTTCGGTGCGCCTTTTCATGATTTTGCAGGCTCGGTGGTGGTGCACGCGGTGGGCGGCTGGCTGGCTTTAGGCGCTGTGCTGATGCTGGGAGCGCGGCGGGGTCGTTACCGGGATGGGCAGGTGGTCGCCATGCCGCCGTCGAATATTCCCTTTCTTGCTCTGGGTGCCTGGATCCTGACCATTGGCTGGTTTGGTTTCAACGTGATGTCGGCGCAGACCATTGATGGCATCAGTGGTCTGGTCGCGGTCAACTCGTTGATGGCGATGGTCGGCGGCACCTTGGCAGCACTGCTGGTTGGCCGCTTCGATCCGGGCTTTCTGCATAACGGACCACTGGCGGGTCTGGTAGCGATCTGCGCCGGCTCGGACATCATGCACCCTATCGGTGCGCTGGCAACCGGCGCGATTGCCGGCGGGCTGTTTGTCTGGACCTTTATCATCACCCAGAACAAGCTGAAAATTGACGATGTGTTGGGCGTGTGGCCGTTGCATGGCCTGTGTGGCATTTGGGGTGGCGTTGCAGCGGGCATTTTTGGCACGCAGGCTCTGGGCGGGCTGGGTGGCGTCAGCCTGGTGTCGCAACTAATTGGCTCTGCTGCTGGTGCGGCCTTTGCGCTGGCGGGTGGGGTGTTGGTCTATGGAGTGATCAAGGCCACAGTAGGCATTCGTTTGAACGAGGAGGATGAGTTCAAGGGGGCTGATTTGGCCATTCACAAGATTGGGTCGGTTTCGGCTGATTGATTGTGTGTTTGTAGGGGTTTTTTGGGGAGTGCGTGCAAGGGCGCAGGTGGTTATCAGCCCATGCGCGACACGCTACCAGCCATCCCTGGGGCTCGTCGGCGCACGTCCCTGTGCGCCGACGGTCGCGCATGGGCTGACAACCACCTACGCCCGTGGACTCCATATTCTTAAGGTAGTAGAAAGCAGTTTTGATGCATGCACGGTGGGGCCTGCTTACAGCGAGACCGCTCACATCATCAGATCATACTGACCCGCACAAAAAAGCCCGGACAAAAGCCCGGGCCTGTTGGTACAACAAGATCGATTACATCAACGGAATGGTGTAGTTGACGATCAAGCGGTTCTCATCTAGATCACCGGTCGCCGCATTGGAGCGCACCATCGCATTACGCCATTGCAGCGCAACGTTCTTCAGCGGGCCGGACTGGATGGTGTAGGTGAAGTCGATATCGCGTTCCCATTCCTTGCCTTCGCCCCCACCCACAGCAGTAAAATTGTCGCCGCTAACGTAGCGGATCAGACCCATCAAACCGGGAATCCCGTATTGGGCGAAGTCCAGGTCATAGCGTGCCTGCCAGGATTTTTCATCCGCGCGGGCAAAGTCCAGGATCTGGATATAGTTGGCAATATAGGGATTGTTTTCAGTCAGATAGGGGAATGCAGTATCGCCATCACTGTGCTGGTAGCCCAGGCGAAATACGTGCGGCCCGGTACCGGCTGAGAGCATCACCGACTTCATTTTGTGATCGATGGTCAGCGGCTGATTGCCGTTATCACTGGTGTCGAAGTAAGCCAGGTTGGCACCCAGCGTCCAGTCCCCGAGATTGAAAGCCTGGATCAGGTTTACCAAGTTCTGCTCATAAACGTCATCCAGTTCGCCGCGCCACAGACCCAGTGTGGTGTTGGTTTGCGTGAACTTGTAAGTACCGCCCAGATAATTGAACTGGTCAGACGTACCGCCGACCGTAGACCCGATATCCTGACGATCGGTGCTGGCGCGGTAGTTCACTTCACGCAGTTGGCCGGCTTGAACATCCAGGTTCTCGATTTCGCCCATGCTCAGAGCGCCGCCGGTGTAGGTTTGCGGCAGCAGACGAAGGTCACTGGCCTGGGCGATCGGGATGGTAGGGAACAGGTTGCCGACCTTGAGGACAGTGTTCGACACCTTGGCCTTGGCCGTACCGGTTATGTGACTGTAGCCATCCGGGCCTTCATTGCCAAAGGCGCTGGGCAGCAAGCCAGTGCCTGCGGTCGCGTCTTCGGAGTGCAGCTTCAGGCCCGCAGCGGCATACACGTCAAGGCCAAAGCCGACGACGCCCTGCGAGTAGCCCGACTCGGCTCGCAGAATAAAGCCCTGAGCCTATTCTTCTGCCTTTGATTGGCCCGTAGCGGGTGTGGAGCGAAAATCACGGTTGAAATAGAAGTTGCGCAGTTGCAGCGTCGCTTTACTGTCTTCGATAGAACCAGCCGCATTGGCTGTAGTAGCAAGCGGGGCTGCAAGGGTAAGGGCCACAGCAGCGGCCAAGGCGTTGGTCTTCACATGCTTCATTATTGTTCTCCTGGTGTGATCAAGTGCAGGCCGGTGCTCGCCGGGCGCGGGAACAAATAAAGCATTTAAGTCGCAGGGGCACTCCCCCTAAGACATTCGTCGAACTGTCATATTTCGGGACAATCTTCAAGCGGATGAGTTGCGCGGGTAGTCAGCGAAAGGGTTGTTTTTGACAGCTTGAGGTGGCTGCTTGCAGCATGAGCGGCGGCGCCCAGCGGCCTATTAGACTTTAGGAGGGGATGCCCATTCGACGGCCGAATGGGCGGGCCAGAAAGATCACATGCCGTTGGTGAAGTCCGGATTGGACATGTCGATCTGGTCGCGCAGCGGCTTGAGTGCCTGTGCGTAGCGCAGCAGGATATCCAGGTTGTAATCCATACGGGCGCGGATGCGACGGTCATCTTCGGAAACGGGTTCGGGCATGTTCAACACCTTCTCCACGTTGCGCACGATCAGGTCCTCGGGGATATAGCAAAGTCGGCAATTCTTGTAGCTGGAGGCACGCAGCTCGCTGATCGGATAAGCGCCGCCGATACCGGATGAGATACCGCCAAGCAAGGCAGGTTTGTGACCCAGTTGCGCCTTGGTCGCATACAGAAAAAAGTTCTTGATCGCCGGGCAAGCCATGCCGTGCCACTCAGGGGCGAGGATGATCACCGCGTCGGCTTTGGCCAACTGCTTTTCAAACATACCCCACGGGCCGACATCTTCTGCTGGCCAGAGCGGCAGTGGATAACTGCCCAGATCAATGACCGACACCTGGTCGGCGTCCAGTTGATGTTGGTTGATCAGCGACTGGCGCATAAAGCGCGCGACTTTGGAGGTCTGGCTGTTACTGCGGCTGCTGCCGGCGACGATGGCGATGTTGAGCATGGGGTCTTCTCTCAGTGACGGTGCCGCCATGCTAGCGCTCTGGGTGACCGGGCAATAGCGCAAAATAGTGATCGAATATATCGACGATCTTGACCCTGTCCTTTTGACACCTTTCCCTGGTTGCGGCAGAGTACGCGCCCTTCGGCATTAGCCATTCCCTTCAAATCGATATGAGAACTGCACAATGAACGCTGTGATAGCCGCCGTAACGGTGATGCTGGCCCTGAGTCTGTGCCGGGTACATGTAGTGGTTGCGCTGATCATCGGCGCGGTGGTTGGCGGCCTGATGGGTGGCCTGGGATTGGAAGCCACGCTGGAGGCCTTTCAGGGTGGTTTGGGCAAGGGTGCGAACGTGGCGCTCAGTTACGCGCTCTTGGGCGCTTTCGCAGTGGCGATAGCCAAGTCCGGCCTGGCGCACGCGGTAGCAGACAAGGCGCTAACGCTGGTCAATCGTCAGCAGTCAGGCGGGCAGGGCATGTTGCGTGGTTTGTTGCTGCTGGTGCTGCTGGCCGTGGCCATCTCTTCACAGAACATCCTGCCCATTCATATTGCCTTCATTCCCTTGCTGGTGCCGCCACTGCTGTTCGTCATGGCGCGGCTGAAACTGGATCGTCGCCTGGTGGCCTGTGTGCTGACCTTCGGTCTGATTACGCCTTACATGTTTTTGCCGGTCGGCTTTGGCGGCATTTTCCTGAATGACATCCTGCTCGCCAATGTCGCCGAGAGCGGTAGCGAGATTGCCGGGGTCAATGTGATGCAAGCAATGGCTTTGCCGGCGCTGGGCATGTTGCTGGGCTTGAGCGTGGCGGTATTTATCAGTTATCGCCGCCCGCGCGACTACGATGTCACGCCGATCGAAAAGCTTGAGCGCCTGGAGAAAGGTTACAACCCGCGCTCCCTGGGAGTGGCGCTGCTGGCGGTGGTGGCGGCTTTTGTCGTTCAGCTTTGGCTGGACTCGATGATCATAGGTGCGCTGACCGGCTTTGTGATCTTTTCCATCTCGGGCGTCGTGCGCTGGCGCGAAGCGGATGATGTGTTTACCGAAGGCATGAAGATGATGGCCATGATCGGCTTCATCATGATTGCCGCAGCGGGTTTTGCCGAAGTGATGCGGGCCACCGGCTCGATCGAAACACTGGTCGACAGCTCTGCCGGGATCATCGGCGATAACCGCGCGTTGGCAGCATTGTTGATGTTGCTGGTGGGCTTGCTGATTACCATGGGCATAGGGTCGTCGTTTTCGACCATCCCGATCATTGCGGCTATCTATGTGCCGCTGGCCATGCAACTGGGCTTCAGCCCGCTGGCGATTGTCGCGCTGGTGGGTACCGCTGCCGCGCTCGGTGATGCCGGCTCGCCTGCGTCTGACTCGACCCTGGGGCCAACCGCGGGTTTGAACGTGGACGGTCAGCACAACCATATCTGGGATACGGTGGTGCCGACCTTCCTGCACTACAACCTGCCGTTGATTGCCTTTGGCTGGTTGGCGGTGATGGTGCTCTAACGCAGCCGCTAAATCCGGAAGCGGCTGACCAAACCGTCGATCTGCTTGCCCAGTTGCGTCAGATGCTGGCTGGCTTCGGCGGTTTGCTGGGCACCTTCGGTGGTTTCCCTGGCCAGTTCCGCAGCTTCAGTCACGTTGCGATTGACGTCCTCGACCACCGTGGACTGCTGGGTGGTAGCGCTGGCGATGGAGGCGTTCAGTGCGACCATCTGCTGCATCGACTGGGCAATCTGCTCCAGGGCCGCGCCAGCGGCATTGACCTGCTCGACACTCTGCTCTGAATACTTGTCGCTCTGGTTGATCACATCGACCACCACCTGGGTGTTGGCTTGCAGCTTGCTGATCATGTTGTGAATTTCTTCAGTGGACTTCTGCGTGCGCTGGGCCAGGTTGCGCACCTCGTCAGCGACTACCGCAAAGCCGCGGCCCATCTCGCCAGCCCGCGCCGCTTCAATGGCAGCATTCAAAGCCAGCAGGTTGGTCTGCTCGGCAATATTGCGGATCACATCCAATACCGACGTGATTTCGTTGGCATCACTGGACAGGGTTTCCATGTGCTGGACGGCGGTCTTTACGCTGCCGGACAGGTGCTGGATCTGCTCGATGGTTTTTTCTACCTGAACGCGGCCGTTGTTGGCGCCCTCGTTGGCGTTTTCGACTTCCTGTGCGGCCGCGTTGGCGTTCTGTGCCACGTCCTGCACGCCGTAGGTAATCTCGTTGATTGCCGTCGCCATCAGCTCCATGCGTTCCGATTGGCTGGTCATGCCGCGCAGGCTGTTATCGCTGATCTGATCCAGTTGCTGACCAGCGCTGATCAATTGCCGGGCGCTGTCGCCCAATTGCTGGACGATGCCGCGCAGGTTGGCGGTGAAGGTATTGAAGTGCAGCGCCATGAGCGACAGTTCATCCCTGGCGTCGTCGTCAAGTTTTCGGGTCAGGTCTGCTTCGCCGCTGGCGATGTCGCGCATGGCTTCCACGACGCGGTTGAGCGGCTGGGAGATGCTGCGGCCGATTACAAAAAGGATGGCGATCATGATGGCGGTGATGGCGGTGATGATCAGCAGCAAGCGTATGACTTCACCGCGGAACTTGGCTTCCATATCTTCAATGAAGATGCCGGTACCGACCATATAATCCCAGGGCTTGAAGTGCTTGAATGCGGCTATCTTGTCCTGGCCTACATCCTCGCCAGGCTCCTGGCCAGGGCGGGTCCAGGTGTATTCGATAAAAGCGGTGCTTTGCGTGCGGGCCAGGTTGACCATCTCGACAATCACGTTGCTGCCACCACTGGAGCTGTTGATGTTGGTCAGGTCAACGCCTTCGGTCTGAGGAGCCATGGGGTGCATGATCATGACGTTGTTCATGTCATTGACCCAGAAATATTCCTTGTCCGCATAGCGCAGACCGCGCAGCGCAGCGAGGGCCTGGGCGCGGGCCTGGTCGCCGGTTAGTTCACCGCTGACCTCGAGACCGTGAAAATACGCCATCACGTCATGGGCGGTCTCCACCAGATGCGTTGCCTTGGTTATCTCGGCCTGGCGGAACTCCTCGCGCATGCTCAGCAGAGACACTGCGGCGAGCAAGGTCATGCTTGCCAGCGCAACGATGAGAATCAACCAGATCCGTTGACTGATCTTTATCCGGCGCAACACATTCATCTACAACCTCCATTTACACTGCGGCCTACTGCTTTTGTTATCAGGGGTTCTGTGGCCCCATAGGTGATGCAACCTGTGTCGGCCGCCAGATGGAAAACCTGAGTGATATTTTCTTGGCGCCAATGATGTCAATTTGACGTCATTTGCACTTTGTTACAAGTGCAGAGGGGGGTTATAGCTGGGGTAGATGGAGCATTATTGTTGTGCCTTCTAAGACTCCGGCAGGTTGATGGTCAGCAGCGGCTGGCGCTGCCTGACCTGCTGGCCAGCGCCTGAGGAGAGGTTGGCGATCACGCCGTCACGGCCGGCTTTGAGCTGGTGTTCCATTTTCATCGCCTCCATAACCATCAGCAGTTGGCCCTGAACGACCGACTCACCCTCGCTGACCAATAGCGTAACCAGTGTGCCCGCCATCGGTGCGAGCAGGATCTCGGCGCCTGACGATGGCGCTGCATGGGCAGGGTCTTGAGTGATATCGCGAAAGGGGTGATGGCTGCGATAGCCATTGAGCCAGATGTGTGCGCCTTCTATGTAGTAGGCCTGAGGGTAGCGAACTCCATCTGCTTCAAGCCAGCAGGGCGATTGGGCTTCGGCGGCCATTCGCCAATTCAGGGTTTCGCCGTTAACCCGCGTCTGAACCTCAAGTCCACCCGCGCTACAGGTGCCGCTGACCTCCACCTGATAAGTCTGGCCGGCCTGCTCCAGTCGGTATTGACTGGGCAGTGGCGCACTATTGCTCCAACCGGCCATTTTTACCTTGCGCGCCGATTCGCGGTAGAGCAGGGCGGCGGCCAGTGACAGTTCCTGTGCCGAGGGTGGTTCAGGCAGCAGGCTGGGATCGCCGGCAAAGGCTTCGCTGATCAGCGCAGTCGTCGCCTCGCCAGCGATAAAATCGGGGTTCTGCAACAGGTTGATCAGAAAGCGCTGGTTGGCCACTACCCCGAGTAGAACAGACTGCTGCAGGGCTTGAATGAGTTTGAGCCGTGCCTCTTCCCGACTGCAGCCATGGGCAATGAATTTGGCCAGCAGAGGATCGTAGAAGGAGCTGATGGCCTGGTCGGCTCGCAGGCCATGGTCTATGCGCACGCCGGGGATGTCGGCCGGCACCCAGCTATGGATCTGGCCCGTTTGCGGCAGGAAGCCCTGTGTGCTGTCTTCGGCATAGAGCCGCACCTCGATGGCGTGCCCTGTCAGTTTTATCTCAGCTTGCTGCAGCGGCAGCGGCTGACCCTCTGCAACGCGGATCTGCCAGGCGACCAGATCAATACCGGTGAGCATCTCGGTCACCGGATGCTCCACCTGCAAGCGGGTATTCATTTCCAGAAAGAAAAAATCGCCGTGCTCGTCCAGCATGAACTCCACCGTGCCTGCGCCGCAATAACTCACCGCGGATGCGGCCTTGATCGCAGCCTCGCCCATGCATTGGCGCAGTTCGGTGGTCATTACCGGGCAGGGCGACTCTTCGATGACTTTCTGGTGGCGGCGCTGTACCGAGCAATCGCGTTCACCCAGATGCAACAGATTGCCGTGCTGGTCGCCAAAGATCTGGATTTCGACATGGCGCGGACGCCGCAAGGCTTTCTCCAGAATCAATTCATCGCTGCCGAACGCTGCCTGGGCCTCCGCGCGCGCACTGCTCAATTGAGACATCAGTTCGGCTGGCTGTGTGACCAGGCGCATGCCGCGGCCGCCACCACCGGCGCTAGCCTTGATCATCAGCGGGTAGCCGATGCTGTGCGCTTCACGGGTCAAGGTGGCGTCGTCCTGTGCCGCGCCTTCATAGCCCGGTATGCAAGGCACGCCGGCCGCGAGCATGGCAATCTTCGAAAGACGTTTGCTGCCCATCAAACGGATCGCCTCGGCCGACGGACCGATAAAGGTGATGCCGGCTTGTGCGCAGGCCTCGGCAAAGGCGGGATTCTCCGACAGGAAGCCGTAGCCTGGGTGAATAGCATCGGCGCCTGCGCGTTTTGCCGCCTCAATGATCGCGGGAATATTCAGATAGGATTGGTTTGCTGGTGCAGGGCCAATGCAGAGGCTCTGGTCAGCCAACTGCAGGTGGCGGTTGTCGGCGTCTGCGCTGGAGTAGACAGCGACGCTGCGGTAGCCCAGCGAGCGCAGTGTGCGCAGGATGCGGCAGGCGATTTCGCCACGATTGGCCACCAGTATGCAATTGAATGCGCTCATGCGAGTTCCTTGGCGTGGCTATTGGTCAGCCCAACTGGTTGTTAGCCCAGCTGGGCGCTCTTTTCTGAATAAAAGCCTGGGTGCCTTCTGCTCCTTCGGCGCCCGTGACCGACTCGGCGAAGGCCTCGGCCGCCTGGTCGAGCAGCGAATGCATCGACTGCTCACCGCAGGCCAGCAGCAGCGCTTTGGTGCGAGCGTTGGCCTGCGGTGCGCACTGACGAATCTGCTTGAGATAGCGATCCAGATGCGCCTGAAGCTGCGCGGCATCCTTGGCGCTGTGATGCACCAGGCCCAATTGCAATGCCTCAGCGCCGTCAAAGCGAGCGGCGGTCAGGGCCAGGCGGCGAGCCTGGGTCAGGCCAATACGTTTGACCACAAAGGGCGCTATCTGGGCGGGAATCACGCCCAGACTGGTTTCCGGCAAGCCAAAGCGTGCGGTTTCCAGGCACAGGGCAATGTCCGACACGCAGGCCAGCCCCAGGCCTCCGCCCAGTACCGTCCCTTCAAGCACAACTACCAATACCTGCGGCTGCTGCTCGGCCTGCTCAAGCAGGCGGCCGAAATGCCTGTTCAACTGGGTATAAGCGCTTTTGCCCATGGCTCGGGCATTGGCCATATCCTTTATGTCACCGCCCGCACAGAAGTGCCCGTCGGCGCCGCGCAATACAATAGCGCGTAGCTGCGGATCGCCGCTGGCGCAGGTCAGCACCTCGATCAGCTCTTCGAGCATGTTCAGGTTCATCGCATTACGGCTGTCTGGCCGGTTCAGGGTGATGTGCAACACGCCGTCCTGTTTCGCCAGCAACAGGGTTTGGCAGTCGGGCAGGTTCATGCGCTAGCTCCATCAGCGCTGGATTTCGCCGGACGCTTGCCGGGCAGGGTCCCCATCAGTTTGCAGATAATGCCAAGCATGATTTCATCCGCGCCGCCGCCGATCGACACCAGCCGCACATCACGATAGGCACGGGCTACCGGGTTGTCCCACATATAGCCCATGCCGCCCCAATATTGCAGGCAGGCGTCGGTCACTTCGCGGCCCAGGCGGCCCGCCTTGAGCTTGGCCATGGAGGCCAGTTGAGTCACGTCCTTGCCGGCGACATATTGCTCGGTCGCCTGGTACACCAGCGCCCGTAGGCACTCGATCTCGGTCTGCAGTTCGGCCAGACGGAAGTGAATGACCTGATTGTTGATCAGCGGCTGGCCAAAGGTCTGGCGGTCCTTGCAGTAGGCGATGGTGCTGTTAACGCAGTGTTCCAGGCCCTTGATGATATTGGCTGCGCCGAACAGGCGCTCTTCCTGGAACTGCACCATTTGCATCATGAAGCCTGCGCCTTCCTGACCAAGCAGGTAGCGCTGCGGGACGCGTACGCTATCGAAGAACACTTGCGCGGTTTCCGAGCTGCGCATGCCGAGCTTGTCCAGCGGCTGGCTCAGACTGATACCCGGAGTCTTCATCGGTACCATGATCAGCGACTTGTTGCTGTGCGGTTTGCCGTCCGAGGTATTGGCCAGCAGGCACATGAAATCCGCCGAGGGCGAATTGGTGATCCACATCTTGCTGCCATTGATCACATAGTCGTCGCCGTCCTTGCGCGCGGTGGTGCGAATACTGGCCACATCCGATCCACCGCCTGTTTCGGACACGCCAATGCAGCCGACCCATTCGCCGCTGATGGCGGGGCGCAGAAATTCCTCGCGCAGCGCGTCCGAGCCAAATCGCGTCAGCGCGGGGGTGCACATGTCGGTCTGCACGCCGATGGCCATGGGTACGCCGCCGCAGTGGATAGTGCCGAACTCTTCTGCGGCAACAATCGAGTAGCTGTAATCCAGGCCCATGCCGCCATAGGCTTCGGGTTTGGATATGCCGAGCAGGCCGAGTTCGCCGGCTTTGCGGAAAATCTCGTGCATCGGGAAGCTGCCAGCCGCTTCCCATTCATCGACATGCGGATTGATTTCCTTGTCGATAAACTGCCTTACCGTGCGGCGCAGGGCGTCATGTTCTTCGGTGAACAGCATGGGGGTGATCTCCGGTTACAGGCGGGCGACGCCAAAGGTGTTGGGGGACAGCGGGCGCACTGCCGCTTCGGCGCAGATATCCAGCAGCAGGCCAAACAGCGTGCGGGTATCGCGCGGATCAATCAGGCCGTCGTCCCACAGACTCGCTGTGCCATAGAGCGCGGTGGACTGGCTGTCGAGTTTCTGCGCGGTGGCCTGCTCGAGCATATCGAGCATCGCCGGGTCCGCCGTCTTGCCATCGCGCGCATGCTTGCCCTCGGTGACGATACGCAGCACCTTGCCGGCCTGCGCGCCGCCCATGACCGCAGTGCGGCTATTGGGCCAGGCGAAGATAAAACGCGGGTCCAGCCCGCGGCCGCACATGGCGTAGTTGCCAGCCCCGTAGGAGCCGCCGACTACCAGGGTGAGCTTGGGCACGCGGGCGTTGGCCACGGCCTGGATCATCTTGGAACCGTGCTTGATCACGCCCTGCCGCTCAGCCTCGGTACCGACCATAAAGCCGGTGGTGTTGTGCAGGAACAGCAGCGGCGTGTTGCTTTGGTCGCAGAGCTGAATAAACTGCGCTGCCTTGGCGGCACCCTGGGGGGTGATCGGACCGTTATTGCCAATCAGGCCGCAACGGTGCCCGTGAATACTCACGTGGCCGCACACCGTCTGGCTATCGAAGTCGTTCTTGAAGGCCAGAAAGCGGGATCCGTCGGCGATGCGTGCGATGATCTCGAGCACGTCGTAGGGTGTTTTCGGGTCAGAAGGGACCACGCCGAGCAACTCTTCGGCGTCATACAGTGGCTCTTGCCAGGTCAATTCTCGCGTGGGCGGCAACTGCTCATTCCACGGCAGACTGGCAAGTATATCGCGGGCCAGGCGCACGCCATCGGCATCGTTTTCAGCCAGATACTCTGCGGTGCCAGCGACTTCAGCGTGCATCTGCGCGCCACCGAGTTCCTCGTCGGTGGCGATTTCGCCGGTCGCTGCCTTGAGCAGCGGCGGGCCAGCGAGGAACATCCGCGCCTTGCCGCGCACCACCACCACGTAATCCGATAGCCCTGGCTGATAGGCTCCGCCAGCCGTGCTGGAGCCGTGGACCACGGTAATCTGCGGAATGCCTGCGGCAGACAACCGCGCCTGATTGGCAAAGGCGCGGGCGCCCTCGACAAAAATATCAGCCGCATAACTCAGGTTGGCACCACCGCTTTCCGCCAGGGTGACCACCGGCAGTTTGTTTTCAGCGGCGATCTGTTGCAGGCGCAGGGATTTTTTCAGGCCGCTGGGGGAGATAGTGCCGCCCTTGATGGCACTGTTATTGGCGATCACCAGGCAGCGCACCGCCGACACGTAGCCGATACCTGCGATCAGCCCGCCGCCGGCCAGCGTGCCGTCCTTGTCATCGTGCAGCTTGTAGCCTGCCAGCGCGCAGAGCTCAATAAAGGGCGCGCCGGGGTCGAGCAGCAATCCCAGGCGCTCGCGCGGCAGCAACTGCCCGCGTTGCTCGAACCGCGCCTTGGCCTGCTGCGCCTTGTCCAGAACCTGCTGCTCGACCGAGCGGAAACGCTCTATGGTCGCCAGCATCGCAGTACGATTGGCGGCAAATTCGGCATCGTTCGGATTGAGCTGCGATTCGAGGGTGGGCATGTCAGTCCGTCTCCTTCAGCACATCGGGCGTGACAGCCCGATGAAAGCCATCGAAGGCCTGGTTATTCTTCGCTGCAGGCAGCGGCCAAACGGCATTGCCCAGGCTGGCGCCGCCGTCGATCCGTAAACTGGCGCCATTGATAAAGGCGGCAGCGGGGGAGAGCAGGAAGACAATGGCAGCGGCAACCTCGGCTTCAGTGCCCAAGCGTTTTAGCGGCACACCCTCTTTCAGGCGCGGGATGATCGCCTTCATCGCGCCGTCGTAGGTATCCATGCCGCTGGAGGCGATCCAGCCCGGTGCTACTGCATTGACCGTCACGCCGGCATGCGCCCACTCGAACGCCGCTGTCTTGGTGAAGTTGTCCATGCCGGCGCGTGCAGCGCCCGAGTGGCCCATGCCGGGCATGCCGCCCCACATGTCGGCGAGCATATTGACGATACGCCCGCCGGTTTTGCTCATGCTCTGATTGAACACCTCGCGGGCGACCAGAAAGCCGCCGACCAGATTGGTGCGTACCACCGTCTCGAAACCCTTCTGATTGATCGCCGCCAGTGGTGCGGGAAACTGGCCCCCGGCATTATTGACCAGGCCATGAATAGTGCCGTGATCATGCACCAGCGTGGTGATCAACTGACGCACGGCGTCCTCGTCGCGAATATCACAGCTGTGCCAACTGGCCTGGCCGCCGTCCTCGCTGATTTCTGCGCAGGTGCTTTGCAGTTTTTCCGGCTTGCGCCCCACCAGTACCACATGGGCTCCTAACGCTGCCAACTCATGGGCGCTGCAACGGCCAATGCCACTGCCACCGCCGGTGACGATGATGATCTGTTTATGGAATAAGCCTGGCTTGAAGATGCTGTTGTAGCTCATTGTTTTGCATCCGATTCTTGTTGTATGTGAGAACAGGTCTAGGCAGTGGATTCGAGTCCCGGCGGCAACAATGCCGCGGGGATACTCACCGGCATTTCCAGCAACTGCTGGGCAAATGCCTTGCCCTGGGGGTCAATTCGCAGGCTGGCGACGCCGCCGCCGCCCAGGCTGTTTTCCAGCAAAAAGTTCAAGCTGTGGCTGCCGGGGAGGTACCAGCGCGTCACCTTGCCGCGTTCTGCATCCAGCACGTGGGCCATCCAGTTGGCCACAGCGTTCTCACTCAGTGCAGCAGCGATCCAGGGCAGATAGTCTGCCTGGCGAGCCATAACGCCGATATTGCTGTGGTTGCCCTTGTCACCCGAACGCGCTACCGCCAGGCGTAATAGCGGAACCTGTACCAGGCCGCCGGACGCCTGGTCGCCTATCACGGGTGCTGGCGTCGGACTTGAGGGGGTGCCGGTGAAATGGGCTGTATCCGGGAGCGCTATCGGCTGATTCTGGCCTGCCAGGCTCAGGCCGAGTTGGCAGTTGTGCTTGTCGATCAAAAAGGAGAACAGGCGAATCATTGGGTACACGCTGGGCCTGCCGCCGACAATGCCGGTCAGCCCAGGAGCCATGCCGGTAGCCGCCTGGGCAATCTCTCTGGAAAACAGCACCAGGGCCTGTTTGCTCGTATGGCTGACCGCGATCTTGATCACCACTTCACGGCTGTCGCTGCGCATGCCATGCGGGCCGTAGGTGGCTTCGCTGCCGAGCAGCTCGATATCCACCCGGCGGTAATCCTCCCAGCCGCGCTGGGCAAACATTTCGCGAGTCCGGCCAATGATGGCCTGGCTTACCTGTTCAGCTTTTGCGACCGCTTCTACGCCGGCCATCAGGCAACTGGCCGTGCACTTGAAACCGTCTGGCCAGGTGGCGCTGACCTTGTACTGATCGCTCGGCGCGCGGCCTCGAGCGCCGGTTACTTCAACGACATTTTCGGCGTGCTGGCTGAGCGAAACCTGCGTGAAATCACAGATCACATCCGGCAGTAGATAGTTGCCGGGGTCGCCTATTTCGTAAAGAAGCTGTTCGCCGACACTTAACGGGCTGATCAGGCCACCACTGCCGTCGGGTTTGCTGATCAGAATGCGACCACCATCATCGATCTCGGCTATCGGAAAGCCGATATGCTCATAGTCCGGCACCTGCCGCCAATCGGTAAAGTTACCGCCGGTGCACTGTGCACCACATTCGATCAGATGCCCGGCCAGCGCGGCCTGGGCCAAGCGGTCGTAATCATCCCAGGCCCAGCCGAACTCGTGAATCAGCGGCCCGCTGACCAGGGCGCTGTCAACAATCCGACCGGTGATGATGATATCGGCACCCTGCTGCAAGGCAGCAACGATGCCGGGTGCGCCCAGGTAAGCATTGGCAGACAGACACTGCGGCGGCAATGGTTCGCCGCTGAACATGTCTAGAAGGCCCTGGGCTTTTAGCGTGTGCAGCTGCGGGCGAAGATCATCGCCTGTGAACACAGCGATCGTCAGATCCACACCTGCACGGTCACAGGCGGCCTGCATGGCGGCGGCACAGGCTTGTGGGTTGATGCCTCCGGCATTACTGATGACCTTGATGCCGCGCTCGGCCAGTTGGGGCAGCAGCGGTTCGAGTACCTCGACAAAGTCGCGGGCGTAACCCGCGTCGGCTTGTTGCATCTGCGCACCGGCCATGATCGACATGGTGATCTCGGCCAGATAGTCAAAGACCAGATAGTCCAGCTCAGCACCGGTCACAAGCTGCGCTGCGGCGCTGGAGGTATCGCCCCAGAAGGCACTGGCGCAACCGATACGGACACTCTTGGTCATGGGTTTCTCCGCTGAATCTCAAGCCACCATACCAAGCAAGCGCTTGGTTTGAAAAGTGCTGTCGAATAGCGTTTAATGCCGGCACTGACCTTTGGCGTAAATGCCGTCTTCTGCACGAGAGCCTGATGCCGCCCAACGCACCTGACAAGAACCAGACAATGCTCGCAGAACTGATTGCTGCGGGGCTCTTGACCGATCCCGCGACACCGCGTGGCAGGCTATTGCAAGCCTCGGCACATCTGTTCAGCAGCAAGGGATTCGAGCGCACTACGGTGCGCGATCTGGCGGCGGCCATTGGTATCCAGTCCGGCAGTATCTTTCACCACTTCAGAAGCAAGGATGACATTCTGCGCGCGGTGATGGAGGAAACCATTCACTGCAATACGGCGATCATGCGCGCTGCCCTTGAAGGGCTGGACGAGCCCAGAGAGCGGCTGCTGGCGCTGATCCGCTGTGAACTGCAGTCGATCCTCGGCGGTACGGGTGAAGCGATGTCGGTACTGGTATACGAGTGGCGGTCGTTGTCGGCAGAGGGGCAACAACTGATCCTCGGGCTGCGTGATATTTACGAGGCGGTCTGGCTTGAGGTGTTGCAGCAGGCTTATGAGGCCGGGTTGGTCACCCTGGAGCCATTTATACTGCGTCGTCTGTTGACTGGTGCTCTGTCCTGGACCATTACCTGGTTCAACCCCCAGGGGGAAATGAGTCTTGACGAGCTGGCCGAGAAAGCGCTCGACATGCTCATTCACCCGGCCACCACCTGGCAGGGCGCCGAAACATCATAGGGGCACGCGGGCCTGTACCTGATAGCCAAATAGGCTAAAATGCTCCCTCCTTATTAGTGGGACTGGTTGGTCGCGGCACTTGTGCGCGGTAGGCCTGTCTATCCAGTAGTCTTCACAAGGGATCCCCCATGCAATCAGCTTTGAAAACATCCTGCATTGCCGCGCTTATGGCGGCGAGCATTGGTTTTGCCGGCGCTCTGTATGCAGAGGCTGAAGTTCAGGAAGGCGAAGACCAGGCTTCTGAAGAAACCGTGATTGATAACAAGGTGATCGTCGGCTGGATCGAAAAGGGCCGCATTCTGCCGGAACATACAGCAGTGAAGATAAAGGTCGACTCCGGGGCGCTCACCTCGTCGATGCACGCGGTCAATATCGAAGACTTCAAGCGTAACGGCAAGCAGTGGGTGCGCTACGACGTCCCGGTCAAGGACGCGGATACTGACGAATTGGTTGAGCTGCAATTCGAACGCCCGGTGTTCAGGCGTATTCTGGTACGCGGGGCTGGCGGGGAAGATCGCCGGCCGGTGGTGAAAATGTCTATCTGCATGGGCGACCGGGCCTATGAAGAACAGTTCTCCCTGCGTGATCGCGGTGATATGACTTACCCGGTACTGATTGGCCGCAGAACCATTGAGCACATCGGGCTGATTGACGTATCTCGTACCTTTATGCTGCCGCTCGATTGCGCTAAAGGTGAGGAAGACAAGGAAAGGGACAAGCAGGAACGTCTGAAAGACGAGGAGCATGAAGAGGAAGAGGGCGATGCCGACGCCCCCGAGGAAATCGAAGAAGAGCACGAGGAGTGAGGCACAGTGCTTCTCGCTAATGACTGACCTGAGCTAGCTCCGGCTTGGCATGCTTAAAACCGAAGGGCGCCATATTGGCGCCCTTCGGTTTTAAGGTTTACCACATCAGGTCGTCGGGCACCTGGAAGGCGGCGTAGGGATCATCCTCTGCAGGTGCCTGTTGCTCCACCTTGGCAATATGTACAGGCCACTGCGGTGCACGTTCACTGACCTTGTGCGCCACGTCCACCGGGATCAATTCAAAGCTGCCGGACATCCGCACCACGCCTAACTGACCACGGCTCAGCTTGCCGAACTGCTCTTCAGTGACGTAGATCTTCTTGATCTTGTTCTTGCTGGCAAACTGGTAGGCCGTTTCGCCACCGCTTCTGTCCAGCTTGTTCTGCTCGATCAATTGTTTGGCCTGGGCCTCGCGCTCCTTGCGAGCAGCCTCGTCTTTACGTTGCTGATTCAGAACGCGGTCTCGCTCCGCCTTGTCGGCCCGCGCCTTGTCTACCGCAGCCGCCGAGTCATGAACTTTGCCCGGCTCATTTTTCGCTTCTTTTTTCTTCGCGCGCTGGGCCTGTTTGAGTTTCTTCTCGTCGACCAGTCCGGCCTTGAGTAGCTGGGCTTGTAATGAATTGACCATGCTGAAGAGTTACCTGCCTCGAACTGTTAGTGATGAAAGCGCCATTCTAGCGTCAATCCTGCTCTTTTTCCCGCGCGTCCTGCGCTTCCATCTCGACTTTGCGGGCCTTGATTCGGGCCATCTTGTCCTTGTCGATGGGCATTTTGTAAGCAGTTATGTACAATTTGTAGAGCGCGCCAGCGATGGTGAGAAATACCAACACTGCGAATATCCAGCCGATAAATGACATGAGCATTTTCCTTAAGACGGGTGTCCATACCTGCATGATGCTCAACACCCGTTAACAAGGCAAATTATGCTTGCACCTGAGATGGCCGAGAACCTGAGCGGTCGTTTGCCCATGCTATGGCTCAACCCTGGTGAGCGTATATTGGATGATCCATTTCTGCCGGAAAGGGTGGACAGGGCCGAGCAGCGCCTGCTGCTGGCAGGGCCGTTGCTGGCTCGGGTATTACCAGAGCTGGCCGGCACTGATGGTTTGATCGAATCGCCCCTTATCAAGGCCGATGCTATGCGTGACGCGCTCGGCGGGCAGTCTCGCTGGTTTCTCAAAGCCGATAATCGCCTGCCGGTAGCGGGCTCGGTCAAGGCACGTGGCGGCTTTCACGAGGTGCTGGAGTTTGCCGAGCAGGTGGCCTTGAGTCACGGCTGGAGCGGGAAAGACTACACAGAGCTGGCGGATGCCGCATGGCGGGATTGCTTCTCCGATTATCGGTTGGTCGTGGGAAGTACGGGGAACCTGGGCATCAGTATCGGCCTGTTGTCCCGTGCGCTTGGTTTTGCCGCTGAGGTGCACATGTCCGACGACGCAAAGCACTGGAAGAAGCAGTTGCTGCGCGAACAGGGTGCTCATGTGATTGAGCACACGGGTGATTACGCCAGTGCCGTTGCCGCAGGGCGTCGTAACGCAGAGGCTGACCCGCAGGCGCATTTTGTCGACGATGAGTCCTCGTTATCACTGTTCTGCGGCTATGCTGTGGCCGGCCGGCGACTGGCTGCCCAGTTGCAGGAGCAGAACATTGAGGTAAGTGCCGCTACGCCTTTGATGATCTATCTGCCCTGCGGCGTAGGGGGTGCGCCTGCTGGCATAACCTACGGGCTCAAGCAGGTATTTGGTGAGCATGTGCACTGCTGGTTTGCCGAGCCGCTGGAATCGCCCTGTTTGTTGGTGCAACTGGCATCCGGGGTTGGGCGGCCGGTGTCGGTTTACGATCTGGGATTATCCAACCGTACCCTGGCCGATGGTTTGGCAGTAGGCCAGGCATCGATGCTCGCTTCGATCTGTATGCAGGACCGTCTCGCGGGGGTGTTTACCGTTCCGGACAGCGCGCTTGGATATTATCTTGGGCTCGCCTGGGAAAAACTGGGGGAACGGCTTGAGCCCTCCGCGGCGGCGGCTTTTCCTGGTCCCGGTTGGGTAAGTGCTTCGCCTGCCGGGGCCCAGTGGTGTGCGCGGAATCGGGTGGACCCGGCTGCAGCCACTCATATCATCTGGGCCACTGGTGGCAGTCTGGTGCCGGATGCGGAGTTCCAGCAGTGGCTGGGCGGTTAGTCAGGCTACAGACTGCTGAAGACGCCACTTGCGCCTTATGGCTGCATCGAGCGTCCGAGCATTTCCAGGGTATAACTGATCAGCGCATCGGCATCAGGTAGATCGGTGGCTTTCTGGTCGGGCTGGCGAGCTTCCATGATAACGCCATGCAGAGCGCCCCGCAGAAAGTAGGCGGTCTTTACCGGGTCGGCTACCCGTGCAGAACTCAAACTGCCGTCAGCTACCCCCTCAACCAAAACCTCTACCATCCGTTGCATGACCTGGGCGCCGCAGCTTTGCAGAGCCTTGCTTTGCTCATCATCATCGAGCAAATGGGGAAAAGTGCCGGATTGGGTGAGCACATCGAAGTAATCGGGCTCCTCCTGGCTGAATGCATAATAGGCGACGCCCAGCGCCGCGACCTTCTGTAATCCCGGTCCGGGACCCTGCGCTACCTGGATGAATCGATCACGCAGTGCCGCCACTGAGCGCAGCACTATGCCACGCATGATGGCGTTCTTGTCCTTGAAGTAGACATACAAAAGCGCGCGGCTGAGTTGTGCGTTGCGCGCGATGTCATCCATCGAGCATTTATCGAAGCCCTTGCTGAAGAAGGCCTGTTCGGCCGCGTCGAGAATACTGTCGCGACGTTCCTGTTTTTCCTGCTCACGGCGTTGATCAAGACTCATAAGCTCACTTTTCCAATGCAATCGGTATCAGCAGGGTAGCGCATGACGCGCCGCTGATGATGTGTTTTACTGCTGTATTGACAATCTGTCAATTAATGACAATATGTAAATAGTTCGGTTCCCTGCTGGTTCATTCTGGAGTGCGTCATGTCAAAGCCCATGGTCAGTGCCCGCTATCTTGTAGCTGCTGCGGTGTCATCCTGTTTGCTCCTGACCGGTTGTGGGGCAGGTGCCAATGCGGACCTGGGCGCCGGCAACGAGCCGGGCAAAGTGGCAGTGCGGGTGGCCGACGTCGAAGCAGCTTCAAGCGCCGAACCCTTGCGTTTTGCGGGCTCTGCACGAGCTCGCGACAGGGCCAGCCTGACCTTTCAGGTGGGCGGCACATTGCGCAGCCGCCAGGTAGAGATAGGCCAGCAGGTCGAGGCTGGCGAGGTATTGGCAGCGCTTTATAACCCGGAGTTAGTGCCTGCGCGGGACGCAGCGCGCGCGCGGCTGGCCGAGCTGCAGGCCCAGGCTGAGCAGGCGCGCAGAGAACAACAGCGCGGTGAGCAGTTGTTCCAGCGTGGAGTACTGTCCACCCAGGAACTGGAGCAGCAAAGTGCCCGTCTGGCGGCGTTGCAAGCCGGGGTGGGCAGTGCCAGGGCAGCCCTGAGCCAAACCGAACAGCTTAGCGCTGAGAGTCAACTTCGCGCGCCGTTCAGCGGCAGGGTTGAAGCCCTTCTGGTCGAACCGGGAGAGTTTATTGCCCCAGGCCAACCGGTCATACGCTTGGCGTCATCGGCTGGGTTGGAAGTTGAAGTGAAGGTGCCCGCGCATCTGCTGGGTACCTTGATAGTGGGGCAGACGCTGCCGGTGTGGTCCAGCCTGACCGGTCAGCAGGCCCAGGGCCGGCTGATGGAGCTGGGGCAGGGCGCCTCCCAGGCAGGCGTGCTTTATCCCATGGTTGTCAGCCTGGATCCTGCGGACTTTCGTTCCGGTGATGCAGTGGAAGTGGGTGTCGAACGCAACCTCGGCGACGCACTGCGAGTGCCCCTGTCGGCGGTCATGCGCTCTGCCGAGGGTTTGGCGGTATTTCTGGTTAATAAGCAGCAGCGGGTAGAGCGCGTTGCGGTAACCGTTAGCGCCATGCAGGGCGAGCAGGCCATCCTAGCCGACAGCAGCCTGAAATCCGGTGACCAGGTGGTCTACGCCGGATTGACCCGACTGGCGGAAGGGGATGCGGTGGAGTTGCTGCCATGACAGGTCCGGGCGGCGATCCGCTGGGCGGCACCCCGCTGGGCGGCACCCCGCCGGGCGGCAATCCTCTGGTCAAGAGCTTGCTCGGCATGTTACGGCCGCGTCTGATCAGTCTGGTGGTGGTGATGCTCTGCCTATTGGGTATTGCAGCCTACCTGACCATGGCACGTCAGGAGGATCCCAGTTTTCCCCAGCGTGCTGGCCTGATCACCGTGGTCTATCCAGGCGCCATTGCCGAGGCGGTCGAACGGCTGGTGCTCGAGCCATTGTCTGATGAGCTATCCCAGGTGGAGGAGGTGGAGGACTTCACTTCGACCGCGCGAACTGGGGTCGCGCTGATCAGTATCACTCTTGAAGACGCCATCTACGATACCGATTCGGCCTGGGACAGGGTACGCCAGGCGATGGCGCGCGCTGAGCTGGAGTTTCCCGAGGGTGTGGCGCAGATTTCGCTGGATGATCGCATGATCGATATACCGGCTGTGGTGCTGGCGTTGCGTGGCGATGCATCGCTGGTTCACCTGGGCCTGGAGGCAGAGCGGCTCAAGCGCGCCATGGCAGACCTTCCGGGGTTGTCGCGTATCGAACTGGAAGGCAAGGCCGATGAGCAGGTCACCATCGCCTTGCGTGATGCGCAGATGAGCCGCCTGGGTATTTCACCAGCTTATCTGGCGTCGATCCTGGCGCAGCGCAATCAAGTGATTCCGGGGGGATTTATCCTGTCCGGTAACCAGCGCATGGGTCTGCTGCCCAATAGCGAATTTGCCAGCCTGGAGGCGCTGCGCGCCACGCAGATTCCGTTGCCGGAAGGGGGTGACATCCCCCTGGAAGCAATTGCCGATATCTGGCGTGGCCCGCTGGAGCCGGCGCAACCCAAGGCCTGGTTTGACGGTGAGCAGACGGTGCTGCTTAGCCTCACGGCGGTGCGTGGGCAACTGGATGCGATCCGCTTTGGTCAGCAGGTCCGCGAGCGGCTGGAGAGTCTGCGTCCGGATTTCGCCCCCTTGCAGATCGATGAAATGTTTTTTCAACCGGATCAGGTCAAGGATCGTCTTGACGGTCTGGAATGGAATCTCCTGGGTAGTGTGCTGATCATCGTGTTGGTGGTGTTTGTCGGCATGGGTTGGCGCATGGGCATTCTGGTCGCGGCCATGCTGCCGATGGTGGCCTTGATCAGCCTGGGCATCTACGATCTGGGCGGCGGCATTCTGCATCAGATCGCGGTGATCGGCATGGTCATCTCGCTGGGCATTCTGATCGACAATGCGATTGTCATGGTCGAAAACATTCAGGATCGCCTGAACCGCGGCGAGACTCGCCAGGACGCCGTGCGCCATGCCATCGGCGAGCTGGCTGGCCCCTTGGGCGCATCAACCGCGACTACGCTCGCAGCGTTTACCCCGCTGCTGTTGGCCAAAGGCGGCACGGCGGATTTCACCCGGGGTATCCCGGTCATGATCATGCTGACGCTGACCATCAGCTATTTACTGGCGATTGGCGTGGCGCCCCTGCTGGCCGGGCGTTTTCTCAAGCCCACCAGTAACCGTTCAAGCCGGGTAATGGAAAGTATCGGCAATGGCCTCGCGCGTCTGAGCACCGGCTCTCCAGGATGGACGGTTCTGCTGGGCGTGGTGATGGTCTGTATCAGTCTGGCGCTGGTCCCGCAGCTGAAACTGCAATTTTTTCCCAACGCGGATCGCCCGCTGGTAGTGGTAGAGCTGTATTTGCCCGAGGGTACCGATCAGCAGCGCACCGAAGAGGTCGCAGCCCAGCTGGAAAGCCAGATACGCCAGCGTCCGCAGGTATTGCAGGTGCATCGGTTTGCCGGCTCGGCCGGGCCGAGCTTCTATTACAATCTGATGCGTGCACCCCAGGCGCCCAATCGTGCGCGTATCGTGGTTCACACGCAGGACCTGGCCGCCACTGCCGGCATTATCCACTGGGTGCGGGAGCACGTGGCCAGCAGCATGCCGGAACTCGACGTGGTTGCCAGTACCCTGGGTCAGGGGCCGCCTCGGGCTGCGCCTGTGGAAGTGAGGCTGTATCACCATGACGATAATGTGCGCATCGCAGCCGCCGAACAGGTATTTGCCTTGCTCAAACGCAGCGCCGGGGCTGTCGATGTGCGCCATGATATCGATCTGGGCGTACCGGTGTTGCGGGTTGATGTCGATGATGCGCTGGCAGCCCGGCATGGGCTTACCCGCGCAGATGTAGCCCAGGCGCTGAATACCCGCAGTTTGGGTCTGACCGTCGAGCAGTATCGCCAGGAGCGCGACCCGCTGCCGTTGGTGCTGCGCTCCCCGGAGGGTACTCGGCAGTCGCTTGAGCAATTGATGTCGGCCAACGTGTTCAACGCTGATGGTGAAGCTATTCCTTTAACGGCGTTGGCTCGTATTGAGCCGGGTTGGCAGCCGGCGGGCATCCGCCAGCGAAACGGGGTACGGGTCTACACGGTCACCGCTGGGCTTGAGGAAGGCTACAGTTTCAGCCAGGTACTGGATCAGATGAATCGCGGGCTGGCCGCGTCGCCATTGCCGGCCGGTGTGCGTCTGGAGCTCGGCGGCGACAGCGAAGGGTCTGGCGATGCCAATAACGCCATCTTTACCACCGCGCCGGTCGGCATCCTATTGCTGCTGTTCTTCCTGTTGCTGCAGTTCAATTCCTTCCGCCGTGTGGGCATCATTCTGTTGACTGTGCCGCTGGCCAGTGTCGGGGTGTTTCCGGGTCTGGTGCTGTCTGGTTCGCCCTTCGGCTTTCAGTCGGTGCTGGGGATTATTGCGCTGGTAGGCATAGTGGTGAACAACGCGATCGTACTGATTGATGTGGTTGACCAACGGCTGGCCGAGGGCGTGGATATCAAGGAGGCGGTCGCCGAAGCCGTTGCTCGCCGCACAACACCCATTCTGCTGACCACAGCGACCACTATTGCCGGACTGTTGCCACTGGCGTTTTCCGCGTCAACACTCTGGCCACCGATGGCCTGGGCGATCATTTCCGGTTTGCTGGCCTCAACCGTGCTGACGCTGCTGGTGGTCCCGGCGGTGTGCCGGCTGGCGTTGAAGCCGGCCGAAGCTGCTGTGCCGGGGGTGCGAGTCGCGCCTGAAGGGCAGGGCGGCGACTAAGCGGTGGCCAGTTCAGAGGCGATAAATAAAGCGCGCTAACTGCTTGACTGGCCTCGCAGAATGTTTACAATGCGCGCCTGTTCAGACGACTGCCGCGACCCATTGGTGCTATACCAAGCCGGACATGTCAGCCGCTGTACCGATGCGCAGCGGTAGTTCAGTTGGTTAGAATACCGGCCTGTCACGCCGGGGGTCGCGGGTTCGAGTCCCGTCCGCTGCGCCATATTGAAAAAACCCTCAAGCAGAGATGCTCGGGGGTTTTTTATTGGCAGATTTGCTAAGCCCCTTATCAGTCCTCCTCTCGAGATCCCTTGCGTTTTGCCTGCCGAGGCTGCCAGCGTACACTCGTAAAATATTCCTCAACGAGGCGCGCCTTGAAGCTTGTTCCTATCCTGCAATGCCTGGCCCTTGTGCTGCTGTTCGCCTGGCGGTTGATGCCTGAACCCTACCTTGAGTGGCTATTATTGCCACTCTGGGTCATGAGCGGCTGGCTGATTTTTGCCAGCAGCCTGGAGGCTGCGCGGCTAAGGCGGCGTGCCTGGCTGGATCAATATCTGCTGGTCAGCTCGCCATGGCATGCGCGCTGGCGCGGTGGCTGGCTGATGAGCCTCTGGCATCTGGTGCTGGCGGCCTTGCTGGCATTGTTCATGCTGGTCAAGCTGCTCTGGCTCAGCCCCTGGCTGTGGGTTGTTTTGGCCGTTCACCTGCCGCTGTTGTGGATACTCGGCAAGCTGCTCAGGCGCAGGTTGCAAGGGCACGTCAAAGCGCCTTTGCTGGGACCATTGATGCGCAGGTTACTGGTGCCTTTGGGCGGGCTAGTGTTGCTCATCGGATACCTGTTGGCGACACTCTACATATCGCAACCGAATATGCAGGGCATGAGTTGGACTGATGCAGTGGTGGCTTACCTGCGAGGCAGCCGCAGTAGCCTGACGCTGCTGGCGACCGCCGAAAGAGCCCATCATCTGTTGGAGCTGACGGTGCAATGGGCGATGCAGAATGCCCTGGGTGATGTGGACAACAGCGGTCTGCTTGGCCTGTTCGCCTGGAGCCTGCTGGTGGTCAGTGGCGCGGCTTTTATCTGGGCATGGTTGCGCTTGCTGACCGGTATCGACAGCCTTTTTGCCGGCCGGACTGCAATGGATAGCTCTGGAGAATCCGTATGAGACAAATGCCTGCGCGGCGCTGGCATAAGCTGGCGGGGATGTTGATCGCTGTGCTGGTACTCTTTGCCGGCCTCAACATCGGCGTGCGCTGGGTGCAGGAGCGCTCAGCGGACAACCAGCTGTTTTCGGTACTGGTCAATAATCAGCAGTTGACGCTTGATCGCGCTACCCTGGCGCAGTTCAATGCTGACCTGTCGCGCCTGAGCATCCAGCAGCGGCGCCATGCCGATCGGTATATCCAGCAATGGCTTGATCGCTGGATGGACGAGAGCTTTGCGCTGGCACATCAGGCTGTTCCGGGTTATCTGGACTGGTACTACTCGATGCCGGGTTCCTACAGCCGGCTGTATTACGCCTTGAGTGGCGACCTCGATGCTTATCTTGAACAGCGCCTTAGCAGCTTTCTGCTTGAACAGTCAGGGCTGGAGGCGCGGCTCGCTGCGCTGGACGCGGAGCTGAACGCCGAATTGAACCGTGCGCTGGGCGAACAGGCCGATGTGGTACGCCAGCAATTGCTGGGAATATATGTTCAGCGGCAAAGCACAGGCAGCACCCGGGCCACAGAGAGTGTGCCGCCGGTGCTTGATATAGACACTGCGCTGCGAGTCAGTTTCAGCCCAAGCGATGCCGATCGTCAGCGTTGGCAGGTGAGTTCACAGGCGTCTGCGGTGGCAGGTGTAGGCGCTTTTGCGTTAGTCGCCCGCCGCGCACTGGTGCCCCGCCTGATGGCGCTGTCGTCGGTACAGGGTGCCAGGCGCATACTGGCTGGTTTTGCCGTGCGGCTGGCGCCGCGCATGGCCTTGGCGATTACCGCCGGCGGCAGTGCGGCGGCGGTCACCGCACCGACCGGGCCCGGTGCGCTGGTTGCAGGCGGCGTGGCCTTTGTCACAGCGGCAGGCACTATTGTGGTCACCGATTTTGCTTTGCTCAAGGCCGAAGAGGCGCTGTTGCGTCCGGAAAAGCAACAACAGCTTGATGAAGAGTTGCTGGTCACTCAGATTGCCCTGCGCGAGACCCTGCGCGACCAGATTGAATTGGCCGCAGAAGCATCGCAGGCGCATATTCGCCAGCACCTGGCTTTAGATCAGTCTCAAGATGGCCAGCGTTTTCATATATTGGGCAAGCCCAAGCCGCTGCCTGAATCCTGATTTGCATTCGGCGTCACATTCTACGCAATGGCGTTCTCCCCGGTAGCGAAGGGTGATCAGGCATGGAACTTGCTCTGTTTTACATCCTACTTGTCTGATGCAGTGCTGGCTTCCGGGAGAAACACCACATGACTAGCGCGCTGGAATTCATGCTGGCCGCACGGCGCAGCGAAATGCATGGCCTGCGGAGCCTGGAGCTGACCTGCGAACTGGTCGGCTGGATCAGCCGTCTGGTGCATGCCTTGCAGCGGGAGCGCGGCTTTTCGAATATTTACCTGGGCAGCCACGAGGAGCGCTACCGCGCGGGGCTTGATGAGCTGACCCGCGATAGCCGGCTTATGCAGGAATCGGTGGTTGACTGCTTTGCCCGCATGGATCTGCAGACCAGCTGTGGGGCTGACAAGGCGCGCCTGTTCAACCGCATTGCCTATGTGCTGCATTGCCTGGAAGGCTTCCCCGAGCTGCACCGGCGTATTCGCTCGCAACAGATCGGCCCTGTGGATGCAACGAGGGCTTTCAGCCGGCCGATTGGCGGCCTGCTCAATGTGGTCTTCGAGGCGGCGGATACGGCAGTGGATCCGCATATCACCCGCCACCTGGTAGCGCTGTTCAATTTCATGCAGGGCAAGGAGTTGGCTGGTCAGGAGCGTGCTGCTGGCGTCTCGGGGTTTACCCACGGCTATTTCGATGCGGCGGCGCGCGCGCAGTTGGGTTTTCTCGAGGATGGGCAGAAACGCTGTTTCGAGATATTCAATGAATACGCCGAAGCTGATCTGCGCAAGGGCTGGCAGCAGCTGTGCTCCGAGCCTCTGCTCACCGAGCTGGGCAAGCTGCGGCAGATCGCCCTGCGCTCGTCAGATGAGTCGCCCATCGCAGCGTCACTCGCCGAGCTGTGGTTCGAGCTTGCCAGCCAGCGCATCGACGTGATGAAGCAACTGGAGGACCAGATGACCTCGCACCTGCATACCCAGTGCCAGCGAAATATCACCCAGGCCCAGGCCGACCTGGACAACCATCGGGCGCTGTTGCGGCGTCTGTCGAGTCTGGATGACGACGCTAGCCTGTCCGCGACGCGCCTGTTCAACGTACAAGTAGCCGATCTGGATACGCTGGCGACGCAGCCCATGGGCGAGCAGATGAGTCGTTCGGTGATTGACCTGCTGCATGCGCAGAATCAGCGCTTGCAGGCGCTGGGCGTCGAGCTGGACGAGGCAAGGCGCTCGCTTAACGAGCGCAAGCTGATTGACCGGGCCAAGGGGCTGTTGATGAAGCAGCACGGGCTAAAGGAAGAGGAGGCCTACCGCATGTTGCAGAACGCCGCCATGGAGCGCAGCCAGCGCCTGGCGGATGTGGCCCAGCATCTGCTGAACTACGCAGATCTGTTACAGGGAAAAGCCAAGGGGTAACGGCTGAACAGCATGCAGCGATTAATGCACCTGCTCTGCGCATTTTTTGCCAGCTCGCCCCGATTCCGTGCGATACGCAGCCTTGTTGTTATTGTCTTTTCTGCCCCTGGCTCATGGTTATTGCATAAAGCCTTGTTTTCACTTGTGTTACCGGTTCTGGCACGCAATCTGCTTTGTACTCGTAGGCCTGAGTTATCGACTGGCCTCACATATGAATATGGGCAACGGCGTCCACCCGAGTTTCGAGTCAGCTATCGAAACCTGCGTGTACGCCGTTTTTTTTGTGTTTTTTTCAGGGGATTTGAACAATGGATGACAACACCACCAAGGACGCCAAGGGCGCTCCGAGCATGCTCAAGCGTCGGGACTTTCTCAAGTACTCCATAGCCGCTGTCAGTGGTGCTGCGCTGTTCAGTTCCCTGCCGCCAGGCATGCGCAGCGCGGCCTGGGCCGCAGGCAGCGATGGGGTAGAAACTACCAAGGCCAAGCTCGGCTTCATTGCGCTGACCGATGCCGCGCCGCTGTTTGTGGCCGACGAGAAGGGCTTCTTCGCCAAGCACGGCATGACTGATGTGGAGGTGCTCAAGCAGTCTTCCTGGGGCACTACAAGAGATAACCTGGTGCTGGGTTCGGCACGCAACGGCATCGATGGCGCGCACATCCTCACGCCCATGCCTTATCTGATCAGCACCGGGGCAATGACTGCGAACAATATCCCCACGCCGATGTATATCATCGCCCGCCTCAACCTGGGCGGGCAGTGCATATCAGTCGGGCAGGAATATGCCGATCTGAAACTGGGCGTGGACAGCCAGCCATTCAAGGCGGCGCTGGAAGCCAAAAAGGCCACCGGCAAGGCGGTCAATGCGGCGATGACCTTCCCGGGCGGGACCCACGATCTGTGGATGCGTTACTGGCTGGCCGCGGGCGGCATCAATCCGAACAGCGATATCTCCACTATCGTCGTGCCACCGGCGCAGATGGTCGCGAACATGAAGGTTGGCAGCATGGATACCTTCTGTGTCTGCGAGCCCTGGAATGAGCAGTTGATCAACCAGAAGATCGGCTACACAGCACTTACCACCAGCGAGCTGTGGGCCAATCATCCGGAAAAGGCGCTGGGTATGCGCGCGGACTGGGTAGATGCCAACCCGAATGCAACTCAGGCACTGCTCAAGGCGGTCATGGAAGCGCAGATGTACTGCGAAGACCCGGCCAACCGCGAGGAAGTGGCAAAAATCTGCGCCAAGCGCCGCTGGATCAACGCGCCCTTCGATGACGTGGTCGAGCGTATGAAAGGCAACTTCGACTACGGCAACGGCAAGGTGGTCGAGAACAGTGAGCACCAGATGCGTTACTGGAAAGACAATGCGTCCTATCCCTACAAGAGCCATGACAAGTGGTTCCTGACCGAAGACATCCGCTGGGGTTATCTACCGCAGGATCTGGACATGGACGCGCTGGTCGACAAGGTCAACCGCGAAGACCTCTGGCGTGCAGCCGCCACCAGTCTGGGTGTGCCGGCCGAGCAGATTCCCACCTCGACATCGCGCGGTATCGAAACCTTCTTCGATGGCAAGACTTTCGATCCGGAAAACCCCCAAGCCTATCTGGATAGCCTGGCCATTAAGGCCATGAGCTGAACATGACCGTGGACTCAACGAGGGACGTGCCCATGAACGCCAATGTAAAAATCGATGCGGCCAGCGCATTGCAGCTCAAGCCGGACCCACGACATAACGTCGAGCTGCCGGGTTGGTTACAGCACTACGGTGGCATATTTGTGCGCCAGGTGCTGCCGCCGCTGATTTTTACCGCCGTGTTGCTGATCATCTGGCAAATGCTTTGCTCCATGGAAGGCAGCGCATTGCCGCCGCCCACGCAGGTGGTAACCGACACTTGGGAACTGATCGTCAATCCCTTCTACGATAACGGCGGAAATGACGTCGGCATGGCCTGGCAGATCCTGGCCAGCCTCGAGCGGGTGGCCTACGGCTATCTGTTGGCGGTCGTTGTGGGTATCAGCCTTGGCGTGCTGGTAGGGCAGTCGACCTGGGCCATGCGCGGGCTGGATCCGGTGTTCCAGGTTTTGCGTACCGTGCCGCCGCTGGCCTGGTTGCCTTTGTCGCTGGCCGGTTTTCAGGACAGTAATCCCTCGGCGGTTTTCGTGATCTTCATTACCGCCATCTGGCCGATCATCATCAACACCTCGGTGGGCGTGCGCAATATCCCCGAAGATTACCGCAACGTTGCCCGCGTGCTGCGGCTGAACGGATTCGAGTACTTCGGAAAGATCATGTTGCCGGCTGCTGCGCCCTATATCTTTTCCGGGTTGCGCATCGGCGTGGGTCTGTCCTGGCTGGCGATTGTCGCCGCTGAAATGCTGATTGGCGGCGTGGGCATTGGTTTCTTTATCTGGGATGCGTGGAACGCGTCACTGATCAGCGACATCATTCTGGCGCTGATCTACGTCGGTGTGGTGGGTTTCTTCCTGGATCGCCTGGTGGCCTGGATTGGTCGCCTGGTTACCCGCGGCACCTCAGCCAGTTAAGGAGCAGCATATGAGTCGTTATCTGAATATCGAGAAAGTCTCCAAGACCTTCACCACCGGCAAGATGTCGTCTGAAGTCCTGGTAGACATTAATCTGAGCGTCGCGCGCGGCGAGTACATCTCCATTATCGGCCACTCCGGCTGCGGCAAGTCGACCGTACTGAATATCGTCGCCGGCCTGATCGAATCCAGCTCAGGCGCGGTGATTCTGGATGGCAAGGAAGTCAGCGATCCGGGCCCGGACCGCAGCATGGTGTTCCAGAACCATTCGCTGCTGCCCTGGCTGACGGTGTATCAGAACGTCGCCATCGCGGTGAACAAGGTCTGGCGCAGCAAGAATGCCAAGGAGAAGGACGAATGGGTCCGGCACAATCTGAACATGGTGCACATGAGCCACGCGCTGGACAAACTGCCAAGCGAAATCTCCGGCGGCATGAAGCAACGTGTCGGCATCGCCCGCGCGTTGGCCATGGAGCCCAAGGTGCTGCTGCTGGATGAGCCCTTCGGTGCACTGGATGCATTGACCCGCGCGCACTTGCAGGACGAGGTCATGCGTATCCAGAACGACCTGAAAAATACCGTGATCATGATCACCCACGATGTCGATGAAGCGGTGCTGCTGTCCGACCGCATCGTGATGATGACCAACGGGCCATCGGCAACCATTGGCGAGATTCTCGACATCGAACTGGATCGTCCAAGGGACCGTATTGCGCTGGCTGATGACCCACGCTACAACCAGTATCGCCAGGCGGTGCTGCGTTTTTTGTACGAAAAACAGCGCAAGGTGGAGGTGGCTGTCTCGGCCTAGCACGGCAACCCTATGGCCTTTGCAGGGCAATAATGCGTTGACGCTTTGTTACAAAATCACTAATCTTCACCCCGCTTCAGGTGCCCGCTGATGCTTAATCAGCGGGTGAAACTGGGAAGCCGGTGCGTCTGCCCATTGCAGACAATTCCGGCGCTGCCCCCGCAACGGTAAGCGAGCGTCAGTCGATGTGAATCGGCTGGCACGTCACCGCCATACACCACTGTGCCCACGGCATGGGAAGGTGCGGTGACGGGATCATTGGATCCGCTCGCAAGCCCGGAGACCGGCCTGACGCAGTTCACAGCAGAGCGGCGGGCTTTGCGGGTGTGCGGTCTCCTGCTGTGCCGGATCCGTCTGCCTTTTGCTTCGCCGACTGCTACCCCTCAGCAGTGTCGTACGGGTAGGTACGACGGAGCGAATGACCGCATGAAACTGTTTCTTTCCGCCCCTGTGGCGGTGGCCTGTATGGGCCTTTCCGCGTTTTGCCTTGCCGATTCCGTTAATCTGAATGATCAGGTGGTCACCGCCACGCGTTCCTCGTTGTCTGCCAGCCAGGGTATTGCCTCGGTGAGCGTGATCGAGCGCGCCGATATCGAGCGCTTGCAGGCCACCAGTGTGGCGCAGTTGTTGCGCCGGGTTCCGGGGATCAATATCACCAACACTGGCGGGCACGGCAAGAACGAGGCCCTGGGTATCCGCGGCACCAATAGTAACCATGTGCTGGTACTCATCGACGGCATACGCCAGGGCTCGGCTACCACCGGTGATGTGGCCTTGCAGAATTTGCCCGTCGAGCAGATCGAGCGTATCGAAGTGGTCCGTGGCCCGCGCTCCAGCCTGTACGGTTCCGAGGCGATCGGTGGCGTTATCCAGATTTTCACCCGCCGCGGGGAACAGCAGGGCGCCAAGCCCTGGGCATCGGCGACTGCCGGCAGCCGCAACTACCACGCGGGCAGCGCGGGCGTCAGCGGTGGGCTGGGTAATGCCTGGTACAACCTGGGGTTGACCAGCATGGGCACGCGGGGTATTGACGCGCGGCCTGATGCGCCTTCGCCGGAGCCGGACAATGACGGCTACCGCGAAGAGTCGGCGAACATCAATGCCGGCTATCGCTTCGACAATGGCCTGGAACTGGACGGGCATGTCATCGAAGTGCGCTCGCACAATGACTACGACTCCGGCTTCAAGGCCAATGCCGATAACCTGCTGCGCACCCATGGACTGCGCGCGCGCTTTGCGCCAACCGATCCGTGGCTGGTGACCCTGCAGGCCGGGCGCAGTGAAGACAAGGTCGATACCTTCAACGGCAATGTATTCAACTCGCGCATCGATACCCGCCGCGACAGTTTCAGTTGGCAGAACGATGTTCAACTCAAGCCAGGGCAGGTGCTGACTCTGGGTTATGACCTGCTGAAGGATTCGGTCAACGGCAATACGGTTTTTGCCGAGGACAGCCGCGACAACCATGGCGTCTATGCCCAGTATCTGGCGCAGCTTGGCCGCCATGAATTGCAGCTCAGCGCTCGCCATGATGACAACGAGCAACATGGCACCTACAACACCGGCAGCCTGGGTTATGGCTACAGCATCAGCGACAGCCTGCGCGCCACGGCGAGTGCCGGGACCGCGTTCAAGGCCCCCACCTTCAATCAGCTGTATCACCCAAGCTTTGGCAATCCGGAAATCACCGAGGAAACCTCGCGCAGTTTCGAGCTGGGCCTGGACGGTGATCAGGGCTGGGGCAGTTGGGCAATCGCGCTGTACCGTAATGAAATCGACGATCTGATCGCCTACTTCAACCAGGGCGCCGGCTTGCGCGCGCAGAATATCGACAAGGCGGTGATCAACGGCATCGAGCTGTCGGTGGCCAGCCAGGTCATGGGCTGGGATCTGAGCAGCAATCTCACGCTGCAGGATCCGGCCAACGAATCCAATCGAGCCGGCCAGGGTGATCTGCTGCCACGTCGTGCCGAACAGATTTTCAACCTGGATATGGACCGCCGTTATGGCCGGATCGCGGTGGGCGCAAGCCTGCATGTGGAAGGCCGGCGCTGGGATAACGCGGCCAATACCAATGAGCTGTCCGGCTACAACACCGTTGAGCTGCGCTCCGAATATCGCTTCAGCGACGCCTGGCGCTTGCAGGCGCGCATTAGCAACCTGTTCGACACCGATTATCAAACCGCCGCCACCTACCAGCAACAGGGTAGGGCGGGTTATCTGACCTTGCGCTATCAGGCGCTTTAAAACCCTAAGACTTATTGCATCCAAGGAGGATGATCATGTTAGACCTGTCCAGACGTAGCCAGGTGGCTATCGGTATCGTGCTAGTACTGCTGGTCGCCATGACCCGTGGCAGCCATTTCAGCCTGGTCAATCTGCCCAGCGCGTCCTGGGCGGTGTTCTTCCTCGCGGGTGTATTGCTCAAGCCGCGCTGGGTTTTTCCATTGCTGTTTTTGCAAACCACCTTTATGGACATCATGAGCGTGGGCTGGACCAACGCCGGGCATCATTGCATGACTGTTGCCTACTGGATGCTGGTACCGGCCTATGGCGCACTCTGGTTCGGTGGGCGGCTGTATGCACGCTGGCATCGTGAGCAGTTCAGCAGCCTGTTGGTGCTGGTACCGACCCTGCTGACCAGTGCGCTGGTGTGCCAGTTGTTTTCCAGCGGCGGCTTCTACTTCTTCTCCGGGCGTTATGAGAATCCCACCTTCCCGGGGATGCTTGAGCGGATTGTCACCTATTACCCGCAGTACCTGAGCAGCATGGCCCTGTACGTCACTGCCGCCACGCTGATCTATATCGTCCTGCGCGTTCTGATGGCCCGCGGCGTGCTGCAGGACCGCCAGGCATGAGCGAGTCGGATCGCGACGAACGTCACCGGCTGCGCATGCAGCGCAAGAAGGCGATAGTCGACGAAAAAATTGCCCAGGCCCAGGAGGAGCATGGCCTGCTTCTGGTGCTTACCGGCAATGGCAAGGGCAAGAGCAGTTCGGCCTTTGGCATGGCCGCGCGCAGCCTCGGCCATGGCTTACAGATCGGCATAGTGCAGTTCATCAAGGGCGCGCGCAGCACCGGAGAGGAGACTTTCTTCCGACGTTTTCCGGAGCAGGTGCGCTATCACGTGATGGGCGCAGGCTTCACCTGGGAAACCCAGGACCGCCAGGACGATATCGCCAAGGCTGAAGCGGCCTGGGCAGTCGCGGTGGAGCTGATGAGTGATCCGAGCATTGCCCTGGTGGTGCTGGATGAACTGAATATCGCGCTGAAATACGGTTACCTGCCGCTGGAGCAGGTGCTGCGGGATATCGCTTCACGTCCACTAGCCCAGCATGTGGTGGTCACCGGTCGCGGCGCACCACCGGCGTTGGTTGAGGCTGCCGATACGGTGACCGAGATGGGCGTGATCAAGCATGCTTTCAAATCCGGTATCAAGGCGCAGAGGGGAGTGGAGTTTTGAATGAATCCGTCGTGAAAGAGCCGCACTGCCCGGCACTGCTGATTGCCGCGCCAGCCTCCGGGCAGGGCAAGACCACCATTACCGCTGCGCTGGCCCGGCTGCATAGCCGCCAGGGCAAGCGCGTGCAGGTGTTCAAGTGCGGCCCGGACTTTCTTGATCCGATGATTCTGCAACGCGCGAGCGGGCGGCCGGTCTACCAGATCGATCTGTGGATGATCGGCGAGCAGGAAAGCCGCAAGCTGCTGAGCAAGGCGGTGGCCGAGTCTGATCTGATCCTGATTGAAGGGGTGATGGGCCTGTTTGACGGCACGCCCTCTGCAGCGGACCTGGCGCGCTGTTTTGGCGTGCCGGTGCTGGCTATCATCGATGGCTCCGGTATGGCCCAGACCTTCGGTGCCATGGCCCACGGGCTGGCCAGTTACCAGGCAGATCTGCCCTTTGCCGGCGTGCTGGCCAACAAGGTCGGCAGCGCGCGGCATGGGGAGATACTGCGTGACTGTCTGCCGGACGGCTGCGCCTGGTTTGGTGCACTGCCGCGCAGTGAGGCGATAGGTTTGCCAAGCCGGCATCTGGGTCTGGTTCAGGCCGCCGAACTGGCTGATCTGGATGCCATGCTGGACGCCGCCGCCGACGCGCTGCTGGCGAGCGCCGATACGCAGCTACCGGCTGCAATCCGTTTTGCCGCCCCTGAGCAGGCGCTCAACCCGCTGGAGAAAAGTCTGCAGGGCGTGCGTATTGGCGTGGCGCGTGACAGCGCTTTCGCTTTTATCTACCAGGCCAATCTGGATCTGCTGGCGGAATTAGGCGCGGACCTGGTGTTTTTCTCGCCGCTCGCCGATCAGCAACTGCCCGAGGTAGACAGCCTGTATCTGCCGGGTGGTTATCCGGAACTGCACTTGCCCGCACTGGGCGGCAACCAGGCAATGCAGGCGGCTATTCGGCAGCACCACGCGGCTGGCAAACCTATCCACGCTGAATGTGGTGGCATGCTTTATCTGTGTGAGTTATTGACCGACGCCGAAGGGCTGAGTGCCGATCTGGTCGGGCTGCTGCCGGGCCGGGCGACCATGCAAAAGCGCCTTACTGCCCTGGCGTTGCAGGAAGTGGCTTTGCCAGAAGGGTCGCTGCGCGGGCATACCTTCCACCATTCCTCGTTTGAATGTGAGCTGGAGCCGCTGGTGCGCGGCGAGTGCCCGAACTACAAACGCACGGCAGAGGCCGTATGGCGAATCGGGCGGCTTACTGCGTCCTATATTCACCTGTATTTCCCCGGCAATCCCCAGGCGGTGGCGGCCTTGTTTCGTCCATGACTTGTTTCGTCCATGAAGGGTATGCGCCCATGAGCACAGCGGCTTTTTCCGAGGCCGAGCGCGCGGCGGTGTACCGGGTCATTCGCGAACGGCGGGACATGCGCCATTTCTGCGGCGGCGCGGTGCCTGCAGAGCAGTTGGCGCGGCTTCTGGAAGCTGCCCATCAGGCGCCAAGTGTCGGCCTGATGCAACCCTGGCGCTTTGTGCGTGTGACGCGCCCAGCACTGCGCGTGGCCATCCATCAAATGGTCGACACCGAGCGCGAAGCCACTGCCGTGGCTTTGGGTGAACGGGCTGAAGACTTTATGCGGCTCAAGGTCGAGGGCATTCTCGACTGCGCCGAATTGCTCGTCGCGGCGCTGCCCGAGGGACGTGACAAACACGTGTTTGGCCGGCGCACCCTGCCGGAGATGGATCTGGCCTCGGTGGCCTGCGCCATCCAGAATATGTGGCTGGCCGCCCGGGCCGAGGGCCTGGGTCTGGGCTGGGTCTCGCTGTTTGATCCGCAGGCGCTGGCGCAGCTGCTCGGCATGCCCAGCGGGGCCAAACCGGTTGCGGTTTTGTGTCTGGGCCCGGTCGAGGCTTTTTATGCCGAGCCTATGCTGGTCGAGCAGGGCTGGAGCCATCCCAGGCCCTTGTCCGAAATGCTATTTACTGATCAATGGGAGTTGTCATGAAGGGCCCGCAACGCATCGTCTGCCTGTCTACCGAGACCTGCGAAGTACTCTATCGCCTGGGTGAGCAGGACCGGATCGTCGGCATCTCCGGCTTTACTGTGCACCCGCCGCAGGCGCGTAAGGAAAAGCCCAAGGTATCGGCCTTTACCAGCGCCAAGACCGAGAAAATTCTGGCGCTCAAGCCGGATCTGGTGCTCGGTTACTGCGATCTGCAGGCCGACATCGCCGCCGAGCTGGCGCGCGAAGGGCTGGAAGTGCACCTGTTCAACCAGCGTGATATCGCCGGCATCCTGCGCATGATCGACACCCTGGGCGCACTGGTGCACGCCGGTGACAAAGCCGAGGCGCTGGTTGCCGAGCTACAGGCGGGCATGGACCAGGTACAACAGCAGGCCGCCACTTTGGCGCGGCGGCCGAAGGTCTATTTCGAGGAGTGGGATGGCCCGCTGATTTCCGGCATTCGCTGGGTCAGTGAGTTGATCGAGCTGGCCGGCGGCCAGGACTGTTTTGCCGAACTGAGCCATCATCCCAAAGCCAAGCAGCGCTATGTCACGGATCCGCAGGAAGTGGTACGCCGCGCACCGGATATCATCATAGGCTCCTGGTGCGGCAAACGCTTTCGCCCCGAGCATCTGTTTGACCGTCCAGGCTGGCCGGGCATTCCGGCGTTGCGCGACGAGCAACTGTTCGAGATCAAGTCGCCGGATATTCTCCAGCCGGGTATTTCGGCGCTGACCATCGGCCTGCAGCAATTGCACGGGTTGATTCGCGACTGGAACCAACGCCCGTGCTGAGTGCGCCCTTGATCCTTGGCGCTTTGGTACTGGATCACTGCCTCGGTGAGCCGCGGCGCTGGCATCCTTTGGTCGGCTTCGGCCATTTCGCCCAGTATCTGGAAAAGACCCTGAATGCAGGCAACCTGAGGCCGCTGCGTGGCGCACTGGCCTGGGTCCTAGCGGTGCTGCCGCTCACACTGTGTGCCTGGCTGCTAGCCAGTCTGCCGATGGTGGGTTGGCTGTTTTCGCTGCTCTTACTGTATCTGGCCATAGGGCTGCGCAGCCTGGCCGACCACGCCAGGCCCATCAGCGAGGCGTTGCAGCGCAATGATCTGCCCGGGGCACGCCTGCGCGTGGGCTATATGGTCAGCCGCCAGACCGATGAGCTGGACGAGTCGGGCGTGGCGCGCGCCGCCACCGAGTCAGTGCTGGAAAATGGCAGTGACGCAGTGTTCGCCGCGCTGTTCTGGTTTGCGTTGCTCGGGGCGCCGGGTGTGGTGCTATATCGCCTGGCCAATACCCTGGATGCGATGTGGGGTTATCGCACTACACGTTTTGCCCAGTTTGGCTGGGCGGCAGCGCGGCTCGATGATGTGCTCAACTACCTGCCGGCCAGATTGGTGGCCCTAACCTATGCGCTATGTGGCCGCACTCGCCAGGCGCTGGATTGCTGGCGCAGGCAGGCGCCGCAGTGGGACAGTCCCAACGCCGGGCCGGTCATGGCAGCCGGGGCAGGGGCGCTGAATGTCAGTTTGGGCGGGGCTGCCGTGTACCACGGCGCTACCCATCAACGGCCCTCTCTTGGCGCTGGGCCCCAGGCGGTAGCTGTGGATATTGCCCGGGCAATGCGTCTGGTGCGCCAGGGTGTACTGCTCTGGCTGGTGGTCATTGTGCTGATATGGGCGGTTGCTCATGCTTGAGCACGGCGGGCGGTTGCGCCAGGCCGCAGCCCATTACGGCATTGCGCTGCAGGAATGGCTGGATCTCTCGACCGGGCTGGCACCTTATGATTGGCCTGTACCCGCTTTGGAGCCGGCCGTCTGGTCGCGCCTGCCAGAAGAGAACGACGGCCTGGAAGCCTTGGCCGCCCGCTACTACGGCGCTGCTCACGCATTGCCGGTCGCGGGCTCGCAAGCGGCCATTCAAGCCCTGCCGGCGCTGTTTCCCCGAGGGCGCGTGGGCATTATCGAGCCCTGTTATGCCGAACATCGGCAAGCTTGGCAGCGCGCCGGGTATCAGGTGGTTGGGCTGGATGTCGATAGGGCCGGTGATCAGTTGGTCGGTCTGGATCTGTTGGTGGTGGTCAATCCGAACAACCCTACCGGCCAGTTAGTGGATATTGAAACCCTGCTGGGCTGGCATGAACAGCTGTACCGGCACGGCGGCTATCTGGTAGTCGATGAAGCATTTGCGGATCTGGCGCCAGAGTACAGCCTGGCCGCATTCAGCGACCGCCCCGGGCTGATTGTTCTGCGTTCGCTGGGCAAGTTTTTTGGGCTGGCTGGAGTGCGCCTGGGTTTTGTGTTGGCTGAGCCCGCATTATTAGCGGCGCTGCAGCAGCAATTGGGGCCCTGGAGCGTCAGCGGGCCCGCTCGCGCGATAGGCAAGGCTGCCCTGGCTGACCAGCACACCCAGGAGCTGTGGCGCAGCCGCTTGCACAGCGACGGTATGCGATTGAACTTGCTACTGACGCAGCACGGGTTGGCCCCGGCTGGTGGTTGCGCGCTGTTTCAGTGGCTGCCCCATGCACGGGCTGCAGACTGGCACGAGGCGCTGGCCAGGCAGGGTATCCTGCTCAGGCTGTTTGACCGGCCGCCAGCATTGCGCATCGGTATGCCCGGCAGCGAGGCCGATTGGCAGCGCCTGGCCGGTGCTCTGGCCTCCATTCAACCTGATCTCTCCAGAGCAAACACATGGGCACCTTGATGATCCAGGGCACCACTTCGGATGCGGGCAAAAGCACTCTGGTCACTGCGCTTTGCCGCTGGTTGCGGCATCGCGGAGTACAGGTGGCCCCGTTCAAGCCGCAGAATATGGCGCTTAACGCGGCGGTGACGGTAAATGGTGGTGAAATTGGCCGCGCCCAGGCAGTGCAGGCTCAGGCCGCCCATCTGCAGCCGCACACGGATATGAATCCGGTACTGCTCAAGCCTAATAGCGATGTGGGCGCGCAGGTGATCATCCACGGCCATCCGATCGGTTGCATGGACGCAGTGGCCTACCACGCCTACAAACCCACAGCGCTCAAGGCAGTGCTGGACTCGCATCAGCGTCTGGTGCATCAGTACAACGTCGTATTGGTTGAAGGTGCCGGCTCCCCGGCAGAAATCAATCTGCGCGCCGGAGATATTGCCAATATGGGCTTTGCCGAGGCAGTGAATTGCCCGGTGATTCTGATCGCCGATATCGACAAGGGCGGGGTCTTTGCGCATCTGGTGGGAACCCTGGCGCTGCTGTCCGAAAGTGAACAGGCGCGTATCAAGGGCTTTGTGATCAACCGTTTTCGCGGTGATATCGCCTTGCTGCAGCCGGGACTGGACTGGCTGGAGGCCCACACCGGCAAACCGGTGCTGGGCGTGCTGCCCTATCTGCAGGACCTGCATCTGGAGGCCGAAGATGCGGTCAACGCCAACCAGGGGGCGAAAACGGCCAACGCGCTGCGCGTGGTGGTACCCGTGCTGCCGCGGATCAGCAATCACACCGACTTTGACCCGCTGCGTCTGCACCCACAGGTGGACCTGCAGTTTATCGGCCCTGGCCAGCCGATCCCGACCGCGGACCTGATCATTCTACCGGGCTCGAAAAGCGTCGCAGCCGACCTGGCCTTTCTTCGCCAATACGGTTGGGAACAGGCGATCAGCCGGCATCTGCGTTATGGCGGCAAACTGCTGGGGGTTTGCGGCGGTTTGCAGATGCTCGGCCAGAGGGTTGATGATCCGCTCGGCCTGGAAGGCCCTGCCGGCAGCACGCCAGCGCTGGGGCTGCTGGATTTTTCTACCCGTTTGCAAGCAGACAAGCGTCTGACCCGCGTCAGTGGCCATTTGCAGCTGGATCATGCCGCCGTTAGCGGTTATGAAATCCACGCAGGCCGCAGTATTGGGCCTGCTCTCGAACGTCCTTTACTGCACCTGGACGGCGGCGCGCCGGACGGTGTGCTGAGTGCCGATGGACAGATCGCCGGCACTTATCTGCACGGTTTGTTCGAGTCACCGGACGCCAGCCAGGCACTGCTGAGCTGGGCGGGTCTGGCGCAGGCGCAGCGACTGGATTACGCTGCGTTGCGCGAGAGGGATATCGAGCGCTTGGCGCACAGCGTGGAAGACCATCTGGATACCGCGTTGCTACTGCAATTGTGTGGAGTTTCTGCATGCATGAATTGATTCTGGGTGGTGCGCGGTCGGGCAAGAGCCGGATGGCCGAGCAACTTGCTGTGGCCAGCGGCCTGGCGGTGACCTATATCGCTACCAGTCAGGCGCTGGACGGTGAAATGAGCACCCGTATAGCTGAGCACCAGCGCCGCCGGCCAGCCCAATGGGGCTTGATCGAAGAGCCGCTGGCTTTGGCAGCGGTGCTGCGCAGGGAGGCGGCGGCGGGGCGTTGTCTGTTGGTGGATTGCCTGACGTTGTGGCTGACCAACCTGCTGCTGTGTGAGGATCAGACACGCCTTGCGCGTGAGCGCGACGCGTTGCTGGATTGCCTGGATACCTTGCCTGGCAGGGTTATTCTGGTCAGCAATGAGACCGGCCTGGGTGTCGTGCCCATGGGCGAACTCAGCCGCCGCTATGTGGACCTGGCCGGCTGGCTGCATCAGGAAGTGGCCCAGCGTTGCCAGCGGGTATTGTTCTGTATTGCCGGCTTGCCGATGGCGCTGAAGGGGCAGCTACCATGAGCGCGCAACCAGTCAATGGCCCGTGGTGGAGTGCGCCAGTTGCGCCCCTGGACCAGGCAATATTACGCGAAGCAGAACAACGCCAAAGCGATCTGACCAAGCCGGCTGGCTCGCTGGGTCAACTGGAAACGCTGGCGGTGCAGTTGGCAGCCATGCAGGGGACGGCTCAACCCGCGATCAACGTCCCCTGGATCACGGTGTTTGCTGCTGACCATGGGGTGATGCAGGAGAATGTCTCTGCCTTTCCGCAAGCGGTCACCGGCGAAATGCTGCGCAATTTCTCCCAGGGCGGTGCGGCTATCTGTGTGCTCGCCCGGCATCTGGGCGCCACGCTCAAGGTCATGGACCTGGGCCTGGCTGTGCCCATTCGGGCCTTGCCTAACGTCGAACATCGCTTTATTGCCCCGGGCACCGCGAATTTCTGCCGCGCCCCGGCGATGGATCTTGAACAATGTCTGGAGGCCATCCGCGTCGGCCGCGAAGCGGTATTGACCATCGATAAGGCTGATCTGTTTATTGGCGGCGAAATGGGTATCGGCAACAGCACCAGCGCCTGCGCGTTGGCCAGTGCCCTGCTGGGCAGGCCTGCCGCCTTGCTGGTGGGGCCGGGCACCGGGCTGAGCAAGGCGGGCATCGAACACAAGTTACGGGTTATCCAGCGCGGCCTGTTGCAACATGCCGCCCATCTGAAGAACCCGCTTGCAGCACTGGGGCGCCTCGGTGGGTTGGAGATTGCCGCGCTGACCGGCGCCTATGTGGCCGCTGCCCAGCGCGGGCTGCCGGTGCTCGTCGATGGTTATATCAGTTCGGTTGCAGCGCTCTGCGCCACCCGCCTGAATCCAGACTGCCGCGAGTGGATGCTGTTCAGCCATCGCAGTGCCGAGCCTGGCCATGCACTGGTGCTGGCTGCGCTCGGCGCTACTCCACTGCTGGATCTGGGCATGCGCCTGGGCGAGGGTAGTGGCGCGGCGGTGGCGGTGCCCCTGCTGCGCACGGCCTGCGCGCTGCATAATCAGATGGCGACCTTCGCCCAGGCGGATGTGTCCGGCAAGCAGACATGCTGATCGAGCTGCTGCGCCATGGTGAAACCGCCCTGGCTGGCAGTCTGCGCGGTAGTCTGGATGACGAACTCACCGCCGCTGGCTGGCAGCAGATGCGCGAGGCTTGCGCCGATGCTGGGCCCTGGCAGCGCATTGTCAGTTCACCGTTGCGGCGCTGCGCGGCCTATGCCTACGAGCTGGGCGAGCGACTGGGTCTGCCTGTCAGCCTGGAGCCGGGCCTGGTTGAGCTGCATTTTGGCGATTGGGAGGGTCAGTACCCCGCGGATCTGATGCGCGAGCACGCAGATACCCTGGCGTCCTTCTGGCGTGACCCCTATGGCTGCACGCCTCCGGGTGGAGAGCCGTTGGCCGATTTCGAGCAGCGCGTACTCGCCAGTATTGCCTCGGTGAGTTCGCGCTACGCCGGCGAGCATCTTCTGCTGATCACCCATGGCGGGGTGATGCGGCTGCTGCTGGCGCGTGCCCAGGGTCTGCCCAAAGAGCAGTTGCTGCAGGTGCAGGTGGCGCTGGCCGAACGTGTTCTGTTGCGGCATGCCGCTGATGGCAGTCTGGAAATGGCATGAAACTGACGCTGCCGCTGTTGATTGCTGTGCAATTCCTGACGCGTATCCCGGTTCGGCTGGCGCAACTGCCAAGCCCGCAGGATAACGGGCGCTCCCTGTCATGGTATCCGGCCGTGGGCCTGCTGATTGGCCTGCTGCTGGTGCTCCTGCATTACTTGCTCGTATCGGCAGCGCCGATGCTGCACGCGGCCGTCCTGCTGGCGGCATGGGGATGGATCAGTGGCGGTCTGCATCTGGACGGGTTGGCCGATACTGCCGATGCCTGGGCGGGAGGGCAGGGCGACCGTGAACGCACATTGCAGATCATGAAAGACCCCAGCTGCGGGCCCAGTGGCGTGGTCGCTCTGTTGCTGGTCTTGCTGTTGAAGTTCGCCGCGCTGGTCAGCTTGCTGAGTAGTGAGCAGCAGTACCAGATAGGGCTCGTGCTTGTATTGGTACCTGCTATCGGCCGGCTGTTGCTGCCCGCGCTGCTTGTCTGCACGCCCTACGCACGGCCGAATGGGATGGGGGCGGCGCTGGCTAGCAATGCGCCTGGCTCATTGCCTCTGCTACTGGCGGCGCAGTGTTTGATCGTGACGATCCTCTTTGTCAGTGCCTGGGGTGTTGCCGGAATCATGCCCGTGCTAGGTGCAGCACTATTCTTTCTCTACTGGCGCCGAGCATTGGTAAAGCGCCTGGGCGGCACCACGGGTGACACCGCTGGCGCGCTTGTGGAATTGACCGAGACCCTGCTGTTGTTGACGCTGGCGATTTTTTGCTGAACTTTTTTGTTGCTTCTTCATCTGACTGTCATATCCGGCCTATAGCGTCGGTTATGGAGAGCCAAATCAGGCTCGACAACAAAAAAAGAGGAAGCAGCAATGAACGATTATGTAGAAGAACTGATGGACCAGCGCGCCCAGGAATGGGATCAGGATGCTGAAGATGCCGAAGAGATGTAAATCCTTCGGCTTTGCTCCGCCACCGCAGCATCAAGCCCTGCATCAAGACCTGTATCAAGACCTGTATCAAACCCCTGCACCAGATTCTTGTTTAACAGCTTTGATCAATTGGACGCTCTGCGTTGCTGACGTCTGAATTGACCTGGCGGCTCACCGGTCCAGCGTTTGAACGCTCGCTGAAATGCCCCCGGCGATGAAAACCCCAGTAGAAAAGCAATCTCCCCCAACGCCAACTCGGTATCGCGAATATAGCTGACCGCCAGGTCCTGCCGTGTGTCGTCGATAATATCCTGAAAGCGAGTCTGTTCCTCCTGCTGCAAGCGGCGCCGCAGCGTCCAGGATGGCAGCCCCAATGTGCGGGCGACTTCAGTCAGGGTCGGGAGGCGCTGATGCAGTTGCGGTGAAAGTATTTCTTCGACCTTCTCCCTCAAGCCCCGTTGACGGTTCAGCTCGTGCAACTGCGCGTCGCACAGTGACGCCAGATGCCGAAAGCTCGCCGGTGCGCGCTGCACCAACGGCAAGCGCAAGCTGGCCGGGTCCCATACGAGCTGATTGTGCTCCTGTTCAAACAGCACCGGACAATCAAACTGTGCCTCGTATTGCTCGGCGTAGTCGGGAGCGGGAAACTCGATATGCACGGCCGCCAGGCGGGCTCCGCCAGCCGTCAGATGTTGGCCCAGTTGCGCACGGGAGGATAGCGCCGAGTCGACCACAAAGAGGTTGAAGGCGTTATAGGGGCTGATCGAGTAGAACCGCAGCGCTGGCGGCGCAAAGCTCGAGTGCCCGCGGTAGTTGTGACTGGATAATCGCTCGAAGCGGATCAGCGTGCTGAAGGCCTGGGTCAGGTCGGCAGCGCACTGGGCGGTCATGCCCGCCAGGCCCAGGTGGCTGGCGTGGCTGTGCCGGCCCATCAGCAAGCCGATGTCTGGCCTCCCGGTCAGTTGGATAGCCGCGTTCCCCAGGCGCATGAAGCGTGGAATGCTGATGCGCGCCTGGGGTGTGGCGAGCAATTCAGCGTCAATACGAAAGCGCTTGAACAGGGGGGCGGGGTCGTGGCCCAGGTGCGTCAACGCGGCCTGCAGACTATAAAGGTAGCCAACTGAAATATCGCCAAGCCTCATGAGCCAGGGTTCATAAACAAGCGCCCGCAGTGATGACAGAAACATAACTGTAATTCAAAGCTATAAAAATGTCATTTGGAGTGATTGAGTGGGCAACAGCTCAGGCCTATTGTCTTGCCATAGCATTTACCGGGCATGTATCCGGTAAAGACCCTGATGACGTGATAGCCGGAGTAGTTCATGAGCGAATCAACCCTGTACCCCCACCTTCTTGCCCCGTTGGATCTGGGCTTTACCACGCTGCGTAACCGCACGCTGATGGGCTCGATGCACACCGGGCTGGAAGAGCGCCCGCATGGTTTTGAGCGTATGGCTGCGTATTTTGCCGAGCGTGCCCGCGGCGGGGTAGGTTTGATCGTGACCGGTGGCATTGGTCCGAACGAAGAGGGCAGCGTCGCCGCTGGCGCCGCGAAAATGACCACAGCCGAGGAAGCCGAGCACCACAAGGTCGTGACTCAGGCGGTGCATGAGGCGGGTGGCAAGATCTGCATGCAGATTCTGCACGCCGGTCGTTACGCCTATAGCCCAAAACAGGTCTCGGCCAGTGCGGTAAAAGCGCCGATCAACCCCTTCACGCCGCGCGAGCTGGACGAGGAAGGTATCGAGAAGCAGATTCGCGACTTCGTCACCTGTTCGCAACTTGCCCAGAGTGCCGGCTATGACGGCGTCGAAATCATGGGTTCGGAAGGTTACTTCATCAACCAGTTCCTGGTCAGTCACGTCAACAAGCGTACTGACCGCTGGGGCGGTAGCTACGAAAATCGCATGCGTTTGCCGGTCGAGATCGTGCGCCGCGTGCGCGAAGGGGTAGGCGCCAACTTCATCATCATCTACAGGCTGTCGATGCTGGATCTGATCGAAGGCGGCAGCACCTGGGATGAAGTCGTCATGCTGGCCAAGGCCATCGAGCAGGCCGGTGCGACCATCATCAACACCGGCATCGGCTGGCATGAAGCGCGGATTCCGACCATCGCTACCAAGGTACCGCGCGCGGCCTTTACCAAGGTGACTGCCAAGCTCAAGGGCCAGGTCAGTATCCCGCTGGTCACCACCAACCGTATCAACACGCCTGAAGTCGCTGAACAAGTGCTGGCCGAAGGCGATGCGGATATGGTCTCCATGGCCCGGCCGTTTCTGGCCGATGCCGACTTCGTCAACAAGGCGGCGGCGGGCAAGGCCGATGAAATCAATACCTGCATTGGTTGTAACCAGGCCTGCCTGGACCATACCTTTGGCGGCAAACTGACCAGTTGCCTGGTCAACCCGCGTGCCTGCCATGAGACCGAGCTGAACTATATTCCGACCACCGCCGTGAAAAAAATCGCTGTGGTTGGCGCTGGGCCGGCGGGTCTTGCCGCGTCTACCGTGGCAGCGCAACGGGGCCACGAGGTCACGCTGTTCGATTCGGCTGCGGAAATTGGCGGTCAGTTCAATATCGCCAAGCAGATCCCTGGCAAGGAGGAGTTTTTCGAGACCCTGCGCTATTTCGGCAAGATGATCGACAAGTATGGTGTCAAGCTGGTGCTAAACCAGCGCGTCACCGCTGAAGATCTGCAGGGCTTTGACGAAGTGATTCTGGCTACGGGCATCCAGCCGCGCACCCCGGACATCCCGGGTATCGATCATCCCAAGGTGGTCAGCTATATCGACACCATCCTCAACCACAAACCGCTGGGTAACAAGGTGGCGGTGATGGGCGCAGGCGGGATCGGCTTCGATGTGTCCGAATACATCACCCACCAGGGCGGCAACCCGAGCCTGGATACCGAACTGTTCTGGAAGGAATGGGGCATTGATCTGAACATCGAAGCCCGCGGCGGTATCGCCGGCATCACGCCACAGCCACATCCGCCGGCCCGCGAGGTGTTTCTGCTGCAGCGCAAGACCAGCAAGGTCGGCGACGGCCTGGGCAAGACCACCGGCTGGATTCACCGTACGGGCCTGAAAAACAAGCAGGTGCACATGCTCAACTCGGTGCAGTACCTGAAAATCGATGATGCCGGTTTGCATATCCAGATTGGCGAGGGCGAGCCGAAGGTCCTGCCGGTCGACAACATCGTGATCTGCGCCGGTCAGGAACCGCTGCGCGAGTTGCAGGCGGGTCTGGAAGCAATGGGCCGGCCGGTGCATCTGATTGGTGGCGCTGATGTGGCCGCCGAACTGGATGCCAAGCGGGCCATTGATCAAGGCTCGCGTTTAGCCGCCGCGCTCTGAGCCAGACAGCGCCAGTTGTTCAACCCGCCCCGGCCTCTGGCCGCGGCGGGTTTTTTTGTTATGGGCGTAGCGTGCGACGGGTCCTGCGCCGGAGGAGTGCCAAGTGCATCACAGTCCTGGCGGGCACTTTTCTCTACACTTGCGCTCCAAGGTGCAATTACCTTTAAAAAGCGTAGGATTATGTTGCATCTGGAAAAGACCGAATGGACCCCGCGGGAGCGATTGATGAACATAGTGCGCAAGCCGTTGCTGACCGAGGCGGTTTTGTTGTTTTCCGAGCGGGGAATCGCCAAGGAGATGCTGTACCCGGAGTTTGAAGCCCTGCTCGACGGCATGGTATCGACCCCGGAATTTGCCGATGAGACCGTCGAGGCAGTCTTTTTGCAGATCAGCAATCGCCTGCATGTCAGAGGGGCAGTGTTCTTTACCATCGACTTTGACCTGGATGGCAACATCAACAGCCTGTGGAACATGCCGCTGCGTGCCATGGCCGAGAAAGCCGGCCGCGGGCCTGATATGGGTGGTGGTCCTATTCGCCTGGTGTGCCTGGGGTTCTCTTCCCATCCCAAGTATCGACCCCACCTGTGGAAGCCGGGGCAACGTGAGGGGCGCTCTGATCTGTTGATGATCAAGGAAGCGGTCACACGCAATACCCTGGGCATTCTCGGCGATGACGAGGAAACCCTCAAAGTATTGCAGACTGATCGGCTGCAGATGGCCGCCGAGGACTCCTGGTATGGTGGCGGCAATAATAATGTCGTGCCCATAGAGGCTGCCAATCAGGCGCCCCAGTCCAGTGCTGAAGAACTGTGGCAGACCGAACGCGCCACCCAGGCTGCGCAGATTGCCGACTTGCATGAGCAGATCGATCAATTGGTCCAGCAAAAGCACGCCGAGCTGATTGCCCTGCGTCAGCAGCATGAAGACAACCTCGCGATCATTCAGGGCGAGCTGGGCGATATCAAACAGGAACTGGCCCATCAGCAGAAGCTCAATGCATCGCTGAAACGGGATCTCACCCGCCTGCAGAATCGCGCGCCCACCGACGTCGAATAGCGTGGCTCGCGCTCACCTAGCCATCTTCTGATACGCATCTCTGCCGCCTTCCATTTGCCAGCACCCTGTCTGCTGCGGATAATCATCCAATTCGAACCTGCCGGCGTGATGCTGGGCGAACCTGATGGGAGCCCCATCGGCTGCAAGAGTGAGGTGGTATGGAGCAGTTCCGTAATATCGGATTGATTGGGCGACTGGGTAGCGGCAAGGTGGTCGATACCCTGAAACGCCTCAAGCGGTTTCTGCTGGATAACGGTCATAGCGTGATCCTGGAAGACGCCGTGGCTGACTTGCTGCCGGGGCACCAACTGCAGGTCTGCTCGCGCAAGATGATGGGCGAAATCTGTGATCTGGTCATAGTCGTCGGCGGTGACGGCAGCCTGCTGGGTGCAGCACGGGCCCTGTGCCGTTACAACGTTCCGGTGCTGGGCGTGAACCGCGGCGGCCTGGGATTCCTGACCGATATTTCGCCGGATGAACTGGAAGCCCGGGTAGGTGAGGTGCTTGCAGGGCAATACAGTGTGGAAAAGCGCTTTCTGCTGGATGTGTTCGTCCGCCGCGGCGATGAGCAGCTAGGCACCAGCGAGGCGCTTAACGACGTAGTGCTGCACCCTGGCAAGTCCGCACGGATGATCGAATTCGAGCTATATATCGATGGCCAGTTTGTCTACAGCCAGAAGTCTGATGGGCTGATCGTTGCTACCCCCACCGGATCAACCGCCTATTCGCTGTCTGCCGGCGGGCCGATCATGCATCCGAAGCTCGATGCGATGGTACTGGTGCCAATGTTCCCCCATACGCTGTCAAGCCGGCCCATCGTGGTGGATGCCAACAGTGAGCTGAAGATCATCATCTCCAAACAGAATGGTATCTACCCGCAGGTCAGCTGTGACGGCCAGGTACATATTGCCTGCGCGCCAGGTGACAGCCTGACCATCCGTAAAAAACCGCAGAAACTGCGTCTGCTGCACCCACTGGACCACAATTTCTATGCGATTTGTCGCAGCAAGCTCGGCTGGTCAAGTCGTCTGACGGATCAATGATGAAACCTGCGAAACTTCAGGGCTACGACGTGATTGGCGATGTGCATGGCTGTGCGCAGACCCTGACGCAGCTATTGGAGCGCATGGGCTATTCAGTGCGGGCTGGCGTCTGGCAACACCCGACCCGCAAGGCATTGTTTCTGGGTGATATCATCGACCGAGGCCCGCGTATTCGTGAGGCGTTGCACCTAGTGCATGACATGGTAGAGGCGGGCGCCGCCAGTTGCATCATGGGTAACCATGAAATCAACGCCCTGGCCTGGAGCACTCCGGCGCCGGCGGGCAGCGGGCGGCAGTACATTCGCGAACATACCGAGCGCAACCGCCGGCAGATTCAGGATACGCTGGAGCAGTTTGCAGCCTGGCCGGATGAGTGGGACTACTTTCTCGACTGGTTCTATACCTTGCCGCTGTTGCAGGATCTGGGCGATATCCGGCTGGTGCATGCCTGCTGGGATTCCCGCTTGATAGAACCTTTTATCGCTCAGTATGGCGATGGCCGGATTGACCGCGAGTTTCTTGAGGCCGCGGTGGATCACAGCAGTTTCGCTTCCCAGGTGCTGGAGCGATTGCTGCGCGGTATCGACATGCGCTTGCCGCATGGCCAGACCATTACCGGCAAGGATGGCCTGACGCGGGCGGCTTTCCGTACCAAGTTCTGGGAAGAGCAACCGCAGACCTACGGGGATATCGTCTTTCAACCCGATGCCCTGCCGGACGACGTTGCGGCCCGGCCACTGAGTGATGATCAGAAGGCCGAGCTGCTGCTCTATGATGCAGACCAACCGATCCTGTTTGTCGGGCATTACTGGCAGCAGGGCAACCCGCACCCGATCAGACCCAATCTCGCTTGTCTGGATTACAGCGCAGTGAAATATGGCAAACTGGTCGCCTATCGTTGGGCAGGCGAGCAACGCTTGCACCGCGATCATTTTGTCTGGGTCGATGTGCCCAGGCTCGCTTGAGGTAAGCATGTACCGCGCACTGCAATGTCCCCTTGATGAAGATCTGAGTCGTTTCACCCGCTTCCTGCGTAGCCGGGGCGTGGTGCATCGCATTACCGAAGAGGATGGCAAACAGGTCGTCTGGACCCATGATGAGGCGGGCGCACAGATAGTCCAGGCGTTTTACGCCGAAGGAATACCCGACGCAGCGGTCGATCAGCCCGCTGGCCGCCCCACTGCAGCGGCCCGTTCCAGTTGGCCGCTGGTGTGGCGGCGTATTCCTGTAACGCTGGTGATCCTGGCCCTGACCGGTGTGGTGGCACTCTTGACCGGCATGGGTAGCCGGCCGGAGACCATCGGCCTGTTTACCTTTGCGCCAGTTGACGCCAATGGTTATTTCGCCAGTGAGATGGATCTGAGTCAGTGGTGGCGGTTGGTGGCACCCATCTTCCTGCATTTTGGCCTGATGCACCTGGCGTTCAATTCGCTCTGGTACTGGGAATTGGGGCGGCGAATTGAAATGCGCTCGGGCGGTCTCTGGTTGCTGGGACTGACCCTGCTGTTTGCGGTGATCTCCAATACCGCACAGTGGTGGGTTAGTGGCCATGCCTTGTTCGGCGGTTTGTCCGGTGTGCTCTACGGTCTGCTGGGCTACTGCTGGTTGTATCAGTGGCTGGCGCCGAATGTGCACTTTGCCCTGCCCAAAGGGGTGGTGGTGTTGATGCTGGTATGGCTGGTGTTGTGTTTGTCTGGCGTGATAACCCTGCTGGGTTTTGGTGCCATTGCCAATACCGCGCATGTCAGCGGTTTGTTGATCGGCTGTGCGGCGGGCCTTGCCGCCGGTGGAATGGAGCGTGCTCGCAGAGGCGCTGCGCATTGAAGAGCCCTATTAATGATATCGAATTTTCTGGAGGCATCATGACCAGCTTTGCCGAAATGCTGCGCAATATAACCCCTGAGGTGTATGCCAGCCTGAAAACGGCGGTGGAGATCGGTAAGTGGGCCGATGGGCGCAAATTGACCCAGGAGCAGAAGGAATTGTGCCTGCAGGCGATGATTGCCTGGGAACAGGACAACCTTCCCGAAGAGCAGAGAACCGGTTACATGGGCCCGCAGAGCTGCAAGTCTGAAGCTAAAACGGTACCCAATATCCTGTTTTCCACCGGTTCGGATACGCTGCACTGATGGCTTATCTGCAAGGCACTGGCAGTATCAGCAAGCTGAAAACGGCGCTGGATTCCCCGGTCAATTACCATCTGCCGATTGGCGAGGTGCAGTTGCCTTTGAATGAATGCCTCGGCAAGACCCTGCGCATTGAATCCCTTGGAGTGATTCACTGTAGCCATTGCGGCCGGCGCACGAAAAAGAGTTACAGCCAGGGTTATTGCTACCCGTGCATGATCAAACTGGCGTCCTGTGATACCTGCATCATGAGCCCGGAACGCTGCCATCATCACTTGGGCACCTGCCGCGAGCCGGCCTGGGGCGAGCAGTTCTGTATGACCGATCACATTGTCTACCTGGCCAACTCGTCCGGGCTCAAGGTGGGTATTACCCGTGCCAGCCAGGTGCCGACCCGCTGGATGGATCAGGGTGCGAGCCAGGCGTTGCCGATCATGCGCGTATCCACCCGCCTGCAATCCGGGCTGGTTGAAGACCTCTTGCGCCAGCAGGTGGCGGACAAGACCAACTGGCGTGCCCTGCTCAAGGGCGAGCCCGAGCCTGTCGATATGCCGGCGGCGCGTGATCGTCTGATTGAAGGCGCCATTGATGGGATCATGGCGCTGCAAAAAGAATATGGCTTGCAAGCCATTCAACCCGTGCAAGCCGAGGTGACGGACATTCGTTACCCGGTGCTGGAATACAGCGCTAAACCGCAATCAGCCAATCTTGACAAGGATCCCGTCCTGGAAGGCACTTTGCTAGGTATCAAGGGTCAGTATCTGCTGCTGGATACCGGCGTCATCAATATTCGTAAATACACCGCCTATACACTGTCTGTCAGTGTGTCCTGAGGAGCACGCCATGCGTACCGAACAACCCAAGACCATTTACCTCAAGGACTACGAGCAACCCGATTACTGGATCAGCGAGACGCACCTGACCTTCGATCTGCAGGATGATCACGCGCTGGTGCACAGCCGGTTGAGCATCAAACTGAATACCGAAAAGCACGGCGAGAGCTTGCCGCCGCTGGTACTGGACGGCCAGAATCTCGAACTGATGGCCGTAGCTGTTGATGATCAGGCGCTGGCTACCAGCGATTATCAGGTCGATGCCGACACGCTGCGGCTGCAGCCTGCAAGCGCCGCCTTTGACCTGGCGGTAACCACGCGAATCAAGCCGCGGGAGAACACAGCGCTCGAGGGTTTGTATCAGTCCGGGGCGATGTTCTGTACCCAGTGCGAAGCCGAAGGCTTTCGCAAGATCACCTATTACCTCGACCGCCCGGATGTGATGAGCCGCTTTACCACCACGGTGATCGCCGAGCGTGGCGACTATCCGGTACTGCTGTCCAACGGCAATCCGATTGCCTCGGGTGAGCACGCAGGCGGTCGTCACTGGGTTACCTGGGAAGACCCTTTCCCCAAACCTGCCTATCTGTTCGCGCTGGTGGCCGGTGACCTATGTCTGATTCAGGACAGCTTTACCACCATGAGCGGCCGCGATATTGACCTGCGTATCTATGTCGAGCCGGAAAATCGCGAGCAATGTGCGCATGCGATGGACAGCCTCAAGCGTTCCATGCGCTGGGACGAAGAGGTCTATGGCCGCGAGTACGACCTGGATATCTTCATGATCGTCGCGGTGAACGATTTCAATATGGGCGCCATGGAGAACAAGGGCCTTAATATTTTCAACTCCAGTTGTGTACTGGCGCATGCCGATACTGCGACCGATCTGGCGTTCCAGCGGGTCGAAGCGGTGGTCGCGCACGAATATTTCCATAACTGGTCAGGCAACCGCGTGACCTGTCGTGACTGGTTCCAGCTGTCGCTCAAGGAAGGCTTTACGGTGCTGCGCGATTCGCAGTTCTCCGCAGACATGAACTCGGAAACCGTCAACCGCATCGAAGGCGTCACCTTTCTGCGCGCCAACCAGTTTGCCGAAGATGCCGGCCCCATGGCCCACCCGGTCCGTCCGGACTCCTTTATCGAGATTTCCAACTTCTATACCCTCACCGTTTACGAGAAGGGCGCAGAGGTGGTGCGCATGCTGCACACGCTCCTGGGGGCAGAGGGCTTTCGCAAGGGTACCGACCTGTATTTCGATCGCCACGATGGCCAGGCGGTGACCTGTGATGACTTTATCAAGGCGCTGGAAGATGCCAATGGTGCCGACTTTACCCAATTCAAACGCTGGTACAGCCAGGCCGGCACCCCGCGTCTGGCGGTGGAGGGGCGTTATGATGCGGCCGCGTCGACCTTCAGCCTGCTGTTCCGCCAGAGCTGCCCGCCAACCCCGGGGCAGAGCGAGAAAAAGCCTCAGGTGATTCCGGTGCGTATGGCGCTGCTGAATGCTCAGGGCGTCGAGATGCCGCTGCAATTGGCTGAAGAAGCCCAGGCGCAAGGCACCGAGCGCGTGCTGGCGGTGACCGAAGCCGAGCAGATGTTCACCTTCACCGGTGTCACCGAGCAGCCATTGCCGTCATTGCTGCGCGGCTTTTCCGCGCCAGTGAAAATGACTTACCCCTATACCCGTGACGACCGGGTGTTCCTGGCCAAGCACGATCCTGATGGTTTCAATCGCTGGGAGGCGTCCCAGGCGCTGGCGGTGGAAATCCTCCAGGGGCTGGTGGGTATTCACCAGGCTGGCCGCCCCTTGATGCTGGACCAGCGCTTGCTGGATGTGTATCGCACGGTACTGGCGGACAGCACACTGGATCCGGCCATGGTTGCGGAAATGCTGCGCCTGCCGTCTGAAGCCTACCTTGTGGAGCTGGCCGATGTGGCCGATGTGGACGCGATACATTATGTCCGCGACTGGGTACGGCAGGAACTGGCGGTGGCGCTGGAGGCGGACATGTGGCCGTTGTACCAGGCGCTAAATGATCAGGTGCCTTACAGCCCAGCCGCAGCCGCCGTGGCGCGCCGCAGCCTGAAAAACACCTTGCTTGGTTATCTGATGCTCAGCCCTTCGGGCAAGGCTCTGGATGTCTGTGTGCGGCAGTTCGTCGAAGCCAACAACATGACGGATCGCCAGGCGGCGCTGGTGGCGCTGGTCAACTCCGCCCACGATGAGCAAAAAGGCGCGGCCTTGAGCGACTTTGCCGAGCGTTGGCAGAGCTATCCATTGGTCATGGATCAGTGGTTCAGTATCCAGGCAGCCGCCACGCAGCCGGGCGCCTTGCAGCGTGTGCAGGACCTGATGGAGCATACCGCTTTCAGCCTGCGCAATCCGAACAAGATCCGCTCGTTGATCGGCGCTTTCGCCAACCAGAACCTGGTCAACTTTCATGCGGCGGACGGCTCCGGCTATCGTTTCCTGGCTGATCGAATTGTGCAACTTGACCCGCTCAACCCACAGATCGCCGCGCGTCTACTGACCCCGCTGACGCGCTGGCGCAAATTTGATGATCAGCGCCAGGCTCTGATGAAGGCCGAGTTGACCCGAGTCATGGCCGCGCAGAACCTGTCTCCCGACGTTTACGAGGTGGTCAGCAAATCACTGCTGTAAGGGTTTTTCATGCCCCCCGGTGCTAGCCCGGCCGGGGGGCTGAAGCGCCCGTGAGCGCTGGTTCACAAAAGATAACCATGAACTGTTAGTGTAGTCTGTACAACCTCTGTAATATCAGGTTACCCGTTGTGCTTGCACAGCGTAGAAAAACAATAAAAGAGGTTGATGTATGGGGAAGTCATCCGACTGGCATGCTTCATCCATCCGCTCCCTGCGTCCCTGTTCTAGGGTTGCTGCTGTTTTTTCGAGACGTTTTTTTCGGTTGTTCAATAGCTGTTATCAGGTCGCTTTTGTGTCCTGAGCGGAAAGTTGTGCCTGTCCGGGAGTTTTTCTCCAGGGCCGGAACGGCTCACGCAACCGGTGTGCTGCCCGTTATTGACGGGCGGAAAGAGTCAGTGCCAACCCTAACAATAAATGAACGATGGCTTGTGGGCCGGGAGAGTCGGGATGTCGAATAATATTCACGAAGCCGAAACCTTTATGGAACGGCTGGTGTTCAACAATCGCTTGCTGGTTGTTGCGATCTTCGTAGTGATCACTATCTTTCTCGGTTTCCAGGCTTCGCAAATTCGCCCGGATACCAGCTTTGCCAAGATGATTCCGCTCGAGCACCCCTATATTGTCAACATGGTCAAACACCAGGACGACCTGGCCGGCTTGGGCAACTCGATCCGTATCGCCGTCTCTATCAAGGATGGTGACATCTTCTCCAGCGAATACATGGAAACCCTCAAGCGCGTAAACGATGAGGTGTTCTTCCTGCCGGGCGTCAACCGCTCCGGATTGCGTTCCCTGTGGACACCCAACGTGCGTTGGACCGAAGTGACCGAGCAGGGCTTCGATGGTGGCCCGGTTGCCAGTCATCCGGCCTATCTGGAGCCGGACCAGATCGAGGACTTGCGCGTTAACGTGCTCAAGTCCGGCGAAATCGGCCGCCTGGTAGCGAACAACTTCAAGTCCAGCATCATTGAAGTGCCGCTCCAGGAGTTCTACCCCAATCCGGAAAATCAGTCAGAGCTGATTCGACTGGATTACGGCGACTTCTCCACCCTGCTGGAAGAGAAGATCCGGACCCAGTTCCAGGAAGAAAATCCCAATATCGAGATTCATATTGTCGGCTTTGCGAAAAAAGTCGGTGACCTGATCGAAGGTCTGACAGCCGTTGTCGCCTTCTTTGGTATCGCTCTGCTGATTACCCTGGTCCTGCTGTACTGGTTTACCTGGTGTATTCGCAGCACCTTGTCGGTACTGATGACCACGCTGATCGCGGTGGTCTGGCAACTGGGCCTGATCAATCTGATCGGTTTTGGCCTGGATCCCTATTCGATGCTGGTGCCTTTCCTGATCTTCGCTATTGGTATCTCCCACGGCGTGCAGAAGATCAACGGTATTGCATTACAGTCAGGTGAAGCGGACAACGCACTGATCGCCGCGCGGCGCACCTTCCGCCAGCTGTTCCTGCCCGGCATGATTGCAATTCTGGCTGACGCGGTAGGCTTTATTACCCTGCTGGTTATCGATATCGGCGTTATTCACGAGTTGGCCATCGGTGCATCGGTGGGTGTGGCCGTTATCGTCTTTACCAACCTGATCATGTTGCCGGTGACCATTTCCTACCTGGGCATCAGCAAAAAGGCTATCGAGCGCAGCAAGCGTGATGCGGTACGCGAACACCCGTTCTGGCGTGCTCTGTCCTACACGGCTCACCCTAAACTCGCTCCGGTGCTGGTTATCCTGGCAGTGGTCGGCGGTACCGGTGCTTTCTTCTACCAGAAAGCCAACCTGCAGGTCGGTGACCTGGATCCGGGCGCGCCTGAACTGCGGCCGGACTCGCGCTACAATCTGGATAACGATTTCATCATCTCCAACTACTCGACCAGTTCCGACGTTCTGGTAGTGATGGTCGAAACGCCCCCGGAAATGTGTTCGTCCTACCAGACCATGGCCGCCATCGATCAGCTCGAATGGCACATGGCTAACGTCAAGGGTGTGCAGTCGGCAGTCTCACTGGTGACCGTGGCCAAACAGGTGCTGATGGGTAACAACGAAGGCAACCTGAAGTGGCAGACCCTGTCGCGCAACCAGGACAACCTCAATAGTGCGGTCAGCCGTGCACCGGAAGGCATGTTCAACAACACCTGCTCTCTGGCTCCGGTCATGGTGTTCCTCAACGATCACAAGGCTGAGACGTTGAAAACCGCAACGGCAGCGGTGGAAGCCTTTGCCGCCGAATACAACACGGATGACATGAAATTCCTGCTGGCAGCTGGTAACGCCGGTATTGAAGCGGCAACCAATGATGAAATTGCTAGCTCTGAATTGCTGATTCTGGTGTTGGTGTATATCTGGGTAGGGGTGATGTGCTACTTCACCTTCCGCTCCCTGGCCGCAACCATCTGTGTGGTACTACCGCTGGTATTGACCTCGGTTCTAGGTAACGCCTTGATGGCCTATCTGGGGATCGGCATGAAAGTGGCGACCCTACCGGTGATCGCACTGGGTGTAGGCGTGGGTGTGGATTACGGCATCTATGTCTATAGCCGGCTGGAGACATTCCTGCGCGCCGGTATGCCCTTGCAGGAAGCCTATTACGAGACGCTGCGCTCCACCGGTAAAGCGGTATTGTTCACCGGTTTGTGTCTGGCCATCGGCGTAGCCACCTGGGTGTTCTCGGCGATCAAGTTCCAGGCGGATATGGGTCTGATGCTGACCTTCATGTTCCTGGTCAACATGATCGGCGCGCTGCTGCTGCTGCCAGCATTGGCCCGTTTCCTGATCAACCCGGCGAAAATGGTCGACAAGCCTGCGAGCAAACTGACCCACTGATGCCGGCGAGGCAGTCATTCGAATGCTCGATTGACTGCCTCTCGGGAAGCGCAACGTGCGCGATCAGGTGGTCAAAATCCGCCTAATCAGCGCTTCCTATATCATTGTGGTGATTAACAAAAGATAACCGTGGCCGGTTGGCAGCCTCTGTCAAAGGCCGGTACTATTGATCAGCCGCTATTGGCGGTTGCCATGCTTGCATCAAATGCAGGCACCTATAAGAATAAGGGGGAATGGTGTATGCGTAAGCCCATCGAGCGGCGCGCTTTACTTCTTTGCCAAACCGGTAGTGAAAGCACACCGGCAGGCAAGAGTCGCAAACAATCTTTGTCTCGTCAGATCCTGACTGCTCTGGGCCTTTCCGCTGCCTTGACCTGTGTGCCTGCCGCTTCCGCGTTGGCGCAGGACAGCATGGCTGGAGACACGAGACCTGCGGTGATTTCTTTCAAAGCCAGTGAGGTACTGTTGCTGGATGTCGCCAATGCCGGTGATCGGCTGGTGGCTGTTGGCAGCCGTGGTCACATTGTCTATTCCGATGATCAAGGCCTGAGCTGGATTCAAGCGCCTGTTCCTACCCGCCAACTGCTGACCGCGGTTTATTTTGCTGATGAGCAGAACGGCTGGGCTGTAGGTCACGATTCGCTCATTCTGCATACCGCAGACGCCGGCGAGACCTGGGAAATGCAATACCGTGATCCGGCACTGGAAGAGTCCAGCGATGATCAGGACGGCGGTCTGCTGGAACGTCCGTTGATGGATGTCTGGTTCCGCGATGCCAGTACCGGTTTCGCAGTCGGCGCCTATGGGTTGTTCCTGCGCACTGACGACGGCGGCGCTACCTGGGAAGATCTGACCTTCGATGTGGATAACGAAGATGGTTTCCACTACAACGCCATTACCGAAGTGGCCGATACCGGCCTGTTCATGGTCGGCGAGCTGGGCACCATGTATCGCTCCTCCGACTACGGCGACACCTGGGAAACCCTGACCGATCTGCCCTATGACGGTTCTTTCTTCGGTGTTTCTGGTACCGGTGAGGCCAATGGTGTTCTGGCCTGGGGCCTGCGCGGCAACATGTTCCGGTCCGACGATTTTGGCGATACCTGGGAGCAGGTCAGCCTGAATACGCCGAATAACGGTCCTCTGGAATCCACGCTGTCCAGCGGTAGCCTGTCGGAAGACGGTCATATCGTGGTAGTGGGCATCGGTGGAGTCGTGTTGACCAGTGATGATCGCGGTCGCAGCTTTAATGTCGCCGTTCGTTCTGATCGTGTTGCCTTGTCCTCCGGCACAGTGCTTGAGGATGGCAGCGTTCTGCTTATTGGCCAGCGTGGCGCGGTCAAGGCAGGTCCTAACGGTCTCGCAGTCGCTCCCTGAGCGGCTGTATCCAGAATAAATAAACTCCAGGAGAAACTGGATGTCGAAGCATCATGAAACAGCCCCTTTTATCGAGCGGTTGATCTTCAACAACCGCATGATTGTCTTGCTCATCTTTGCGTTGATAACCGCACTACTCGGTTATCAAGCCGCGCAAGTCAAGCCGGATACCAGCTTCGAGAAGATGATTCCTCTCAAGCACCCCTACATCGTCAACATGATCGAGCACCAGAACGACCTGGCCAACCTGGGTAACTCGATCCGCATCGCCGTCGCCATCGAAGATGGTGACATCTTCTCCAGCGAGTATATGGAAACCCTCAAGCGCGTTAACGACGAGGTGTTCTTCCTTCCCGGTGTTGATCGCTCCAACCTCCGCTCGCTCTGGACGCCCAATGTTCGCTGGACCGAAGTGACCGAATACGGTTTCGACGGCGGGCCGGTGGCCAATCGTCCGGCGTATCTGAATGAGGACGACCTTGAAGAGCTGCGTGAAAACGTACTCAAGTCTGGTGAGATCGGGCGCCTGGTAGCGAACAACTTCAAGTCCACCATCATTGAAGTGCCGCTGCAGGAGTTCTATCCCAATCCGGAAAATCAGGGCGAGCTCTTGCGTCTGGATTACGGTGATTTCTCCCGCCAGTTGGAAGAAAAGATTCGTTCTGAATTCCAGAGTGAAAACCCCAATATCAGCATTCACATCGTTGGTTTTGCGAAGAAGGTCGGGGACCTGATCGAAGGCATCATGCTGGTGGTGATGTTCTTTGGTGGTGCTCTGATCATCACCTTTGCGCTATTGATGATCTTTACTCGGTGTCTGAAAAGCTCGCTGACAACCCTGGTGTGTTCGGTCATCGCGGTGATCTGGCAGTTGGGTCTGCTGCGCAGTATGGGCTTTGGTCTGGATCCCTATTCGATCCTGGTACCCTTTCTGGTGTTTGCCATCGGTATTTCCCACGGTGTGCAGATCATTAACGGCATGGCCATTGAATATAGCAACGCCGATGACGCCAATACGGCCGCCCGCCGTGCATTCCGGTCTCTGTATATCCCGGGTATCGTGGCGCTGATTTCCGATGCAGTGGGTTTCATTACCTTGCTGCTGATCGAAATTGAAGTTATTCGCGAGCTGGGTATCGCCGCCTCTGTCGGTGTGGGTGTGATCATTCTCACCAACCTGATTTTGTTGCCGATTCTGATGTCCTATATCGGTATCAGCAAGCGTGCTGTCGAGCGCAACCGTGAAATGGCGTCGCGCCCGCAGAAGCTCTGGCTGACCATTGCCAAGTTCGCGCATCCTAAAGTGGCACCGGTATCCATCGTACTGGCAGTGATTGCCTTCGGCTTTGGTATCTACCACGGCAAGAATGTGGAAATTGGTGACCTTGATCCAGGTGCGCCGGAACTGCGTCCAGATTCGCGCTACAACCTGGATAACGACTTCATCATCAGCAATTACTCGACCAGTTCCGACGTGCTGGTGGTGATGGTCGCCACGCCGCCGGAAATGTGCTCGGCCTACGAAACCATGGAAGCCATCGATCAGTTGGAATGGCGCATGCAGAACCTGCCGGGTGTGCAGTCTGCGGTGTCCATGGTGACGGTTGCCAAGCAGGTGATCATGGGTAACAACGAGGGCAATCTCAGATGGCAGACGCTGTCGCGCAACCAGGACAACCTGAATAACGCGATCAGCCGTGCGCCTACCGGCATGTTCAATGCCGAGTGTTCCCTGGCTCCGGTGATGCTGTTCCTCGAAGACCACAAGGCCGACACCCTGACGCGGGCGACTGACGCGATAGAGGAGTTTGCTGCCGAGTACAATACCGACGAGCTCGAGTTCAAACTCGCAGCCGGTAACGCCGGTATCGAAGCGGCCACCAACGTGGTGATTGAGGCCTCCCAGACCAAGATGCTGTTGACGGTCTATGGGGTGGTGATCCTGATGTGTCTTATCACCTTCCGCTCCATCCGTGCGGTGCTCTGCATCATCATCCCGCTGGCGCTGACTTCGGTCCTGGCCAACGCGTTGATGGCCTTCCTCGGCATTGGTGTGAAGGTGGCTACTCTGCCGGTGATCGCACTGGGTGTAGGTATCGGGGTCGACTACGGGATCTATATCTACAGTCGCCTGGAAACCTACCTGCGTCAGGGCTTGCCGCTGCAGGAAGCCTACTATGAAACATTGAAGACCACAGGTAAGGCGGTCACCTTTACCGGCTTTACACTGGCCATCGGTGTCGCCACCTGGATATTCTCGGCCATCAAGTTCCAGGCCGACATGGGTATCCTGCTGACCTTCATGTTCCTGTGGAACATGTTCGGTGCGCTGTGGCTGCTGCCTGCTCTGGCGCGCTTCCTGATTCGTCCTGAGAAGCTGCGCGAGTAAGCGGGTACACGGGCCTGGTATCCGCGAGGATGCCAGGCTGCGTATTCAGCCAGGTAGCTAGTCGTTATCAAGAAAGACATCTGGCAGTAGGATTCAAAAAAGCCACCCCTCGGGGTGGCTTTTTTGTTTGCCCGGCGAAGCCGGCAAACCCGTCCACCTGAAAGAAGGTGGAGTCACCCCGACCGAGGGGAAGACAATCTGAATGGCAAGGGCGTCACTGGCCAACGGTGGGGTCTGAAGGAAGC
>Ga0163216_100322_pt1 | contig 93612 bp, 90 predicted proteins | sample SynspAceP_FD_167610 | JGI IMG/M metagenome (GOLD analysis project Ga0163216, IMG submission 167610) | Saline lake microbial communities from Ace Lake in Antarctica - Synechococcus sp. Ace-P (Illumina Assembly) | ecosystem: Environmental > Aquatic > Non-marine Saline and Alkaline > Saline ... | reverse complement strand
CAGGGCCGTCAGAGAATGGGTTGCTGCCCGCAATCAGTTCGCTATCCTATACCCAGAACGGTTCAACAAATGAGCCGCCAAACTCGCATGGGCTAAGCCTCATACACAGAGTTTCGGATACTCCCCGAATAGACGGTTAGCGCACCCTCGGACAAAACCCGCCGATCTCTGGGTCGGTTAATAAACCGTTAACTCTTTGGCGCTTAACTTAGCGGAACCCTAAGGAAATGAGTCTCGCCGTGGCTTCCACATTTGACATCGCGCTTGTGATAATGGCCATTCTACCCAGTGGCTACGTCGCCTATCTTTGGCTGAATAGCCCTGAACGCCGGGACAAACCCGTCCTTCAGGGCGAGCCAGAGCTGTCTTATCTGTTCGACCACGGTGTGTTGCAGCATGCCTCTAGTGCGGCGCAACAGTTCTGCCCGCTAGAAGCAGGGCACCATGAATGGCCCGATTTACATCACAATATCTTGCCGCGTTTCGGGCTGTTCCCGGACAAGCCCCCTTCAACCGGCGAAGGCCAGATGATTGTCGCGGCCACCGATCCCAAAATTCAGACATTGCTGCGGATCAATTGGGACAAACACCTGTGCCGTGTCGTTGTGCTGGATCCCAAAGACGTCGGCGTCGACCTGCGCTCAGAGGCAGAGGTCACGCTGTCGCGGGTGCGCTCTCAAGTTTCTGTGCCGCTTTGGCACACGGATCAACACCACCGTTTGCTGTGGTACAATGATGCCTACCACGCGCTCTTTAAGGTATGTCACCCTACGCTGGCCATCGAAAGCCGACCGCTGTTCCCTGCGGACTTCAGCAATGCGACTCACCGGCTTGCGCTGCGCGATCAGACCACCGGCGCGAAAAACTGGTATGCCGTGACCCATAGCCAGTCCCGCACCACCAATTGTTACCAAGCGACATGCATCACGCCCCTGATCCGCGCCGAAGAAGCACAGCGCAACTTTGTCCAGACCCTGACCAAGACCTTTGCCCAGCTGTCGATCGGGCTCGCTATTTTTGATCGCAAAAATCAGCTTGTCCTGTTTAATCCGGCCCTCATCGACCTGACCGGCCTTGGGGCGCAGTTCCTGAGTGCCCGCCCCGAGATCCAGACATTTTTTGACAAACTGCGCGAGACACGTAAAATTCCCGAACCCAAAAACTATGCGTCATGGCGCAATACCATATCCGAATTGATAAGCGCTGCGCATGATGGCCGTTACGAAGAAATCTGGTCGCTGGAGTCCGGTCAGACGTTTCGGGTCAAGGGGCGCCCCCATCCCGACGGAGCCACAGCCTTTCTGATCGAAGACATCAGCGCGCAGGTCACCCAGACCCGCAGCTTCAAGGCCGAATTGGAACAGGGCCAAGCCATGCTGGACACCTTGGATGACGCCATCGGCGTATTCTCATCCTCGGGGGTTTTGACGTTTTCGAACAGAGCCTACCAAGAGCTCTGGAAGGTCGAACCGGACGCTGCCTTTGCCGACATCACCATCCATGATGCTATTCAGGTCTGGAAACGGCGGTCGGCGCCCAATCTGCCGTGGGAGCAGATACAGGGCTTTGTGGAAAACAGGGAGGATCGCCTGAATTGGAGCATGCCGCTGTATCTTGTCGATGGGACCGAGCTGACCTGCCTGATCTCACCGATCCTTGACGGGGCCACGCTGATCCGGTTTCACCAGCGGAAAAAACATCCCGCAGAGATCGAAAATTCTGACGCCGTGAAGTCGCCACAAGACGCCTGATCCCCGCTTTCGCCTTGCGGCGCACCACCCCAGCCAAGTAACCTTGGCGCATGGCATCACACGCACTTGATCTTACGCTGCAGGACGCAGACCAAACCGCCCGCTTGGCCGTGACGCTAGGGCGCGTGCTGACAGCGGGCGATGTTGTTTTATTGACCGGCGACGTCGGCGCGGGCAAAACGCATTTCGCCCGCGCATTGATCCAGTCCTTGCTCGACGTGCCCGAAGACGTTCCCTCGCCCACATTTACGCTGGTGCAGACCTATGACACCCGCGATGCCGTGATCTGGCATGCGGATCTCTATCGGCTGACCTCCGTCTACGAGATCGAAGAGCTGGGGCTGACCGATGCCTTCAGCGATGCCATCTGCCTTGTGGAATGGCCCGACCGGCTGGGCGATGTGCGCCCCGAAGATGCGCTGGACCTGACCCTGACTGTCACTGGTGATGACACACGGCGGCTGTCTGCCACGTGGAACGACGATAAATGGCACGAAAAGCTGGGGGCATGGCGCAAATGACCGACCGTATAGCCGCCATCCAGAGCTTCCTTGCCGATGCGGGATGGGCGCTGGCGCGGCGTGATCTGCTGGCCGGCGACGCGTCGAACCGTCGGTATGACCGTTTGACAAAGCCCGACGGCAACACCGCTGTGCTGATGGACGCCCCCGCCGAAAAAGGCGAAGACGTGCGCCCGTTCATCCGCATCGCCAACTGGCTGCGCACACAAGGTGCCAGCGCGCCCGAGGTATATGCCGAAGATGTCGATAACGGTTTTCTGCTGATCGAGGATCTGGGCGATGACCTGTTCGCACGTTTGATGATCCAGACGCCCGCGATGACGCATGCGCTGTATACCGCTGCGACAGATTGCCTGCTGCACCTGCACAAGGCACCGCCCCCCGATCTGCCGCTTTGTGATGCGGACTGGCTGACAGACGCGGCGCGGATGGTGTTCGACTGGTACGCCCCCGACAGCGACGCCGCGGCAGAGTTTAACGCATTGTTCACCCCATTGGCGCGCATATTGGACAGCGCTCCCCGCGTGATCATCCTGCGCGACTATCACGCCGAAAACCTGTTGTGGCTTCCCGAACGTTCCGGTTCTGCCCGCGTCGGGCTGCTGGATTTCCAGGATGCACTGCAAGGCCATCCCGCCTATGATCTGGTGTCGATCCTGCAAGACGCGCGGCGCGACGTTGCCCCAGCCGTCGAGGCCGAGATGATCGCGCATTACATCCAGCACAGCGGGCAGGACGGCACAGCGTTCCGCAGCACCTATGCTCTGCTTGGGCTACAACGAAACCTGCGGATTTTGGGGATATTTGCGCGGCTGTGTCTGCGCGATGGCAAAGCGCACTATGTCGATTTCATCCCCCGCGTTTGGGAATATGTGCAGCGCAACCTTGATGATCCGGCGCTTGAACCGCTGGCCAAGGTGCTGCACGCCGCGCTCCCCACGCCGACCCCCGATTTTCTAGAGGATTTAAAAGCCAGATGCGCAACGCCCCCAAAGCCGTAATGATGTTTGCCGCCGGGTTTGGCACGCGGATGCAGCATTTGACCAAAGACCAGCCCAAGCCGATGATCCCCGTCGCGGGGCGCGCCCTGATCGACCATGCGTTAGATCTGGCGCGCGATATCGCGCCGGAACGCATTGTCGTGAACCTGCACTATAAACCCGACGCGCTGCTACAGCACCTTGCGGGGCGTGATGTGCAGACGATCGTGGAACAGCCTGATATTCTGGAAACCGGCGGCGGGCTGCGCAATGCGCTGTCGCTGCTGGGCAACGGGCCCGTTTTTACCATGAACACCGATGCGATCTGGGCCGGTCCCAACCCGCTGTCGTTGTTGGCGGATGCATGGGACCCTGCCAAGATGGACGCACTGCTGATGGGCGTGCCCGTGGCGCAAGCTGTGGGTCACGCCGGTGACGGCGACTTTACGATGGATGCCGACGGTCAGCTGAAACGCGGGCCGGGTGTCGTCTATGGCGGGGTCCAGATCATCAAAACCGACCTGTTAGAGACGATTTCAGAGCGTGCCTTCTCGCTTAACCTCTTGTGGGACGTGATGCTGGACCGTGGGCGCATGTACGGGCTGGCATACCCCGGGCGCTGGTGCGATGTGGGCCACCCCGGTGGGATCACCCTTGCCGAAGATATGCTGGACGCCGCCGATGTTTGAACCGCAAGACGACCCGCGCGTTTTCGGGCTGGCCCCCGGTGTCGACTTTCCCAAGGAACTGGTGCGCGGGTTGCTTTCGCGGCTCTTAGGGCAGCCCGCCCACGCCATCGGGCGCATTGATCTGGTGGTGAACACCCGCCGGATGCAACGCCGCTTGCGCGAAATTTTCGATGCCGGTCCGGCCAGCCTGCTGCCGCGCATCCACCTGATCGACAACCTTGACACCCTAGGGACCGGCGTTGATCTGCCGCGGCCTGGTCCGGCTCTACGCCGCCGGTTAGAGCTGATTACACTGGTGTCGAAACTGCTGGATCAAGCACCCGAGCTTGCCCCACGGGCGTCGCTTTATGACCTTTCGGATAGCCTAGCGCAGTTGATCGATGAAATGCAGGGCGAAGGCGTGCCAGTCGAGGCGGTAACCGAGCTGGATGTCAGCGACCAGTCTGGCCACTGGGAACGCGCGAAACAATTCCTTGATATTGCGCATCGTTATCTGGGCGAAAGCGTTACCCGTCCTGATCCGCGCGCGCGGCAAAGGCAGGTTGCGTTGCGGCTGATTGCGGACTGGCAAGAAAACCCGCCACAGCATCCGGTGATTGTCGCCGGCTCTACCGGATCACGGGGGACCTCGGCACTGTTAATGGAAGCAGTGGCAAAGCTGCCCCAAGGTGCGCTGGTGCTACCGGGTTTCTGTTTCGACATGCCACAGGCGGTCTGGACCGATCTGGGCGAGGATCAGGAAAAGATCGCGCAGGATCACCCGCAATACCGGTTCCGCGATCTGCTGTGCCAGCTTGAAATGTCGCGCAGCAAGATCCAGGCTTGGACCGACACGCCGCCCCCCTCTGCCGCGCGTAACGCTTTGGTGTCGCTGTCATTGCGCCCTGCCCCTGTCACCCACGTCTGGCTGACCGAAGGGCCGAAACTGCCCGATCTGCACAAAGCCACCGAAGGGTTAACCCTGATTCAGGCCCCCACCCCGCGTGCCGAAGCGCTGGCCATTGCGCTGCGCTTGCGTCAAGCGGTGGCAGACGGCAAAACCGCCGCGCTGATCACCCCCGACCGGATGCTGTCGCGTCAGGTCACCTCGGCGTTGGACCGCTGGAATATCCTGCCCGACGACAGCGCGGGCTTGCCGCTGCACCTGTCCCCTCCGGGTCGTTTTTTGCGTCACGTGGCCGATCTGTTCCTGCGTAAGCTCGATTCAGAGGCCTTGTTAACCTTGCTGAAGCACCCGCTGACCCATAGTGGCGGGGATCGCAACATCCACCAGCTCAACACTCAGCGGCTTGAACTGCAACTGCGCCGCGACGGGCTGCCCTACCCCGATGCAGATGGGGTTTTGAGACTGGCGCGCAAGACGGTATCGCGGTCGAAAGATCCTGCGCAGATGGATGTTTGGGCCGATTGGGTCGGCACCCACCTGACCGATTGTGAACTAACAGGCGACCGGCCACTGGAAGAATGGGTCGCCCTGCATATGGCGCTGGCCGATGCCATCGCCGACGGTGCCGCGCCAAGCCAGCCCAACGGATTGTGGCAGCACCACGCGGGCGAAGAGGCAGCAAAGGTGATGAACGACCTTGCCGAAAACGCGCCCTATGGCGGCGAAATGTCGGCGTCGGATTACACCGATTTGGTCGGCGGGCTGCTGCAACAGGGCGAAATCCGCGACCGCGACGCGCCGCATCCAAACGTCATGATCTGGGGCACGCTAGAGGCCCGCGTGCAGGGCGCCGATCTGGTGATCCTTGGCGGGCTCAACGACGGCGTCTGGCCCGAAGCGCCGCCGCCGGACCCTTGGCTGAATCGCCAGATGCGCCTGAAGGCCGGATTGCTGTTGCCTGAACGGCGGATTGGCCTGTCTGCACATGACTATCAACAATCCATCGCCGCGCCCGAGGTCTGTTTGACCCGCGCGATCCGGTCGGACGAGGCGGAAACCGTGCCCTCGCGCTGGCTGAACCGTCTAGGCAACCTGCTGAACGGTCTGCCCGCACAGGGAGGTGATGCGGCGTGGAAGGCGATGATCAGACGCGGCGATCACTGGCTGGATCAGGCGCGCGCTTTGGAAACCGTCGACCGTGTGACACCCGCGCCGCGCCCGTCACCGCGCCCGCCCCGTGCCGCGCGCCCCCACGCGTTGTCGGTGACAGAGATCAAACGTCTGATCCGCGACCCTTATGCGATCTACGCCAAACACAGCCTCAAACTGCGCGCGCTGAACCCGCTGGTGCAGTCGCCCGACGCCCCTGTCCGTGGCATCATTGTGCACGAAATCATGGAACGTTTCATCAAATCGGTGACAGCAGACCCCGCGCTTTTGACGAAATCGCACTTGCTAGAGACGGCAAAAACCGTGTTAGAGACCGAAGCCCCCTGGCCTGCCGCCCGTGTCATGTGGCTGACCAAGATCGAACGCATCGCCGATTGGTTCATCGAGAACGAGACGCAGCGACAAAGCTATTCCACCCCTGCCGCGTTTGAAAAAGCCGCCAAAGGCAGCCATAGTTTCGCAGATCTGGGCTTTACCCTCACCGGCTATGCTGACCGGATCGACCGGACGGAAGATGGCGATATTTTGATCTATGACTACAAGACCGGCACACCACCTAGCGTGGCTGAACAGAAAGCTTTTGATAAGCAGTTGCTGCTAGAGGCCGCCATGGTCGAAGAAGGCGGGTTCAAGGAAATCGGCCCTGCCCCCGTCGCCCAAGCCGCCTATATCGGGTTGGGCAGCAAGCCGGTAGAACGCCCTGCGCCTCTGGAAGACGAACCACCGGCAGAGGTTCTGGCCAAGCTGCACGCGCTGATCACCAGCTATCTGTCTGATGAACAAGGCTTTACCTCGCGCCGGATGGTGAAGACCACGGATTTTGAGGGCGATTACGACCAGTTGGCGCGGTTTGGAGAATGGGATGCCACGACCGAACCTGCGCCGGAGGATTTGACATGACCGCCCCCTTTGACGACGCAACCCGCGCCCAGATCGACGCGGCGCGGCCTGATGCTTCGACTTGGTTGGGGGCGAATGCGGGGTCGGGCAAGACCCGCGTGCTAACCGACCGCGTGGCGCGGCTGTTGCTGAACGGGGTTGAGCCGCAGCATATCCTGTGTCTGACCTATACCAAAGCCGCCGCGTCCGAGATGCAGAACCGGCTGTTCAAACGGCTGGGCGCATGGGCGATGCTGACAGATACCGACCTGCGTCATTCGCTGTCTGAACTGGGCGTCGAGGACGGTTTTAGCCCTGAAAAGCTGCGCATGGCCCGCACGCTGTTTGCCCGCGCGATCGAAACCCCGGGCGGGCTGAAGATCCAGACCATTCACTCGTTTTGTGCGTCTCTATTACGGCGCTTTCCGCTAGAGGCAGGGGTAAGCCCGCAGTTCACCGAGATCGAAGACCGCGCCGCCGATCTGTTGCGGGCCGAGATTGTCGATACCATGGCCGAGGGTCACGATGCCGCCCTGATCACCACGCTGGCGCGGATGTACACGGGCGAGGATTTCAGCAAGCTCACCCGCAGTATCGTCGGCCAACGCGAAGGTTTTGCCGATGTATTGTCGTGGGAAGATGTGCTGGCGCTGTTCGACCACCCCGCCGATCTGACCGAAGAAAAAATCACGGCTTCGGTGTTTCTGGGGTCAGAGGCGATGATCCTTGAACAGACGATCCCGCCGATGCGGGCCAAGGGTGGGCTGGACGGGAAGGCTGCGGAAAAGCTTGCCACGATCCAGACGATGGACATCACCGCCCTGCCCGTTCTGGAAGACGTGATGCTGACTGGTGCGGGCGCCAAGGAACCCTTTACCGCCAAGGTCGGCACCCTGCCCACCAAACCGACCCAAAAGCTACTGTTTGATCTGATGCCGCAGGTCGATGATCTGATGCGACGGGTCGAAGATGCCCGGGACGCGCGGCTGGCACTGCGGGCTGCGCAGAAGACCCATGTGCTGCACCAATTTGCGCAGCGGTTCCTCGAGATTTATGCCCGCGAGAAACAAAAACGCGGCTGGCTGGATTTTGATGATCTTATCCTCAAGGCACGGGCGTTGCTGACCAATCCGGCGGTTGCGGCATGGGTGCTTTACCGGATCGACGGTGGCATTGATCATATTCTGGTGGATGAAGCGCAGGACACCAGCCCGCGCCAATGGGATGTGATCGAACGGCTGGCCGATGAGTTCTATAGCGGCGACGGTGCCCGCGAAGAAGAAGACCGCACGCTGTTTGTCGTCGGTGATAAAAAGCAGTCGATCTATTCCTTTCAGGGCGCCGACCCGCGTGAATTCGACCACAAACAGGACCTGTTCGAGCAAAAAATCACCCAAGCCGGCCAGACCTTCCAGCGGCGCAGCCTTGAGTATTCGTTCCGATCGTCCTCGGCGATCCTGCAACTGGTAGATACGACGCTGGCCCCCCATACCGACGCAGGGTTTCAGGCAGACGCCGCGCATAAAGCGTTCAAATCCGCCCTGCCCGGCCGTGTCGATCTATGGCCCGTGGTCGAGAAGACAGACGAGGCCGATGACCGTGAATGGTCCGATCCGGTGGATCAGAAATCTGCGCATCACCATGCGGTCGTTCTGGCCGACCAGGTCGCGTCCCAGATCAAGGAACTGATCGAGGGCGACCATTATTTGCCCGTCGATACCGACACCCCGGGTGCCTTTGCCCGACGGCGCATCCGTGCGGGCGATTTCCTGATCCTTGTGCAACGCCGCAGCGATCTGTTTTCAGAAATCATTCGCGCCTGCAAGACCGCCGGTGTCCCTATTGCGGGGGCCGACCGGCTCAAGGTCGGGGCCGAACTGGCGGTCAAGGATCTGGCGGCGCTGCTGTCGTTTCTTGCCACGCCCGAGGATAGCCTGTCGCTGGCGACGGCGCTGAAATCGCCTCTGTTTGGCTGGACAGAGCAGATGTTGTTCACCCTGTCCCACTACCGCAAGGAAGATCACCTGTGGCAGGCGTTGCGCAGCAGCGACGCATATCCTGAAACCGTCGCGATCTTGCGGGATTTGCGGGCGCAGGTCGATTTCCTGCGGCCCTATGACCTGATTGAACGCATCCTCACCCGCCACGACGGGCGCCGCAAGCTGCTGGCGCGGCTGGGATCAGAGGCGGAAGACGGGATCAACGCCATGCTCTCGCAGGCGCTGTCGTATGAGCGCGGCGCGATCCCGAGCCTCACGGGTTTTCTGGTGTGGATGCAGACCGACGACCTCGAGATCAAGCGCCAGATTGATAACGCGTCAGATCAGGTGCGCGTGATGACCGTGCACGGGGCCAAGGGGCTTGAGGCACCGATCGTGATCCTGCCGGATACCGGCAAGCGCCCGTTGGTGATCCGCGACGAAATTATCAAAATCGGCGACACGCCTGTGTGGAAACTTTCCGAAGGTGACATGCCGGCCGCGATGCGCGGTGCGCTGGACGACCGCAAAGCGCGCGAAATGGCGGAACGGCTGCGGCTGCTTTACGTGGCGATGACGCGCGCCGAAAAATGGCTGATCGTCGCCGCAGCGGGTGATCTGCCCAAAGATGGCAATAGCTGGTATCAGATGGTCGGCGCAGCCATGGGTCAGGCCGGTGCAAAACCGGTAGGCAGCTCGGGCGGAATGCGCTTTGAACACGGCGACTGGGATGCGCTGCCGGTGGTTGATACTGCATCAAAAACCGACATTAAGCCTTTATTAGAGCCTATTTTCAGCACGCCCCTCACCAATATCCCCGAGCGTGCCAAGACGATGGCCCCTTCAGACCTGGGTGGTGCCAAAGCCCTTCCCGGTGACGATGGCCAGTCAGAGGCAGAGGCGAAGTCATACGGCAATCTGGTCCATAAGATGCTGGAAACACTACCGATGATGCAAAGCGACCGGTGGAACGGCGTGCTGCAAACCTTGGCCCAAGGGTATGATGATGTGACAGCTCAGGCTGCCTTGAAAGAGGCGATTGTCGTGCTCGATACGCCCGCCATTGCGCATGTCTTTGGCAAGGATGCGCTCGCAGAGGTCCCGATTACTGCGCCGTTGGGCAGCGCGCGCCTGCATGGCACAATCGACCGGCTGCTCGTATCCGATACGGATGTGTTGCTGGTGGATTACAAAACCAACCGCGTGGTGCCAGACACGCCGGATCGTTGTCCCGAAGGGATTCTGCGCCAGATGGGTGCCTATGCCGCAGCACTGGCACAGGTGTTTCCCGACCACCGTATTCGCACTGCGATCTTGTGGACGCGTACTGCTGCGCTGATGGAACTGCCCGATGCACTGATCACAAACGCCCTATCGCGGGTGCGCGATCTTGACGGGACGCATGGGGCTACATAGGTTCCCATTCTAACCAACCCCCGTGCAGGAGCAGCAAAATGGCAACCGTCGCAGTCACAGACGCAACATTCGACGCAGAAGTTAAGAATTCCGAGATCCCCGTCGTGGTGGATTTCTGGGCTGAATGGTGCGGCCCCTGTAAGCAAATCGGCCCCGCGCTGGAGGAACTCTCCGCCGAGATGGATGGCAAGGTAAAGATCGTCAAAGTCAACGTTGACGAAAACCCCAACAGCCCCGCCCAGATGGGTGTGCGTGGCATCCCTGCCCTGTTCATCTTCAAGAACGGTGAAGTCGTATCAAACCTGGCCGGTGCCCGCCCAAAGGCGGCACTGCAAGGCTGGATCGAAGAGTCGATTTAAGCTACCGCACCCGTAGCAAGCACATTATTTGGCGCGTCAGGCAAAAGCTTGGCGCGCTATTTTTTTAATCCGCTCGAACCGCATCACATTGGCGAGCGAGGCATGTTCCTGAATGCGGTTCCAGTCGGTTAAAATCTGCACCCGCGTTAGGAATTGCACCGTGGGATCATCGGGCGGCACAAAGGTGTATCCTTGGAAAAATGCCTCCCATGCGGCGGGGGGTACGGCGTATCGCTTGGGCAACGCGTCGAGGTCTCCGACCATCTGGGTGTAGCTTTGCAGCAGTCGCGCGATGTCATATCCCACAGGCGATGGCGTGGTCGCTGAAAAGTCGAATGCTGCAGTTTCATCCACTGACATCACCAGATTAAGCCCGTTCAGATCACCATGTTTGGCCGCGATGCTGCCCGCGTGCCCTTGGGCCTGCGGCGCATAATCGGCAATGCGGTCCACATAAGCCGCAAAGCGCTGCTTGCCATTGATGCGACGCTGGCCGCTTTCGATACGCGCCACCAACCGCTGCAGGTGATTGACCATGAAGTGCGGCTGGAACGGGCGTGTGCCCTGCACCGTGGCCCCGTGGTACGCCGCCAGCCAGCCACCGGCACGGCGCAGCAAGGGCGCGTGATCTTCTGTCTTTCGACACAGGTCCAGAAACGTGTCCCCCTTGGCAAAGCGCATCAGATAGGCCTGCGCCTCGTGATCCGCCGCCAATATCTGCGGCACCGTATAGGCGGGTATCGCGTCCAGCGCGTCACAGGCCGCCTGATGCGCCGCGAGCATCGCGGTGAACCGGTCGGTATCCGCAGGACGTGTGACATATTTCAACACCACAGCAGCACCATCGCGCCCGTCATACCGCTGCACGATCTGGCGTTGTTTCTGATCGTCCTTGATCCACTCCGCGCCACACACGTAGGTTTCTGCCGCGAGACCCGCTTTTCCGGCCAATCTGCCAAACATCTGAAAAGCCTCGACTTTAAGGGCGTCTACCGGGGGCATTCAAATCCTTTCCGGACAATAGCCTTGCGAAACAGCGGCGGGGTTTTCATATAGGTTTGAACTATGGAGGCTACATGTCAAAGCAAGAATTCCCCGGCTGGCACGGGACCACCATCATCGGTGTGAAGAAAGACGGCGAAGTCGTGATCGCGGGCGACGGTCAGGTCAGCCTTGGCCAGACCGTCATCAAAGGAACCGCGCGCAAGGTGCGCCGTCTCAGCCCCGGTGGGTTTGACGTTGTCGCGGGCTTTGCCGGTTCTACCGCAGATGCTTTCACGCTGCTGGAACGGCTTGAAGCCAAGCTGGAGGCGACGCCGGGTCAATTGGCGCGGGCCAGTGTCGAGCTTGCCAAGGACTGGCGCACCGATAAATACCTGCAAAAGCTCGAAGCGATGCTGATTGTGACGGACGGGCGAGAACTGCTGGTGATCACAGGCGCGGGCGACGTGCTGGAACCCGAACACAGCGTCGCGGCCATCGGGTCGGGCGGGAATTATGCACTGGCCGCCGCGCGCGGCATGATGGACAGCGACCGCGACGCCGAAACCATCGCCCGCGACGCGATGAAGATCGCGTCTGACATCTGCGTTTATACCAATGGCAACCTCACGGTGGAGAAAATCTCACAATGACCGATCTTACCCCCCGCGAAATCGTATCCGAACTTGATCGTTTTATCATCGGCCAGAACGACGCCAAACGAGCCGTGGCCGTGGCCCTGCGCAACCGCTGGCGCCGCAAGCAGTTGGGCGATGACCTGCGCGACGAAGTATACCCCAAGAACATCCTGATGATCGGGCCCACCGGCGTCGGTAAAACCGAAATCAGCCGCCGGCTGGCAAAACTGGCGCGGGCGCCGTTCCTCAAGGTGGAAGCTACAAAGTTCACCGAAGTCGGCTATGTCGGGCGCGATGTAGAACAGATTATCCGCGACCTGATCGATAGTGCCATTGTGATGATCCGCGAACACATGCGCGAAGACGTGAAGGTCAGCGCCCATAAAGCCGCGGAGGAACGCGTGGTGGACGCGATTGCCGGAAAAGATGCCCGCGAAGGCACCCGCGACATGTTCCGCAAAAAGCTGAAATCGGGCGAGCTGGACGACACGATGATCGAGCTTGAAGTCGCCGACACCTCTAGCCCGTTTCCCACCATGGATATCCCCGGGCAACCCGGCGGTGGCATGGGGATGATGAACATTGGCGACCTGTTTGGCAAAGCCATGGGCGGTCGCACGGTCAAGAAGCGTCTTTCGGTGTCCGAAAGTTACGAGGTACTGATCAGCGAAGAGGCCGACAAGCTGCTGGATGACGAAACCGTCAACCGCGCGGCAATCGAGTCTGTGGAGCAGAACGGCATCGTGTTTCTGGACGAGATCGACAAGGTCTGCGCCCGCTCTGACGCGCGCGGCGGTGATGTCAGCCGCGAAGGCGTGCAGCGCGATTTGCTGCCGCTGATCGAGGGTACCACCGTGTCGACGAAATACGGTCCGGTGAAAACTGACCATATCCTGTTTATCGCCTCGGGTGCCTTCCACATTGCCAAACCGTCGGATCTGTTGCCCGAATTGCAGGGTCGTTTGCCCATCCGGGTTGAACTGCGTGCGCTGACGGAAGATGACTTTGTTCGTATTCTGACCGAAACCGATAACGCGCTGACGCTGCAATATACCGCGCTGATGGGCACCGAAGAAGTCGAGGTCAATTTTACTGACGAAGGCATCAGGGCACTGGCCAAGATTGCGGCCGATGTGAACCAGTCCATCGAAAACATCGGGGCACGGCGCCTGTACACCGTGATGGAGCGCGTCTTTGAAGAGCTGTCGTTCACTGCGCCGGATCGCACCGGCGAAAAGATCACCGTCGACGGCGATTTCGTTGAAAAGAATCTGGGCGAGCTGACTCGATCCACCGATCTGTCGCGCTACGTTCTTTAGGTCTTTTCAATCTGCCATGCGCCTGAGAAGGATGGCGCATGGCATACTTCAGATTTATCCGCGCCAATTGGGTGTTCTTGTTGGCGGGTTTCCTGCTGACATTCACGTCGGCCTATGGGCAAACCTATTTCATCTCGCTTTTCGCAGGCGAGATTAAGGGCAGCTTTGGCCTGTCTGATGGGCAATGGGGCGGCATTTACACGATCGGCACCACGCTATCGGCGATCACGATGGTCTGGGCCGGTGTGCTTACTGACAGGTTTCGGGTACGCCGTTTGTCGTTCTGGGTGATGGTCGCGTTGGCGGGGGCCTGTCTGGCGATGGCTGCCGTGCCGAACTGGATCGCGCTGATCTTTGTCATCTATGCGCTGCGGTTGACGGGTCAGGGGATGATGTCCCAGCTGAGTGCCGTTGCCATGGTCCGCTGGTTCGAGGCCGCGCGCGGCAAGGCCTTGTCCCTGTCGTCGATGGGGTTTGCAGCGGGTCAGGCGATCTTGCCCGTTGTATTCGTAGCCCTTTTTGCCAGTTTCCACTGGCGCAGCCTATGGGTGCTGGCGGCCGTGCTGGTGGTGATCACCATGCCTGTCATGCTACTATTGCTGCAGCAGGAACGGACGCCGCAATCCATGGCGCAAAGCACGCAATCGGCGGGGATGGACGGCCAACATTGGACACGGTTGCAGATGTTCCGGCACGGGTTGTTCTGGCTGATGATCCCCTTGGTCATCGGGCCTGCCGCGTGGGGCACGGCGTTATTCTTTCAACAGGTCCACCTGACAGAGGTGAAGGGCTGGACGCTGGTCAGCTTTGTCGCGCTGATGCCGCTTTATACCGTGACATCCGTGATTTCGACCTTTGTGTCGGGCTGGGCCATTGACCGGTTCGGCGTGACGCGGGTGACACCCTTGCAGATGGTGCCCTTTGCCGTGGCGTTCGCGGTGCTGGCCTTTGCCGATACCATTGCAATGGCGGGTGTGGGGTTGATGATCTTTGGCGTGGGGCAGGGCATGCAGGCGACCGCGACCTCTGTGTTCTGGGCCGAATTCTATGGCACACGCTATATCGGATCGATCAAGGCCGTGGGGGCCGCGCTGATGGTCTTTGGATCGGCCATTGGGCCGGGTGTCACGGGGCTTTTCATTGATCTAGGCGTCGATTTTCCGCAGCAAATGATCCCGATCGCGATTTATTATGTCATTGCAGCGATCATGGCGACCGCCGGTGTGCTGCTGTATCGCAAGCGGCTGGTGACCCCCTAGGGATCGTTACCGGTGGCGCCGCAGGTAAACGTAGTAGGCGCCGCCACCGCCGTGGCTGATATGCGCCTGACTGACCTGAAGCACCGCAGACGACAGCGGCGGCATCGACAGCCATTGCGGCACCTGATGGCGCAGCACGCCGTGGCGCACGGGGATAGGGCCGCCTTCGTCGCGCATCTTGCCCTTGCCGGTGATCACCAACACAAGGCGCCGCCCCTTAGCGTGAGACCCGAGGATGAATTTGGTCAGGGCAGGATGGGCGCGGTCCAGCGTCATGCCGTGCAGGTCGATCCGGCCTTCGGGGCGCATCTTGCCGCGCTTGAGCTTGCCGAAGGCTTTTGAATCCATCTGAACCGGCGACTGGCGCATTTGTTCAGGCAACGAAGGCACCAGATCATGGGTGTTGCGCCGTGGTTTGGGATTGGGCTTGCCCAGCAGGACAGAGGTCGTCTTGCGGATCTGCGGCGGCGTCGGGCCAGGGCCCTTAAGTGCAGCGGCGCCGTCGATTTCGGCACGGAACAGCTTGTCGACGTCCAGCTTTTCTGTCCGCTCTGCCACCTTTTTCCAAAGGGAAAGATCATCCTTGTTCAAGCGTTTTCGGGTCATAGCAGTGGCTCCGGCAGGAGAGCGTAAGCCCGCTGGATCGGCATCAATACCATCATTCGCCCAGGGTCGCGCAGCTTTCCGGCGGCACGGCCCGCCTCGTCACCGGTGCCAAAGAACACATCCGCCCGCTGAGCGCCCTTGATCGCCGAACCGGTGTCCTGCGCGATCATCAAGCGGTGCATCGGTTCACTGCCCTGTTTTTCGATCCAGACAGGCGCCCCGAGCGGTATAAACTTGGGGTCAACGGCGATGGTGCGTAGGGTTGTCACGGATCGGTTCATCGCGCCAAGCGGCCCTTGGTCGGCGGGCACCTGACTGACCTCGCGAAAGAACACATAGGACGGATTGTGGTACAGCAGTTCGCGCCCGTCTTCGGGGTTGCGCCGGACCCAGTTCTTGATCACCTCGGCGCTGACCTGATGCGGATCATAGACGCCACGGCGCACCAGTTCGACGCCGATCGACCGGTACGGGTGGCCGTTCGCACCACGATAGCCCACGCGCCGATAGCTGCCGTCGGGCAACCTGATCCGACCAGACCCCTGAATTTGCAGAAAGAAAAGCTCTACCGGGTCGTCAACATAGGCGATTTCAAGGCCGCGCCCCTTCATCACATCAGTGTCCAGAATATCACGGCGCGGCAGCCATGGGTTATTCTCTTTTGCCTCTGGCGGCATAGCATAAACCGGATAGCGATAGCGGTCAGACGGGTAGAGATCGCCATCAAGTTCGGGTTCGAAATAGCCGGTGAACATCGCCTCGGCACCGTCTTCGATCAACACGGGCCGGAACAGCAGTTCAAAGAACTGGCGCGGGTCGGGATCGGACTTGGCATAGGCGCAGATGTTGCGCCAATCCACGCTCTTCATATCGCCGCAGGTGTTTACAAAGGTGCGCAACGCTGCGGCATGGTCGTCGGTTTCCCAGCCGTCGAGCTGGTCATACGACAGAATGCTATAGGACACATCGGTCGCAGAAGCGGGCGGAGCCATCAGGCCCGCCCACAGAAATGCACCCGCACAGGCACTTTTTAACCGTCTGTAGAAACAAGCAGCCAATTTGGATCATCCGAGCCCATGACACGAGCAAACACCCATGTGTCTTTTTGACGATTGACCGCTGTCGCGCTGCCTTCGACGATTTCACCGTCGCGGTCTTTCACGACCGACGTCAGCTCGGCAACGAAACGGATCGTCAGCTCCGCCTCGTTGGTGGTTTTGTCCATCGTGGCGCTCTCAAGCTCCATCTCGCGGATGCCGACGAAATGGCTCTCCACGGTCAGGCCCTGATCTTCGCGTGCGGCGACGCCTTCGACAAAGCTTTCGTAGATCTCTTCCGACAGGAAGGGTTTGATGTCGTCGAGGTTGCCATGCTCGTAGCCCATCACGATCATCTCATAGGCACCGCGGGCACCGCCCAGAAAATCGCTGACGCCAAAGGATGGCTCGATGCGTTTCATCTCGGCCAGGGCCAGCGCTGTGTCGGACCCTTCGGGCGCGTGATCGGTGATATCCAGATCGGGGCCGCCTTCGATCACTTCGAATGCAGGGCCGGTGGGGCGTTCAGGCTTCTCGCTGACCTCGGCCGGTTTTTCGAAACCGGTGCGCGTGCCAAGCACATTCTTGAGGCGCAGGATCAGGAACACGGCAATAGCGGCCAGTACCAGAAGCTGTATCATGGGCGAATTCATAGGTACCTCGTGCTAAGAAACATGGAAACGTCGGTCTAGTGCCCCTATGTAGGGTGTGAACAGGGCCAAGTCCACTCTGGCCCATAGGAAAGGACGCCTGCCATGTGGCTGTTTTTAGCTTTTATTGCCGTACCGCTGATAGAAATAACGTTGTTCATTCAAGTGGGTGGGGCGATTGGCCTCGGCTGGACCCTGGCGATTGTTGTGTCGACAGCGATTATCGGCACCTATCTGATGCGCGCGCAGGGGGCGCTGGCACTTGGCCAGATCAAATCATCCCTGTCCGAAGTCCGCGATCCGACCGAACCGCTGGTGCATGGCGCGATGATCCTGTTTGCCGGTGCCTTGCTGCTGACCCCGGGTTTTTTCACTGATGCTATCGGCTTTGCCCTTTTGATACCGGGCGTGCGCACGGCTGCCTTCAAAGCGGTCCGGAGCAAGGTTAGCGTATCTGGTGTTCACATGGGCGGCACCACCGGGCCTCGACAGCCGCAGCCCCATCGTCCGATGCAGGGCGACGTCATCGACGGCGAATATCACGAGCTGTCAGAGCAGGACCGCGGGCCCAAGCGCCCGTCTGGCTGGACAGACCATTGAGCGCGGCCAAGCGATCTGATAAGCCCGACGAAATGAGTTTATAGTCTTAAGGAGCCTTTAAATGGCTGAAGAAGAAGCAACACAACCGACCCAAGCTGCACAGCCGCAAATGCGCATCCTGGGTCAGTTCATCCGCGATATGTCGTTTGAAAACATCATGGCACAAAAGGGCGCGCCAACGGATGTGCAGCCAGACGTGCAGGTTCAGGTCAATCTGGATGCGAAAAAGCGGTCTGCTGACAACCAGTATGAATCCGCGATCAAGCTCAAGGTGACATCAAAGGCCAAAGGCGGCGACGCGACGCTGTTCTTGCTTGAAATCGACTATGTCGGGATTTTCCACGTCGAAAACGTGCCAGAAGATCAGATGCACCCGTTCTTGCTGATCGAATGCCCACGGATGATTTTCCCGTTCCTGCGTCGTGTTGTAAGCGATGTGACCCGCGACGGTGGCTTCCCGCCGCTGAACCTCGAAAACATCGACTTTGTCGCGCTGTATCGCAACGAAATCGCGCGCCGTCAGACCGAGAATACACAAAAAGCAGACGCCTAAAGCGTCTTCCACACAGCGCTGTCGCCCAGTTTATCGACAAATTCGGTATGGGCGGCAGTCTCTTGCGGGGTAATCCGCGAGGGCAGGGGCGTCGGGCGCGGTTTGGGCGCCCAGTCGGGGGTGGTATCACCTTCTTTGCGCTCTGGCTTGGTCGACAGACCAAAATCAGGCTGCCGCCCGCCAATCAGTTCAAGATACACCTCCGCGAGAATTTCACTATCAAGCAAAGCCCCGTGCAACGTACGCGACGCGTTATCGATGCCGAAACGACGGCACAGCGCATCCAGCGACGCCGGTGAGCCAGGAAAGCGTTTGCGTGCGATGGCCAGCGTATCCAGCGCCTGTTCCCACGGGATCTGGGGCAGACCCATCCACTTGAGTTCAGCATTCAGGAATTTGATGTCAAAAGCCGCGTTGTGGATCACCAGCTTTGAATCGCCGATAAAATCCAGAAATTCCTGCCCGATCTGCGCAAATTTGGGTTTGTCGCGCAGGAAATCATCCCCCAGCCCGTGCACCTCGAATGCCTCGGCGGGCATGCTGCGTTCGGGATTGATATACTGGTGATACGTATTGCCGGTCGCCACGTGGCCCATCAATTCAACCGCGCCGATTTCTACGATCCTATCGCCGCTTTGAGGGTCGAATCCGGTGGTTTCCGTATCCAGCACGATCTCACGCATGGGAAAGCTTTCCTTTGATATTGTCGATGACGGCCTGCACCTGCGCACGGGCGTGGGGCAGGGTGTCTGTTTCAATCACATAGTCGGCCAAGGCGCATTTTTCATCGTTTGGCATCTGTTTCGCACGGATGTTTTCGAACTGTTCCAACGTCATTGTGCCGCGTTCCATCACCCGATTTTGCTGGATTTCCGCCGAAACAGTGACGCATGCAACCGCATCCATGCGTTTGTTACCGCCGGTTTCAAAAATCAACGGAATATCAAGCACGACAATCTCTGCTTTGGTATCGGCCAGAAAGGCCGCGCGGTCTTCGCCAACCAACGGATGCACAATGGCTTCGATCTTTTTCAACACGGTCGGGTCCGCATCAATCAGGTTTTTTAGCGCGGGTCGTGACACTTCGCCCGCGACGACGGCATCGGGCAACTCCTTTTGAAAGGCAGAAACTGCGGCGCCGCCCTGGGCATAAAGGCGATGTACCGCGGCATCGGCGTCCCAAACGGCACATCCCAGTTCAGCGAACATTTTTGCGGTGGTCGATTTCCCCATACCGATCGACCCGGTCAGACCCAGTAGAAACATCAGCGCAACGCCGCCAAGCGTGTTTCGTGGTCCACTGTGGGGCGCGTGCCGAACCATCGTTCGAACCCCGGCACAGCCTGATGCAAAAGCATGCCTAAGCCGTCAACAGTGACACATCCTGCTGCTTCTGCCGCTTCCAAAAGGCTTGTCTTTAGCGGTGCATACACGAGATCCGTAACAACCGTATCTGCGCGCAGCCCGTTCAGCGGCACGCGCAGCCCGTTCAGCGGCACGCGCAGCTCTGATTTGCCAATCATCCCAAGCGACGTGGTGTTCACCACCAATGCAGCGTGGCCCACCATCATGCCCATCTGCGACCAATCATAGACGGTAACACGGTTTCCAAATACCGACCGCAGGCGTTCAGCCCGCTCTCGGGTGCGGTTGGAGAGCAGGATTTCAGGGACACCTGCATCCAGCAACGACCAAATCACGGCCCGCGCAGCGCCACCAGCGCCAAACACGCATGCGGGGCCAGACGACGGCACCCAATCCGGCGCACCGGCTTTCAGATTTTCGATAAACCCGTAGCCATCCGTATTGTCGCCCTGGATTTTGCCATCGGCGCGAAAGGTGATCGTATTAACCGCACCAATCATCGCCGCACGGTCCGTAATGATGTCCGCGATCTCGATCACGGCTTCCTTATGGGGGATCGTGACATTGGCCCCGACAAACCCCATTTGCGGCATCGTCTCTAGGACTTGGCGCATATTTTCGGGTTCGACGTGTAGCGGGATATAGGCGCCTTGCAGGCCAAGCGTTTTCAGCCAATGCCCGTGTATCTGCGGGGATTTCGAATGGGCAATCGGTGACCCGATCACACCTGCTAGCGGTATTTTGGCCAGGCTCATGCGGATAGATCCCCCCGTAGCGTCAAATAATTCAACAGTTCAAGCAAAGGTAACCCTAGGACATTAAAGTAATCCCCTTCAATGCCGGTGAACAGCCTGACGCCTTCTTCCTCCAGCTTATAGGCACCGACCGCGTGCTGGATACTGTCCCAGTTTCGCGCAACGTAGTCTTCTATATAGTCGTCCGAAGCATCGCGCATCCGCAACCGGACCTGACCTACGTGGCGCCAGATCGGTTTGCCGTCTTCGACGATAACCGCAGCTGACAACAAACTATGGCGATCACCCCGCAGGGATTTCAGCTGCGCAATCGCTTCGTCGGGCGTTGCGGGTTTCGACAGCAGCGTACCGCGATGGTCGAGCACCTGATCGCAGCCCAGTACCAACGCACCGGGGGTCTTGTCGCTGACCTTGCGGGCTTTCATCTCTGCCAGTGTATCGGCGATGTCACGTGGGGGCGCCTGCTCTGCCAGCAGGGCCATCTTAATCATTTGTTCATCAATTCGCGCGACGCTCACCTCGTGAGGGACGCAAGCCTGTTGCAGCAACTGTGACCGGATCGACGAGCCGGAGGCGAGGATGAGACGTTGGGGCATGTGGATAAACCTGTGTGCGACGCTAGGAAGTTCTTAGGGATTTTTTCCCCGATTGGCGAGGGTCCGCAAAACCGTCGGGAAAACCCATGCCCTCCAGCCGGAATTTCACGTTTTATACGGGCAGGCATAAGGATAAATCCGAAATCCCCTGAACGGAGTTAATCCCAAGCTTATCCACAGACCTACACAGGTTATCCCCCGATTTTTTTTCGAATAACCCACTGAAAGTATTAATTTTAATTTGACATCCCGTGACTTATCACTGTCGGAGGATTTACGAAGTACACAGGTGGATAAATCGAGGTACAAAACAGTAATCCACAGAAAATGGTCTCCCTACTTACATCATCATCTTTCTTCTTTTCTTATTTATATTAGTAAGAAGACCCAAACCGGAGTCTGACATGACCGACCTGCTTGCCATCGCCTACCCTTGGGTAAAATCGCTTCATATCATTTCGGTCATTTCGTGGATGGCAGCGCTGTTCTATCTGCCGCGCCTTCTCGTGCATCATACGGAGCAGGTAGGCCAAAGCGGCCCGACCCATGACCTTTTCAAAATGATGGAGTTCAAGCTCGCCACAGTCATCATGCGTCCTGCGATGATCGGCACGTGGATCTTTGGGCTGGCGCTGGTTCTCACGCCCGGCATCGTTGACTGGGCCGCTGTGTGGCCGTGGACAAAGGGCGCCAGCGTGTTTGCGATGACGGGCTTTCACGGGTGGCTTGTCGGGCGTGTGCGGGCCTTTGCAGCGGGTGAGAACAGCCTAAGCGGAAAACGTTACCGGATCATGAACGAAGTACCGACCCTGCTGATGATCATCATTGTGTTCTCGGTCGTCGTGAAATTCTAAGTTGATTGACGAAACCGGCCAATCTGAGTATGTGTTTGCTGCACCCCGTCCGGGGTTTGTATTAATCTGCCCATTTTTATGACACGACCCGCCCGTATTCCGGGACCGGAACAGGATATTTCCATGACAACCGAAACACTTAACCTTGCCGATCTAAAGGCGCAGACGCCCAAGAATCTTTTGGCGATGGCCGAAGAGCTTGAGATCGAAAACGCATCCACGATGCGTAAAGGCGAGATGATGTTCCAGATTCTGCGCGAACGCGCGGATGAAGGGTGGGAAATCTCTGGCGATGGTGTGCTGGAAGTGTTGCAGGACGGCTTCGGTTTCCTCCGCTCGCCCGAGGCAAACTACCTGCCTGGCCCCGATGATATCTATGTTTCGCCCGAGATGATCCGCCAGCACTCGCTGCGCACGGGGGACACGATCGAAGGATTGATCAAGGCGCCGGATGATACCGAACGCTACTTTGCGCTGACCGAAGTGACCAAGATCAACTTTGAGGAGCCCGAAAAGGCCCGCCACAAGGTTGCTTTTGAAAACCTGACGCCGCTTTACCCAGACGAACGTCTCACGATGGAAGTCGATGATCCAACGATCAAGGACCGCTCGGCACGTATTATCGATCTGGTATCGCCCATCGGTAAAGGCCAGCGCTGTTTGATCGTGGCGCCGCCACGGACTGGTAAAACCGTTTTGCTGCAAAATATCGCCAATTCGATCGAAAAGAACCACCCTGAGTGCTATTTGATCGTTTTGCTGATCGATGAACGCCCCGAAGAAGTCACTGATATGCAGCGTAGTGTCAAAGGGGAGGTCGTCTCCTCGACCTTCGACGAGCCTGCGACCCGTCACGTTGCCGTGTCCGAAATGGTTATCGAAAAGGCAAAACGTCTGGTTGAACACAAGCGCGACGTCGTAATTTTGCTGGATTCGATCACCCGTTTGGGCCGCGCCTTTAACACTGTGGTACCATCGTCCGGTAAGGTTCTGACCGGTGGTGTTGATGCGAACGCGCTGCAACGTCCGAAGCGTTTCTTTGGTGCCGCGCGTAATATCGAAGAGGGCGGGTCGCTGACCATTATCGCGACCGCACTGATCGATACCGGCAGCCGCATGGACGAAGTCATCTTTGAAGAATTCAAAGGGACCGGTAACTCCGAAATCGTGCTGGATCGCAAGATCGCAGACAAACGCGTCTTCCCTGCGATGGATATCCTCAAGTCCGGCACGCGGAAAGAAGATCTGTTGGTCGATAAAATCGATCTGCAAAAGACATTTGTCTTGCGTCGTATTCTGAACCCAATGGGTACCACGGATGCAATCGAATTCCTGATCGGGAAATTGAAGCAAACGAAGACAAATTCCGATTTCTTCGACTCGATGAACAGCTAAATATTCACTTAATTCAGTGGGTTAAATGATATGGATACGATATTCGCCCAAGCCACAGCGCAGGGGCGGGCCGGTGTTTGCGTCATTCGTATCTCGGGCCCGCAGGCTTTTTTAATCGCAAATGCCATCGCATCGCCCCTGCCAGCAGTGCGCCAAGCCGCGGTTCGCGCGGTCAGCGACGCCGAGGGGCAAATCCTTGATCGCGCGTTGGTTCTCACGTTTAAGGGGCCTAACAGTTTTACCGGCGAAGACACGGTAGAGTTGCACCTACACGGCAGTATTGCGGTAGTGCGGGCTGTGCTACGATTACTCTCCGGCTTCGACAACGCTCGCCTCGCGGAACCTGGCGAATTTACGCGTCGAGCGATGGAGAACGGTAAGCTTGATCTCACCCAGGTCGAAGGCTTGGGTGATTTGATCGAGGCGGAGACTGAGGTTCAGCGCAAGCAAGCGTTACGCGTTCTGTCCGGTCACTTGGGCCAGAAAGTTGACATCTGGCGCGAAAAACTAATACGCGCCGCTGCTCTGCTCGAAGTAACCATCGATTTCGCTGACGAGGATGTCCCGGTGGACGTTTCGCCGGAAGTGACTGCGCTTCTTACTGCGGTGAATGCCGACATTTCAAAAGAACTCGCAGGTACACACACCGCCGAACGGATCAGAACCGGATTTGAGGTCGCTATTATCGGACGACCGAATGCTGGTAAGTCGACTTTACTGAATGCTCTGGCGGGACGCGATGCTGCGATCACCTCGGCTGTTGCGGGCACGACGCGTGATATCATCGAGGTCCGGATGGATCTAGGCGGATTACCTGTCACACTCCTTGATACTGCCGGTCTACGAGAGGGCGCCGACGAGGTTGAAGCGATCGGAATTGACCGCGCTAAACATAGAGCTCAACAGGCAGACCTACGGGTCTTTTTGGTTGAGCAAGGCGAGGAGCTTCCTGTTTCTCTTATCCCCGATGATATTATCTTGCGCCCGAAGGCCGATCTTTTAGACGACCCAAAGGGGGCAATATCAGGTGTCACCGGGCAGGGCGTAAAGCAACTCGTTGATAGAATTCAAGAAATTCTAAGTGTTCGGAGCTTGAACGCCGGATTGGCCACGCATGAGCGTCATCGCGTTGCATTGCAGAAATCTGCCGAAGGTCTGGCATCTGCGATGTTGGTACTGGATCATGGGCCTGATCAATATGATATAGCGTCAGAAGAACTGCGCCATTCGATTCGTGCGCTTGAGGCGTTGGTTGGTCGGATTGACGTGGAAAATCTGCTAGATGTAATCTTCTCGAGCTTTTGCTTGGGTAAATAGATTGGAAAGTTTCACGTGAAACATTTTGATGTCATTGTTATTGGTGGTGGGCATGCCGGCGCCGAGGCTGCGCATGCGTCGGCACGTTTAGGTGCAAGTACCGCTTTGATAACAATGTCGCGCGATGGAATCGGCGTGATGTCCTGTAACCCTGCAATCGGCGGATTGGGAAAAGGGCACCTTGTGCGCGAAATTGACGCGATGGACGGCGTGATGGGCCGAGTTGCGGATAAGGCCGGCATTCAGTTTCGTCTTCTTAATCGTCGCAAGGGCCCAGCCGTACAGGGACCGCGCGCCCAAGCAGATCGCGCCATATATCGTCGCGAAATGCTTTCAGAGACCGAACAGCAAGCCAATCTTGAGATTATTGAGGGCGAAGTCACCGACTTTATCGTTACAAACGGGCGCGTAGGCGGAGCTGTACTGTCCGATGGATTGAAAATTTCTGCGGCGGCGGTTGTTCTGACCACTGGCACGTTCCTTCGCGGCGTTATTCATATCGGTGATGTGTCACGCTCTGGTGGCCGAATGGGCGATAAGGCCTCCGTTGATCTCGCAAAACGTATCGATTCATTTGACCTGCCACTTGGGCGTTTGAAGACAGGAACGCCACCGCGGCTAGATGGTCGGACCATTGACTGGGAGAAGCTTGAATCCCAGCCAGGGGATGCCGAGCCTGTGCTTTTTTCGTTCTTGTCTAAAGCGACATCAGCGCCCCAGATTGCTTGCGGCATCACCCATACGAATGAGAAAACGCACGACATTATTCGCAGCAACCTCGCGCGTTCCGCGATGTATGGCGGTCATATAGATGGTGTTGGCCCGCGCTATTGCCCCTCAATCGAGGATAAGGTCGTAAGGTTTGCCGATAAAACCTCTCATCAGGTGTTTCTAGAGCCTGAGGGCGCTGACGACCACACCATTTATCCGAACGGTATTTCTACATCTTTACCCGAAGATGTGCAGCTTGAGTACGTACGTTCTATGGTTGGATTAGAGCGGGTTGAGATCATCCAGCCTGGTTATGCGATTGAATACGACTACGTAGACCCTCGGGCCCTTGACCTGACGCTCGCCGTGCGAAGCGTGCCGGGCCTTTTCTTGGCGGGTCAGATTAACGGAACCACGGGTTATGAAGAGGCCGCTGCGCAAGGATTGGTCGCTGGGTTGAACGCTGGGCTACTGGCACAAGGCAGGGAGGCAATTACCTTTAGCCGGTCGGAAAGCTACATCGGGGTGATGGTTGATGACCTTACAACGCGGGGTGTAACCGAGCCTTATCGGATGTTTACATCGCGAGCCGAATTCCGCCTTTCGCTTCGCGCGGATAATGCAGACCAGAGATTGACGCCGATTGCTATGGCATTGGGTGTCGCCGGTGCGGAGCGGATCGAGAGCTTTCAGACTAAGATGGCCAAAATCGAAGACGCTATGGATATGCTTACCAAGTCTGCTTACGCCTCTAAGACCATTGAGTCTGCTGGGATTAAGGTTAGTCAAGATGGGTCCAAGCGAACCGGCTTTGAGCTTCTGGCGTTCCCAGATGTGACGTTCGAACACCTCATTAAGATTAGGCCCGAGCTTGAGATTATCGAGCCCCAAATTCGGCGACAGGTCGAACGCGACGCACTGTACGCACATTACATTGTGCGGCAGAAGAGGGATATAGACCTTCTACAGAAGGACGAAGCACATGTTATTCCTATTGAATTTGATTATAGTTCGATAGATGGGTTGTCTAATGAACTGAAATCGAAACTATCGCTTTCCCGGCCCGGAAACCTTTCGCAGGCGGCCCGGATTGATGGCATGACTCCATCTGCGCTAACACTGCTACTATCACATCTAAAACGTGACAGCCGAAAGAAGTCAGCATAATGATCGGATCAGATGGCGATGTTTCACGTGAAACATTGAATAAGCTTCAGCATTTTGCCGGTCTCGTAGAAAAGTGGACAGTGAAGATCAATCTCGTTTCCAGGGCAAGCGTGTCCGAGCTTTGGGATCGGCATATTCAAGATTCTATTCAGCTTTACGCGCACGCACCAAAGGCAGACCATTGGGTCGATCTGGGAAGCGGCGGCGGGTTCCCTGCAATAATACTTGCGTTGATGGCAGCGCAAGAGGGACGGGATACTAGGTTCACCCTGGTCGAAAGCGATCAGAGAAAGTGTGTATTTCTGCGCACGGCAATTCGTGAGCTTAATCTCAGCGCGTCGGTGGTAAATGACCGGATTGAATCAATCGAGCCGCTATCTGCAGATGTGCTTAGCGCACGAGCGCTCGCTGATCTATCTACCCTAATGGGATTTGCCAGCCTTCATATGAGCCCATCTGGAACTGCGCTCTTTCCGAAAGGCGAAAATTGGCGCGAGGAGCATAACGCGGCGAAATTGAAGTGGGCCTATACCTACGAGGCGATCCCGAGTAAGACGAACAGCTCAGCTGCAATCCTTAAGATCAAGGAAATCAATCATGTCTGACCTGTCTAGGCCATCAGGACCAAAGATTATTGCGATTGCGAACCAGAAAGGCGGCGTGGGAAAAACCACAACGACGATAAATTTGGCTGCCGCATTAGTCGAGCAAAAGCAACGCGTTCTCGTGATCGACCTTGATCCGCAGGGGAATGCCTCAACGGGTTTGGGTATCGAACTCGATGATAGAGAGTTTACAACATACGAACTGCTGCTCGAAGATATCGATTTGGACCAAGTTATCATGTCAACCGAGACGGAGGGCCTGCACATCGTTGCTGCGACGGTCGATCTCAGTTCGGCTGATATGGAGCTAATCTCTAACGAAAAGCGAAGCTTTCTATTGCATGACGCATTGCGTCAAACCCAAATGGACAGCTACGCCTTTGACTATATCTTAATTGACTGCCCCCCATCGTTGAACCTGTTGACGGTGAACGCGATGATCGCGGCGCATTCAGTTCTGGTCCCACTGCAAAGCGAATTTTTTGCTTTGGAAGGGCTCTCGCAGCTTATGCTTACAATCCGAGAGGTCAGGCAGAACGGTAATAAAGATCTTCGGATCGAGGGGGTTCTTCTGACGATGTATGATCGGCGGAATAATCTGTCTCAACAGGTTGAGCAGGACGCCCGAAGTAATCTGGGTGAACTGGTATATAGAACTGTCATCCCGCGGAATGTCCGCGTCAGCGAGGCACCAAGCTACGCGATGCCGGTTCTTAGCTATGATAGCGGATCGAAAGGTGCCAAAGCGTATCGCGATCTCGCGCGAGAAGTACTGGCGAATAGTGTTATATAAATAAGGGGTCAGGCAATGGCAGATAGAGACAAACGACGCGGTTTGGGTCGCGGATTGTCGGCTTTGATGGCAGATGTAGCGGAGACACAAACGGTGGCATCAGAAGGCGCAGCGGAACAGTATGTTCCGATCGAAAAAATCTCTCCTAACCCGGAGCAGCCGCGCAAGCGGTTTGATCCACAGGATCTGGAGGATCTTGCGAATTCGATCCGAGAAAAAGGGGTCATCCAGCCGCTGATCGTGCGCCGCCGCGAGGACGGAACATTCGAGATCGTTGCTGGCGAACGGCGCTGGCGTGCGTCGCAAATGGCACAGCTGCACCAGCTGCCGATCATTGTCCGCGAATTTACCGACGTCGAAGTTCTTGAAGTCGCGATTATCGAAAACATTCAGCGCGCGGACCTCAACTCGATCGAAGAGGCTGCAGGTTATCGCCAGCTGATGGATCGTTTCGGGCACACGCAGGAAAAAATGGCCGAAGCCCTGGGTAAAAGCCGAAGCCATATTGCGAACTTACTGCGGCTTTTGAACCTGCCTGAAAATGTGCTGGAATTGGTGCGGCAGGGTGATCTGACGGCTGGACACGCACGGACCTTGGTTCCGTCAAAGAACCCCGAAAAGCTTGCGAAGCAGATTATTGCGGGCGGCTTGTCGGTACGGGCTGCCGAAGCTTTGATTAAGAAAGAGCATCAGGCAGAAAATGGTGGTGTCGAAAAACGCACCGCTCGACCGACTGGTGAGAAAGATGCGGACACCCGCGCACTTGAAGGCGATCTTTCGGCAAGTCTGGGCCTGAAAGTAACGCTGAACCATAAACCTGGGCAGGAAGCCGGCCAGATGGTACTGCATTACACGACCATGGATGAGCTGGACGAACTCTGCCAACGTTTGTCGGCTTCTTAATCGGACAATAGCTCGGCCAGGATAGCGTTCAGCACCATAAAACCCTGATCAGTGACAAAAAGCTGATCATGAACCCTAGAAATCATCCCGATGTCCTGCATCTGGGTGATTTTTTTTGTCGATAGGGGGGCACCCGCAAGGGCCTCGTAACGTCGAAGGTCAACACCTTCTTTCAAGCGCAGGCCCATCATCAAAAACTCGCTGCCTTGATCCTCGGTGGTAAGCAGCTCGCGGGGTTTTTCTGTGGCTCCACTTACGCTCGCGTCGAGCCAGCGTTTGGGGTTGCTGAAGCATTCGGTCGCAAATCGATTGCCATTCTGGGTCAAACGTCCATGCGCCCCGGGGCCGATACCCAGATAATCGCCGTACCGCCAGTAGATGAGGTTATGCCGCGATTGGGCGCCGTCGCGCGCATGGTTAGACACCTCGTAAGATGGCATACCCATCTCTCCGCAGATATCTTGGGTTGCTGCATACATATCGGCACCAAGGTCATCAGTGGGAAGCCCGCGAAGCTTTCCGATCGCGTAGCGATCCCCAAAGGCGGTGCCTTGTTCGATCGTCAATTGGTACAAAGACATATGGTCTATCGCAAGGGATAGGGCCTGCTTCAGTTCGGCCTGCCAGTCGACCAAAGTCTGGTTCTGACGCCCATAGATAAGATCAAAGCTGACGCGGTCGAATGTCGTGCGGGCAATATCGAACGCTGCCAGTCCCTCTGCGATGGTATGAATTCGCCCAAGCCGTTTCAGGTCAGCGTCGTTCAGCGCCTGTATCCCCATAGAAATACGGTTAACGCCGGCCTGCCGGAAAGCGGCGAAGCGATCGGCCTCGACCGAGCCTGGGTTCGCTTCAAGGGTAATTTCCAAGTCATTAGCTGTTGGCCAAAGGCGCCGAATTGCGGCAATGACGTCCGCGACGACATCAGGGTCCATCAAGCTTGGGGTGCCGCCGCCGAAAAAGACAGCGTTCAACACACGTCCTTGGGTTTCGGCTGCGCCGCGTTCTAGCTCTGACAGATAGGCGTCACGCCAAGCGCGTTGGTCGATTGAGCGACTAACATGGCTGTTAAAGTCACAATAGGGGCATTTAGCCTCGCAAAAAGGCCAATGGATATAAAGGCCAAAGCCGCCCTGACGCCAATCCTCAATCAAAGCAGGCAGAAATCAGTTTGGCGAAAGCATCCGCACGGTGGCTGATTGCGTTTTTCGCGTCGGCGGACATTTCGCCGAAGGTTTGGTTGTGCCCATCGGGTTGGAACATCGGATCGTAGCCATGACCGATTTCGCCACGGATTGGCCAAACGAGGGAACCGTTAACCCGACCTTCGAAAATCTCTTCGTGGCCGTCTGGCCAGACCAACACCAATGTCGCGCAGAACCGAGCACGACGGGGATGGGGGGCGTTTGCCTCTTCCAACAGGTTATGGGTCTTGGTCATTGCCATGACGAAATCACGCCCGTTCGGCGTTTCGGACCAGTCGGCAGTGTAGACACCGGGGGCACCGTCCAGCGCTTCGACCTCTATGCCGGAATCATCCGCAAGGGCAGGGAGGCCTGTTGCCTCGACTGCCGCACGTGCTTTGATGCGGGCATTGCCGATAAAAGTGCTTTCGGTTTCTTCAGGTTCGCCCAGGTTCATCTCGGCGGCACCTTTGACAGAGACGCCGAAGGGGGCGAAAAGCTCTGTCATTTCTTGCAGTTTGCCCGCGTTGTGGGTGGCGACCAAAATCTGGTCGCCAGTAAATTTGCGGGTCATGCGGTGGCTGCCTTTTGCATCTCAACCAGCTCTGCCACGCCCTTTTCAGCGAGGTCCATCAGCTGGTTCATCTGGTCGCGTGAATAGGTAGAGCCTTCGGCGCTCATCTGGATCTCGATCAGTTTGCCAGTGCCGGTTATGATAAAGTTACCGTCAACGCCCGCTTCGGAATCCTCGGGGTAGTCGAGGTCGAGCACGGGCTGTCCCGCGTAAATACCACAGCTGATCGCCGCGACCGGATCAACCAGCGGGTCGCTGATGACATCACCGGCCTTCATGAGTTTGTTTACCGCGAGCTTCAATGCGACCCAACCGCCCGTGATAGACGCACAACGTGTGCCACCGTCGGCCTGCAGCACGTCGCAGTCGATGGTGATCTGGCGTTCGCCCAAGGCACTGCGATCCACACCGGCGCGCAGGGCACGACCGATAAGACGCTGAATTTCAACGGTGCGCCCGCCTTGTTTGCCCATCGCGGCCTCGCGGCGCATACGGGTGTTGGTGGCGCGCGGCAGCATGCCGTATTCGGCGGTGACCCAACCCAGACCGGAGCCTTTGATAAACGGGGGCACGCGGTCTTCGATCGTTGCTGTACACAGCACGTGGGTGTCGCCCATCTTGATCAGGGCCGATCCTTCGGCGTGTTTGGTAAAGCCGGTTTCAATCGACACGGCACGCAATTCATCAAGTTTCCGACCAGAGGGGCGCATAGGTAATTCCTTTTCCATTTGCCTTTGGGGATAACTCTGCGTTGCGGCGCGATGCAACCCCGATTGACGTTTGCCCCCTGACGCACATACTTCTGACTATATGGACAAAGCACCAACAGTTTTAGAAGAAATGAATGATCGCTCGCGTGAAGTTTTCCGCCGCGTGGTCGAAGGCTATCTGGCCAATGGGGACCCTGTGGGGTCGCGCACGCTGACCCGTGATTTCAGCGAAAAGGTCAGCGCAGCCACCATTCGCAATGTGATGCAGGATCTTGAATATATGGGCCTGCTTGGCAGCCCCCATGTCAGCGCGGGCCGTATCCCGACGCAGATGGGCCTGCGGATGTTCGTTGATGGCATGATCGAGATTGGCGACCCGACAGAAACCGACCGCGAAAAGATTGATGCGACCGTTGGCAACAACAACGCCGATGTCGGCGGTATCCTTGATCGCGTGGGGTCGGCATTGTCCGGCGTGACACAAGGCGCCTCGCTCGTGCTGACGCCAAAGCACGAAGCGCCGATCAAGCATATCGAATTCGTTTCACTGTCTCACGACAGGGCGCTGGTCGTTCTGGTGTTTTCGGACGGTCACGTGGAAAACCGCTTGTTCACCCCCCCGCCGGGCCAGACCCCCAGCAGCATGCGCGAGGCCGCGAATTTCCTGAACGCGCTGGTCGAGGGTAAGACCATCTCGGAATTGCAGCGCACCATCGCGCATGAGATCAGCCAGCGGCGCCAGCAGATCGACATTCTGGCGCAGCAACTTGTCGAAAGCGGGCTGGCCTTGTGGCAGGGTGAGGGCGAGACACCCGAGCGATTGATCGTGCGGGGGCGGTCGAATCTGATCAACGCCGAAGGCGAGGCAGAGAACGTCGAATTGATCCGCCAGCTGTTTGACGACCTTGAACGCAAGCGGGACATCGCCGAATTCCTCGAATTGGCCGATGCGGGCGACGGTGTGCGCATTTTTATTGGTTCTGAGAATAAACTTTTTTCACTTTCGGGTTCCTCTCTGGTGGTTTCCCCTTATATGAACGCTGATCGTAAGGTGATCGGGGCGGTCGGAGTGATCGGCCCCACGCGCCTGAATTATGGACGTATCGTGCCGATTGTGAATTACACGGCGCAGCTGGTTGGAAAGCTGATTTCGAACCGCAGCTAGAGGTGAATTATGGCAGAGCCGAAAGAGAACGAATTTCTGGATGATATCGATGACGCAGAGGCCGAGGCCTATGCTGATGAGATGGCCGAAATTGACGACGAAGCGCTGGAACTGGACGAATTGCGTGCCGAACGCGACCAGTTTAAAGACCGCTTTATGCGCGCCTTGGCCGACGCAGAGAACGCGCGCAAACGGTCTGATAAAGACCGTCGCGAGGCCGAGAACTATGGCGGGTCAAAGCTGGCCCGCGACATGCTGCCGGTTTACGACAACATGAAACGCGCATTGGAAGCCGCCACGGAAGAGCAGCGCACCATCTCTGGTCCGTTGCTGGAAGGCATCGAGCTGACGATGCGTGAATTGCTGAGCGTGTTCAAAAAGCACGGCATGGAAGTTATTGCACCTGAAGTGGGCGAGAAATTTGATCCTCAGCATCACCAAGCGATGTTCGAGGCCCCCGTGCCTGGTACCAAAGCAGGCGATATCATTCAGGTCGCCGCGGAAGGTTTCATGTTGCACGACCGTTTGCTGCGTCCGGCGCAGGTTGGCGTATCCTCTACCCCCGCAGGGTAAACGCCCGGGATAGAGCGGCCCTTCGGGGAGGATTTAAATCCATTTGGAAATGAGGGAGGCGGTCAGTTTTTGGCCGCCTCTTTTAGTTTGTACATCCATTCGAGTGCTTCACGTGGAGAGAGCTCATCGGGAATGATGTCTGCCAGTGTCTCTTCCAGCTTTGAGGTCTGTTTCGGTTGCGGCGCGGGTGTAGGGGCCACGGCGAACAGCGGCAGGTCGTCAATCAAAGTCTTCTGGGTTGCGCCGCCTTCGCGTTCGCCTTTTTCCAACGCTTCAAGCACGACGCGGGCGCGGGCAATGACGGAGGCAGGCAATCCGGCAAGCTGCGCAACCTGCACGCCATAAGACCGATCGGCAGCGCCCTTTTTGACTTCGTGCAGGAAGATAACCTCGCCATCCCACTCCTTGACTGCGACGGTTGCATTATCGACCCCGTCCAATTTGTTCGAAAGGGCGGTCATCTCGTGGTAGTGCGTGGCAAAGAGCGCACGCGAACGGTTGATGTCATGCAGATGTTCCAGCGTGGCCCAAGCGATGGACAGGCCGTCATAGGTCGCGGTGCCGCGCCCGATCTCATCCAGGATCACCAGCGCACGATCGTCCGCCTGATTGAGGATCGCGGCGGTTTCGACCATTTCGACCATAAACGTGGAACGCCCCCGTGCCAGATCGTCAGAGGCGCCTACGCGGCTGAAAATCTGGCTGATCAGGCCGATATGGGCGCTGGCGGCAGGCACATAGCTGCCCATCTGGGCCATCAAAGCGATGATCGCGTTCTGCCGCAGGAAGGTCGATTTACCCGCCATGTTGGGGCCGGTCAGCAGCCAGATGTTCGCGTTGTCACCATCGGCCGACAGGGTGCAATCGTTGGCAATAAACGGGCTGCCCGATTGCTGGGCCAAAGCACGTTCCACTACGGGGTGACGGCCACCCTGAATGTCGAAGGCACGTGAATTATCGACGCGGGGTTTCACCCAGTTCTGAGACTGTGCAAGCTCGGCCAGCCCAGCAGCCAGATCAATTTCTGCCAGTCCGGCCGATGCCACACCGATGGGGCCTGAGTGGTCCAGAATGGCACGTTTCAGCGTTTCATAGAGCCGCTTTTCGATCTCTAACGCATGGTTGCCCGCGTTAAGGATCTTGGTCTCCATTTCAGAAAGCTCCACGGTAGTGAAACGGACCTGATTGGCTGTGGTTTGACGGTGGATAAAAGTATCCGTCAGCGGCGCCGACAGCATCTTTTCGGCATGAGTCGCTGTGACCTCGGCGAAATAGCCAAGCACATTGTTGTGTTTGATCTTGAGCGTAGAGATACCGGTGAGCGTGACGAAATCCTGTTGCATCTGCGCAATGACACTGCGGCCTTCGTCGCGCAGGGTGCGCACTTCGTCGAGCTCGCTGTTGTAACCGGGCGCGATAAACCCGCCATCGCGGGCGAGCAGGGGCGGCTCTGCGATCAAGGCTTCGTCCAGCAGGTCGATCAGGTCGTCATGGCCGGAGAGCCCTTTGGCGGCTTGGGCCAGCAGATCAGGTAGGGTGGCGGTGTGCATTTTTTCTGCCAATTGCCCTGCTTCGGTCAAGCCATTGCGGAGGGCAGCAAGGTCGCGGGGGCCACCACGATCAAGCGACAGGCGCGACAGGGCGCGGTCCAGATCAGGCACATTGCGCAGGTGCTGGCGGATATCGCTACGGATGGTCGGCGTATCATAGGCAAAGGAAATGGCGTCCAGACGGGCTTGAATCGTCTCTAACACACGCGAAGGCGACGAAATGCGCCGTTCGAGCAGGCGCGCACCACCTGCCGTTACAGTCTTGTCCATCACCGACAGCAGCGTGCCCGAACGACCACCCGTCAACGCGTGGGTCAGTTCAAGGTTGCGCCTTGTGGCGGCGTCGATCTGCACGCTGCGTGCCTCTGCTTCTTTTTGCGGCGGGCGGAGCAGGGGCAGTTTGCCTTTTTGCGTGATCTCAAGGTAGTCGATGATCGCGCCCATGGCGGAGATATCGGCGCGTTCAAAGCTGCCGAACGCATCCAGAGACCCGATACCGAACAGGTCGCAGACCCGTTTTTCGGCCCCGCTGCTATCAAAGGCGGAACGGGCGATTGGGGTCAGTGCGATATCAAAATCAGACACTAAATCGCGCAAATCGGCCTCTTTCGCCTCTGACACGATCAGCTCTGACGGGGCCAGACGTGCCAGTTCGGGGCCGAGACGCGACAGGGTCAGGGGCATCACGTGAAACGCACCGGTAGAGATATCAACCCACGCCAACGCATGGCCGTCGCGCACCTCTGCAAAGGCTGCAAGATAGTTGTGGCGCCGCGCTTCGAGCAGGGATTCTTCGGTCAAAGTACCGGGGGTGACCAGCCGCACGACATCGCGTTTGACCACCGACTTATAGCCGCGTTTTTTCGCCTCTGCCGGGCTTTCCATCTGTTCGCAGACCGCGACGCGAAACCCCTTGCGGATCAGCGTTAGCAAATATCCTTCGGCGGCATGTACGGGAACGCCACACATGGGGATGTCTTCGCCGCCGTGCTTGCCGCGTTTGGTCAGGGCAATGTCCAGCGCCTCTGCTGCCGCGACGGCATCGTCAAAGAACATCTCGTAGAAGTCGCCCATACGGTAGAACAGCAGCGCTTCGGCGTACTGGGATTTGAGCTCTAGATATTGCGCCATCATTGGCGTGATTTTTTCTTCGGTCACTCTGCGCCCCCGGTTCGAGTTAACGCTGTGTACAAAACCGCGCCCCCAGACGAAAGGGCGGACCGACCACTGCGCGCACGGGGTCGCCGCGACGTCGCCCAAAGCGTGAGCGCCATCATGATTGTGTGAAGGGGCGATCGGCGATATCAAGCGAGAAACCAAGAGGAAAGCCGTTCCAGTGAACAAAAACCGTATTACGTCAGAAGAGGCGCTAGCCTTTCACCTTGAACCCACACCCGGCAAGTTCGAGATCACAGCGACCGTCCCTATGACGACCCAGCGAGATCTGAGCCTTGCCTATTCCCCCGGTGTCGCCGTCCCATGCGAGGCCATCGCCGAGAACCCCGAACTGGCGTATGACTATACCAACAAGGGCAATTTGGTCGCGGTGATTTCTAACGGGACGGCGGTTCTGGGGTTGGGTAACCTTGGTGCGCTGGCGTCAAAGCCGGTGATGGAAGGCAAATCGGTGCTGTTCAAACGCTTCGCCGACGTGAACTCCATCGACATTGAACTGGATACCGAAGACCCCGAAGCGTTCATCAATGCGGTCAAGCTGATGGGCCCGACGTTCGGCGGGATAAACCTTGAGGATATCAAGGCGCCTGAGTGTTTCATCATCGAACAGCGCCTGAAAGAAGAGATGGACATCCCCGTCTTTCATGATGACCAACACGGAACGGCGGTGATCTGTGCCGCGGGGCTGCTGAACGCCTTGCGCATTTCGGGCAAAAAGATCGAAGACGTGCAGATCGTTTTGAACGGCGCCGGCGCGGCGGGGATCGCCTGTCTTGAGCTTCTCAAGGCGATGGGGGCCAAGCATAACAACTGCATTATGTGCGACACTAAAGGCGTGATCTATCAAGGTCGTACCGAAGGCATGAACCAGTGGAAATCGGCCCACGCCGCGCAGACTGATCTGCGGACCCTGGAAGAGGCGATGAAGAACGCGGATGTGTTCCTTGGCGTGTCGGTCAAGGGCGCTGTGACGCCCGCGATGGTCGCCAGCATGGCCGATAATCCGGTGATCTTTGCGATGGCAAACCCCGATCCCGAAATCACCCCCGAAGAAGCACACGAAGTCCGCGCCGACGCGATTGTCGCCACAGGCCGCAGTGACTACCCCAATCAGGTGAATAACGTGTTGGGCTTTCCCTATCTGTTCCGCGGGGCGCTCGATATTCATGCCCGCGCCATCAACGACGAGATGAAGATCGCCTGCGCCCACGCGCTGGCCGATCTTGCGCGCGAGGATGTGCCGGACGAAGTGGCGCTCGCCTATGGCAAGAACCTCACCTTTGGTCGCGATTACATTATCCCGACGCCGTTTGACCCGCGATTGATCCACCGTATTCCGCCGGCCGTTGCACGTGCAGGGATGAATACCGGTGCCGCGCGGCGCCCGATCATCGATATGGACGCCTACGAGCTGAGCCTGAAGTCGCGCATGGACCCGACGGCGAATATCCTGCGGGGGATCAATGCCCGTGCCCGCGCCAATCAGGCGCGGATGATCTTTGCCGAGGGCGATGACCCCAAGGTCTTGCGCGCGGCGGTCATGTACCAACGCTCCGGTCTGGGCAAGGCACTGGTGGTCGGGCGGCTTGACGACGTCAAGGCCAAGCTGACCGCCGCAGGAATGGAGGATGCACACCGCGAGCTCGAGATCGTGAACGCGGCCAATACCCAGTATCTGGATACGTATAAGTCATATCTTTACAACAGGTTGCAGCGCAAAGGGTCGGACAGCAAAGACATACACCGTCTTGCAGCACGAGATCGTCACGTGTTCGCCGCATTGATGCTGGCACATGGGCATGGCGACGGTCTGGTGACCGGTGCGACCCGTAAATCTGCGCATGTGCTTGAACGGCTGAACCACGTGTTCGACGCCAACGCCCAACATGGTGCCGTCGGCATTACCGCGTTGCTGCACAAGGGGCGGATCGTATTTATCGGCGATACGCTGGTGCACGAATGGCCAAACGAAGAGGATCTGGCCAACATTGCCGAAAAAGGGGCTAAGGTCGCGCGTCACATGGGGCTTGAGCCTCGGGTTGCTTTCGTCAGCTTCTCTACCTTCGGCTATCCGGTTTCCGAGCGGGCGGAAAAGATGCAGCGCGCCCCCGATGTGCTGGACGCCCGCGGCGTTGATTTCGAATACGAAGGCGAGATGACCGTTGATGTCGCGCTGAACGCCGAGAGCCAGAAGAACTATCCGTTCTCGCGTTTGACGGGGCCTGCGAATATTCTGGTGGTCCCCGCGCGACATTCCGCGAGCATTTCTGTGAAACTGATGCAGGAAATGGCGGGCGCCACTGTGATCGGGCCGATTTTGACCGGTTTGGACAAATCGATCCAGATTTGTTCGACGACATCCACGGCGAACGACATTTTGAACATGGCCATTCTAGCAGCCTGTAAGGTCGGCGAATGATCTGGAACCTCGGCTCTATCAACGCAGATAACTTCTACTATCTGCGGCATTTGCCTGCGCCGGGGGAAACAATTGCCGCGCATGATTTCCGGCAGGGTTTGGGCGGGAAGGGGGCCAATATGTCGGTCGCCGCCGCCCGCGCCGGCACGCGCGTCACGCATATCGGCGCCGTGGGGCCGGATGGCAAATGGGCCGTGGAACGACTGCTGGAATATGGTGTCGAGACGCAGCATATCAGCGTGATCGATACGGCCACCGGCCATGCGAATATCTGTGTTGCTGATGATGGTGAAAACGCTATCGTTTTGTTTTCAGGGGCCAATCACGAAATCACCACCCAGATGATCGGTGCCGCTTTGTCCGAGGCGTCGCCGGGTGATTTTCTGCTCATGCAAAACGAAACATTGGGCCAACGCTTTGCCGCGCGCACTGCGCATACGCTGGGATTGCGCGTGGCCTATGCCGCCGCACCCTTCGATGCGGAGATCGTGGCGGAGGTATTGCCCGACATCGATCTGCTTGTGCTAAACGAAGTCGAAGCTGCCGCGCTTGAGAAAGCCGTTGGCACCAGCATCGACGCCCTGCCGATCGACGATATTATCGTAACCTTGGGCGCCGAGGGCTGCAAATGGGTCTCTAAACAGGCAAAATCAGTGATGAATTTCCCTGCCTATCCTGTGATTGCCGTCGATACGACGGGCGCAGGCGACACGTTTACCGGTTATCTCATAGCCGCATTGGATCGCAAACTTTCAATGCAAGATGCGATTATACTGGCGATGCAGGCGGGTGCCTTGATGGTGACGCGTCAGGGAACGGCCGACGTGATCCCGGACCTCAAAGACATCCAGGACCACGGTTTCGACGGTGATTGAACCCAACGATTAACGCTGGGTTAATACTTATTTTACGAACGGAGCAGCACTACCCCAAAGCTGTTTCACGCGCTGGTCGCGCCCGCAGCCGTTACGATAGCGTTTATATGCGACGGACTTTTTCACACCCAACCCGACGCTGGTAAAGGCAAGGCGTTCATCGCTTTTGTAATAGTCCTGATGATAGGCATCGGCGGGATAGAACGCAGTTTTTCCCAAGATCGGGGTGACCACGGTTTTCCCTAAAGCGGCTTGAGCCTGTGATTTTGCGTTCTCTGCAGCGGCTTTCTGGCCGGCACCATCCGCAAAGATCGCAGTGCGATAACTGTCGCCGCGGTCGCAGAACTGCCCACCGGCATCGGTTGGATCGACCGAGCGGAAGAACATCGCCAGCAATTGGTCGGCAGAAACAACCGCAGGATCATACTGGATCTGCGCCGCTTCATAATGGCCCGTTCCGCCCGCGACGACCTGCTTGTACGTCGGGTTCTTCACATTTCCGCCCGCGAAACCGGATACAACTTCGTTGACGCCCTTCACGGCTTCGAAATCGGATTCGACGCACCAAAAGCAGCCTCCAGCAACCAAAAGCGTCTCTGTTCCGGCGGCTTTTGCGGTTGTCGCCTGTGCCGCGAGGCCCAGACCGATGGCGGCGCTCAGCACGATCAGGCGCATATTTGTGGCAATACTCATGAATACTCTCCATCATTTTTTCAAACCGTGACGCCAATAGCGCCGCGAGGCAACTCAGGTGCCCGTGATGTCACGCCCTAGTGATGTAGGTTTCACCCTTGGCCCCGTGGCGTGAAGTTCTTAGCGTCAACCGCAAAGAAGGAGCAATTTGATGCAAGATCACGTCACCACACACCAAGCCCAAGAAGATGCCCGTAACGAAGACATCTTGATCTATTTAAACGGCCGGATTGTCCCCAAGGCGCAGGCGGTTGTCAGCGTCTATGACAGCGGTTTCATGTTGGGTGACGGAATCTGGGAAGGGCTGAGGCTTTATGATGGTACATGGGCCTTCCTAAGCGATCATTTCGACCGCCTGCTCGAAGCCGCAAAAGCCATTGATCTGGACATCGGGATGACACGTGAGCAGCTCGTTTCCGCATTGTTAGAGACCCAAAGTGCCAATGGAATGACCACAGACGCCCACGCGCGATTGATGATCACCCGTGGCCCTAAAACGCGGCCGTTCCAGCACCCGTCGCTGTCGCAATCCGGCCCCACAATCGCGATCATAATGGAGCATTCCCGGCCCAATATGCCGCGCCCGATCCGGCTTGCTACCGTGCCCCATATGCGGGGGCTGCCGATGACCCAGGACCCGAAACTGAATAGTCATTCAAAGTTGAATTGTATCCTTGCTTGTATTGCCGCGGAAAAAGCCGGCGCCGACGAGGGTTTGATGCTGGATATTCACGGGTTCGTGAATACAACAAACGCCTGTAATTTTTTCATCGTCCGCAAGGGGGAGGTTTGGACCAGCACTGGCGACTACTGCATGAATGGGATCACCCGTCAGAAAGTGATCAATCTGTGTCGCGCCAACGACATCCCCTGTTTCGAGCGGAACTATTCGCTGGTCGACACCTATGGTGCCGACGAGGCATTCTTGACGGGCACCTTCGGCGCGCAAACCCCCGTCGCGATGATCGATGGTCGCCAGATCGGCGACGGCGAAATGGGGCCTGTGACCAAAAAACTACGCGAATTGTACAAGGCCCTTATCGTAAAGGAATGTGCCTGATGCGTATCGCAATGTGGTCCGGCCCGCGTAATCTAAGCACGGCGATGATGTATAGTTTCGGCAATCGCGCTGATTTCACCGCGATGGATGAGCCGTTCTATGCACCCTATCTCAAACAAACCGGCATTAACCATCCGATGTACCAAGAAATCATCGCGCACCATGAATGTGACCCTGCCAAAGTCGCGGCGCAGTGCGCGCTCGCCGGCACCCCACACCGCTATATGAAGCATATGCCGCATCACATGATTGACGGCTTTCCGATGGATTGGGCCAAAGGCTGTGTCCATGTCCATCTGATACGCCATCCTGCGCACGTAATTGCCAGCTATACTGCAAAGCGAGAAGCACCGAATTTTAACGATATCGGCTATGGTCAACAAACCGCGCTTTTCGATCAAATTGGCGGAATGGTGATTGATTCAGCAGATATCAGGGCGAATCCGGAACAGATGCTGCGCAAACTTTGCAGCGCAATCGACCTGCGTTTCGATCCCGCTATGCTGTCTTGGGCCGCCGGTCCCCGCGCAGAAGACGGGATCTGGGCAGCGCATTGGTACGGTGCCGTTCATAAAAGCGCCGGGTTCGCCGGGGCCGAAGGGCCTCTGCCTACGCTCACCGGTGAGCCGGAAACGCTGTGCGCGCAGGCAATGCCCCATTACCAAAAGCTTTATGATCAAAGACTTAGGTGAGTAATGGCTAGAAAAAGGCGGAGTATCGAAACTAAATCTCGGTGGTTGGCGTGTCTATCAGACAAGTTCAACACAACCAGGAGATTTAACATGAAGATGTTTGCAGCAACCGCACTGTCCCTCACGCTCATCGCGGGCACGGCTTTCGCCGCAGCCCACAGCAACGCTATGGTAGAAGCGATGGATCAAGATGTGTCCAACGGCGTCGTCAGCGCCGATAAAGTGATGGCATCGGAAAACGGTTGGATGGTCGTGCACCGCACCGATGCAGAGATGAAGCCGGGCCCGGTCGTCGGCTACGCACCCTTGCGTGCCGGTGAGAACATCGACGTCAGCGCCATTCTGCAAGAAGACGTTAAATCCGGCGATATGCTGATGCTTATGGTCCACTCAGAAGAGGGCGGCATGAAAACCGGTGGCTTCGAATACACTTTGGGCGCAAAGGAAGACGGCCCTGTCAAGCCTGATGGTAAATTGGTGATGACGGTCATCACGGCCGAATAAACCGTTTTAAATTAAAGAAAAGGCCCGGAGAGATTATGCTCTGTCCGGGCCTTTTTTATCTTAACCTTTGAGGCGTTTGTCACGTGCCGCCAAAAGCTTGAGTCGAAGCGCGTTCAACTGAATGAAGCCCGCAGCGTCTTTTTGATCATAGGCACCAGCGTCATCTTCGAAGGTGACATGCGCTTCGGAATATAGCGAATGCTCCGACCAGCGGCCAACCGTGCGGACATGGCCTTTGTACAATTTCAATCTAACTGTACCGGTCACATGTGTCTGGGAGGCATCAATCGCGGCTTGCAGCATGGTGCGTTCGGGGCTGTACCAAAAACCATTATAGATCAGCTCTGCATAACGCGGCATCAGCTCGTCTTTTAGGTGCATCGCGCCGCGGTCGAGGGTAATCGATTCGATGCCGCGGTGTGCTTCGAGCAGCAATGTCCCGCCGGGGGTCTCATAGATCCCACGGGACTTCATACCGACAAAGCGCCCCTCAACAAGATCAAGGCGGCCGCAGCCGTGCTTGCCGCCAAGTTCGTTCAATTTAGCCAAAAGTGTCGCTGGCGACATGTTTTCGCCATTGATGCTGACCGCATCGCCACCTTCAAAACCAACTTCGACATATTCGGGCGTGTCGGGTGCCTGCTCTGGCGAAACCGTACGCTGATAAACATATTCGGGTGCGTCCACGGCCGGATCTTCCAGCACTTTTCCTTCGGAGGACGTGTGAAGGAGATTTGCATCCACACTAAAGGGTGCTTCGCCACGTTTGTCTTTTGCCACGGGGATCTGATGTTTTTCAGCAAATTCGATCAATTTCGTCCGGCTGGTCAGATCCCACTCACGCCAAGGCGCGATTACTTTGATGTCAGGGTTCAAGGCATAGGCAGCCAATTCGAAACGGACCTGATCATTGCCCTTGCCCGTCGCACCATGCGCAACCGCATCGGCTCCGGTTTCGGCGGCAATTTCAACCAAGCGTTTAGAAATCAACGGCCGAGCGATCGAGGTGCCCAACAGGTAAAGCCCTTCGTAGACGGCATTGGCGCGAAACATCGGGAAGACGAAATCGCGCACGAATTCTTCGCGGACATCTTCGACATAGATTTCCGACGCGCCCATCATTTCGGCTTTGGCGCGGGCAGGCTCAAGTTCTTCGCCTTGGCCGAGATCAGCGGTAAAGGTCACCACTTCGCAGCCGTATTCGGTTTGCAGCCATTTTAGGATAATCGAGGTATCAAGCCCACCAGAATAGGCGAGCACAACTTTTTTGGGCGCGGACATGATGTTTCCTTTTCGGTTTGCACCGCGAAGTATCTGTTTTCCATGGTATGAGCAAGATTGAAGGCTGCGTTGACCGCACCGGCGCGGGATCGTATCGAAAGGTATCCAACGCAAAGGTCAATGAAATGACGGATCTGTTCAAAACTGCGGCTCGCAGCGCTACGCTATCGATGCGCGAGGTGTTTCCCGCCACCCCATTGATGCGCAACGAACATTTGTCCGAAAAATATGACGCGGATATTTGGTTGAAGCGAGAAGACCTAAGCCCGGTCCGATCATATAAGCTGCGCGGCGCGTTCAACGCGATGCGCAAGGTGATCCCCGAACAGTCGGTTTTTGTTTGTGCAAGCGCAGGAAATCATGCCCAAGGTGTTGCATTTATGTGCAGTCATTTTGGTGTGAAGGGCGTTATATTTATGCCCGTAACGACCCCTCAGCAGAAGATCCAGAAAACAAAAATCTTTGGCGGGCTTCAGGTGGAGGTGCGGCTGGTTGGGGACTATTTTGATAAAACCCTGCAAGCGGCGCAGCAATATTGCACGGAAGAGGGCGCTCATTTTCTGTCTCCTTTCGATGATGAAGATGTCATCGAGGGGCAAGCCTCTGTTGCGGTTGAAATAGAAAAGCAGTTGGGCCGTGTTCCGGACCACATCATGCTGCCCGTTGGCGGCGGCGGATTGTCGTCGGGGATCTACAGCTATTTTCAAGATACATGTCGATATAGCTTCGTTGAACCTAAAGGTGCGCCTAGTTTAGCTCGGGCATTGGTGGCTGGAGCTCCTGTTGATGTATCTCCTATCAATAGTTTTGTTGACGGTGCCGCTGTGGCAAAGATTGGTGAGCGTAATTTTAAGCGATTGCGCACTGTGCCGGTTGAGAGCGTGATCCACCTGGCCGAAGATCGCATCTGCGTCACGATCATTGAAATGTTGAACGTCGAAGGCATCGTCCTTGAGCCTGCCGGAGCTCTTTCAATTGAAGCCTTGGGTGAGGTTTCTGAACAGATAAAGGGCAAGACCGTCGTCTGTGTCGCATCAGGCGGGAACTTTGATTTTGAACGTCTCCCTGAGGTAAAGGAACGGGCTCAGCGCTATTCTGGGGTTAAGAAATACTTCATCCTGCGGATGCCGCAGCGGCCCGGTGCGCTGAAGGAGTTTCTGGGCATTCTAGGGCCTGACGATGACATTTGCCGTTTCGAATATCTGAAAAAATCAGCACGTAATTTCGGGTCAGTCCTTATCGGGATCGAAACGCGCAGTTCCGATAGCTTCGCTCCTTTCTTGTCACAGCTTAACGCAGCCGGGTTCACCTATACCGACATCACGAATGATGAAACTTTGGCGCAGTTTGTGCTATAGCGCGGGATTTTGACCCACAGCTTGTCAGAAACTGCAGCTTGGATTTCTCGTAGATGGTAAAAAGGTCCTCTATAAGGGGCTGCATCGATTTGCCTAACGCGAGTTCTTTTTCCGCGCGCAGGCAATGTTCCGAAAACTCGATAAAACCTAAGCTCAGCGCACTTCCTTTAACGAAATGAAGAGTGTCTCGAATGGTTTTAGTAGCCCTGCTGTCCCGAAGTTTGCTTTTTGCTTCTTCTACCTCCAAAAAAAATACCACGATAATTTCTTCGAATGTGCTGGGGCCAACAGCTTCTTTCAGCACAGAGATTTGCTCCCAGTCGATCAACGATTCGCCTCCTTTTCTGCGGTCACCCTGACGCGAAAACCTTAACAAATAGTTCCGTCTGCTTATCTGATCGTAGCGATCAATCTTTTAGCGCTGGCCGCTGCGTCTGATGAATGAATGCCTTGGAACCGAGGAAGGCCCCATCGCAGGGGCTATCGTCCGTCTGCGCGAGGCGCGGTATCAATGGCTTCGTCACGGATAATATTAGACAGGATTCACGGTATCTTAATCCGACATCCCATAGGCTTCCGATAAGAGATATCGAAAGCCTTTGAGATGCTGTCGCAGACAACCGAAAAAACACAGATACTACCTGAATCAGCGCGGTTTCGCGCGGTCAAAACTGTCATGGTCGTGGACGACAGCGCACTACAACGGTGCATTTTAACCGCGACCTTGACGCGATGGGGGTTCACCGTCCAAGAGGCGGCATCGGCAGTGGACGCGCTAAAAATGTGCCGAAATCGTCTGCCAGATTTGATCATCAGCGATTGGATTATGCCCGGGATGTCGGGGCTACAGTTCTGCCGTGCGTTCCGTGAACTCTCTAAGGGGCGCTACGGATATTTCATTCTACTGACCGCAAAATCCGATAAATCAGAGGTGGTCAGGGGGCTCGATAGCGGCGCGGATGATTTCGTTAGCAAGCCGGTTAACGTGGACGAATTGCGCGCTCGCATCATGGCGGGCGAAAGAATTCTGACAATGCAACGCGAACTGTCATCGAAGAATCGCGTCATCAGTGAAGCGCTGTCTGCACTGCAGGTGGTACATAGCGCGCTTGATCGTGATCTTGATGAGGCGCGGAAATTTCAGGAATCCCTGCTGCAGGATCCGCTGCACGACTTTAGCCAGGGAACGATTTCCTTGATGCTGCGATCAAGTGGTCACGTGGGTGGCGACTTGGTGGGGTATTTCGCCGCCGGCCGCAGCTTGGGGGTATATGGGTTGGATGTATCTGGGCACGGTGTCAGCTCCGCTCTGATGGCGGCGCGGCTTGCCGGAACCTTCTCTGCTGTCGCGCCGGACCATAACATTGCTTTGACGCGTCAACCAAACGGGATGTACAGGATGCGGTCGCCCGATCGAGTGGTGGCAGACCTGAACAGGTTGGTCCTCTCTGATATGGAGACGGAGCAATACTTTACGATCTTTTTAGCCAAAATTGACCTTGATACCGGTTATATTCAAGCGACGCAGGCCGGACACCCTCATCCATATATACAAAGAAAAAATGGTGTTTTGGTACAGTTGGGGCAGGGGGGGCTGCCTGTCGGCCTGATACCTGATGCGCATTATGACACGACGGTTGCACAGCTAGAACCAGGCGATCGATTTATCATTTTATCCGATGGTGTAACGGAGTGCCCTAACGCATCGGGGCAAATGCTGGACGACGACGGGGTGGCCCGCGTTCTGCATGACCTATATTCCGTTCGAGGCGCGCAATTTTTCGACGCGCTTTCCACCCATCTGGAGGAATATGCGGGCGGTGTAGATTTCCCGGATGATGTGTCGGGAATTTGCTTCGATTATCAGGGTCGCATCGCCAAAAATCGATCAAGGAAATACCTGTCTCCGTCGTTCCCTAGCACAGAAATGGCTTCTTCCCCCGACATAACAACCGTGGCGTGGTCCGGCTCGATCGGCTGAGCTACCTGATGGACTGGATGGGCGACATACACTTGGCAGATTTTCTCGGCCCACATATCATACTCGGGCATATAGGCGAACCGTCGGAACGCCCCCAACCGCCGGGGGCGGGCGATGGTCCACCCGATTTCCTCCATTACCTCGCGGTGGAGCGTTTGGAGCGGCGTTTCACCAGGGTCAATTCCACCGCCAGGAAGTTGAACATCGACCTCGGGGCGCAACTGGGCAGTCAACAAAAACCGTCCCTTAAGGGGCAAGATCGCATAGACACCGGGTCGAGATCGATATGTTTTGCCGGGCACGGGCGGCTTCCCTACACGTCGCATCATTTGACACCCCCTTTTCGCACGGGTTGTTGCGCTTATATAGACGCGGTATGCCAACCGTCTGCCGGTAAGGAAAGTCAAATGACCCAAGGAAACAAAATCGCGTGGGACGATACCGTTCTACCCTTTCAACTCGATGCCTCTGACATCCGGGGGCGTGTCGCCCGTCTGGATGGCGTGCTGGAAGGGATCTTGCGTCAGCACGATTATCCCGAAAAGGTCGAAGCACTGGTCGCGGAAATGGCCTTGCTTACGGCGTTGATCGGCCAGACGATCAAACTGCGATGGAAACTGCAACTGCAGGTTCAGTCGAACGGGCCGGTGCGGATGATTGCAACGGACTATTATGGTCCGACCGACGATGGCGAACCTGCGCGTATCCGTGCTTACGCCAGCTATGATGCTGACCGGATCACCGATGGGCCGGCGTTTGATCAGGTCGGCGAGGGATATTTCGCCGTTATGATCGATCAAGGGAACGGTATGACACCCTATCAGGGGATTACGCCGCTTACTGGAAAATCCCTCTCCGAATGTGCAGAGGCGTATTTCGCGCAGTCCGAGCAGCTGCCAACCCGGTTCGAGTTGAGCTTTGGCAAATCCACAACGCCTGGTCAGGATGAACACTGGCGTGCTGGCGGTGTTATGCTGCAACATATGCCCAAAGCGTCGCCCTTTGCCGCGCAGGGCGAAGGCAGCGGTGACGTGCTTCTTGCCTCTGACCTCGTTGACGGCGAAGAGGGCGATAACTGGCGCCGTGTGAATGTGCTGCTGGATACAGTAGACGAGCTTGAACTGATCGGGCCAAGTCTGCCACCGACCGACTTGCTGAAACGCCTGTTTCACGAGGAAGTGCCGCGGGTATTCGACGCGCAGGCTGTTCGATTTGGCTGCACCTGCTCGGAAGATCGAGTTCGGCAAAGCCTGTCTATCTATTCAGCGGGCGATATTAAAACGATGACAACTGACGACGGTCGGGTCACCGCAGATTGTCAATTCTGTGGCGCGCATTACGATCTGGACCCGAAAACTGTCGGGTTCGAGGCTGAAGATAACAGTGGCAGCTGATCAACTTGCCCATTTTCGGACGGCGTTGGCGCAAACTGGTGTCACGTCGTCTGACTTTGACCTGAATAAAGAGACGGTGCTGCCGGCCAATCGCACCTTGCGTCCTGCCGGCGTGCTGGCCCCGATTATCGAGCGTAATGGCCGTTTTGACCTTATCCTGACCAAGCGGTCCTCGGCTCTAAAGCACCATCCAGGACAAATTTCCTTTCCCGGTGGCAAACAGGATGGTGACGATGCTGACGTGGTGGCGGCAGCGTTGCGTGAGGCGCGAGAAGAGATCGGTTTGCCGTCGCATCTGGTTGAGGTGTTGGGCACGTTGCCCGCGCATGAAACAGTGACCAACTTTCTAGTGACCCCAGTGATCGCCTTTGTGAAAGAAGATTTCAAAATCGTCGCTGAACCGGGTGAAGTTGAGGAAGTCTTTACCGTTCCGTTGGATCATGTGCTGAACGCTGACAATTATGTGGTTCAGTCACGACGATGGCAGGGGCAACGACGGTATTATTACACTGTTCCTTACGGTCCCTATTACATTTGGGGGGCAACAGCGCGTATGTTACGGGCATGGACCGAACGTATGATGTGACCCTTCCCGCGAGTACCCGCTGGCTTGTTGACCCTGACGCCCAAGCTGTGTGCGATGCGGTGAAGGATGGGGGGCATGTGATCTATTTCGTTGGCGGCTGTGTGCGCAATGCGCTGCTGGGCGTGGCCGACAGCGATGTCGATATGTCGACCAACGCATTGCCGGAAAGGGTGATGGCGCTCGCGGCGCGCGCTGGGCTCAAAGCCGTGCCGACGGGGGTGGAACATGGAACGGTCACTGTGGTCAGTGGCGGCAAAGGGTTCGAGGTAACGACCTTCCGGCGCGATGTGGAAACGGATGGCCGGCGCGCCGTGGTAGCGTTCTCTGACAGTATCATTGACGACGCGTTGCGCCGCGATTTCACCATGAATGCTCTTTATGCGGACGCGCAGGGTCGGGTCATTGATCCGCTTGAAAGTCTGCCTGATCTGCGGGCGCGACGGGTGCGATTTATCGAGGATGCGGCGCAACGTATTCGCGAGGATTACCTGCGCACATTGCGATATTTCCGGTTTTGCGCGTGGTATGCCGACCCGGCAGAGGGGTTTAGTCCAGATGCTTTGGCCGCGATTGCAGCGCATACGGATGGCCTGGAAAGCCTGTCGGCCGAACGTATCGGGGCGGAACTTGCGAAACTATTGGCCGCGCCGGATCCTGCGCCTTCGGTGGCAGCGATGCGCCAAACCGGTGTGTTGGGGGTTGTCCTGCCCGGCAGCGACGATCGCTGGCTTGCGATGGTCGTGCATTTTGAACATCTTTTGCAGCTGGCTCCTGATTGGCGCACGCGTTTGGCAGCGCTTGGCGGCGAAGACGTGGACCAACGGTTACGGCTGAGCAAGGCAGATGCGAAATACCTTCATCGGTTAAGGGAGGCCGCCTTCGGGGCCGAGACCGTCGCCGCGATTGCCTATCTTGATGGCGGGGATATCGCGCGCGCGGTCGTTATCCTGCGGGCCTGCCTTTCTGAAACGCCGCCCGATCCCGCCGTTCTTGAGGGGATCTTTCAAGCGGAAAATGCTGTGTTTCCCGTGAAAGCCGCTGATTTGATGCCGCGATATCGGGGCCCTGAATTGGGGAAACGGTTGGCCGGGTTAAAAGCGCTTTGGATTGCTTCGGGGTTCGCAGCAACTCGGGAAAGCTTGCTGGATGCGCCAGAAAGCTAATGCGCCCTGTGGCCATTCTGACGCGGCTCTTTCTATAGTGGCGGCGAACGCATGGCCTACAGGTGAAATATGTTTCGATTTTTCGAAAATCTTGTCGATCCCTACGCAGATTACACCGAACAAGACACGCCACCCACAAGGCTGTGGCCCTTTTTCCGAAGCTACAGTGGGCCGTTCAAAACTGTATTCTGGGTGACAGGCGTATTGTCGATTGTGGTCGCCGCGATCGAGATCGGTCTAATCTACTATATGGGTCGCCTCGTCGATCTGATGGATAGCAGCCCCGCCGAGGTGTGGCGTAGCTATGGGGCGGAGTTTATCGTCGTGGCGTTGCTGATCCTAATCGCGCGCCCTGCTGTCCAAGCCGCGCATGTGTTGCTGTTGAACAATGCCGTGTTGCCGAACTACGGCACACTGTTCCGCTGGCGCGGGCATCGGCAAGTGTTGCGGCAATCGGTCGGCTGGTTTGAAGACGACTTTGCCGGACGCATTGCCAACCGCATCATGCAAACGCCTCCCGCCGCGGGAGAGGTCGTGTTTCAGGTGTTCGACGCGATTTCCTTTGCGCTTGCCTATCTGATTGGCGCGGCGATCCTGTTAACCACATCGGACTGGCAGCTGTTGATCCCGTTGGTGGCGTGGTTCGCGCTTTATGCGCTGCTTACCCGATGGACGATAAAACGTGTCGCGGTCGCCTCGCAAGCGGCGTCGGATGCGCGGTCTGAGGTGACGGGCCGTGTGGTCGACAGCTATAGCAACATCCATTCGGTCAAGATGTTCGCCCATCATGACCGCGAAATTGAATATGCCAAAGGGGCAATCGAGAAGGCGCGCGTCACCTTTCAAAAGGAAATGCGGATATTCACCATCATGGATATCTGTCTGGTCAGCTTGAACGGTTTGTTAATCGTTGGGGTCGTAGGGTGGGCATTCTACCTGTGGTCCACGGGCAATGCGACCGTGGGTGTGGTGACGGCGGCGACGGCGCTGACACTTCGGCTGAATTCTATGACCGCGTGGATCATGTGGGCACTTTCGACATTCTTTCAGCAGCTTGGCGTGGTTGCAGAGGGGCTTGAAACGATTGCGCAGCCGATCACACTGGTGGACGAACACGACGCGCAGCCGTTGGTATTGACCGATGGCTGCGTGGAAATGCGATGCCTGACCCATCACTATGGGCGCGGGTCAGGCGGGTTGGATCACATCGATATCACAGTGCGGCCGGGCGAAAAGATTGGCCTGATTGGGCGGTCGGGCGCGGGTAAATCGACCTTGGTTAAGCTGCTGTTGCGCTTTTACGATCCTGAAGGCGGCCGTATTCTGATTGATGGGCAGGATATCACGACCGTTCGTCAGGACAGTCTGCGGCAAGCAATCGGAATGGTGCAGCAGGACAATGCTTTGTTGCACCGGTCGATCCGCGAGAACATCCTTTATGGACGCCCCTCCGCCACCGAAGCAGAGGTGATCGCCGCCGCAAAACGGGCACAGGCCCATGATTTCATTCAGGATTTAAACGATCAAGGGGGCCGGTCAGGATATGATGCACAGGTCGGGGAGCGGGGTGTGAAACTGTCTGGCGGACAGCGGCAACGTATCGCTTTGGCGCGTGTTATCTTGAAGAACGCGCCGATCCTTTTGCTGGACGAAGCCACAAGCGCGCTGGACAGCGAGGTAGAGACCATAATCCAGAAGACACTTTATGGCATGATGGAAGGCAAGACCGTGATCGCCATCGCGCATCGCCTATCCACCATCGCCGAGATGGACCGCATTTTGGTGCTGGACGGGGGGCGTATTGTCGAAGAAGGCACCCACGAGGTGCTTTTGACCAAGGGCGGGCTATATTCAGATCTCTGGAACCGGCAATCCGGCGGGTTCCTACGCACAGAAGAGCCGACATCGTAATGCCGTTCAAATGGATCGACCCGTTTTCCCCCGCCGACACCGCGCCGCCGCGCCGTCTGGCGGCTTTCTTTCGTTGGGCTTTAAAGGGCAGCGGTGCCGCGCTTTGTGTGGCGGGGGTGCTCTCCATCTGCGCTGGCGTGATCGAGGTCATGGCCGCATTGGTCCTTGGCTGGGTTGTTGACGCAGCACTTGCGGCAGAGGCGGGGGCCGTTTTTGCGGACCATACGGGGCTGCTGTTGGCGGGACTGGCGTTCTTTTTGCTGCTGCGTCCGGCGCTGTTTGGCGTCAGTTCGTATATGCAGTCGATCGTCGTGGCACCCAATGTGTTCAACCTCGTGCTATCACGGTTGCATCGCTACACGCTGGGACAAGCGGTCACGTTCTTCGACAATGATTTCGCAGGCCGGATTTCCCAAAAGGAAATGCAGACCAGCCGTGCGCTGACCGATGTTGTGACCGAGGTGCTGCACACGGTGCTGTTCGCGGCGGCGTCCTTTATCGGGGCGGTGATGCTTTTGGGGACGGTGGACTGGCGTATCGCTGCTGGTTTGGTGTTGTGGATGGTGGGGTATGTCTTTTTGATCCGCCATTTCATGCCTCGGGTGCGCAAATTTTCAAAGGCGCGGGCAGGCGCGCGCGCGATGGTGACGGGGCAGGTGGTCGATACGATCACCAATATCAAGACCGTGAAACTGTTCGCCCATGCCGACCACGAAGACCGCGCCGCCTTAGGCGCGATGCGCAAATTTCTGGACACGAGCCTCGATTTTGGGCGGGTTAGTGTGTCTTTCCGGTTCTGGCTGATGGCGATTGCAGGGGTTCTGCCGGTGCTGCTGGTGGGCGGCGCGCTATGGTATTGGTCACTTGGGTTGGTGACGGCGGGTGATATCGCTGCAACGGGGGCGGTGTCGCTGCGGCTGGCGCAAATGACTGGCTGGGTCAGTTTTACGCTCATGGCGCTTTATGCGAATATGGGCGAGGTCGAGGACGGTATGCGCACCCTCGCGGCCCCGCAGCAGCTGCGTGATGCGGATGGCGCCGCGGATCTGGATGTTCACGAAGGGGCGATCCAGTTTGATGGGCTGCGCTTTACCTATGGCCGCGACACAGGCGGCATCGAAGATCTGAACCTGTCGATCAAGCCGGGCGAAAAATTGGGGATTGTAGGGGCCTCTGGCGCAGGTAAATCGACCTTGGTTTCCCTTCTGTTACGGCTCTATCCTGCGGAACAGGGTCACATTTTGATCGACGGGCAGGATGTGAGCCAAGTGACCAAGCAAAGCTTGCGGCGTCAGATCGGGATGGTCACGCAGGAAACCGCTATGTTCAACCGGTCGGCGTTCGACAACATACGCTACGGTAAGCCCGATGCGACCCAAGCCGAGGTGATCGCCGCCGCCCGCAAAGCCGAAGCGCATGCGTTCATCGAAAGTATGCAGGACCACACGGGCCGCAGCGGCTATGACGCGCATTTGGGCGAACGTGGTGTGAAGCTGTCGGGCGGGCAACGTCAACGCATCGCGCTGGCACGGGCGATCCTGAAAGACGCACCAATCCTGATATTGGATGAGGCAACCAGCGCGCTTGATAGCGAGGTCGAAGCATCAATCCAAAGTGCACTGACCCGGGTGATGAAGGGCAAGACCGTGATGGCCATCGCGCACCGCCTTTCAACCCTGACCGAGATGGACCGCATCGCTGTAATGGACGCTGGCCGCATCGTAGAGATAGGCACCCACGAGGCGTTGCTGTCCAAAGACGGGCTTTATGCGCGGTACTGGCAGCGGCAGTCAGGTGGGTTTTTGGATATGAAGGCCGCAGAATAAGGCTTTTGCTGCGCACGGCTTCGCGGTAAGCCCTGCGCATGACAGAATATACAATCCAGCGACTTGGCCACCTGGGCGACGGCATTGCGTCCGGCCCTTTATTTGCACCGATGACCCTGCCGGGCGAGGTGGTCACAGGCACGCCTGACGGGCAGACCCTGACCGATATTCGTATCGTCAGACCGTCTGAAAACCGGGTCGCGCCCCCGTGCCGTCACTTCAAGGCCTGTGGCGGATGTCAGTTGCAGCATGCATCAGATGATTTCGTTGCGGAATTCAAGCTGGGCGTGGTCAAAGCGTCGCTGGATGCTCATGGGATAGAGACTGTTTTCAAGCCTCTCCAGACCTCGCCAGCGCAATCGCGCCGTCGTGCGACCTTTGCAGCGAAGCGTACCAAAAAGGGTGCGATGGCCGGTTTCCACGGGCGCGGGTCCGATGTCGTGATTGAAATTCCAGGGTGTCAGTTGTTGGACCCTGCCGTATTGGGCGCACTGCCAATTGCCGAAAAGCTGGCCGTGATCGGGACCAGCCGCAAGGCACCACTGGCCGTGACAGTGACCGCATCGCGAGGCGGGCTCGATATTTCGGTCCAGAACGGCAAGGAGCTTGACGGCCCGCTGCGGCAAGAGCTGGCGCATTTGTGTGACAGTCTGGGGCTGGCGCGGCTGACCTGGGACGGAGACGTGATCGCCATGCGCACGCCGCCGGTACAGCGGTTCGGCGCGGCCAAGGTGACGCCCCCGCCCGGCGCGTTCCTGCAAGCCACCCCCCATGGCGAGGCCGCATTGATCACTGCTGTGCGCGAGGCTGTTGGCGATGCGCGCCACGTGATCGATCTTTTTGCGGGATCTGGCACGTTCAGTCTGCCCTTGGCTGATCGTGCAGAGGTACATGCGGTCGAGGGTGACGCCGCCATGACCGCGGCGCTGGACCACGGGTGGCGCATGTCGACCGGCCTAAAGCCCGTCACGCACGAGACCCGAGACCTGTTCCGCCGTCCCTTGCTGCCCGATGAACTGGCCAAGACCGACGCGGTCGTAATCGACCCGCCACGTGCCGGCGCAGAGGCGCAGATTGCCGAGATCGTCAAAGCGATGCCGCCAGTTCTGGCTTATGTTTCGTGCAACCCGGTCACCTTTGCGCGGGATGCCGCTGTGCTGATTGCCGCCGGTTATACGCTGAATTGGGTGCAAGTCGTTGATCAATTCCGCTGGTCATCCCATGTGGAGCTGGCAGCGCAGTTCACTGCGCCGGAAGTACAACGCAAGCGCAGATAACGCACAGCTAAGGTGGGCACGAAAAACATGCGGGAACGTCTGGGAAGATGGGTCGAAGGACGGGCCGTCAGCAATTTCATCATCGGTGTCATTGTGTTCAACGCCGCCCTGCTGGGCATGGAAACCGCGCCTTCGTTGATGGAGAAATATGGCGCGGTAATCCTGTTTCTCGACCGCGTATGTCTGTTCATTTTCGTCGCTGAAATCACGCTCAAGATCTTTGCGCGCGGGATCGGGTTCTTTCGCAACGGTTGGAATGTATTCGACTTTACCGTCGTTGCCATCGCGCTGGTGCCTGCCGTGCAAGGCCTGTCGGTGCTGCGCGCATTGCGTATTTTGCGGGTGTTGCGCGTGCTATCCGTCGCCCCTCGTCTGCGCCGCGTCGTCGAAGGTTTCATCACCGCGCTGCCCGGCATGGGCTCGGTCTTTTTGCTGATGACGATTATCTTTTATATCGGTTCGGTGATCGCGACCAAGCTGTTCAGCACTCACTTTCCTGAATGGTTCGGATCGCTGCCCGCCAGCGCCTATAGCCTGTTCCAGATCATGACGCTGGAAAGCTGGTCGATGGGCATCGTGCGGCCCGTGATGGAAGTGTACCCTTATGCGTGGGTGTTTTTCGTGCCGTTTATTCTGGTCACGACCTTTGCCGTGGTGAACTTGCTGGTCGGTCTGATCGTGAACTCGATGCAGGATGCGCATAACGAAGAAGAAACCGTGCGCACCGATGCCTACCGGCTTGAGGTGATGGAGAAGCTGGAAGCGATCGAAAAGCGGCTGGCAGAGACCACCCGCCAGTAACGGCTTTTTGACCGCATCGATATTTGCTACATGGTAGGGCATCCACATAAGGGCCGAAAAGGCCACGGGAACGAGGCATTGTGAACATGAAACGCAGAAATCTGATTCTGGGTGGCACCGCGCTTGTGGCGCTTGGGGCCTGCAGCAGCAGTAAATTTAAACGGTACAACGGGCCACAGGTCACCTATGTGATCGTCAACAAGGGCGACCGACGGATGTACTTGATGCACCACGATAAGGTGTTGGAATCATATGATATCAAACTGGGATTCGCACCCGTAGGCCATAAGGTCTATGAGGGGGACGGCCGTACGCCCGAAGGAATCTATCGGATCGACCGGCGCAATCCGAACAGTCGGTTCCACCTGTCGATCGGGATCGATTACCCCAACGAGATGGACCGGGCGCGCGCCAATGAGATGGGTAAAAGCCCCGGTGGCGATATCTTTATCCACGGTCAAAAGACTGCCAAGGACAAGAATCGCACGGATTGGACGTGGGGATGTATCTCTGTCACTAATGACGAGATGGAGGATATCTACGCGATGGTCGGCAATAATACACCCATCGCGCTGAACCCCTGAGTAGTCAGAACTTTAGAAAGTGACCGTGATGGTCACTTTCCCATCACCATCGTCCACCAGATCTTGCCGTTTTCTTCCTGGTGCCAGGAAAAGCCCATGTTCAAAGCGTCTTTGGACATGACGATTCGGCGGGTATCTGGTTGTTCCATCCAGGCGGCGAGGGTTTCCAGCTCTGTCTCGTAGGTCTCCGAGATGACTTCGCCGACCAACGCACCGGTATAGCCCACGCGCTGAATACGATCGACGGGCGACGACCCGTCCGACCCAAAGTGCCACGGGCGGTTTTGCACGGCCATATCGCGCGCATGGGTTGCTGCGGCGGCGTTAAGCTGTGCGTTCAGTTGCACCTGCGAAAGACCCGAAGCACCGCGCAGCGCGTTTACGGAATCCAGCATGCGGAACTGCAATTTGCCGGTGTCATTGCGGCCGATCTTGTACACGGATGGGGCCGCGCGGCCGTCAGATGCCATGGTTTGCGGCGCAGGGGTACAAGCCGCCAGCGCCACGGTCAGGGAAATAAGGATTGAAAGCAGACGGATCATGGCGCAACTCCACGCGATTGGTTTTGTTGTGCCATACAGCGTGATGCGTTGCAGATCAAACGCACATGAGCGTGAGCGCGCCTGTTAACGCTTGTTTGATTTGAAACTGCGACTTTCAAGCCATATACGACAATATTATACTAGGTTGTAACTACCTTCAGGAGACATTTGATGTCTGATAAGAAATTTACCCTTTCGTCACGCCGTGCCTTCCTTGCAGGAAGCGCCGCGATGCTCGCAACACCTGCCTTGGCCCAAAGCAGTGTGAACGGCGACGCGACGACCGAGACGGAGCGTGACCTGACCGAAAGCGTGCGCCGCAACACCTCTAGCTTCCGCACGCTGGATTGGCAGCCCTATTTCACCAACACCAAGAACGGCGCCATTCTGGTCGATATCGACAGCCGCGCCGTGCATTACTGGTCCGAAGACCAGTCGATCTACAAGCTGTACCCCTCTAGCGTGCCGCTGACCGAAGAGCTGACCCGCCGTGGTCGTACCAGCGTTATCCAAAAGGTTGTCGGCCCTACATGGCGCCCCACACCGTCGATGCTGGAACGCAACCCGGAATGGCCTGCGGTCATCGGGCCGGGCCCTGACAATCCCTTGGGCACCCATGCGCTGTACCTCAGCTGGACGTATTACCGTATCCATGGGACGCATGACACACGCAAGATCGGCCGTCGTTCGTCGAATGGCTGTGTCGGCCTGTACAATGAACATATCGCTGAACTTTTCGGCATGGCAAACGTAGGCACCCAAGTGTTGCTTATTTGACAACTTTTTAGCGATTGTGGTGCTGAAATGCTGAATCCGTGTTTGCAATTCCCCGCTGATGCTGTTTAGAAAGTTTTACGAGGTAAGTCTTGGGCGCGTGCTATCACCCTGTGAAGTACGCCTTTTCTGGAGGTTATGTTATGAAGAAACTTGTTCTCGCCGCTGCTTTGACAGCTGCCGCATCGACAGCATTCGCTGGTTCGCTCGCAGAGCCAATCATCGAAGCACCCGTAATCGTTGAAGAGTCCACCTCTTCTTCCTCGGGCATCCTGATCCCCCTGCTGCTGCTGGCCGTTGTAGCTGCTGCAGTTGCTTCCGACTAATTTAGTCGAAGTTTCAGTTAGAAAAGGCGGTGTTTTACACCGCCTTTTTTTATACCTGATGGCCAACGCAGATGGCATACGGACAAAAGAAAAGCGCCTGTAGCAACAGGCGCTTTCTTTGTTTCCAGACCCGGGCTTGACGGGGCCGGGTGGATCAGTCGATCCAGCCCTGTAGGTTTTCCTCGATCACATTCGACAGCGCCTTGATGTGCAGAGCGTCGTCATTGAGGCAGGGGATATAGTGAAACTCCTCGCCGCCCGCATGTTCAAAGCTTTCCTTGATCTCTTCGTTGATCTCTTCGAGCGTTTCGATGCAATCGGCTGAAAAGGCCGGGGCGCAGACGGCGATCTTTTTGTTGCCGGCTTCGGCCTGCCGCGCGACCTCTTCCACGGTATAGGGCTGTAGCCATTCTTCGGGGCCGAACTTCGACTGGAAGGTGGTCATGATCTGCGTGTCGTCCCAGCCCAGCCGTTCTTTCAACAGGCGCGTCGTTTTCTGACACTGGCAGTGATAGGGGTCGCCCTCCATCAGATAGCGCAGCGGGACACCGTGGTAGGAGCACAGCAGTTTGTCGGGCTTTGTCTCCATCTTGGCGTAGGCCTTCTCGATCGAGGTGGCGAGCGCTTCGATATAGTCGGGGCGGTCGAAATAGGGCTGAACCGTACGTGCGGCGGGCTGCCATTTCTCTTTGCCTAACGCCGCGAAAAACGCATCATTTGCAGTGGCCGATGTGGCACCGGCGTAGTGCGGATATAGCGGAAAGAACAAGATCTTCTGACAGCCCGCGGCGGTCATCGCTGCGACCTTGGACTGGGTCGACGGGTTGCCGTAGCGCATGCAAAAATCGACCATAACTGCGTCACCATACCGCGCCTGCATCGCCTCTTTTATCTTCGCGGTTTGCTGTTTGGTGATGGTCATCAGCGGGCTTTCCCCCGCCTCGTGGTTCCAGATCGACTTGTAGGCGGCCCCGCTGGTGAATGGGCGTTTCGACAAAATCACCAGCTGAAGCAACGGTTGCCATTTCCACGGGCTATAGTCGATCACGCGGCGATCAGACAGAAATTCCGATAGATAACGGCGCATTGACCAGTAATCGTAGTTGTCTGGCGTGCCGAGGTTGGCCAGCAGGATGCCCACCTTGGCGGAGGGAACGGCGGGGTGGTCAGGTTGGGCATGGGCTGGGCGCAGCTGCGTCATCTGGCATTCCTTTTCTGCATTTATCGCTGAGATAAACGGTTTGGGTCGGGCGTCAATCGCGCAGCGGCGTTTCGGCCGTGGCCAGCGCATCCGCCAACCGCTGCTGCGCAGAGCCGGGTCGCAAGGGTTTCGGCTGGCTGTCCGCCGGTGCCCAGCCCGCCAGAAACACCAGCTCAAACGTTGCTTTGATGCGCCCCTCTGGGGTCGCATAGTGGTCACGGTAAAGCTGCCCCGCGGCCTCAAAAATCGCGCGGCCACTGGGGCGGCGCAACCGGCTGTCCATCGCGTTGGCCTCGCCCATGGCGCGCAGGTCGCGCATCAGGTGCCAAATGTCGGTATATTCAACGGTCAACGTCACGGAATCGGCCACCGGCAGGGCAAGTCCCGCGCGTTGCAACAGCCCGCCGATGTCGCGCAGTTCGGCCATGGGGGCGATGCGCGGCGACAGGCCGCCGGTGATCGCGGCTTCGGCTTGCCCCAGACAGGCGCGCAGTTCGTGCAGGGTTTGCCCACCAAACCCGACGCTGAGGAACAGCCCGTCCGGTTGCAGTGCACGGCGCGACTGGATGATCTGCCCCACCGGATCATTCGCCCAATGCATCCCCATGGCATGTACCACCAGATCATGCGCGCCTTGGGTCAGCGCCAGCGTGTCCGTATCGCTGACCAGCGTCGCATTCGGGTGCAATGCGCCCCAGACCTGCGGAAAACCTGTGACAATCGCCGCAGATTTAAAGCTTCTGTTAACCAAAGCCAGCCGATCATCGACTTCTTCAAAGGCGGCACGGTGCAGAAACAGGGCGTCATCTGTGGCGCGGCTGCGGTTGCGGGTCAGGGCCGCGCGATCTGTCAGGGTGTGTGAAGCGTTCATGAAAGGATACTAAGGTCATGCGAGGCCAGTTACAAACCGCTGTTGCGTTGATTTACCCGCCGTCCTGTCTGGCGTGCGGCGCACCTGTGGACGGGGATGGCGGGCTATGCGGCCCGTGCTGGCGCGATACGGCGTTTATTGACGGCGTTGTCTGTGAAACCTGCGGTGTGCCATTGCTGGGCGACGGTGCCGACGGGGATGCTTTATGCGACGCCTGTCTGGCCCATCCGCCTTTGTGGGATCATGGGCGGGCGGCGCTGCTATACCGCGAGACGGGGCGCCGTCTGGTTCTGGCGCTCAAGCATGGCGACCGTCAGGACATCGCCAAACCCGCAGGCCGCTGGATGGCACGCGTGATTGCGCCGTTCGTCACGCCCACGACGCTGGTCATACCGGTGCCGCTACATTGGTCGCGGCTGTGGAAACGGCGGTTCAACCAGTCGGCCCTGCTCGCTAAGGCGATTGCCCGCGAGCGGGGGCTCGGGTGGTGCCCCGATGCGCTGCGCAGGGTCAGGCGTACGCAATCGCTGGATGGCAAAGGGCGGGGCGAACGCTTTGCCCATCTGGACGGTGCGATCACGGCCCACCCGCGCCGCGCCCACTTAATGGCGGGGCGGCCTGTGCTGTTGGTGGATGATGTGATGACCTCTGGTGCGACGTTGCAGGCGGCGGCTTTGGCCTGTCTGGCGGTCGGGGCAGGTCCAATCTGCATTGTGACACTGGCAAGAGTGGCAAAAGATACTTAAGTCTTGATCCAACCCATTTGTTGAAAGGACATGCAACATGCAACCTGTCGAGATCTATACATCGCCGCTTTGCGGTTTTTGCCATGCTGCCAAACGTCTGCTGAATGAAAAAGGCATCAGCTTTGCCGAAGTCGACGTATTGGCTCAGCCAGAGCGCAAGTCCGAGATGATCACGCGTGCCAATGGCGGGCGCACGGTGCCGCAAATCTTTATCGGAGATACCCATGTCGGCGGCTGTGACGATCTGTATGCGCTGGAACGTGCGGGCAAGCTGGACGCGTTGTTGGCAGCCTGATGCAGGCGGCCCTGATCCAGCTGAATGTCAGCGACACACCGGCCCGCAATCTGGCGGGCACGGTAGAGATGGTGCGCGATGCCGCGGCGCAGGGGGCTGAATTTATCCTTACCCCCGAGGTGACGAACTGCGTGTCCACCAGCCGCGATCATCAGCGCAGTGTTTTGCAGCACGAGGACAACGACATCACTCTAGCCGCACTGTGCGACGCGGCGCGAGAGGCTGGCATCTGGTTGTTGATCGGATCGCTGGGGCTCAAGACGGGAGATGCGGACGGGCGCTTTGCCAACCGGTCGTTCCTGATTGATCCGCAGGGGCAGATCAAAGCCCGCTATGACAAGATCCACATGTTCGACGTGGATATCGACGAAGGCGAAAGCTACCGCGAATCAGCGGGCTACCGTCCCGGCGATCAAGCCGTTGTGGCGCAGACCTCTTTTGCCAAAATCGGGATGAGCATCTGTTACGATATGCGCTTTCCCAAGCTTTATCAGGCGCTGGCGGATGCAGGGGCCACGATCCTGACCATGCCTGCCGCGTTTTCCCCTGTGACCGGTGCCGCGCATTGGCATACGCTGCTGCGCGCCCGCGCGATCGAGACAGGGTGTTTCGTGTTGGCCCCCGCGCAAACCGGCACCCATGCCAGCGATAGTCACAAGACCCGCGACACCTATGGCCATTCGCTGGTCGTCGCCCCGTGGGGAGAGGTGCTTTTGGATGCCGGCACCGCGCCGGGCATTTACCCGTTCACGCTGGACATGGCGCGTGTACAAGAGGCACGTACCCGCGTACCCAGTCTTGCCAACCGGCGGGAATTTGGGGCACCTTAGAAGACGACTATGACGGAAAATCGAAACTCACTTGCGATCACCTTGATCAGCGAATTGCTGTCGGCTGATCAACGGATGCGCACCCGGCTGACCCGGGCGCTGCCTAAAGGGATGGAGATTTCGCATTTTTCGGTGCTGAACAATCTGGCATGGCATGACGGCGAAAAGACCCCCGCGCAACTGGCCGAAACGTTCAACGTTACCCGTGGCGCGATGACGAATACGCTGAACAAACTGGTTTGGGCGGGCTATGTGCATATCCGCCCGGATTGGGACGATGCGCGGCGCAAGATGGTGGCGATCAGCCCTGCGGGCCGGAATGCGCGGGACCATGCGATCCGGCAAATATCCCCGTTGATCAATGACGTGGCGGATGATCTGGGCGAGGCGCAGGTGCGTGCCACGCTCGAAACCCTACGCGCCCTGCGGCGCCAGCTGGAAGGCTGACGCCGTCTTGGGTCACTCTGGCTTTAGGCTGGCGGTGACATAATTCACGCTCAGGTCACGGTCTGATAGACGCCACGACCATGTGATCGGGTTAAACACGAACCCCTTGCGATCGACCGCCGTTAGCCCTGCCTTATGCAGCAGGTCAAAGAGTTCGTCAGGTGTGATGAACTTTGACCAGTCATGTGTGCCTTTGGGCAGCCAGCGCATGACATGCTCTGCGCCGACAATCGCCATCATGAACGACTTTGGGTTCCGGTTCAGGGTCGAGCAGAGGTGCAACCCGCCGGGCTTTAGCAGGGTGCGGCAGGCGATCAGATAGTCGATGGGCGAGGCGACGTGTTCGACAACTTCCATGTTCAGCACAACGTCGAACTGTTCACCCGCTTCAGCCAGTGCCTCGGCCGTGGTGTGGCGATAGTCGATCTCGAGCCCCGATTGCTGCGCATGGACTTGGGCCACCGGAATGTTGCCCGCAGCGGCATCGGCACCGACCACGGTCGCACCCAAACGCGCCATCGGTTCAGACAGCAGCCCGCCGCCGCAGCCGATATCCAGAATGCGCAGCCCGCGAAACGGCTGGGGGGCTTTCAGATCGCGGTCGAACTCTCCGGCGATTTGAGTGGTGATGTAATCCAGACGGCAGGGGTTGAGCATATGCAGCGGCTTGAACTTGCCGTTCTCGTCCCACCATTCAGCGGCCATGGCCTGAAACTTTTCGATCTCGGCGGGGTCAACGGTACTTTGTGGCGCTTGCATTCTATTCTCTCTGTGCTCTTTTGTGTCCAATGACTATATAGGGCTGTAATGGACAAAATCCCGGACCAAAAGCGCGCAGTGCAATATCTTCACCCGCCGATCGATCCGTTCGATCAGCGGATGATGGACGTGGGCGATGGTCATTCGATCTATGTCGAGCAATGTGGCAATCCCGCAGGTATCCCTGTGGTGGTGTTGCACGGCGGCCCCGGCGGCGGGTGCAGCCCGTCGATGCGGCGCTATTTTGATCCCGAAAAATACCACGTGATTCTATTTGATCAGCGGGGCTGCGGGCGATCAAAGCCGTTTGCGTCAGTGACGAACAACACCACATGGGATCTGGTCGCTGACATTGAACGTATCCGTACCGCGCTGGGCGTCGATAAGTGGATCGCGTTCGGGGGAAGCTGGGGTGCCACGCTTGCACTGATATACGCTGAAACGCACCCCGAACATGTGCGCAATATTATCTTGCGCGGTGTCTTTATGATGACCCAGGCCGAGCTGGACTGGTTCTATGGTGGGGGCGCGGGCAAGTTCTGGCCTGATCTTTGGGCGCGTTTTACCAAACTGATACCCGATGACGAGCAAGGGGATCTGATTGCGGCCTATCATAAACGATTATTTTGCGGTGATCGGCTAACCGAAGTGAAATATGGTAAAGCATGGGCGGCATGGGAAAATGCATTGGCGTCTATTCATTCGTCCGGTGGATCGCATGAAGGGCCCGGGGAATACTCTCGCGCCTTCTCTCGGCTTGAGAATCACTATTTTACCAACGCTGGATTTCTTGAGTTTGACGGCCAGATCCTTGCGAATGTCGGCCGCATTGCACACATTCCAGGTGTTATCGTCCAAGGTCGCTACGATATGATCTGCCCCCCTTTCAGCGCGTATAATCTGGCCCAGGCTTGGCCGAATGCAGAACTTAAGATGGTGCGAAACGCGGGCCACGCCTTGTCCGAGCCTGGAATCAGTGCCGAACTGGTGCGGACGATGGATAGGATTGCTGCAGAATGACACGTTCTGTACTGGATCGCCGTGCTTTGTTTTCAACGGGTGCCGCGGCTGCGCTGTTGGCGGCAACAGGGGTTTCGGCAGCATCAATGCCAAAGTCCGGCGGGCGGTTTCGTCTGGCGCTGTCAGGTGCCTTGCGCAGTGACGGATGGCGCGAAGGTAACGGTTTGTTCATGCAGGTCGCGCGGCAGGGCCTAATCTTTGATACGCTGACCGAGGTTGCGGCAGACGGGACATTGCGCGGAGAGCTGGCAACCGCGTGGCAGGGCAGCGAAGACGGGCGTGTCTGGCTGGTCGATCTGCGCAAGGATGTGTTGTTTCACGACCAGCAACCGCTGACCGCGCGCGATATTGCAGCCTCGCTGGCGTTGGATGGTGTGGTAGAGGCGACCGGAACGCATCAGGTGCGCATCACAATGACTATGCCTGCGATGGATTTGCCCTTTACGCTGGCGGACCCGCAACATGTCATTCGCTCGGCCCATGCGATGGACGATGGCATCGGTACCGGCCTGTACCGTCTGCGTCGTTTTACGCCGGGTCAGCAGGTTTTGGCCGAACGTGTGACGGATCACTACAAAGGCCGCAGCGCCGGATGGTTCGATACGGTGGAACTGGTTTCCATCCCCGCGCAGCAGGTCCGTGCACAAGCAATGGCCGAATATCTGGTCGAAGCTGCCGACCTGAACGATGGCGAAGCCCTTCAATCCTTTGATGATATTGCCCTGTTGCCCCATGCCCGGGGGGTGACGCACGCGGTGTCGCGCAGCATCGCCATGCCCCTGCGTACCGGCCAACATCGACCACTGGATAACCTGCGTGCGGCCGAACGTTGGTGGCTGGCCTAGGCGGGGCAGGCACACAGGGCTTGCAGTTTCACATATACGGGCGTATATGGCTTCATAACAGCGGCGCACCGGGGTCCACACCTGAGGCTCCACCGATCTTGAACACGGGCCGCGCGCCCGTTTTTTTGTGCCTGCTCAAAACTGCAGGATGATAGTGAGAATATGAACAACGACCTGATTGCAAAAGCAGCCATTGATCGCCGCATGGCCGAGATCATCACACCGGTGATCGAGGATCTGGGGTTTGAACTTGTGCGCGTGCGCCTGATGTCAGGCAAAACGACCACCTTGCAGCTTATGGCGGACCGCCCTGACGGCGGCATCGAAGTGGACGAGCTGGCCTTGATCAGCCAGTCTGTCAGTGCCGTTCTCGACGTCGAGGACCCGATCATCGAAGAGTATACTCTTGAGGTTTCCAGCCCAGGCATCGACCGCCCGCTGACGCGCCTCAAGGATTTCGAGATGTTCGAGGGCTATGAGGCCAAGATCGAAACCGCCGACCTGATCGATGGGCGCCGCCGCTTTAAGGGCGAACTGGCGGGCATTGAGGGCGACGAGGTGCTGATCAACGTTGAAGAGGGCACCATTGGCCTGAAGTTCGACTGGCTGACCGACGCGAAACTGGTCCTGACCGACGACCTGATCAAAGAAATGCTGCGCCAGCGTAAAGCGTCCGGTGCGATTGACGAAACCAAATTCGATGACATCGAGACCGAAGGGTCCACCGAGGGAGACGACTAAATGGCCATTACATCTGCCAACCAGCTGGAACTGCTGCAAACCGCCGAGGCTGTGGCCCGCGAAAAGATGATCGACCCCAATCTGGTGGTTGAAGCGATGGAAGAATCGCTCGCTCGGGCGGCCAAGTCGCGGTACGGCGCTGAAATGGACATTCGCGTCGCGATCGACCGCAAGACAGGGCGCGCGACCTTTACCCGTGTCCGTACGGTTGTGGCCGACGACGAGTTTGAGAACTATCAGGCAGAATTCACGGTTGAGCAGGCCAAGCAGTATATGGCCAACCCCGAAGTCGGTCAGGAATTCAGCGAAGAAGTCCCGCCGGTTGAGATGGGCCGCATCGCGGCGCAATCCGCCAAGCAGGTGATCTTGCAAAAGGTCCGCGAAGCAGAGCGTGACCGCCAGTACGAAGAATTCAAAGACCGCGCCGGCACGATCATCAACGGTTTGGTCAAGCGCGAGGAATACGGCAACGTCATCGTCGATGTGGGTGCTGGCGAAGCGATCCTGCGTCGTAACGAAAAGATCGGCCGCGAAAGCTACCGTCCGAACGACCGTATCCGCGTCTACATCAAAGACGTGCGCCGCGAACAGCGTGGCCCGCAAATCTTCCTGAGCCGTACCGCGCCCGAATTCATGGCCGAACTGTTCAAGATGGAAGTGCCCGAAATCTATGACGGCATCATCGAGATTAAGGCTGTTGCCCGTGATCCCGGTTCGCGTGCCAAGATTGCCGTGATCAGCTATGATAACTCAATCGATCCGGTTGGTGCCTGCGTTGGTATGCGCGGCAGCCGTGTTCAGGCTGTTGTGAACGAGCTTCAGGGCGAAAAGATCGACATTATTCCGTGGAACGAGGACCAGCCAACGTTCTTGGTCAACGCGCTTCAGCCTGCTGAAGTCTCCAAGGTTGTTCTGGACGAAGAAGCCGGTAAAATCGAAGTTGTTGTACCAGAAGAGCAACTGTCGCTGGCGATTGGCCGTCGTGGTCAAAACGTGCGTCTCGCGTCGCAACTGACCGGGTTGACCATCGACATTATGACCGAAGAGCAAGAGAGCCAGCGCCGTCAGGCCGAGTTCGAACTGCGCACCAAGCTGTTCATGGACAATCTGGATCTAGACGAATTCTTTGCCCAGCTTCTGGTTTCCGAAGGGTTCAGCAACCTTGAAGAAGTCGCATATGTCGAAGTAGGCGAGCTGCTGGTCATCGACGGCGTTGACGAAGACACGGCCAGCGAACTGCAGGCCCGTGCCCGCGACGTGATCGAAGCGCACAACAAAGCGGCGATTGATGCGGCCCGTGCCTTGGGCGTGGACGACACGCTTATTGAATTCGACGGCCTGACACCCCAAATGATTGAGGCGCTGGCCAAGGACGACGTCAAAACGCTCGAAGATTTCGCGACTTGCGCGGATTGGGAACTGGCTGGCGGCTGGACGACCGTGAATGGCGAACGCACCAAGGATGACGGGACACTTGAACCTTTCGACCTTTCGCTGGAAGATGCGCAAAAGTTGATCATGACGGCGCGCGTCTTGCTGGGCTGGGTAGATCCCGCTGAGCTTGAGACCGATGAGGTTGAAGAAGACCTTGATATCGACACGGACGAGGAGGCCGAGGCCTGATCGCGGGGCTTTGGGGAACGATATGACACGTGGTGGCGTTTCTAAAGACCGGGAAGACGGTCCCGAACGAAAGTGTATCGCCACTGGCGAGGCGCAGCCCAAAAACGGGCTGATCCGCTTTGTTGTCGGTCCCGACATGCATGTTTTCCCGGATATTCTGGGAAAACTACCCGGACGAGGGATGTATGTGTCGGCGGATCGGGATGCGTTGGAAAAAGCGGCCAAGAAGGGCTTGTTCGCCCGTTCGGCCAAGCAACCTGTAAAGGTTGCGGATGATTTGGTGGAAGAAGTTGAAAAGCAGCTTGTTCGCCGTGTAGTTGACCTGATTTCGTTGCAACGCAAGGCGGGTAAGGCCGTTGCGGGCTACGAAAAAGTCAAAGGTTGGCTGCAAATGGAAGAAGCCGAAGTGTTGATCCAGGCAGTAGATGGATCGGGCCGCGGCAAATCGAAACTAAGTACGCCGCATTTCGGTCATTACATTGGCTGGCTGACGGCAGACGAATTGGGTTTGGCTTTCGGACGCCAAACTGTGATACATGGGGCGCTCGCCTCTGGTGGTCTTACCTCTCGTGTTGTAGAGGAAGCTCAGCGGTTAAAAGGCGTGCGCATAAACGAGGGTGGCAACGGTCACCCGAAAGGATAGACGAGCTTCATGAGCGATAGTGACGGCAAAAAGACATTGGGCCTGCGGGGTGCGCCTTCGCGCCCTGGTAACGTAAAGCAAAGCTTTAGCCACGGACGGACGAAAAACGTCGTGGTCGAGACCAAGCGCAAGCGCGTTGTGGTGCCCAAACCTGCTGGCGCAAAAGCCGGCGGCGGTAGCAATCCATCGCTCGGGGATCCCTCCAAGCGTCCGGCAGGCATTACGGATTCCGAAATGGAACGCCGGCTGAAGGCGGTTCAGGCCGCCCGCGCCCGCGAGGCTGAAGAAGCCGAAGCACGTGCCGCTGACGAAAAGGCTCGCGCGGAAGACCGCGAGCGTCGTCGTGCCGAAATCGATGCGAAAGAAGCCGAAGAACGCGAGCGCGTCGAAAGCCTGAAGGCGAAAGCCGAAGAGGACGAGCGTCGCAAAAAAGAAGCGGAAGCTGCGGCAGTCGCTGCATCAGCACCCGCAGCGGCCCCCGCCGCACCGCGTACGCCAAACGTCAAATCTGGCGTGCCCACACCTGTGGTACGCAAGAAAGAAGGCGACCGCGAGGAAACCAACAAGCGCAACAAGGGTGGCGACGATAGCCGCCGTTCGGGTAAACTGACGCTGAACCAGGCTCTGTCCGGTGGCGAAGGTGGCCGTCAGCGCTCTATGGCGCAGATGAAGCGCAAGCAGGAACGTCAGCGCCAGAAGGCCATGGGCGGTTCGGTCGAGCGTGAAAAGATCGTGCGCAACGTCAATCTTCCGCCGGCGATTGTTGTCTCCGAGCTGGCCAACCGTATGGCCGAACGCGTCGGCGCGGTTGTCAAAGCTTTGATGACCAACGGCATGATGGTGACGCAGAATGAAACCATCGACGCGGATACCGCCGAACTGATCATCGAGGAATTCGGCCACAAAGTCGTACGCGTTTCTGACGCCGACGTCGAAGACGTGATCAAAGAAGCCGAAGACGATCCGAAAGACCTGGTTTCGCGTCCTCCGGTCATCACGATCATGGGCCACGTTGACCATGGTAAAACATCGCTGCTTGACGCGATCCGCAAAGCCAAGGTTCAGACCGGCGAAGCGGGCGGTATCACGCAGCACATCGGTGCCTATCAGGTCACAACCGACAATGGTCAGGTTCTGAGCTTCCTCGATACACCGGGCCACGCGGCCTTTACCTCGATGCGGTCGCGCGGTGCGCAAGTCACCGACATCGTTGTGCTGGTCGTCGCTGCGGATGACGCTGTGATGCCTCAGACGATCGAAGCGATCCACCACGCGAAAGCGGCAAAAGTGCCGATGATCGTGGCGATCAACAAGATCGACAAATACGAAGCCAACCCTGACAAAGTTCGCACCGATCTGCTGCAACACGAGGTCATCGTCGAAAAGATGTCCGGTGAAACGCAGGACGTCGAAGTGTCGGCTGTAACGGGTCAAGGTCTGGACGAACTGCTGGAAGCCATCGCGCTGCAGGCGGAACTGCTGGAACTGAAAGCGAACCCGAACCGTGCCGCGGTTGGTGCCGTGATCGAAGCGCAGCTTGACGTGGGCCGTGGCCCTGTCGCGACTGTGCTTATTCAAAATGGTACCCTGCGCCAAGGCGACATCTTTGTTGTGGGCGAGCAATACGGTAAGGTACGTGCGCTGATCAACGACATGGGCGAACGCGTCACAGAAGCCGGCCCGTCGGTGCCTGTCGAGGTTCTTGGCCTCAATGGGACACCAGGTGCGGGCGACGTGTTGAACGTGACCGAAACCGAAGCGCAGGCGCGTGAGATCGCAGAATATCGCGAAAAAGCCGCCAAGGATAAACGCGCTGCGGCCGGCGCGGCGACGACGCTGGAACAGCTGATGGCAAACGCCAAGGTGAACGAGACCGTCAGCGAGCTGCCTTTGTTGATCAAAGCAGACGTGCGTGGCTCTGCCGAAGCGATCGTGCAAGCGATGGAGAAAATCGGCAACGATGAAGTCCGCGTACGGATTCTGCATTCGGGTGTCGGTGCGATCACAGACACTGATGTCGGCCTTGCCGAAGCATCGAACGCGCCCATCATCGGCTTTAACGTCCGTGCAAACGCTTCTGCCCGTGCCTCGGCGAACCAAAAAGGCGTCGAGATCCGTTATTACTCTGTCATCTATGACATGATTGATGATGTGAAAGCGGCAGCGAGCGGCCTGCTGAGCAACGAGATCCGCGAACACTTCATCGGCTATGCGTCGATCAAAGAAGTGTTCAAAGTGACCGGCGTTGGCAAGGTTGCGGGCTGTCTTGTGACCGAAGGCAAAGCAAGCCGCGCTGCTGGTGTTCGCTTGCTCCGCGAGAACGTTGTGATCCACGAAGGCACGCTGAAAACGCTCAAGCGCTTCAAGGATGAAGTTTCCGAAGTACCGTCAGGCCAGGAATGTGGTATGGCGTTCGAGAACTACGAAGACATCCGCCCCGGCGACGTTATCGAGATCTTCACACGTGAAGAAGTCGTCCGCACGCTCGAGTGATCTAAACTTCGTTCGATATTTGATGATCAGAAGCCCGGTTGAATGTCCGGGCTTCTGTCGTTTCAAACACCCGTTTATCCTCGTTAAAGCTCAGCCGGTCGACACAGACCCGATCGTCCGCGATTTTGATGACGTTGAAGTCGTTCGGCTCTCCGCGTACTCGCGACGATAGGCTCGTCCCCGCGTGCAACTGGATCGCAGTCGTTCCGCCAGATTCCACGGTGAAGTTTTCCGCGTGCCACGTGTGCAAGTGCCCCGAGAGGATCAGGTTCGCCCCGCAAGACAGCAGTTTTTCCAGCGCCACGTCTGCGCCGGGGATCGGTTTCTTTTTGGTATGGTTGGGATGCTGTAGCGGATGATGAACGACCAGAATACGTGCCTTGCGCGCGGCGGTATCATCCATGGCTATACAGGCGTGGGCAATCCGCCCCGCCGTCAGCTTCCCTGTCTGCCATGAAAACCGGTCGACCGAGTTGATGCCGATCACCACCATATCGTCGTTTTCGAACCGTGGGGTAAGGTCGGTGTTGATCCACTTGCGGTACCGGCGCCACGGCATAAAGAACCGTTGAAAGGGGCGGTCCAGCAACACATCATGGTTGCCCGGCACGCCTAGAACGGGTGCATTGAGGCGCTGGATAAAGTTATGTGCTTCTTCAAACTGGCTACGCCGTGCGCGTTGCGTGAAATCGCCCGATATTGCGACGATATCCGGCTCAAGCGCGTTCACGCAGGACAACAGTGGTTCCAGCAGATCCGGTCGGTCTTTGCCAAAGTGTAAATCGGATAGGTGCACCAATGTGCTCATCTTACAACCTCGTTGAATTCGGCGGGCACGATCAATTGCAACGCCTCGCGCTGCATCTCTAGCTTGAACGGACCTTTCATGCGGGTCAGTTCTCCGTCGCGGGCGACGGGGCGTGATTTATGCGCCATCTCAAGCGTGATCTCGTTCCCGCAGTGCATTTGATAGTCGGTTTCCCGTTTCGCAACGCCAAACGCCAATGCTGCAGCGTGTTTGAACAGGCCCCATCGGTCTGTGTCCGGGGCTACCAGCAGCACCATGCCGCCCTTGGCGATACAATCTTCGCCGCTGAGGCCCATCTGGTTCAACTGAAAGGCGTTGCTGATCGCAAAGACCAAAGGGGTCCGGTGTTTAAACGATTTTCCATCGACTGTGACTGTCAGTTTAAGAGGCGCACGAAGCGTTGCCAACGCCTTAACCACCGACCAATAGGCGGCGATTCGGCTGCGGCCCCAGCGATCGTATATGCCTTCGCGGGTTTTCAGAATGGCGGCATAGGCCCCGATGCTGGCGTTGTTCAGGAAGACGTTGCCGTTGATCTTGGCGATATCCGTGGGCCGCAACGCACCATTGGCGATGACATCGACAGCTTCATCCACCGTTTCGGGCAGGTTCAAGGAGCGCGCGAAATAGTTGAATGTCCCCGCAGGAATAATGCCCATCTGATTGGGCACATTCGCCAGCCCCGCGGCAACGCCGCTGATTGTGCCGTCCCCACCAGAGGCGACAATAGTCGCGTCGGGGTTATCCTCGGCTGTAGATTGCGCCAACTTGCCAAGATCCGCGCCATTGGGCGAAAATTCAACGAAGCTGACGGGAATGTCGTGGTGTTCAAACCGGTCTGAAATACGGGACCTGCGTTCTATCCCGTCTTTGCGGCCAGAGCCCTTGTTTAAGATAACGATTACGCGCGAAGGCTTCATGTTTGATCCATCCTTGATGACCTAAGCAAACGCTTGGGAAAGAGGATGGTTCAGATGTTTCGCGGCAGTTTGGTCTCTCGGCAGGTCAGCTTTGGCGCTGAATCGGCTTGCCTGTGTAGATCGCGTTATCAACCTTAACCGTTATGCGGCCATCGGGCATGTCGCGCACAAAAATACCCTGGACTGAAACCGTAGACCCGATTGTGATTGTACGTAGCATTACTTCCTCCCCGAAGAACCAGCAGTTGCATCTTTATAGGCGACTATTTGCTCACGTCTAGCAACAAAAAAGTCGTTAGCGCAGCATTTTAACGCTTAGAGAAACAGAGGCTCAGGGGCGCTGGCTCTACAGCCAGTCGCGCAGGATCGGGATCAGTGGAATGTCGGCGGGCGGCATGGGATAGTCCCTTAGCGCATTGGCACGGACCCATTTCAGGGTCTGTCCTTCGCGCGCCTGCGGTGTGCCATTCCATTTGCGGCAGGCAAACAGGGGCATCAGCAGGTGAAAATCATCATAGGCGTGGCTGGCAAAGGTCAGCGGCGCAAGGCACGATGCCCAAGTGTCGATGCCCAGTTCTTCCTGCAGCTCGCGGATCAGCGCGGCTTCGGGTGTTTCGCCGGCCTCGACCTTGCCGCCCGGAAACTCCCAAAGACCAGCCATGGATTTGCCGGGCGGGCGCTGTGCCAAAAGCACGCGCCCGTCCACATCGATCAGGGCAACCGCCGAGACCAATACAATCTTCACGAACGATAGTCCGCGTTGATTTCGATATAGCCGTGGGTCAGGTCGCAGGTCCAAACCGTTGCCTTGCCGTCGCCAAGTCCCAGATCGACACCAATGGTGATGTTCTGTTCCTTCATATGCGCGGCGGCCTCTTGTTCGGAATAGTCGGGGCTGCGCCAGCCGTCTTTTGCGACCTCAACGTCGCCAAAGCGGATCGACAGCCGATCACGATCCGCCGCGGCACCGGATTTACCGATCGCCATAACAACGCGGCCCCAGTTTGGGTCCTGGCCGGCAATCGCGGTTTTAATCAGCGGTGAGTTGGCAATAGCCATGCCGTGCGTTTTGGCATCCGCATCCGTCGCGGCACCTGTGATGGCGATTTCGACGAATTTGGTCGCCCCTTCGCCGTCTTGCACAACCTGATGCGCAAGGTTCAACATGACGCCGTGCAACGCATCAGAAAACGCTTCGCTCTCGCTTGCGTCCACGCCCGACGCGCCGGTCGCTGCAAGGATCAAACTGTCAGAGGTCGATGTGTCGCTGTCGACAGTGATACAGTTAAAAGTGCTATCCGTGTGGGTCGACAGCATCTTTTGCAGGGCAGGTTGGCTAACAACTGCGTCGGTGAAGATATAGACCAGCATCGTCGCCATATCCGGCGCGATCATACCCGATCCCTTCGCAATCCCCGCGATAGAGACTGTTTTTCCGTCAATTTCGACCTCGGCACGCGCCCCTTTAGGGAAGGTATCCGTGGTCATGATCGCCTTGGCAGCATCCGAAATCCCCTTGTCGGACAGCGCGCCCTTGAGGTCAGCGAGAACAGCCGTGATCCGGTCGTGGGGCAATGGTTCGCCAATCACGCCGGTCGACGAGGTGAGAACCCGCGACTGGGGGATGTTGCACACATCGGCAACCGCGGCGGTAATAGCCTCGACTGCGATGACGCCGCCTTTGCCGGTAAAGGCATTAGCGTTGCCCGAATTGACCAAGATCGCAGCGCCCGTATCCGATGTCGCGCCGATTTTGGCCTGACAGTCCAGAACAGGGGCCGCACGGGTGGCAGAGCGGGTGAACGCCCCCGCCACCGTAGACCCGGGGGTCAATTCGGCCAGCATCACATCCGTGCGGCCTTGATACCGTACCCCCGCCGCGATGGTGGCGAAACGCACACCATCGATGACAGGAAGATCAGGAAAGTGATCGGGTGCCAGCGGGGATACAGCGGTGATCTTGCCCATTGATTACTCCAACAAGCCCAAGTTGGTCAGAACCGTTGGATCAACTGCGTCAGCAGCCGAACGGTCAACATCTGCGGCTTCGGTGGTTTCTTCAATCAACGCTTGTGCTTTGACTTGGCGCACCTGAGTTTCCAGCTCGTCTTTTACTTCTTCGAGCTTGGCGGCTTCTTTCTGGCGCTTCTCGTCCAGTTTGATGACATGCCAGCCAAACTGGGTTTCAACCGGTTCGGATACAGCACCGACTTCAAGCTCGGCGACAGCGGTTTCAAACGCGGGCACCATCATGCCGGGCCCGAACCATCCCAGAGTACCGCCTGCAGGACCGGAGGGACCCGTGGATTTTTCTTTCGCCAGCTCGGCGAAATCCGCACCCTCATCAAGCTCGGTCTTGACGGCTTTGGCATCTTCTTCTGTCTCTAGCAGAATGTGCGACGCGCTGAATTCTTCGGTAGGCTCTGCCGCGGCATAGGCTTCGTCATAGGCGGCTTGCAGCTCTTCTTCGGACACGTCCTGTGCCATCGCTTTTTCGATGACTTCGCCGGCGATCAGCTGGCGGCGTTCGTTTTCGAGCGCCAATGTAATGCGCGTTGGCAGATCGCCTTCGTAATCCTGCGACAGGGCGGTTTGCTGCACGAGCTGGTCCAGAATGCCCTTGAACAGAACCTCTGGCGGCAGTTGTTGATACTGCTCTGGCAAGGTGGCGCGGGCGATAATCATGTTGCCGATCGTGATATTCGTGCCGTTTACCGTCGCGACCACTGTTTCAGCAGTAACGGCCGTTTGTGCATCGGTCTGCGCATCGGTGTTTGCGGCAGCGTCGTCCTGCGCAAAAGCGGGCAGGGCAAGCGAAGCTGCCACCATGAATGGTGCCAGAAAAGTGAGAGGTTTTTGCATGTATCTGTCCTTGGTTTGGCAGCCGCAAAGGGCTGCTACATTGACACGGTTTAGTGCGACCCTTACATCGCCCTATGGGCGCGGCCTTGGCGCACGTTCAGTCTTGTATCTAGGGGCTGTCCGGCGGCTCGGCAAGCAGATGGACGCCTAGGAACTTAACTTCGGCAGGAGATTGCATGCTGGGCATCGGAACACTCGCCAAAAAAGTCTTTGGGACCCCAAACGACCGTAAAATCAAGGCGACCCGCCCGCTGGTTGAACAAATCAACGCGCTGGAAGACGAATTCTTGGCTTTGACCGACGACGGTCTAAAGCAAAAAACAGAAGAGCTGCGCAAGCGGGCAAACGATGGCGAAAGCCTGGAAGACCTGCTGCCGGAAGCCTTTGCAAACTGCCGTGAAGGCGCACGCCGGACCTTGGGTCTGCGCGCCTTTGACACGCAGTTGATGTCCGCGATTTTCCTGCATCAGGGCAATATATCCGAGCAGAAAACCGGTGAAGGTAAAACCCTGACCGCCACGCTGGCCGCCTATCTGAATGCGCTGACCGGCAAGGGCGTGCATGTGGTGACGGTGAACGAATACCTCGTGAAGCGGGACGCCGACTGGATGGGCAAGGTCTTTGCCTCGCTGGGGCTGACCACCGGTGCCGCGGTCTCTGGCATGACCGAAGAAGACAAACGCGCCGCGTATGAATGCGATGTGACCTATGCCACGAACAACGAGCTGGGCTTTGATTATCTCCGCGATAACATGAAATCCGAGCTGAGCCAGATTTTTCAGAAGCAGCACAACTTTGCCATCGTGGATGAGGTCGACAGTATTCTGATCGATGAAGCACGGACGCCACTGATTATCTCTGGCCCGTCGCAAGACCGCTCCGAGATGTATAAAGTCGTCGATGATGTGATCCCGCTGCTTGACGAAAGCCACTATGAGCTGGACGAAAAAACCCGCAATGTGACCTTTACCGACGAAGGGAACGACTTCCTCGAGAAAGAGCTGCTGAGCCGCGGCCTGCTGGAAGAAGGGTTCACGATGTATGACCCTGAAAGCACCACGGTCGTGCACCACATAAACCAGGGTTTGCGGGCGCATAAGCTGTTCATGCGCGACAAAGATTACATCGTGCGCGATGGCGAAGTGATGCTGATCGACGAATTCACCGGGCGCATGATGTCCGGTCGCCGTCTGTCCGACGGTCTGCACCAAGCGATCGAAGCGAAGGAAGGCTGCCAGATCCAGCCTGAGAACGTCACGCTCGCATCCGTCACTTTCCAGAACTATTTCCGACTGTACAACAAGCTCGCCGGGATGACCGGTACGGCCGAAACCGAAGCCGAAGAATTTGCCGAGATCTACGGTCTGGGTGTTGTGGTTGTGCCGACCAACGTGCCGGTTGCACGCGTTGACGAAGATGACCAAGTCTATCGTTCCGCGCTGGAAAAATATCAGGCGATGATCGAAAAGGTAAAAGAAGCCAATGCGATAGGGCAGCCGGTTCTGGTCGGCACCACGTCCATCGAAAAGTCCGAAATGCTCAGCCAGATGCTGACCGAAGGGGGCATTACGCATAACGTTCTGAACGCACGCCAGCACGAACAAGAAGCCCAGATCGTCGCAGATGCGGGCAAATTCGGCGCGGTGACCATTGCCACAAACATGGCCGGTCGCGGCACCGACATTCAGCTGGGCGGCAACGTCGAGCTGAAGGTGATCGAAGCACTGGACGCCGATCCAGAGGCCGATCCCGTTGCCATTCGTGAAAAGATCGAGGCGGAACACGCGGACGAAAAGAAAAAAGTGCTGGAGGCCGGTGGCCTTTATGTTCTGGCCTCTGAACGTCACGAAAGCCGTCGGATCGATAACCAGCTGCGTGGTCGTTCCGGCCGTCAGGGTGACCCGGGCCGCTCGTCGTTCTATCTGTCGCTCGAGGACGATTTGATGCGTATCTTCGGGTCGGAACGGCTTGAGAAAGTGCTGACCACGCTTGGCTTGAAAGAAGGCGAGGCGATTGTGCACCCTTGGGTGAACAAGTCGCTCGAACGGGCACAGGCCAAGGTCGAAGGTCGCAACTTTGACATTCGCAAACAGCTGTTGAAGTTCGATGATGTGATGAATGACCAGCGGAAGGTCATCTTTGGCCAGCGCCGCGACATCATGGAAGCCGCGGACCTGCAAGAGATTACGTCGGACATGCGCGAACAGGTGATCGACGATCTGATCGACCAGTTTATGCCTCCGAAAACCTATGCAGATCAGTGGGATACCCAGGGGTTCCAAGCGGCTGTTGTCGAGCAGTTGAACCTGAACGTACCTGTTTCGGCCTGGTGTGAAGAAGAGGGCGTGGACGACGAAGTGATCCGCGAACGTCTGATCGAGGCCAGCGATTCCATGATGGCACAGAAGGCTGAACAGTTCGGCCCAGAAAACATGCGCAACATTGAAAAGCAGGTGTTGTTGCAGGCGATCGACGGCAAATGGCGTGACCACCTTTTGACGCTAGAGCATCTGCGGTCGGTCGTGGGCTTCCGCGGTTACGCGCAGCGGGATCCGTTGAACGAGTATAAAAACGAATCCTTCCAGCTGTTCGAAAGCATGCTGGACAGTCTTCGGACCGAAGTGACGCAGAAACTGGGGCAAATCCGTCCGATGACGGAAGAAGAGCAACAGCAGCTGATGTCGCAAATGCAGGAACGTCAGGCGGGTGCACAGGTTGCAGCAGCGCAGGCGGCCGAAGAAAACAGCGCAGCGCCGGAAGCTACGGAGACTACGGAGACTACGGCGGTTACGGAGACTGGATCGACAGCCGCTGCTGGGTTTGACGAAAATGACCCGACCACATGGGGCAACCCTTCGCGCAACGACGAATGTCCCTGCGGATCGGGTGAGAAATTCAAGCATTGCCACGGCAAGCTTGCGTAAGTGACAGCTCCAAGGCCGTTTCGCGGCCTTGGAGACCGCTCCCTGCGGCAGGACCGTACGGTGGGGTAAGATTTAGGTAGGGTCAGTAGACCAAGCTGCGCTGTCCAATAAAGGAGAGCGACATGCCAATTACTGACAATTTCAGTGACTATACCGCAGGATTAACCGGCCCGATTTGCGGGGCCTTTGATGTCGTGCCAGATGATGCCGCTGACCTGGCGCAGGTCACGCGGGGCTTTATGGTTGGTGGGGCTGGCGATGTAGCGGTGACGCTCAAAAGCGGGGATGCGATCACGTTGGTCGGGTTGGTGGCCGGGGTCGTCTATCCGTTTCGGGTCGCGCAAGTACGGGGCACCGGTACGACGGCCACGGGGATCAAAGGGTTGGTTTAGCGCGCAAGCCGATTGCCACATACTGTGGCCATTGCTGCGCCCCCTTAATGACCGGTGGGGCGCAGCAGAATGGGCAGGGTCCGTGCGATGATCTGTAAATCACCGGCAAAGCACATCTGCCGCGTATAGCGTTCATCAAGCGTTGCGCGTTCATCAAACAGCATCACCCCGCGCCCTGCGACTTGCCATAGACCGGTGATGCCGGGGCGCACCGATTGATACGCGCCACGTGCATCCCCATAGCTGTGCAACTCGCTGCGCGTCACAGGGCGCGGTCCGACCAACGACATATCGCCCCGGAGGACATTCCAGATTTGGGGCAACTCGTCCAAGCCCGTGCGCCGCAGAAAATGGCCGCCGGGGATGACACGGGGGTCATTTTTCAGCTTTTGGTACAGGGCCCATTCCAGCGCGTGGTCCGGTCGCGCGGAAAGAATCGCCGGCAAGGCGGCCTGAGCGTTGGGTACCATTGTCCTGATTTTCCAACAGAGGAACGGTTTGCCCGCCCGTCCGATCCTTGGATGGGCATATAGACCGCTTTGCCCGTGAGCGGCCATAAAGCAGCACAACAGAACGATCAGCAGCAGTATCAAGGGCAGCAGCACAAGGCTGACCGTTAGATCGAACAGCCGCTTTCCTACGCGTTGATACAGCAGCCGGCCCACGTAGGAACCGCCGCCCCGTCTTATCCCTACCTCGATAAACGCCATCATCACCCCGTGCTTTTAACCAACAAATAAAACCGGCGACTTTGCCGATGTGTCAGCTAAAGCAGAGGTATCCTAAGGTGTGGTTAAAGCCGGGCCGCTATCAGATCAGGCGTAGTTGAATTCGACCTCACCATTATGGATCGTTGCGGCGGTCAATTTGTCGGTTGCGTAGGCTCCGGTATCGATCGAAATAACGCCGCCCTTGACCATAGGCGTGTCGACAATCGTATGCCCGTGCACGATCCACATACCGTCGCGACGGCGTTTGCGCCCGAAATCCTCATGCCCCCAAAGCAACGTGCGGCTTTCCTGATCCTTTATTGAAATCAACGGGTTAGCCGCGGCGTGAACAAAAGCAACATTGCCGCTGATCCAAGAAGTTGGCAGGTTGGTCACCCAGTCGACCAGCGCGTCGCCCATGGCCTCGCGCAGGGCATCACGGGCCCGCTCAAGCTCGTCTCCCGAAGAGGTTTGCGATACGCCCGAGACGTCAAAACTCGATAGAGTTTGCAGCCCGCCGTAACGCAGCCAGCGCTGGCCATTCTCTTTAGGATTATCAATAAACTTTAGCATCATCTGCTCGTGGTTGCCCATCAGCGTTATGATATCCGGCTGGCTATGCAGGGCGCGCAAGACCTGCGCGCTTTGTTCGCCGCGGTCGACCAGATCACCGACACAGATCACCCGCGTATCGGGGGAGGGCTCAGGAAGCCGTTCCAGCAAATCAAAACGACCGTGGATATCGCCAATCGCGACCACGGGTACGTCCGGCGTGATGGGGTCGAAATGCGGTTCCGGCTCGGGGTCTGGTTGACGGCGTTTAAACCAACGGTTTAGCATAGTTTTTCAAGCGTCCTCTGTGTTGCAAAACTGGCGCAACGTAATGGTAAATCCGTTGACTGGCGGCACACAAAGTGTAGTCCAACTCAAACTTCTCTACGGTCCCGGTATTGGAAACAGTTAATTAATAGGCAGGTTGTCAGATGCAAGGCCACTTGAGGAAACTCGCTTGTACGATGTTAGCCGGGGTGTTCGGCGTTGTCAGCCTTTCCCAGTCATCTGCCCAATCGCTGTCGACCTACGGGACACCCGGTCTGATCGAAATGCCAACGGCCCGTGTGCTGAAGGATGGCGATCTGGCATTTACGGCCAGCGCCTTTGGTCCAAACTACCGGTATTCCGCGACCTTTCAGGTTTTGCCGCGCCTTTACGGTACATTCCGCTACTCGCGGATCAAAGATATCAGCACTGGTGCGTTTCTGGACGGCGATACCTTTGACCGCAGCTTTGACGTTCATTATCAGATTTGGGACGAAACCGATGTGCGCCCCGCGTTTGCCGTGGGCCTGCGCGACTTTCTGGGTACCGGTATCCTGAGTAGTGAATATTTCGTTGCCACAAAAAGCTTTGGCTCAAAGTTGGAAGTAACCGGCGGCTTGGGCTGGGGCCGTCTTGCGGGGCGGAATTCATTTTCGAACCCGTTCAGTGTGCTGTCCGAACGGTTTGATACACGGACGCGGGATGCAAACCTTGGCGGGCAGCTCGAAACCGGCAACTGGTTCAGCGGTCCCACCTCTCCCTTTGTCGGCGTGAAATGGAACCTCTCTGATCAAGCGACGCTGTTTGCGGAATACTCGCCCGATGAATACACGCGGGAATCGGTGAACACCGGTATCGACGTGTCTTCGCCGATCAATGTGGGGCTGGAGTATCGGTTCAAGAACGGCGTGAACCTCAAGGGGTTCGTTGTGGGTGGGCATGAGGTCGGCGCGCAACTGAGCTATATCATCAATCCCAAGACCCCGTCGGTTCCCGGTGGGTTGGAGCAGGCCCCGCGGACGGTCGGCGCACGCAATCGGTTGGCCATTGCAGAATGGAATAACTCGGCTGCGGGTGGTGGGCGTGATGCGGTAGAGACTGTGTTGCAGCGCGTGCTCGCGGAAGATGGGCTGGAGCTGCAAGGATTCACCATGTCGGGCACCCGCGCCACGGTGCGTGTTGAGAATAGCCGTTTCAATAACGAAGCCCAAGCGGCGGGACGCACAGCGCGGGCCATGGCGGTGACACTGCCGCCCGCTATCGAAGAATTCACCGTCGTTTTCCTTGAACGCGGCGTGCCGCTTAGCCAGATCGTCACGCAGCGGTCTGATCTGGAAGAGCTGCAGTATGATTATGATGGCGCGTGGCGCAGCTTGGCGCGGGCGCGTTTGGAAGACGGACATACGCAGGGACGTGATGGGGAGCTGACGGATATTTATCCCGTGTTCGACACGTCTATCGGTCCTTATGTGGCGACATCTTTTTTCGACCCGAACAGCCCGATCCGGGCCGATTTTGGTGTCCAGCTCAAGATGGATTACCGTCCGCGTCCGGGCCTGACCTTTGCCGGTCGGTTCCGGTACCCGCTGGTGGGCAATATCGCCGATTCGTTCCGCGTGTCTAATTCGGTCATCGAACCTGTGCGTACGAATGCCGTGCGCTATGCCAAAGAATCTGATCTTGAGGTTAACAGCCTGACGGCGGAGTATCTGTTCCGTCCGGGCAAAGACCTGTTTGGCCGCGTCTCTGCTGGGTATCTCGAAGGGATGTTCGGCGGTGTTTCGACCGAAGTGCTGTGGTACCCGATGGCCAGCCGTCTCGCGCTTGGTGCGGAGCTGAACTATGTCAAACAGCGTGATTTTGACATGTTGTTCGGGTTCCAGGATTACGACGTCGTGACCGGTCACGCTTCGGCCTATTATGATCTGGGTAACGGGTTTTACGGCCAGCTTGACGTGGGTCGCTATCTTGCGGGCGATTACGGCGCGACGTTGTCACTGGATCGCGAGTTCAACAACGGGTTCAAGGTTGGCGGGTATTTCACGCTGACGGATGTGTCGTTTGACGATTTTGGCGAAGGGTCCTTTGACAAAGGGCTGCGGTTCGAGGTGCCTCTGTCGTGGATCACCGGTCGTCCGTCGCGTACGAAAATCCAACAAACCATCAAACCGATCACCCGTGACGGTGGCGCGCGTCTTGCTGTGGCCAACCGTTTGCATGGGGTCGTGCGCGATTATCGCGGCAAAGAGCTGCGGGACAGCTGGGGGAGATACCTGCGATGATCTTACGTGCGCTTACCCTCGGGTTATGTCTGGCGGGCCTGTCCGCCTGTAGCGAAAGCAAAGGCCTGCTGGCACGTGGTGTCGCGGTCGCTGTGGACGACGATTCTGTTTTGCCCAAGACCTCGCAAGGGTTCCCACCACGCTTTGCAGCGCTGGTGCAGGACACCTCTATCCCCGCGCTGCTGCTAACGGTGGAAAACCGAAAGCAAACCGGGCGTATGTTGCGCGAAGCGCGTGTGAACGGCGTCGATACGTGGCTGAGTTCGGATTTGACAGCACTGATGTTGGAAGACGGTATGCTGCAAGGCACGCGCGGGCTTGGCTTTGAGTTATTTGCCGCGGATGTGTCCGAGCCCAAAGCGTTGATCTTGTCCGGGCGTGGCGGTTATTCCGACCGGCTGCACAGCAATCTGACGGGGACCGATGAAATCTCTACGCGGGCATACCGGTGTTTGGTCGAAACTCAAGGCAGTGCAACACTGGCGCTTGAAATCGGCACAGTGTCAACGCGTAAGGTGACAGAGGATTGTAAAAGTCTGGACCAGTCGTTTCGGAATACGTATTGGGTCAGTGTAAATAGCGGTGCCATTGTACAGGCGCGGCAATGGGCTGGCGACGAAGTCGGGTATCTTATGACCAAGGCTGCTGCACGCTAGTTTAACCGGGGCCGAACCTGTCTGGGGGCGAGGTGTCACATGATGAATGGGAGTATTGAAGTGCGATACCTATTGGTAGCTGTTTTGGGTCTGGCCCTTGCGAGTTGTGGTACGGTTTACCGAACACCTAAAGTTGTAGAGGGCGCAGCAGGCGGCACCAACGTACGCGTGCTGAACCTGACCGCTGAAACCGTCATTCAGGCGAATAGATCTGCCTATGCGCCGCAAAGCCTGCCGGCTGTCTTTTCGCGTACCGCCGGAAGCGGTTCCGGCCTGCGCGGGACCGGGGCGCTGCCATCGCCCACGCTTGAGGTTCAAACGCGGCCTAACGCGCTTGAGCTGCGGTTGCCCCCCGCAAATGATCCTGGCCCCTATGAAATTGGCGTCGGTGATGTGGTGCTGCTGGCCACGCCACGTGCTGCGGGATCGGTTGAACAACTGTCCGGGCTGCTGGCCGCGCAAAACTCGCGCCAAGGGTATACCGTGCAGGACGACGGTTCGATCAACATTCCCGACGTGGGCCGCGTGCGCATCGCCGGTCTGACCATCGAGGACGCCGAGGCTGCCTTGTTCCAGCGTCTGGTCGAGAACCAGATTGACCCGACGTTCAGCCTCGAGATTTCCGAATTCAATTCGCGGCGTGTGTCTATCGGCGGTGCTGTGTCGCAGCCAACGGTTGTGCCGGTGACGTTGACACCGCTGTATCTGGAAGAGGCTTTGGCCGCTGCAGGCGGGATCACGGTCGAAGATCAGGACTATGCCTCGATCCGTCTGTACCGCGATGGCACGCTGTACCAGATCCCGCTGTCGCAGCTCTATTCCAGCGCCAGCCTGACCAAGACGCGCCTGCTGCCCGGCGATGCGATTTTCGTTGATACGGCATATGAACTGGTCCGAGCGCAGGAATATTTTGCCCAACAGATCACCTTGGTTCAAGCGCGTCAAGCGGCACGTGCCTCTGCATTGCAAGAGCTGCAGTTTGAGGTGTCCCTACGTCGTGCAAGCTTAGAGGAGGCACGCAGCAACTATCAGGCGCGTCGCGAGCTTGGTGCTGACGACCGCGACTATGTTTATCTGGCAGGTGAGGTCGGGACGCAGTCCCGCTTTGTGCTGCCGTTTGAACGCAAAGCAAGTCTGGCCGATGCATTGTACGATGCAGGCGGCGTGGCGTCGTCGACCGGTGATGTGTCGCAAGTCTATGTCCTGCGCGCATCGTCTGATCCGCGCGAGCTGGGGGCGATCACGGCATGGCATCTTGATGCTCGTAATGCGGCGAACTTTGCCCTGGCTCCGAAGTTCGAGCTGCGCCCCGATGACATCATCTTTATCGCGCAACAGCCCGTTACCAAATGGAGCCGCGCTGTCTCGCAAATTCTGCCACAGATCCTAAGTGTGGGGAGCGCTGTCAGCAACTGATTTGACCACGATTGATTAGCAAAGGCCGGGCAGAAATGTCCGGCCTTTTGCGTTGTGGGGCTGGATGGGTTCTGAGGTCGTCGAGGTCTCCGTAAATTGAACCAATCAGTGCCCTATTTCAGCCACATCGCCTGATTACCCCTAAAGAGGTCAACTACTCAGGCGGTGTGAAATGTATCTTTCTGTTGTTATTCCTTGCATGAACGAGGAAGCCTCGATCCCGGGCTTGGTGTTGCGGCTGACGCAGGCCATCGCGCCTTGGAAAGACCGAGCAGAGATCATCCTCGTCGATGATGGATCGACAGACGCCACATGGAAAGCGATCGAGGCCGCCCAAGCAAGCTGTGCACAGCTGGTGGGGGTCAAGCTGTCCGCCAATCGTGGCCACCAGATCGCGCTGACTGCAGGGCTTGAGGCCGCGCAGGGTGAACGCATCTTCATGCTGGATGCCGATCTGCAAGACCCGCCCGAGTTGCTGGTAGATATGATGTTCATGATGGATCGCGGATTTGACGTGGTTTATGGCCGGCGCAGCGAGCGTCAGGGCGAGACGATGTTCAAAAAGGCCACGGCGCATCTGTTCTACCGTTTCCTGAATGCCATGTCTGATGTGCCGATTCCTCAGGATACCGGCGATTTCCGTCTGGTGAACCGCCGGTCGCTCGACGCTGTTCTGGCGATGCCTGAAAAGGCCCGTTTCATCCGCGGCATGTTTGCTTGGGCAGGGTTCAAGCAGGTTGGGATTGAATATATCCGTGCACCACGGGCTTTGGGTGAGACCAAATACCCGTTCCGCGCGATGATGCGCTTTGCCATCGACGCGATGACCGCCTTTTCGACGAAGCCGCTTAAGCTCGCGACACGTCTGTCCTTCGTCAGCCTGCTGATGGCGACGTTGATGGCAGTCTATGTCATTTACTCGTTGATCGTTTACCAGACCGCGCCCGGTTGGGCCTCGGTGGTGCTGGCAATCAGCTTCTTCTCGGGGGCGCAGCTTTTGACGCTGGGAATTCTGGGTGAATACATCGGTCGCCTTTACGTCGAAGCCAAGGATCGGCCGCTGTACTTCGTGAGCGACGATACCCGCGATATGGTCCCTGACGTGAAAAGGTTGCGCGCATAATGCCTATTTTAGACTATAAATGTACCCGTTTCGCCATCGTTGGGGCTGTGACTGCAGTGTCCTATGTGGTGATGTATCCGGCGTTTCTGGCGGCGGGGCTGCCGCAGGTAGAGGCGAATGCGGCAGCATTTTTTCTAGCTATCGTACTGCAATATATCGGGCACGCGCTGTTCACTTTTGAACGCCGATTGGTCGATCGCAGCCAGATCACCAAGTTTGCCATTATGACTGGCTGCGGCTTTGTGATCTCAGCGCTTGTGACGGGCCCTTTCGCGCAGGAAGCCGATGTACCTGCCTGGGCTGCCGCGCTGGCCGTTGCGCTATACCTGCCTGTGCAGAACTTCATCTTGATGACCCTATGGGTGTTCGCCCTGCCGCATCCCAAGAAGGAGTGCACATCGTGAGCCATATCTATAGGGATACGTTTTTCGACTACATCAACCAAAGCGCGCGCGCGTCGGCCAAGCCGTTTGTGTCGTTGTTGTTCCCATTGCTCAAGCCATCTTCGGTTATTGATCTGGGCAGCGGGCGCGGAGTTTGGATGGATGAATGGCGCAAAGGCGGCGCGGATGACGTGCTTGCCGTTGATGGGGACTATGTCGATCGGGCGCAGTTTGTGGTCGCGCGGCTGTATGACGGCGGCAGTCGGGGAGCGGTCGGCGATGCGGGTTGATGCCGAACGGGTGCAGCTTGCGCCAGTGTTCTGGATCACGCTGGCGGCGGCTTTTCTGCTGACGGGACAAAACCTGTTAGACCCGATGATCCGCCATGATGACTATCCTGCCTTTTTCGGCGATGCGCCTGTGTTCTGGAACAAGACGCTGCACGAGGGGCGATGGCTGAATTATATCTGGCACCTGCGCGAGGTTGTGACGCCCGCGTGGTTGAACTTTGCCCTGTATCAGAGCCTATGGGCGGGCTTCGTGGCTGCGCTTGCGGTGAGCACAATAGGGCCGGGCGCGTCGCGGTGGTTCACGGTCGTTCTGGCCCTGCTCATGTTGGTTTGCCCGTCCGAGATGCTGATCTCGCTTTGGTTCAACACGCTGATACCGGGACTGGCCGTTGTGACGCTGTTTGCGGTGTTGGCGTGCTATCTCTCTAGTACGCAGTTGCGCAGGTTGTTGCCGCTGTTCGTGATTGTCAGCTTTATGGCCTATACCACCTATCCGCTATTGCTGCTGGCGGTGTGTATTGCGCGCACGCGGGACCGTTCAGTGCGCGATCTTGCGGGATTACTTGTGCTGTTCTGCGCCAGTTTTGTCGCGGCGGTCCTAACTGTTTATACGTTGAACTGGCAGGTGCATGGCGTGTTTGGCGTGCCCGTGGCTGATTGGCGTGAGCCGACGGCCGGGCACGGGCTTGGCGGGATGATCGCGAACTTTCCGAAACTGGGGGAGAGCCTGATGCTTTTCCTGAACCGCACAGGCATCGGGTATCCGCCGTTGATCGGCTTTATTCCCTTTCTGTATATTCTGGCGCTGAATGTGCTGCGTAAACGCGCGCCGCTTGAGGCGCTTTATCTCGGGGCTGGATTGGCCATCGGGCTGGCGCTGGTGGTGGCTCAGGCGCTGAAACTTGGTGTGATCGTACCGCCGCGGGCGTTCATCTTTTTCTGGGTATTTTTTGCGCTGACCACCGTACGTGCCGTCCAGCTGCTGAGCGAGGATGAGGGTCTATATGGTAGGTTAGGGCGTAATGCGTTGCTGCTGATCATCGGCGTTTGGTTTATCCAGCTGTTTCTGTCCTATGGTCAGGCGAATGCTTGGCGCAGTGATACAAAGACCTGGGCGCAGGAGGTGCAGGCGGTCGGAGGGCCGGTCTATATCTTTGGCGATCCATCGAAAATCGCCTCGGGGGTGAAGGCGGGTATACAATCCTACAAAGCGCTGCCCTCGCGGTTGAAACAGCTGACCGGCAAAACTGCTGTCGCCTGTGTCGAAGCGCCAAAGGACTGCCCTACACGGCCCGAAGTTATAGCAAGCGAGGCTGAAGTGCATTTGCTGCGCGAGGGCGACGCGTTGCTGATGGTATTTACCCCAAAGCCATCGAAAGACGCTGAGGACTAATCGCTAAAAATGCTGTCCATATGGTCGGCAAGATAGATGCGCAGCCAGGGTGTGAAGTGTTTTGGCGTCTCGCGGGTCTTGCGGGCCAGTTCGGTCAGATCGATCCAGGCGGTGTCCATCACCTCTGCGGGGTTGGGGGTAACATCGGTCAGCGCGACAGCTTCGGCGACATAGATTTCTACCAGTTCGTGTTCAGTCAGGCCATTGCCCACGTCAGCGCGGTATTCGACCTGATCGCGATGCTCTAGTCGAAGCCCTGTGATCCCCAGCTCTTCGTCCAGCCGTCGTTTGGCGCAGGTGAGGGCCGGTTCGTCCCAGAATGGGTGCGTGCAGCAGGCGTTCGCCCAAAGGCCGGGGGTGTGATATTTCCCAAGCGCCCGACGTTGGATCAGCGTTTCGTGTCCGCGCATCACAAATACCGAAATCGCCTTGTGACGCAGGCCGCGCTCGTGGACTTCCAGCTTTTCGACCGGAGAGAGCCTTCCGTTGACCCAGGCAGGGATCATCGTGGTCATGTGGCTGCCCTGTTCTGGTCGTGTCGTGGTGGTGTCATATCCGCTGTTCTGGTCCTTGCGGCCAGTTGGCCGATCCATGTTAGGCAAGTGTCTAGCGGGTCGAGCGCGAAATGTCAGCCGCTGGATGCACAATGGCGCTATGAGCCCCTGAGCGGCACCGCCAGCGTCTTGTGGCGCACCCACCACAGGTGTCGCCGGGTCCGTTAATGGCCTCGTGACTGGACCCGGCACATCACTCAACGGTTTCATAGGCAAACCAGGGGGCCGTGCGGTGGTGCAGGGTGTGGTTAACCGACATGCCGCAGGGTGTGGCTTGATCGAGTTTACCTAAACCGGAGCCGCTATATGACCGATACGTCCCCCGTCCTTGCCCTGCCGTATATCCAGCCGTCACAGGCCCAAAAGCATGTGACCCATAACGAGGCGTTGCGATTGCTGGATGCTGTAGTTCAACTGGCTGTGCAGTCCTATACCCAGCACATTCCCCCTTCGACAGCATCGGAGGGGGACCGGTTTCTTGTGGCGGCAGATGGTCAGGCAGACTGGGCCGGGCATGACCACGAGATAGCGGTTTTTGTGGATGGTGCTTGGCAGTTCATCGCACCTTTGCCCGGTTGGGTGGCGCTTGTTAGTCCGAGCCAAGCCCATGTTGTGTACGACGGGGCGCGCTGGGCCGTGCCGGGGCTAAGCGATGTGCCGCAATTGGGAGTGGGCGCGTCCCCCGATGGGACTAACCGGCTCGTTGTGGCGTCGGATGCGGTCCTTTTCAACCATGCCGGTGCCGGACATCAGGTCAAGATTAACAAAGCGGCGGCGGGTGATACCGCCAGTCTGTTGTTCCAGACATCATTCGGCGGGCGTGCGGAATTGGGGACAGCGGGAAGCGATGATTTCACGTTCAAGGTGAGCGCGGATGGTATCGGCTGGGCCGAAGCCTTGCGGATAGACGCGGCGACGGGGCGGGTGACGGCCCCTGTTTCGGGCTGGCGCGAGATGCTGACCGGTCCGCGCACCTACTATGTGGATCCGCTGCTGGGAGGTGATACCCAGAACGGGCAGACTGCTGGGCAGGGTGCCTTTGCGACGCTGGCCCGTGCGGTGACGGAAGTAGCGCGTGCCGACGGTGGCGGGCATCTGGTGACGGTGCAGCTTGCCGATGGCATCTATGATCTGGGCGCTGTGCCGGTTGGGATAAGGACAGTGTTGGGCGGCGGCGGTGTCGAGATTATTGGGAATGTCAGCGACCCTGACGCTGTGACTGTGACCTCCTCGGGGGCTGCGATTGAGCTGGTCACGGGATGGCTGAAGTTGCTTGGGGTTAGGCTGGAGACGTCCGGCACCGAGCCGACTCTCCGCGTCTTGTCCGGCGGCGTGTTGCAGGTCGATCAGGTCACCTTTGGCACTGCCGGCGGGCATATTGACCTCGTGGGCGGGCGGCTAGAAGGGGGCGGTTCTTACGCGATCGACGGCGGCGCGGCCTATCACTTGCGGCTGTCGCAGGGGGCAGTGCTTGAGGGCGGTATTCAGGCTCTAACCTTGGCCAATACGCCAGAATTCGCCACCGCCTTTGCGATCTGCACGATGGCGGGGCAGGCGGATTTTAGCGGGCATAGTTTCGCGGGGACGGCCACGGGAAAGCGCTTTGATGTGGCGACCCAGGGCGTGATCCAAAGTGGCAGTATTGTGCTGCCTGGGGATACGGCGGGCAGCGTTCAAAGCGGCGGTATTTATGTTTAAGCGCGTAAACCCCGAAAATTGTATGAAAGAACCATAATGCCGCCCTAAATCCTGAAGCCACTGTTAAGACTTCCAGCGCATCTTTGTCCTCACAACACCTATGAGGGGACGAAATGATGGAGCTTGACCACTTAACCACTTTGCCCGGCCGGTCGGATCTGGCGCTGACGGGGGTGACGGATATGGCCGTTGTGCAGTCCTCTGGCGGGTCGGTTTTATACACGACCTCGCGTTTTGGGGGCGGTGATTTACTGGCCTATCGTATAGATGACGCAGGGGGGCTACGGTTTCTGGACAGTCGGCCCATTGGCGGGGAGACACGGGCTGGTGTCACCAGCAAGCTTGAAGTTGTTGAGGGGGCACTGCTGCTAACGGGTGCGGAAAATGCCGCGCTAACCCGGATAGGTTTGACCGGTGATGGCCGGTTTGCGGAGGTGTCCACCGTGACCGGGGGGGATGTGCCAGCGCAGCTGCTTGGGACCGAAATGCTGGACGCCAACGGCCAAAGCTATTTGTACGGTCTGGTGCGCGGGGCTGACAGTATCGGGACATGGCGTATGAACGATGACGGAACCCTTTCGCGGATTTCAAGCGAAAGCGGTACCGGATCAGAGGCAGGTCTAACCGGATTGAGCGTCGGACATGCGAACGGCACACCCTATCTTCTGGCGGCGTCGGCCCAAGATAACGCACTGATTTCCTACAAAATTGATCGAAACGGCGTCCCCCAAGAGGTTTCCCGCATCGCGGCGGAGCAGGGCGTGGGGATCGGTGTGCCGACGGCGACAGCATTTGTCGAAGCTGGAGGGCAGGGATTTGCGGTATTGGCCGCTGCGGGGAGCTCATCTCTCAGCGTCGCTAAACTATCGCCGGATGGTTCGTTAACCTTAACCGATCATGTCCTCGATACACGGGCGACGCGAATTGACGGGGTACATATGATTGAAACAGCGGCGCACAATGGCCGCGCCTACCTCGCGGCTGCGGGTGGGGACGATGGCGTCTCGGTGTTCGAGCTGTTGGACGACGGACGGTTGCTGCATCTTGTTTCGATTGAAGACACGGAGGACAGCACGCTCGATGCTGTTTCGGCCATTAACTTTTCAGTCATGGGTGATGTGCTGCATCTTGCCGTCGCGTCAGGGGCAGAAGCGGGATTAAGCGTTTTTGCGGTCGATATCTCGAACCGTGTCGATGCAGAAGTTGGGACCGGGCAGGGGGATACGATTAGCGGCGGTTCGGGGGATGATATGTTGTCCGGCGGGGCGGGAGCGGACCAAATATCGGGACGTGAGGGCGACGATATTTTGCGTGACGGTGGGGGCGCAGACGCGTTGACTGGCGGTGCTGGTCGCGATAGGTTTGTTCTGTCCTCAGATGGTACTATAGATACAATTGTTGATTTCGATATCAAGCAGGACAGCATCGATCTTTCCGGATGGCCGTTTCTGCGGCATGCTTCGCAGCTGTCGGTTGTCTCTACTCATGACGGTGCCGTTCTGTCCTTCGGTGACGAACAATTGGTGATTAAAACGTCGAACGGTCAATCCCTTAGCCCCAGCGACATTCAATCCCTGGATGTGGTCGGGCAGTCGCGTTTCATGCCCAATTGGATCCTGCCAGAAGAGCCTGACACGTCAACCTCGCCAGCCGCGCCAATCCCATTGGTGCTGGTCGGGACGCCCCAGTCAGATAATCTGGTGGGAGAGGGTGCAAACGATCATATCAGCGGGCGCGGGTCGGGGGACCGTTTGAGCGGGGGGGGCGGCAACGACACACTCTTGGGCGAAGGCGGAGCCGATATGATTTATGGCAACGCCGGCAGCGACCTGATCGACGGGGGTACCGAGGCGGATCAGATCTGGGGGGGCATCGGGTGGGATACCATCCGAGGCGGCGACGGCAATGACGCGCTGACGGGGGGGGATGGATATGATGCGCTAGGTGGTGGGGACGGGAACGACACGCTAACCGGAAACAACGGTGCAGATAAGATCTATGGCGACAGCGGCGACGACCATTTGATCGGTGGCTTGAACGCGGACAGCCTGTGGGGTGGGGCCGGCAAGGACCGACTAGAGGGGAGCGCGGGCGCGGATCACCTGTTCGGCGGTGGTGGAAATGACCAGATATTTGGAAATGCCGGCGCTGATGTGCTGCAAGGCGACAGCGGGAATGACCGTCTGGCCGGTGGGATCAATAATGATACGGTTAACGGTGGGTCAGGAAACGATACGCTGTCGGGCGACAATGGGTCAGACCTGGTCATAGGAGGCGATGGCGATGATCTGCTGAAGGGCAACGCTGGTCGTGATACACTCGATGGAGGCGCGGGCAATGATGTCCTGTCGGGCGGGATTGGCGCGGACGCATTTATTTACGGGTCGGGCCAAGATACAATTTTAAGCTTCCAGCCTGGAATTGATACACTCGCGTTGGACCCAGCTTTGTGGGGGGGGGCAGTGTTACCCTGACACTGCTTCAATCATATGCCAGCCAAAGCGATGGCGGGCATATCGCTTTAGACTTCGGCAGTGGAAAGACGCTTGACCTAATGGGTGTAGCAGACCTTTCTGATTTAAAAGGAGATTTCGAGACCTTTTAGAGAGCTCCGCGTGCGGTCCTTTAGCGTTCTAATATGTCACGGTGATAGCGCCTGAGGAGCATTAGTCCGAACAAGCCCAAAAGTGCTGATATGGCATAAACGTATGATACGGAGACATAGGGGGCGTCATAATTGGGGTAGAAACCGGCCCTCACGCGCCCCACGATATGAACAAGAGGATTATACCATAGCCACCCGCGATAGGGTTCAGGCACCGTGCTATAGACGAAAATGACCCCAGAAAGCAGCAAAAGCGGTCGCGTGAAGATCGCGTAGATGCGTTGCCAAATCTGGAACATAGACATCATGAAGCAGTTGAATACGCCAAGGCCAAACGACAAGGCGGCGATCAACCCCAAACCCGACGAAATTTGTGAAAGATTCAATGCTGCCCGTGTGTCGAAGTGCAATATAACACCAGCTAAAACGATAAATGCCACAAGAAGCTGCGTTAGGAAATTCAGGATAAACCTACCCAAAATAGCATCTATAAAGGTCACCCGCGGGTAGGCGAGTAACTGTTTCGAATAATTAATGGCCTGCGCAACCTTATTGCTGAGGTCAACCAACATTAAAAAAGGCAACAAACCGGTCGCATAGAAAAGTGGAAAATTGACGCCGATCGGAGGAGACCGAAAACCGATTGAAAAGATGACCGTCAGAAGGGCGATCCCCAGAACCGGTTCAGCCAGGGCCCAAAGGTATCCCCCCGGCGACCTGCCGTAGCTCGTTCCAATCTCACGTAAAATGAGCGCGATAACGATGCGGGGCGTTGCAAAATGCATAACCCGTCTATGGCGGAATTCAGATTTCATTAAGCCGCACCCTGACAGGCACCGTTGATGTGCCATCTGGCCGGGGTCGCTGATTTGAAACGGTCCAAGATAAATTCATACTGCGGAGAGAAGGCACGGCGAAATTGATCTTTTAATATCTCGGGCAACATAGCGTGACGCCCGGTGTTACTGTGAAGGCCTGCTTTGGGTGTCAGCGGCGCTATTTTGAGAAATGTACATATATCTCGCATAGTGCGCGCATGAAAAAGATCTTCGTAAAAGACGTACTTGATCCGGTGGCGAGGTATAGCTGCCTCAAGTTCTAATATTGTGCGACGATAATTTGCCCGCTCTAGGTTGGCCAATCGATTGCTATCGATCAGATGCTGAGCCCGTACCTCACAGGCATGTTGGAAGTCACTGAACTGGGAATGGTCTGAACTGACTGCCATCCTGATCTGCGACCACATACGGTCGATCGGATCTCTCATGATAAAAATAAAGGAAGCCTGCCCGAGCTTGCCCATCTCAGCAAACTCCGTAGCATCAAGAATCGCATAGGCTGGGGTAATATCGCAGATAACCCGTTGACCGGTGAACCCTTGTAGGAGGTAGGTCAGATACGCCCCATGCTCACCCTCATCATCGGTAACCACTCGATTGGGACCACCTGCCTGATCTGCTGATGATTTGCTAAGAGACGTGCTTAACGACGTCGTTAGCGACGTGTCTTAGGTGGGGGTCGGCTATGCGTGGTGAGATACTGGGGTTTGA
>Ga0163216_100317_pt1 | contig 94090 bp, 72 predicted proteins | sample SynspAceP_FD_167610 | JGI IMG/M metagenome (GOLD analysis project Ga0163216, IMG submission 167610) | Saline lake microbial communities from Ace Lake in Antarctica - Synechococcus sp. Ace-P (Illumina Assembly) | ecosystem: Environmental > Aquatic > Non-marine Saline and Alkaline > Saline ... | reverse complement strand
CCTTACCATTCCGAACAGGGAAGTTAAGCCCATCAGCGCCGATGGTACTGCTATACCAAGTGGGAGAGTAGGTCGTCGCCTTTTTTAATCAAGTCCTTCATAATTCTATGAAGGACTTTTTTTGTTTTAGACAATACTAGTTCATCTCATGCAGTACTTAAATTAGTTCCTTATTTTTGTTCGTCTATCATCGTAAATTATATTCATGTCAACTACATCCAGGTATAAAAAGGAGGAAATACTAAATACAGGGTCTCATGCTTTGGGAATTTTATTAGGTATAGTTGGTACTTTTTTACTTTTACAGCAAAACACGGACAAAAGTGCTTTTGCCATAACGGGAATTGTCATTTATTCTTTTTCAATTGTACTATTGTATACTGCGTCAACGGCGTATCATGCCATTGCAAATCCTACTTTAAAAAAGAAATTTCGAATCTTAGACCACATTAGCATCTATTTTCTAATAGCCGGTACTTACACACCCGTAGCACTAATTACCTTAGTGGAGGGGAACGGCTGGCTTATTTTTTATATCGTGTGGGGAATTGCCTTGCTAGGAACAATTTTAAAGCTGTTTTTTACAGGAAAATACGAAATTCTTTCCCTGCTATTGTATTTAATCATGGGCTGGTTAATCGTTTTTGATTTTCAAAATTTACTGGCCTCAACGTCTTCTTTAGGGATCAACCTTTTGATGCTTGGAGGCGCTTTTTACACTGTTGGAATTCTCTTTTATGCGATCAGAAAAATACCTTATAACCACTTTATTTGGCACTTATTTGTCTTAGGAGGGAGTATTAGCCATTGGTTATTTATGTATATAGATGTAGTTTAATCTGTAAAAACTTCTTCAAAATCTTTAAAGAACGTTTCAAACTTTAGCATATTTTCATATAGAAAAATCATCGTTTTCTGCCAGGTGTCTTTATTATATATAGAAACCTGATCTAAACCGACATAAATTCTGGATATTTCAGTTTGATTTTCTACATAGGTATATTCCTCAAACTGTGCCTTGGGAAGATAATTTTCAAGAAGTACAGCCTTTAAAGAAATTACTTTCTCCCATAATTCAATCCTTCGCTCCAAATCTTTGTTTTCGATGTCTAAGGATACCATGGCATTGGAGCTGTCAAAATGAAATTTAAAGGACAGATTTTTAACTTTCGTATGGTATAACATCCATTTTCTAGGATACGATTTGCCAAATGCAATCCAAAAATCTTCTCTTAATTTTTTCGCTTCACTTCTACTAAACATTTATAAAAAATATGCGATAGTTACGCCTATGATGATCACTATCAGTTTACCTAGGTTAAATTTATGCCCTTCGGAGCTTTCAAATAATATTACGGTGGATATATGGAGGAAAACACCAACAGCAACGGCATTTAATTGAGAGGATATAGTAGATAAAAAGTCAACATTTCTCGCCAAGAAAGTTCCTAAAGGGGTCATGATCGAAAATAAAACCATAAACAATAAAGCATTAATAAATTTTATTTTTGAACTAATTAAAAAAATGCTTAGGATAATGGCGATTGGAATTTTATGGATTAGTATGCCGTATAACATAGTGTGGTGATGGTCTATCGGTACGCCTTCTAAAATAGAGTGTAGGGATAAACTAATAAATAAAAGCCATGGAAATTCACTTTTTTCTTTATTGACGTGCACGTGACCGTGCTCTGCACCTTTCGAAAAAAACTCGAGAAAGATCTGAAGCAGTATGCCTAACATGACATAAACACCCATAGTTTTTGTATTTCCATTGTCATAAATTTCAGGGAAAAGCTCAAAAATGGTCAAAGCCAAAAGAAAGGCACCGCTAAAGGCGAGTAGTAATTTTATTCCTTCTTTATTTTTGGGTTTTGTTAGGTAAACAAATACAAAGCTTAGCAAAACAGCCAAGATGGGTAGTAAATAGTTCATTTTTATTCTTAGGTTTTTTATAAATTTTCTAAGGGGATAAAATTAGCGTATTTTTGTGGTAATCTTTTAGATAGGTATGGAGAATAATTTTAAAATGGTTGCTAAGACAATGTTTGGTTTTGAAGAAGTCTTGGCGAAAGAGTTACGAAAGCTGGGTGCAATAAACATCGAAGAAGGTGTTCGGAGTGTTAGTTTTGAAGGCGATAAGGGGTTTATGTATAAGGCAAATTTATGCCTACGTACCGCTATAAAAATCGTAAAACCGATTCACTCATTCACGGTTACTAGTGAGGAAGAATTGTACAAAAAAATATATGCCTTTGATTGGAGTGATTATCTTTCTGTGGATACCACGTTTGCCATCGATACCACGATAAACTCTGAAAATTTTACCCACTCTCTGTATGTATCTCAAAAAGTAAAAGATGCTATTGTAGATAAATTTAGAGCCACGGATGGTGAAAGGCCTAATGTAGATATTAAGTTTCCAGATATTAGAATAAATATTCATATTCAAAAAGATCATTGTAATGTTGCTTTAGATACTTCCGGTAAATCATTACACCAAAGAGGCTATAAAACAGCTACCAATATTGCACCTATTAACGAGGTTTTAGCAGCGGGATTATTATTATTAAGTGGCTGGGATGGCCAATGTGATTTTTTGGATCCTATGTGTGGTAGTGGTACTATTTTGGTTGAAGCTGCTATGATTGCCTGCAATATTCCAGTGAATATCAATAGAAAAGAATTTGCCTTTGAAAAGTGGGAAGATTACGATGAAGAATTGTTTCATAAAATAGTCGAGAGTTGTTTAAATAAAACACGTGAATTCCATTTTAAAATTGCGGGCTATGATAAAGCCCCTTCAGCCATACAAAAGGCTCAGGACAATATTGAAAATGCAAACTTATCAGACTATATAAAAGTTGGACAATTCAATTTTTTTGAAACTGAAAAAACGGTAGATAGTCATTTGCATATTTTATTTAATCCACCTTATGGAGAGCGTTTAGACATTGAGATGGAAGAATTTTACAAAAGCATTGGAGATACTCTAAAACAGTTTTATGCGGGTACTGACGCGTGGTTAATCACTTCAAATTTAGAAGCCTTAAAACACGTAGGTTTACGACCGTCACGGAAAATTAAAGTATTTAATAGCCACTTAGAATCTAGACTCGTGAAATATGTGATGTATGCAGGGAGTAAAAAGGCAAAATATAACAGCACAGAAGGGTAGTCTATGATGAACTTAAAAAACAGGGCCTTAGTCTTTAATTTTATAAGTTTTACGCTCATTTTTTTAGGGATGCGCTATGTTATCGTGGATTATCTGGCTGCAGCGAGCATCATAAAATCTATCGTTGCGGCAATTTTAACCATGATTTTAGCGCCTAAATTTATGGTCATGAAAACAAAAGAAGGTACTAAATTAGTGATGAAATGGCTGTTTGTAAAAGGGTTTAAAACCTTATAAGCTATTCCTTTGGAGGTCTTTCTTCATTCTCTTTTTCAGTTTTTTTAGCCTCTTTTTTCTTCTTGTAGAGCGGAATAAAATAACTTAAGGTATAATTGTAGCTAGCGCCAAACTTACTGTTATCGGTTACTTTATTGAAGCCTGGAATCCAGAGGTTAGGAAAACGAGCATCTTCCTTATTGGTAATTAAAAGTCCTAGCCGAACACTTGCTCCTAAGTAGATATTAGAAAATAACTCCACTTTAGTTCCGATAACTGCCTCGATCCAAGAAGCGTTTAAACCGCTAAATTCTTCGGCAACATCAGAACCAAATGCGAATTGTTCATTTTCAAAATATCGGTTGGTACTAAATATTTGGTAATTGTTTAAGGTATTGCTAAACGAACTAAAAGCATAACGACCGCCAACATGAATTAAATTATTCATACCAAACCAATTTTCATATACATTGTAGTCAACGCCCACTTTAAGGTAACTGCCAGAGGTGGTGAAGTTGTATAAGTCTTCTTGTCTTGTTAGTTTTTCATTTCCTAATTCTGCCGCTGCAAATAAATTTTGTTTGAGTCTGTAGTCACCCACTAATTCTAGTCCAGTATAGTCTTCATCTAAAGTTGAAAGTAATATTTTACTTAAATCAACCCCAACTCTAAGGCCGTATTTTTGTGTTTTTGGTACCGTATCTTTGGGTTGAAGGTCTATAGGTTTAGTTTGTGACCAAACGAAAGAAACCATTAAAAAAAGACAAATACTAATGGAATATTTTAACATGGGCAGCATTTTGATTTTCAATAGTATCTTGTACAATTTCAATTCTTTTTATCCAGTTATTCGCATCTGTCGTTAAGCGCTCTGATAAATTTTGGTAATTAGCAATAAATCCGCAAGCTCTCGATACAAAGACCTCAGTTGTGGTGTAATCAAAAGTAATGATATCCTCGTTATCGTTCACAGCATCAGTAGTCGTATTTGTAGTGAAACTAAATGTAGTGCTGATGGCATCAATCTTTAGTGGAAGTTGAATAGAATCTGCCGCTGTGTTCGGGATAATTGCTCCGTAGGTACTTCCTTCAAACTGTCCTTTAACCCTTAGATTTGGTGGTGTTTTTAAAGTCTCTGTATCTGAGGCATTATCATAAAATCGTATCACTAATAACGGTGTAGTCCCATCCACGCAAATATCATCTTTTTCACAGGAGTTTATCCCAATGAACATAATGATAAGGATTACTATAAATTTAATTTTCTTCATATACGTAGTATCTTCTTACCTATCTCCTTTCCAAAAGTACAACATTTTCAACATGATGTGTTTGCGGAAACATATCAACGGCTTGTGTTTTTGTTATCGTGTACATTTCTTTCAGCATTTCAAGGTCACGAGCCTGTGTAGCGCTATTACAACTTACATAAACCACTTTTTTAGCCGCTATTTTAATGATTTGTTCTACGACATCCTTATGCATACCATCCCGTGGTGGATCTGTAATGATAATGTCTGGTGTTCCATTTTGCTTTATGAATTCTGAATTGAAAATATGTTTCATATCACCAGCAAAAAAAGTGGTGTTCTCAATATTATTTAAAATGGCATTAGCTTTTGCATCTGCGATAGCTTCAGGAACAGATTCAATACCGACGACTCTTTTGGCTTTTTTTGCGACAAATTGTGCTATGGTTCCTGTGCCGGTATATAAATCATACACGACTTCTTCTCCTGTTAAACCGGCAAAATCTCTGGTAATCTTATAGAGTTCGTAAGCTTGTTGAGAGTTTGTTTGATAGAATGATTTTGCATTGATTTTAAACTTTAAGCCTTCCATTTCTTCAAAAATATGATCTCTTCCTGCGAAACAAGTGATATGTTGATCGTAAATGGTATCGTTCTGTTTTTGATTTACTACATATAATAGAGAGGTAATTTCTGGAAACGTTTTCGCTAAATGATTTAAAAGTAATTCTCTTTTTTCCTTATCATTTTCAAAAAACTGAATCAATACCATGATTTCTCCTGTTGAGGCCGTCCTTATCATCATGGTGCGTAATAAGCCAAATTGATTTCTTGGGTTAAAAAACGACAAGTCATTTTTTATGGCGAAATCTTTAGTCTCTAAGCGTATAGCATTTGATGGGTCTTCTTGTAAATGGCATTTTTTAATGTCTAAAATTTTATCCCACATTCCAGGAATGTGAAAGCCTAGAGCATTTCGATCCGTAATTTCTTTTTTAGAATTTATTTCATCCAAGGACAACCAGCGACTATCAGAAAACGAGAATTCCATTTTATTTCTATAGAAATACTGCTTTTTTGAGCCTAAAATTGGACTTATTTCAGGTAGTTCAAGATGACCAATTCTTCGTAAATTATTTTCAACTTCTTTTTGCTTGTAAAATAGTTGATGCTCATAGCCCATGTCTTGCCATTTACAACCCCCACAAGTTCCAAAATGCTCGCAAACAGGTGTTACTCTTTTGTCTGATAAGCTATGAAAATTTATGGCGCTACCTTCAAAATAGGCTTTGCGCTTTTTGGTGGTTTGTACATCGACAACATCGCCAGGAACGGCATTGTTTAAAAAAATTACACGTCCATCAGGAGCTTTTCCAATAGTTTTTCCCTTAGCGCCTGCATCAACTACAGTGACATTCTCAAAAACTGTTCTATTACTTTTTTTACGCATAGCGCAAAAATAGGATGTTTTTCGATAATTAGCGGAATGTTTATGATTTTAAAACCTATAAATTATTGGAAAAGTAGTGTTCTAAATAATTTTGGAATCCTGAAAGATTTTGTATTTTTATGCTTCTACAAGGATGATTTCTCTCCCACGCTGAATTTTCGTAACTACGGAAGGATAAAGGTACAGAAGGAATTGCTAAATTTTTATTTTTAAAATAAGTACTAATGTCAGTTTTAGAGAAAATTAGTTCTAAAGATGCGATTGCATTAGAAGAAAAGCACGGAGCTCATAATTACCATCCGTTGCCTGTAGTATTAAGTAAAGGAGAAGGTGTTCATGTATGGGATGCTGAGGGAAAAAAGTATTACGACTTTTTATCGGCCTATTCTGCCGTAAATCAAGGTCATTGCCATCCAAAAATTGTGGATGCTATGGTGTTACAAGCAAAAACGCTTTCACTTACTTCCAGAGCATTTTACAATGATGTGTTAGGAAAGTATGAGAAATATGCCACCGAAACCTTTGGATTCGATAAGTTGTTACCCATGAATACGGGTGCTGAAGCCGTAGAAACAGCTTTAAAAATTTGTCGTAAATGGGCGTACGAAAAAAAGGGAATTGCAGAAAATAAGGCACAAATAGTTGTGTGTGAAAATAATTTCCATGGGCGAACAACGACCATCATTTCTTTTTCGAATGATGCTGTTGCTCGTAAAAATTTTGGACCCTACACAGAAGGCTTTATTAAAATTGAATACGACAACGTAGCTGCCTTAGAAAAAACCTTGCGAGAGAATGAAAATGTTGCGGGGTTCTTGGTAGAACCTATTCAAGGAGAAGCAGGGGTTTATGTGCCTTCCGATAATTATTTAAAGGAAGCAAAGGCCTTATGCGAAAAATACAATGTGTTATTTATTGCAGATGAAGTACAAACCGGAATTGCAAGAACAGGTCGTTTATTAGCTACTTGTGGTAATTGTAGTTGTCCGGACAAACACTGTAGTGGCATACCAGAGGTAAAACCTGATATTTTAATTTTAGGTAAAGCGCTTTCAGGAGGTGCTTATCCTGTATCCGCTGTACTAGCGAATAATGCTATAATGGATGTGATTAGACCTGGAAATCATGGTAGTACCTTTGGTGGAAACCCTATAGCCGCAATGGTTGCCATCGCAGCTTTAGAAGTTGTAAAAGATGAGAAACTAGCACAAAATGCTTTCGAATTAGGGGAATTATTCAGGGCAGAATTAAATTCCTTTATTCCTACTTGTAGCTTAGTTAATGCTGTCCGTGGAAAAGGGCTTTTGAATGCTATTCTTATTAACGATACAGAAGAGAGCTCAACGGCATGGGACATTTGTATGGCCTTAAAAGAAAACGGTTTGTTAGCCAAACCAACGCATGGAAATATCATACGTTTTGCACCACCACTCGTCATGACTAAAGATCAGTTGTTAGATTGTGTGCGCATCATAAAAACTACCTTAGAGGTGTTTGAGAAACAAATGTAAGCTCACAAATTACTCAATTAAAAACCCCGAAACATACAACATGTTTCGGGGTTTTTAATTGAGTAGTTGATGGCAGCTAATAAGCACCTCCTTCAGAGGCTGCTGCAACTATAAATGCCACTATGACACCAAAATAGAGTAAGGAAAATATCAGATAAATGGCTGCTAAGGCAAGTCCTATATACGATAAAACTTTACCTGTTTTTACATTATCAATACCTGAATATTGCCCTTTACTATCCGCATAAATACGTTCTGCTTTTTTTGCATTCGACAAACTTATAAAGCTAAAAATGGCTCCAAAAGGACCACAACAAAATAAGGTCAATACAATGGATAAAATTCCAAAAGTCATTGCGTTACTAGCGCCTGGTAAGGATTCTTGTTGCATCTTTATTTAGTTTTTATTGTGCTGCTTCGATCTGCCTCATCATTTCGTCATACTGCTCTTGGAAAGAATCCAAACCTCCAGTGGCTACTACATAAATCCAACGAACAATCATGATAACATTTAATGCTACCGCTATAATAGCGACAATTCTACCTGTTTTAATGGTACTATAATTATCGTATAATTCTGGATTTTCATTATTTAGTTTTTGTGCTTTATTTGCCATTACTAAAGCGATAGCTGAAGGGATAATACCCAATCCTGCCAAACAGCAGCATAAATAACCAACGATACTTAGTACGATGATCATTGTTGCATTTGGTAATTTTTGTTGTTCCATAATTTAAAGGTTTTAGTTGATTTAAAATTTAGTGATTAGTATTGATTGGCTTCCATTTTTTCTTGCCATATTCTTGAGAATTCTTCAGACCATTCGCTCCAGCCTACTGTAGCTAAAGTGTATATAACGTTAATTATCATTAAAACATTTAATACAACAGCAATAATTGCAACAATTCTACCTGTTTTAATAGTACTATAGTTATTGTACAATTCTGGATTTTCATTATTAATTTTTTGCGCTTTGTTAGCCATTACTAAAGCGATTGCAGAAGGTATAATACCCAAGCCTGCAAAACAGCAGCATAAATAACCAACGATACTTAGAACAATAATCATTGTTGCATTTGGTAATTTTTGTTGTTCCATAATTTAAAGGTTTAATTGATGGTTAGAAAAATTTTAAAATATAATTGGTTAAAATTAAGATGACCGTTATTGAAGTCAAAGTTATAATTATTTTATTGCTACTTTTTATTTTATAAAAATTATCAACTAGTAAAAAGCCAAGTAATAGTAGTAAAGAATAAATGGCTGGGTACATTTTAAAAGCGGCTACAAATTCTCCCTGAAGTATTAGGGAAACGGAACGCTGAATACCACAGCCAGGGCAATCTAGCCCAAAAATTTGCTTGCTAAAGCATGGGAGCATGTATTCATCGATCCTTAAAAATAATAGTGGTATTAACTGCATTTTAAGTAAAAATAAATTCTTTTGCCGAAAAATACTATTATTTTTAACCAATGAAAGCCCATTATGGGCATTATTTTAAAAAATAATCAGCGAATATGCTATAAGTATTTGTAAAACAATATTTTAGTTTCATTTTTGCTTTATGATACGAGCATGCTAAAAGCTTAATCATCCAAAAGAATGATTATCGGCGAACAACATGTGACCCATAAAAAAATTACATATAAACACATGAAAAAAAAACAGATCATTTATGTTTCACTTATTGTCATCGGAGCCTTAGTCATGGGGTTTGGACCTGTTTATGTTGAGAAAGAATATGCCTTAGCCCTAGGGATCATTATTTTGATGTTCGGCGTGTATAAAGCAAGTACTTCTTGGACCCTTAAGGATCAAGAAATAAAAGAAGATAATCATGAGTTTTGATATAGGCAATAGGGTAGAGGCGATGGATGACACCATTACGGGTGTTGTGGAAAAAATTAATGGTAAAAAAATTACGGTTTTAAGTGATGATGGTTTTTTGTTAGTGTATGATGAAAATGATTTAATAAAGATTGTTAAAGATCGAAATCTTACAGTTTCTAATTTTGAAGTAGCAAAAATTAAATCCGAAAAGGCCATGGGGAAACGTAAAAACGTCCCCGTTGTAAAGCCTAAAGAGCGTACGGCTCCAAAAATGGAAGTTGATTTACATATTCACCAATTAGTACCTTCCGAACGAGGGATGTCTAATTCCGATATGTTAAATATTCAAGTAGATACCGCTAAGCGTCAGTTAGAGTTTGCCATCCGGAAACGTATTCAAAAAGTAGTTTTTATACACGGGATTGGTGCAGGTGTTCTCAAAGAAGAGTTACATTTTCTTTTTGGTAGGTATGATAATGTTAAGTATTATGATGCTGACTACCAAAAATACGGTTTGGGAGCTACAGAAGTCTATATTTATCAGCACATTAATTCGTAGTGGTTACCGTTCCAAATTCACTTAGGGTTAAGTCGGTAATTCTTTGCCCAGATTCGGTTTGCAAAGAAATTTTACTGATGGCTATTTGATGCGAAAAAATGGGTTCCGAAGCAGTCCCCGTATTTGTAGTAGTCACTTCAATTGTAGCTTGTGAAGCAATAATTTCTTCAACGACCGTAGGCGAAACTGGCGGAACGATATCACAGAAGTAGTTTTTTGTAACGGTATCTGAAAAAATACGATAGCTCACTTGGGTGCTCGTACTCCCTGTAATTTCAAGGACGAATGCACCTACTTCGTTTTTTAGTGTATTAGGGCCTAAATTCATAATTAAGGCTTCATTCGTATTTAATTTAAATAAGACGTTATTTTGAGCAATAGCAACGGTGCCACAAGTTTGTAAGCTTACATCATTAAAATCTAAGGTTTCAATCTGTAAATCACCATCGTCACATGAAAACATAAAAAGACAGAGGAAAAGGCTAAAAAATTTATTCATTAAAATAGATTTAAAAAAATGACCATACTAGGCAATTGAAATACAATAACTAAAAGATTTTCAAATTTACAAGATTTAAAGCTTAATTTCCTAGCGCTTTATCTTGAATTTATGATTACATCATTGGCTTTTTAAAACTACAAAAATAAATTTCGCTTTTTGCCCAGCTCTAAAATTTTAAAATAAAATGTTGCTTGAAGTGTATTTTCATGCAATACCTACTTAAATTAACTATAATTCTTTTAATTTTACAGCCTTTTATAAACTCAAAGAGCATGCAAAAAGTTTATTTAGATAATGCAGCCACAACACAAGTAAGGGCTACTGTTATTCGGAAAATGCAAGAAGCCTTAACAGAATGTTACGGCAATCCTTCTTCTAGCCATAGTTTTGGTCGTTCGGCAAAAACGGCCATAGAAAAGACCAGAAAAACAATTGCTAAATATTTAAATGCACATCCTTCGGAAATAATTTTTACATCTGGGGGCACTGAGGCTGATAACATGATTTTAAGATGTGCTGTACGTGATTTAGGGGTGCAAACTATTATTACTTCTAAAATAGAACATCATGCCGTTTTACATACCGTTGAATTACTCGAAAAGGAATATGACATTCAAGTACACTATGTAGCGTTAGACTCCTACGGGAACCCTGATCTTGGGCATTTAGCAGCATTGCTGCAACAAGACGACACAAAAAAGTTAGTTAGTTTAATGCATATCAATAACGAAATTGGCAATCTTTTAGATATAGAAGCAGTGGTGGAGCTTTGCAAAAAGCACAAGGCACTTTTTCATTCGGATACGGTACAATCTTTGGGGCACTATGCTTTTGACGTTCAAAAAATACAGGCTGATTTTTTGACCGCTGCCGCTCATAAATTTCATGGTCCTAAAGGGATAGGATTTGCTTTTGTACGGCGTAATTTAATGATACAACCCATTCTCGTGGGAGGTTCTCAAGAACGAGGATTTAGAGCGGGAACAGAGGCTTTTCATAATATAGTTGGTTTAGAAGAGGCGTTTATTGCTGCCAACGAAAATTTAGCACAAGAACAGGCTTATGTGTTAGATTTAAAAAAATATTTTATCGATGAACTCAAAGCGGTGCTGCCTGAGGTTGTTTTTAATGGGCACTCGGGTGATTTAGAAAAAAGCACCTATACCTTGGTAAATGTGCGATTGCCTTTTGATGAGCAAAAATCACAAATGCTTTTATTTCAATTAGATATTAAAGGAATTGCCTGTTCTAAAGGGAGTGCTTGCCAATCAGGAAGCAGTTTAGGATCACATGTGTTAACCGAAATATTAAGCGAAGAAGAAATGAAAAAACCATCCATACGTTTTTCATTTTCAAAAGATACCACCAAGCAAGAGTTGGCTTATGTGATTAACGAATTGGTAGTTTTTAGTAATCAGTAATCAGTAATCAGTGTTCAGAGGCAGTAATCAGTAATCAGTGTTCAGTGTTCAGATGCAGTAAGTAGTTTACTTTATAAAGCATACCAAATTCAATTGTTTGGTAAGTTTTTTATTTCCTTTTACTCGGTTCAATTTTATCTCCTAAACAATAACCAACTATTCTCACTTTCTAACGCGTTCCCTGTCATACGGGAACTTTTTAGTAGCTTGTTTCATCATGACATCAATTAAATCTTGGGTGTTTTTACCAGATTTTTTAGTTATTTTTTTTTCATAACGCCAGAGTAATTTTCCAGTATCACCATCGCTAATTTTAATCCCTATGCGGCCATAATTAGCATCCCCTAAAATATAATCAACAAAGCTAAATTCAGTAGGGATACCGTCCGATAACAAAATATTCAAATCGGTATTTCCACTTATAATTCCATCGACATTTAAAAGTTTACACAAGTCTTTGATACTATAAATATCAATATTGTCATAAGTGATATTATTTTGTGCGAGGATGGCATTGGTGTTTTTTGTATTTTGAAAGTCCACAGTAAACTTCTTTTTCTTTTTAGGTTGTAAAAAGTAAATTTCCAATGCATTTTGTACCGCATAGCCTTCTTTTTCTTCTAAGGCTTTTTTTTCGCCTTTTGAAAGGGTTTCTTTTAAATCAAGATGGGTAAAAAATGGTAAAATCGCCAATTCTTTGTGATTTTTAGAAAGTTCATCAAATCGTGGACTTTCGTAAATATCTTTTTGAGCAACGAGTAGTGTCGTTGTTAATAGGAGTAAGAATGTACAAATATTTTTCATCTATAGGTATTCGTTTTATTTTTTAGCAATTGCTTTGCCTTTGCTTTTAAGTCGCTAAAAAAGTTCATTTCTATCAAATTTTTTAAAAAAATGCTAAGCTCTTGCCAATTCGTAGGGTAAAAACGGTACTAAAACTGCATCCTGACCCTCAGGTTTAAAATTCGACTGGTTAAAAAGTTGGGTACTGCAAACTGCTCTTTAGTGTCGATGTTTCTAACCCAAGTATTGCTAATTGAATTTTGAGTATTAAACATATTAAATAGTTCAAAGCCGGCAGAAAGTTCTTTAAAACCCTTTAACCAGCTATTTTCTACACCTTTTTTGGTTTCATTTACAAAAGTATAGGAAATTCCCAAATCTGCCCGCTTATAATCGCGTAATCTGCTTTGAAAAATATAAGGATCTGCATTATGGGGTGAGCCACCAGGAACGCCAGTTTGATACACTAGGTTAAGATGCATTTTCACATCAGGAATTGTTGGAATGTAATCTTGAAATAATATCGCCGCCTTAAAACGCTGATCTGTAGGTCTTGGTATATAACCTCTATTATTACTGTTCTCTTCTGTTTTTAGATACCCTAAACTGATCCATGATTCTGTACCCGGCACAAAAGCACCCGTCATTCTGATGTCTGCTCCGTATACATAAGCAGTGGCATTGTTATTGGCAACATAGCGCAACCGAACATCTTCAATAGTATAGGTATTTACATTCGATAGGTCTTTATAATACAATTCACTAATTAATTTAAACGGACTCGACCAAAGTTTAAAACTATATTCGTTTGTGACTACCGTATGGAAGGCTCTTTGTGCTTTTACATTCACATTGACCTCGCCAGTAGCATCTCGTAGTTCTCGGTAGAAAGGCGGTTGGTGATATATTCCCAAAGCTAGTTTAAAAAACAAATCTTTTTCCCAGTTGGGCTTTAGTGCAAATTGCGCTCTAGGGCTAAAAACTACCTGCGAATTTCCTTGGTTTGCCTGGGAGCTAATCTTCCAATACTGACTTCTAAACCCAAGGTTATAATAAATTTCATTCGAATTCCACTGCCTTTGCTGGCTATATTGTAGATACCCAGAAAACCGGTTCGTCTTTACAAAATTGGTAGCTTGTATACCTTCTAAAGCTTCAATTGGCGCATTAAAAGAAACTTCAGGTTGGTTATTTATAAATGCAGGGGAACTTGGTCGTACAAAAAAACCTAAAGAGTCTAAAAACTCTGACTCTCTTATTTGATCTCGTATATCTTCGTGCGTATATTTTACACCCCATTCAATAGCCATATTTTCTTTGGTGTAATTTCCTTTATGTGCTAAGTTAAATAGTAAAGCATCTAAAGTATTACGCGCATTATTGAGTTGAGTTCCCAATTTTGTGGTAGTGCTAGCGTCACCAAAGCTATTGTCTACGTCTTCTATTTCATACTGCGCAATAATCGTGGATGACTCTTCTTCGACGGTATGAAATAGAGATGGAATGAATTTTAAAGTTATTCTATCATTTAAAAAATACGTTGCTTTCAATGCCCCTAAAGCGGTATTAAACCGGTTATTTTCTTTACCCGCATAAAAAATAGAAACTCGTTTTGGGTTATTGAGAGTGCCGAAATTGGTGACTCTGGTATTGGGTTCGTTGACATAATTATTCAAAGAGAGATTCCCTAAAAACCCCAAAGTGAATTTTTGTGAAAATTGATAACTTTCATAGGTTTGAAAATCAAAAACCCTGGGTAGCACGTTTGTAACCGTTTCTTGACTATTAATCAAACGGCTGATATCTCGGTAGCGAACCCCGGTAAGCGAACTTAACTTTTTGTCTTTACTTCTCGTTTCTAAAGTGGTGCTGACACCCATTAAACTCGCATCTACTTTAAGCCCAAAGGAGACAGGCTTTTTGTATGTGATATCTAAAACTGAAGCTAATTTATCACCATATTTGGCTTGGAATCCTCCAGCAGAGAACCTAACCTGTTGAATCATATCACTATTTACAAAACTTAAACTTTCTTGTTGCCCCGCTCTAATTAAAAACGGGCGGTACACTTCTACTTCGTTGACATAGACCAAATTTTCATCAAAATTACCACCGCGGACATTGTATTGTGTACTCAATTCATTACTGGAGGAAACACCTGGGAGCAATTTCAATATATTTTCAACCCCGGCATTGGCTCCAGGTATTTGTCTGATAACTTCGGGAGCGATAGCGGTAATTGCGGCCACTTGTCGCTCTCCGGTAGCTGAAATTGTTATTTCATCTATTTGGATGGTGTTTTTTTTAAAGACCGGATTAAATTCAAAGGTTTCATTCGTGGAAAGTAAAAATTTCTTTAAAACAATGTTTTTATATGCTACATGCGAAAAAGTAATCGTTATTTCTTGATCGGCAGGAATTTCTAAGAGATAAAAACCAGAAGCATCCGAGCTGGTTCCTGTAGCGCCAAACCTAATATTTGCCTGAGCCAAGGCCTGATTGTTGCTATCTAAAATAACACCTGTAATAACAGCCGTTTGCGCATTTAGAAAAATGGGGACTAATATAAAAAAAGACAGTTTTAAACTCTTTAACATCTATTTTCTAAAGAAAGTGCTCTTAAAGGTAGTACTATTACCGACATTATCAGTAACGATGACTTCAAGATTACATTCCTTTTCATTTAAAATATAGTTATCAAAATTATAGATAAGGACATTTTTTTTAGGTTCGTATTCCATTAAAATCCACTGTCCGTTTAAGGTGGCGCGGTAAGTATCGACACCACTTAAATCATCTGTTATGGTCAAGCTTAAATAGCTGTAATTACTAAGCCATTGTTTTTCTTTAAAATTATTGGCTCGTATTTTCGGGGCTATGGTATCTTTTGCCAACGTGTAGGTACCTAAGTCTCTGGTTCTCGTCGAAAAAACGGTACCTCTTTTGTATGTAGAAGTATAGATAGGTCTAGATCTACTATCTAAACGGGCAATAAAAAGTTGATGTAATTCTTCTTGAGGATATTTAGAAGTGTCGAAGGTAATTGTGAAATTTTGATGTGCAGGAACCGTACTATTATGAATGGTTACGGTGTCGTCTCCTTCTTGTAAATCGATATAAAAATCTTCATAAAAAGTATTGGCTGGAAAATACACTTGAGCAATACCTAAATCGTAGCTGTTTGGTTTTTTTGCCATCAAGAAATTAGCAGTTTTGTTTTCATCCTTTAGCACTTTCAAATCTTGAAGTTTGCCTTCTACGGGAATGACCACTTTTGTCGTATTGTCTTTAATGTCTTTCATCAGTATTTCAACCGAATAACTTAAGCCTTCTGCAACATCAATTTTACCATCATTATATACTTCTTTGTAAATACTCATCTGGTTAAGAGGAGTTTTGTACAAACGTTGAATTCTTTGGCGATTTTTGGCAAAATACTCATAATCAATTAAGGTATTTATAAACCGAGTTTCACCAAATGAAAAAGATTCTAGATTATACTCGGTGTACACTTTTCCATTGACAAGTTGTTGTACCTTAAACAGTCCATTTTGGTTTGTAGCCAAATCTTGCCGGTCAAATGAATTAATACCGAAACCAATTGTTCCTGCGGCTACTACTTTATCTGCCAAAAAACTACCATCACTTTGTCTAGAAAAGCGAAGCTGAACTTTATCATTACTTTGATTCACAATACTATTTTCGTTTAAAGGATAGGCATATAGGTTGGTCAAAACCGGGCTCGTGCCATCTTTAACATCATACCCATATAGTAATGGATTTGTAGGTTTTTCAGAAGCGCTCTGTCTAATTTCAAAATGTAAATGAGGTCCAGAAGATCCCCCCGTATTTCCTGTATACGCAATTAGTTCCCCCTTTTCGACGGTTAAAGCCCCAAAGTCAGGAAAAACTTCGACTTCGAAGGATTCTTTTTCGTATTGTAGTTTGTTGATATAGGCTTCAATTTTTGGAGAAAATTTTTGTAGGTGCCCGTACACGGAAGTGTATCCATTGGGATGAGCAATGTAAATTACTTTGCCGTACCCCCAAATAGAAACTTTAATTCTTGTGATGGTACCTTCAGCAATCGAATAGGTTTTTAAGCCTTCACGCTGCTGAGTTTTGATATCAATCCCAGAATGAAAATGGTTGCTTCGCAATTCACCAAAGCTACCTGATAAAATTAAGGGAATATCTAAAGGAGAGTTAAATGCGTCTTGTGGATAATTATCTTGTGCACTAATAGCGTTTATGCCAATCAGTAATAAACCGAATAAGACTTTCTTCATAATTATAAATACTTGGGCTACGAAAGTAATTAATACATTTTGAAATTTAAAAATATTAAGAAGCTAAAAAACAGTTGATTTTAAATCCTAATTTTTAGTTGAATAGTACTTTAGTAAAATATTATTTAAAAAAGTATTGGGTAGTCTTATTATGTATGTTAACTTTGTTTAAATTGCATAGCGTTTGCACATGAGCGAATTAGTAGAGATCGTAGATTCTTTAGAAAACAAAGTTAGCAAGCTATTGCACAGGATAGGGCAATTGCAGCAAGCTAAAACTGAGTTAGAAGAAGAACTTATTGTGGTTCAACAAAATCATGATAGCGCTAAAGATTCGCTACGGGCTTGGGAGGAAAAATATAATTCTCTTAAGACAGCAAGTGCTATGTTGGGTAGTAACACGAATAAAACCGAGGCTAAGCTTAAAATAAATACATTAATTAGAGATTTAGATCATTGTATAGCACAATTATCTGAATAATAGTTTAAACATAATGTCTGAAAAACTCAAAATAAAACTTTCAATTGCTGACAGAGTTTATCCTTTGACGATAGACCCTAAGCAAGAGGAAGGCTTGCGAAAGGCTGCTAAGAATATTGAGCAACTCGCTAAGAATTTTGAAAAAAACTATGCGGTTAGGGACAAACAAGATGTATTAGCCATGTGCGCTTTGCAATTCGCTTCAAAAATTGAGCAAAGGAGCATTGAGCAAATGGAAGATACGACGGAGGTAACAGCTAGGTTAAAAGCTTTAGACGATTTGGTATCACAACAGTTAGCCGTTAAATAGCTTAAAAACGTTCTTTAAAATACATACATTACTACCCACATTGGTAATTATTTTTGACAAACTCAACGTTAAATTGTTTGAAAAGGGTGAGTTTAGATTGTAAAAGCAGGCCTTGTTTTTAATAGGATCCTTGAGCAATTTGTTAGCCCTAAACCTGTTTTTTTGGAGTTTGTACAAAACTTCGACCCAATGTGGGTTTTTTTATATAAATAATTGAAATTATGGACAGTACATCAATAGGAGTAATAGCAGTAGTTTTGGGCCTAGCAGTAGGTTTTACTATTGCTAAATTAATGGAAAAAGGGAAAGCCTCTAAAACCATATCGAGTGCAAAAAAAGAAGCCGATAGCATTGTTAAAGAGGCAAAAGTAGAGGGCGAAAACATTAAAAAAGATAAAATTTTCCAAGCCAAAGAAAAGTTTTTAGAATTGAAGGCGGAGCATGAAAAGGTAATTAACGCTAAGGATAAGAAAATTTCAGAAGCAGAAAAGAGAACAAGGGATAAAGAGTCTCAAGTGAGTAGTGAATTGGCTAAAAACAAAAAAATCAGCGACGATCTAGAAGAAAAAATTAAAGAGATTGATTACAAGAGTGATTTTTTTGACAAAAAACAATCAGAATTAGATAAACTACATAAAAACCAAGTACAGCAACTAGAAGTTATCTCTGGACTGTCTGCGGAGGATGCTAAGTCTCAACTGTTAGAATCACTCAAGGAAACTGCGAAATCTGATGCTATGTCTTACATGCAAACCACCATGGAAGAGGCAAAGCTAACCGCACAGCAGGAAGCTAAGAAAATTATAATAAACACGATACAGCGTATCGGTACAGAAGAGGCTATAGAAAATTGTGTGTCAGTCTTTAATTTGGAGTCTGATGATGTTAAAGGTAGAATTATTGGTCGTGAAGGGCGAAACATTCGAGCCTTAGAAGCGGCAACAGGGGTAGAAATTGTAGTTGATGATACTCCAGAAGCGATCATCTTATCTTGCTTTGATTCTGTCCGTAGAGAAGTAGCTCGATTGTCTTTACATAAATTAGTTACTGATGGTAGAATACACCCCGCAAGGATCGAGGAAATTGTAAAAAAGACCGAAAAGCAGATAGAACAAGAAATTATAGAAATTGGTAAGCGTACCATTATCGATTTAGGAATTCACGGCTTACATCCCGAATTAATCCGTGCTGTTGGAAGAATGAAATATCGCTCATCATACGGTCAAAACTTATTACAACACTCGCGTGAGGTAGCAAAACTTTGTGGTGTTATGGCGGCAGAACTTGGCTTGAATGTTAAGATGGCAAAAAGAGCAGGTTTGTTACATGATATTGGTAAAGTACCAAATACAGAGGCAGAAATGGAAACCCCGCATGCTATTTTGGGAATGCAATGGGCCGAAAAATTTGGAGAAAAACCTGAAGTGTGTAATGCCATTGGAGCGCACCATGATGAAATTGAAATGAAATTCTTAATTTCACCTATTGTTCAGGTTTGTGATGCTATTAGCGGAGCTAGACCAGGTGCACGACGACAAGTGTTAGACTCGTACATTCAACGTTTAAAAGATCTAGAAGATATTGCCTTCGGGTTTGGCGGCGTTCAAAAGGCCTATGCCATTCAAGCAGGTAGAGAATTAAGAGTTATGGTCGAAAGTGAAAAGGTAAGCGATGATAAGGCTGCACAATTATCCTTTGAAATTTCACAAAAAATACAAACTGATATGACGTACCCTGGCCAAGTTAAAGTAACGGTCATTAGAGAAACAAGAGCAGTAAACGTAGCGAAGTAAAAAGTTCTACGGATCAATATATAAATAAAGGCGAACCTTGTTAGGTTCGCTTTTTGTTTTTACAACTACAGTGCAGCTTCTTGGGTTTGTGCTTAAAAGTGCTGTGAGAATTAAAGTTCTATTTTTTATTTTTCAATGGTACTTCAAGTGGTACCTAAAGGATATTAGAATGCCTTCGCCCCGGTATTTGTTAAACAAAGCTTGTAATGTAGAATAGGGAGCAATTAGCGTTGACCATTTAAAAGATATACACATCTACTCCATATTATTCATGAGGGATCCTATTTTTGCGATTCTTCCTCATTTTTGAGCTCAGAAAGAATAAGGTGTGTGGTAGGGCTACCATATTTAATAAGCTTATCTACGAATTGTTGCAGGTGTAATTGATCGCGAAGCGCCACGCGCATATGTATATTATAGGGACCTGTAATTCTAAAAACTTCCAGTACTTCTGGATAGGTAGTAATTTCTGATAGGATATATTTGAGCTTACCGTCAAATATTTTCAACATAATAAAAACCTCAAGTGCATTCCCCATCATGGCATGGTTTAGTTTTATGCCATACGATTTTATAACGCCTAAATCTTCTAATTTCTGAATTCGTTCACGCACAGAAGAGGGCGAAAGAGCTATTTTTCTTCCAATTTCTGCAAAGGAAGCTCTTGAATTTTTTTTTAATATTTTGATTATTTGAATATCTATAGTACTAAGCATTGATTCGTGTTTTATTTTTATAAATATACATTTTTTAGTGAAAAATAAGTAGTTATTGCCATTGAATCAATTGAAGTATCATGTCTAAGTTTTTTATTTTTAACCTAAATACATGATTTTTTATTACTATGGATACAACAGTTCTAATACTCCTGATATTGGGTATTTTTATAGGGTTTTATGTGCAAACTGTGATTGGTTTTGCCGGATCCTTAATCGCGCTTCCTATTTTGCTTTTAGGGATGGAATTACCAGATGCAATTGCCTACATTTCAATATTCTACTTGTTTTCAAGTGCTTTTTTAATTACAAAAGAATGGAAAAATATAGATAAAAAAATAATCCTAAAACTTGCCTTAACATCCATCATAGGAGTCCTTTTAGGAATCTTAGTACTTAGGTATTCAAAACCTATACTATTAAAAAAAGGATTAGGGATTTTTATTTTAATATACGTGGCTTATGTTTTTTATGGTAAAACGAAGGTAGAGTTAAAAAGAGGAGGGGTCATTAGTTTTGGCGTACTGGCGGGTTTTTTTTCAGGGGTATTCTCCACAGGTGGGCCTCTCTATGTAATCTGTATAGAAAATTCAGTTAAGGAAATTAAAGCATTTAGAGCTACCATGATAGGCGTCTTAGGACTTGTGACCCTAACGCGAGTACCGGCATTAGCGGTAAGCGGGTTATTAAATTTTAGTCATTTAAAAATGACACTGTTGGTGATACCGTTTTTTCTTTTCGCACAATTTTTAGGAAAACGAACCTTTATGAAAATCAATGAAAATATGTTTAAAAAATTATTATTAGGACTTCTATGTTTTTCAGGCATCATTCTCCTATTTTAAAAGCCTCGAGATGCTAGTTCTTTACTGTATAAGCTAGTGCGATACAATGGCAACGCTATTAGCAACTTTTCCTGAAACAGTAAAGTATTGCTAATGCAGTAAAAGGGTAGTATTTATTTCTTTTGATATGAAAATAAACGCTCCCTTAGTTCTTTGGATTTTAATGTTTTAACTAATACATTTTCAGTATTTTATAGTTTTATTTAACATATTTTTATACTTTTTGAAAATTGTCATTTGTATCTTGGTAGAACCAAAAATCAATAAAAAATGATGACAAAAAATTCCATTAAACATGTATTTCTAGTAGCACTAGCTGCTGGATTAAGTTTTACATCCTGTAAATCAGAAAAAGAAGCAACTCCTGAGAGTGCTTTATTATCTGTAGAATTTGAAAAATATGAACTTGAAAACGGTCTCGATGTAATCTTGCATCAAGATAAAAGCGATCCCATCGTATCTGTAGCGATTCAGTATGGAGTCGGTTCGAACCGAGAAAAAACTGGAAGAACTGGTTTTGCTCACTTATTTGAACACATGCTTTTTCAGGAATCTGAAAATGTACCCCAAGATCAATTTTTTAAAAAAATTCAAGATGCAGGTGGAACTTTAAACGGTGGTACCTGGAAGGATGGGACAATTTATTACGAGGTGGTGCCTAAAAATGCTATGGAAACAGTACTTTGGTTAGAAAGCGACCGTATGGGTTACTTGATTAATACCGTTACCCAAGCAGCCTTTACCAATCAACAAGAAGTGGTGCAAAATGAAAAAAGACAACGTGTAGATAATAATCCTTATGGTCATGAAAGTTGGGTCATCGATAAAAATATTTATCCTGAAGGCCACCCATACAACTGGCAAGTAATTGGCGAATTGGTCGATTTACAAAATGCCACTGTTGATGATGTAAAAGAATTTTATGATAAATTTTATGGACCTAACAACGCTACTTTAGTATTGGCAGGAGATTTTGAAAAAGAAGATGCAAAAGCCTTAATCGAAAAATATTTCGGTGAAATTAAAAGAAGACAAGAAGTTGCTCCAATTGAACCAAAAGCAGTTACTATAGCTGAAACAGTGCGTTTATACCATGAAGATAATTTTGCAAATACGGCACAATTAAACATGGTTTGGCCTACGACGTACCAATACACTGATGATGCCTATGCCTTAGATTTCTTAGCGGAACTATTGTCAAGTGGAAAAAAAGCACCTATTTATAAAGTGTTAGAAAAAGAGAAAGAGCTAACTTCAAGTTCTTATGCCTATAATAATTCACAAGAACTAGCTGGCGAATTTTATATTACCGTAACCGCCAATTCTGGAAAAAGTTTAAACGATATAGAAAAAGGTATTTTTGAAGCTTTCGCTATGTTCGAAAAAGAGGGAGTAACGGATCGTGATATTGAGCGTATTAAAGCCGGTTTAGAAACCGATTTTTATAACGGAATTAGTAGTGTGTTAGGAAAATCTTTCCAATTAGCACAGTACAATACTTTTACAGGAGATCCTGGTTTTATTGAGAAAGATATCGCTAACATAAAAAAGGTGACCAAAGAAGATATTATGCGGGTGTATAATACATACCTAAAAGATAAGCCGTACGTAATTACTAGTTTTGTGCCAAAAGGTCAAATGGACTTGATCGCCGAAAACTCTACTAAAGCACCAGTTGTAGAAGAAGAAATTAAAGAAAATGTAGCAGCTGTAATCGAAGAGAGTACAGAAGAAATTGTAAAAACTCCTTCTTTAATCGATCGTTCTATAGAACCTGCACAAGGCGAATCACCAAGTTTAAATATACCTACGAGTTGGTCATCTACGTTATCGAATGGCATGAAAGTTTATGGAATAGAACAAAACGAAATTCCTACGGTAAACTTTAGTATTCGCATGGATGGAGGTCATTTATTAGATGCTATGGATAAAAATGGCGTGGCAAATTTAATTACCGATATGATGATGGAAGGTACCGCCAATAAAACTCCAGAGCAATTAGAAGAAGAAATAGAGTTATTAGGGGCTAGTATAAATATGTATACGAGTAGAGAGGCTATTGTTGTAAGTGGGAATACACTAGTACGTAATTTTGATAAAACGATGGAATTAGTAAAAGAAATTTTACTAGAACCGCGTTGGGATGCAGAAGAGTTTGCTATGAAAAAAACAAGCACTATCAACGGTATAAAACGTTCTGATGCGAACCCAAATGCTGTGGCTAACCGAGTATACAACAAACTGCTTTATGGGGACAATCATATTTTTGCTTATCCTACGAGTGGAACTGTTGCTTCTGTTGAAGCTATAACCATGGAAGATTTAAAAGCGTTTTATGCTAAAAATTTCTCACCTTCTATTAGTACCATTCACGTGGTAGGTAAAATTGATAAAGCCAAAACTTTAAATACCTTAAAAGGATTAGAAACTGAATGGGCGGCAAAAGATGTAACTATTCCAGAGTACCCTATTGCTAATAATCGTGATAAGGCTTCATTGTATTTTGTAGATATACCGGAAGCAAAACAATCTGTTATTACTATTGGTAACATAGGTTTGGCCCGTAATGACAAAGATTTCTTTCCGGCTGAGGTGATGAATTACAAGTTAGGTGGTTCTTTTTCTGGGAATATAAACTTAATTTTAAGAGAGGAAAAAGGATATACCTACGGAGCAAATTCAAGGTTTAGTGGTAGTAAAATTCCAGGAACCTTTACTGCTTCGTCAAGTGTTAGGACCAATACTACAGGCGAATCAGTTAGTATTTTTAAAGATGAAATTAAAAAGTATAAAGAGGGTATCTCCCAAGAAGATTTAGATTTTACGAAGAATGCATTAATAAAATCTAATGCACGTCGTTTTGAAACACAAGGGTCTTTATTAGGTATGCTTCAAGAAATGAGTGAATATGGTTTGGATCCTAATTATATAGAAAAGGAAGAGGATATCATCAGAAACATGAGTTTGGAGGAACATAAGGCTTTGGCTAACAAATTATTGGATGAATCAAAGATGGCTTATTTAGTAGTAGGTGATGCAGCAACGCAATATGCCCAATTTAAGCTGATGGGCTTTGATGAGGTACTATTAATTAATAAAGAAGGGGAAGAAGCAAAAATGGATGGCGTAAAAAACTAAGTCCGTTTCATGCCATATTAAAAAAGGTCGATGTGTTTGCATCGACTTTTTTTTATTTTTGAGTCTGTTAGGCGAATAAAAATCTAAAAAGTAATAAGCTGATTAAGATAATAGCCAAAACAATTCCAGAGATTTTTAATGTTGGTCTCTTTGATTTTTTCATTTTGTTGAGTTCTAACAGTTATTTATTTCTAAGATACTGCATTTTAAAAGGTGTAGCTGCATAAATAGTAGTTGAATTTTTTTTAGAGACTATCTTTAGTCTGTGGAGATCATAAATTCATAACAGAAGGTTTAGAAATGCTACCTTTGTATTTCTAGAAGGCGAAATGACTTTCAGGCTGACATCATATTAGAAATCCTAACGAATTTTAGAAGTGAGGATATGTCGTGATTCATACCTAAACTCGTTAATGTTACTAACAAAAATGAAGCTTACAGGTGCATTTATGCGAATAAAAACTAGAAACACCATCATGAACTTAAGGAATGGTACATTTCAAATGAATATAAGAAACAAAGCCTACTAATGTCCAAAGAAAAAAAACAACAAGAAAAGAAAAAACTACATACCAGAAACATAAATCGTGATAGGTATGATTTACCAGCTTTAATTACTGCTATTCCCGAGTTGGCAGGGTATGTAAAGCCCAATTTGCATGGGGAAGATACCGTTGATTTTTCGAATGCCATGGCTGTAAAACTCCTGAACAAAGCCTTATTAAGTCATTATTACGGGATAAAGAATTGGGATTTTCCTGATAAAAATTTATGTCCGCCTATTCCAGGAAGGGCAGATTATATTCATTATGTCGCCGATTTATTAGCGGAAAGTAATTTTGGTGTGATTCCAAAAGGAGATAAGATTAGGTGTTTAGATATAGGTGTGGGTGCTAATTGCATTTATCCTATTATAGGCGTTACCACATACGATTGGAACTTTATTGGATCAGATATTGATCCAAAATCTATTGCATCCGCACAGCATATTGTAGCGAGTAATGCAGCACTTAAGGGTAAAATTGATTGTAAGTTACAGGAGCATCGAAAAGATGTTTTATATGGCATACTAGATAGGGAAGATAAAATTGACTTAACGCTGTGCAATCCACCTTTTCACGCATCAGTGGAGGAAGCTGAAAAGGGCGCACTTAGAAAAATCAAGAATTTGTCTGGAAAAAAAGAAAAACACCCTGAACTTAATTTTGCTGGAATTAGTACGGAGCTTATTTGTGAGGGTGGTGAACTTAAGTTTATTACGAATATGATTAGAGAAAGTAAAAATTTTGGTAAAAACTGCTTTTGGTTTACAAGCTTGGTCTCTAAAAAATCAAATCTGACTGAAATTTATAAAGCCTTAGAAAAAGTGGAGGCCCATCAGGTAAAAACTATTCCAATAGGTACGGGTAATAAATCAAGTAGAATTGTAGCTTGGACCTTCTTAACCAAAGAAGAACAGAAAGCGTGGAGAACAACGAGATGGAAATTATAAGTAAGGCTCCTTTATTAAGTCACATAAGATATGCTGATCTTGGTGCAATAACACAAAGTTAAGAAGCTATGAATACTAAAATTAACGATAGAAAGAACATCATAGTTTCTTTTAAATCTAATGTAAGCTTACCCAATAAGGGAATAGATAAAAGAATTCAAAGCCTTACGGGCTTAACTATTATCAATAGTATTACCTTTTTACTTTGTTGTTTTATTGTTTTGAGCTCCCTTGTTTTGGAGTCCCTAGGATTAAACCTTATAAAATGGGATAAAATGGGACTATTAGTTATTTTAAGTGTAAGTTTTTCTTTAGGATTACCAGAGTATTTTTACGAATTAAAGCTATTGAATCATCTTAAAAAAATAAATAATGCTTCAGATTTTGATGGCATTGGAGCCTTAAATTCTGAATTGAAAATTATCGTTACGATATTGAACAATAAACTTAAAAACTACAAGTATTTAATTCCTTTGGTCTTGGTGATTTTTATTTTCGGAATCCTTCAGATTTTTTCAGATACTTTGAATCCATATTGGAGCTATATAAAAATTCCTGTCCTTATCTTTTATGGAATTAGCATCAGCAGGTTTGTTTTGACCTATGCTAAAATCAACAAAAACATAAAGGCTACCGAAAAAGCACTCTAGAAAGTTATAAGTGACTCCAAAATAATGCTCAACGTTTTAAGTACCCTTAAGCTTAATAAGAGTAACATAAATTAATGAATGTTATTTATTCATCCTGGCGCTCTACCTCATTCTCACTCTTTAAAACAAAATCACCATCCTCTTGTTCAATAAACAATGCTTTATTGCCTTCTTCTCCATTTCGAGTAACCTCAGAACCTTTTATGGTCTTGGTGATAGATTCGGTATAGGTCTCTTTTACTGTTCCTTTTCCAAATCCGGTTCCCCATTTCCATTGTACTCTGCTACCTTTCTGTATCATATCGACTTAATTTTTTACAAATATCCTTCATTGCCTGCCTTTTAGGGGTCGTAATCCAGATAAAATATTGATTCATATGCACCATGGTAAAGATTAAAAGCAAATGGGTAACATGGTACACAGCTCTAATTTGGTACTGCTTTTAGTCAAGACGCTAAAGTTAAAATTACTTCCCTTTTCATTTTTTAGTTATCCTAGGCAACAGTAATCTAGAAGCTTAAAAGATGTTTTATCGATAAAAAGCACATTAGTTCGGTCAATGAATTTTCAGTGCATTTTCGGTAAACGGTCAAAATGTTGCTGATATCTAGATAATTTTCATTCACCGATAGATAAACGGGACTGACCGATTTATGGAGAAATAGGCCTTATTGCTGGGGTATCTTTACAGTGTAATTAAAACACAAGTCATGAAAACTACCTTAACTATCTTATTTATTCTTTTTACAGGTCTTTTCGCTCAAGCTCAAGAAAACACTGTTAATGTTAAAGTAGAGGTAGCAATAGAAACTGTTGTTTTGGTTACCCCAACGATCGAGTCTGTTTTAAATGCTAACGAAACTAAAGTAGCTCGTTTGTATATGGATAAGAATTACAAGGTAAAAAAAGAGTTGTCTTTCGCAACTAAAGCTAACAGATCTAAATTAGCCTAATTAATTTCTATTTTATTTTAAACGGCTTAGCCTTACTACATTCTCCAAAAATTATCACACTCCCTTAAACTTCATCAACACCAATTGTCAATTCGTAACATTAAGAATTTAAGTGTTCCAAGGATATTCCTTATTTAAGAACATATAAATAGAAACAGAATGAGCTGTTAAACGTAGTTCACTCATGTTTTTATGTTCACACTTCCTGAAAAAAATACAATTTGAAGTAGTAGTTTATAAATAACCATCAGGATGACATTTATGTTTGAAAAGAGAGCCCATTTAAATGAAGCTCAGAGTAGCTACTAATTTGGTTATTTAATGAACCTTCAAATTACATATCAAACATTTTCTCCTTCACTAATCTCAAAGACCATAAGAATTTTAGTGGGCACTCCTTGATTTTTTGAATCACTTGCAACTCAAAAGCAACGTTTTGGACAGATTTCGATACGGGGGTGAAACTAGAAATTCCGATAAAAAACACATTAGTTCGGCCAATGAATTTTCAATGCATTTTCGGTAAACGGTAAAAATGTTGCTTACATCTAGATAATTTTCATTCACCGATAGATAAACGGGACTGACCGATTTTTCACGAAAAAGGCTTCATCACGGGGGTATCTTTACAGTGTAATTAAACCACAAGTCATGAAAACTATCTTAACTATCTTATTTATTCTTTTTACAGGTCTTTTCGCTCAAGCTCAAGAAAACACTGTGAATGTTAAAGTAGAGGTAGCAATAGAAACTGTTGTTTTGGTTACCCCAACAATCGAGTCAGTTTTAAATACTAACGAAACTAAAGTAGCTCGTTTGTACATGGATAAGAATTACAGAGTAAAAAAAGAGTTGTCTTTCGCAACTAAAGCAAACAAATCTAAATTAGCGTAATTATGATAGGTATTTTAATTTTCGTAGGCAGCTCAACCATCATTTCATTATTTTATTTTCAGAATAAAATAAAGTTTACCAAACATATTAAGGTGAAAGCAGATAGGAAATAGATTTATTGAGCACCGATAGGTTGAAAGTGTTGGCCGATCTCTTTGAACTTTATGATATAATTGGTGCCTTTTTTATTGTCATCTTTTAAAATAGAGCCTTTGAGCTGCCTTGTAAGGTTGTAGATGAGCTTTAAGCCTAAAGATTTTGTGGTTTGTGGATTGATGTTCTCTGCATACCCATCTCCGTTATCTCCAATATTTAAGACATAGTCGTCTTCATTTTCTTTTTTAAGGGTAATATTAATTTCTCCTTCACCATTATCTTTAATTCCGTATTTTAAAGAATTAGTGATGGCTTCATTAATTAATAAGCCCAAGGGAATGGCAGTGTCGATTCCTAAATTAATATCGATAATATCGATGGCTACTTTAATTTTATTATCTGTACCTTTTATAGACCGCACTAAATAATCACTGAGTTCTTCGACATAAGATTTATATTCTATTTTCGATAAATCTTCTCGCATATATAGCATTTCGTGCACCATAGCCATAGAGTTTACTCTGTTTTGGCTACTCTTTATCATGCTTTTCATTTCAGGATCATTCATGCTTCTGGCCTGTAAACTCAATAAACTTGAAACCGTTTGTAAATTGTTTTTAACTCTGTGGTGTACTTCTTTGAGTAATGTTTCTTTTTCCTTAACCTGTTGCTCTACTTCCATCTTAGATTTGTAGAGGTTGTAATGCGTTTTAACCAATACTTTCCCAAAAACACCACCCAATAAGTAAACAGAAAACATGATACTCATAAAGCTAAATAAATTTCTTGAGGATTCGGGAACAACGTTTACTAGAAACTTGAGTTCAGCAATACTTTCAATATAAATTAAACTTACAATTAGAAATACCAGATACAAATAAAATTTACCATATTTTTTAGTGGTAACATAGCCTCCAAAGACAATAAGCGCTAAAACAAAAATAAAGGCGCTATTGATGCCGCCGCTATACATAGTAATGAGCACGGCACTAATTAATGCTAGAAAAGAACTTATGTTATAGGTTACTGTTAGATTTTTGTGAAATTTAAAAGCACTGATATTTAGTAGGTTCAGAAGCGAAAATCCAATAAAAATATAAGGGATTATGCGGTAAACTTCTAGGAGATAAATACACGATAAGCCAAACAAAAATGACAGTCCTGAGGAAAAGTAACTTACCTTTAAGGTTAACTTAGTTTTTGTTTTAAGGCGTTGTTGGTATGCCATTCAGTTTTTTTACTTGCTAGTAATTATCTTTATTAAAAACTCTTAAAGGTATGAAGATAAGTAATTTCATATAAAAGTAGCTATTGCTTATCATATTGTAAAGCTAATTATGTTTTTGATGAAAATCAAAAACGACAGCCTTTTTTTGCTGTCGTTTTTGAAATAATATAAGTAGAGAACAATTAATGTTCCGTAATCACCCATTCTCCCTTAGAAACTAATGGTTCTGCTTGTTTGTATTTTAAGGTTTTACTTTCGCCAGAGAGTACATTTTTAATGGTTACTCTGTCATTACGTCCAATTTTTGGAGCTTCTCGCGTTATGGTTTCAGTAACTTGAGGTCTATTCCCTTGGTTTTGGCCTACAGAGCGGTTTTGAGCAGCTAACTCATCACTATTTAAAACTTCTTCCTTATTTAAATTCAATTTTTCTTTAGGACGACTCACATTTCTTGCCTCCTGAATATTCGTATTGTTTCCGTTCGGAATGTCTCCTTTATATAGGAACGATACGACCTCTTTATTCACTTTTTCAATCATTTTTTGAAAAAGTTCAAAAGCTTCAAACTTATAAATTAAAAGAGGATCTTTTTGTTCGTGAACCGCTAATTGTACCGACTGCTTTAATTCATCCATTTTTCTTAAATGAACTTTCCAAGCATCATCAACGATAGCTAGGGTGATATTTTTTTCAAAATCATTGATTAGCTGTTTTCCGTCGCTTTCATAAGCTTCCTTTAAATCAGTAACAATGTTAAAGGTTTTAATCCCATCAGAAAAAGGAACTACAATACGTTCAAACTTATTAGCTTCTTCTTCATATACGTTTTTAATAACCCGGTAGGCACTAGTAGCGCTCCTATCCATTTTTTCCAAGTAGTGCTCATAGGCCTTTTTGTAAAGCAAAGTAGCGATTTCCTGTATGGTTTTTTTTGTAAATTCTTCTTCTGAGATAGGAGCAGTAATTGCAAAATATTTTATAAGCTCAAACTCAAAATTTTTATAATCGCTTGCGTTTTTATTGGTTTCGGTGATCACCTCGCAAGTATCATAAATCATATTGGCGATATCTACTTTTAAACGCTCTCCGTGTAGTGCGTGTCGCCTTCTTTTGTAAATCACCTCACGTTGAGCATTCATCACATCATCATACTCCAATAAACGCTTACGAACACCAAAGTTATTTTCTTCTACTTTTTTCTGAGCACGTTCAATAGATTTGGTCATCATCGAATGTTGAATGACTTCACCATCTTCTAAGCCCATTTTATCCATCATTTTAGCTACCCTATCTGAGCCAAATAAACGCATGAGGTTATCTTCTAAAGAAACGTAAAATTGTGAGCTTCCGGTATCTCCTTGACGTCCGGATCTACCTCTTAACTGGCGGTCAACTCTTCGAGAATCATGACGCTCTGTTCCTACAATGGCTAAACCACCGGCTTTTTTTACTTGTTCAGATAGTTTAATATCGGTACCTCTACCCGCCATGTTTGTAGCAATGGTAACGATTCCTGATTTACCAGCCTCTTCTACAATATCAGCTTCTTTCTTGTGTAATTTAGCGTTCAGTACATTATGTGGTACTTTACGAAGCGTTAACATACGCGATAAAAGTTCTGAAATTTCTACAGATGTGGTTCCAATAAGTACAGGCCTGCCTGCATTAGAAAGTTTGGTGACCTCATCAATAATTGCGTTGTATTTTTCTCTCTTTGTTTTGTAAATTAAGTCGTTACGATCTTCACGTGCAATAGGTCTGTTCGTAGGAATCTCCATAACATCTAGTTTGTAGATTTCCCAAAATTCTCCTGCTTCTGTAATTGCAGTACCGGTCATACCTGCTAATTTACTGTACATTCTGAAGTAATTTTGTAAAGTTACCGTTGCAAACGTCTGAGTAACGGCTTCAATTTTTACATTTTCTTTCGCTTCAATAGCTTGATGCAATCCGTCAGAATAACGGCGACCATCCATAATACGACCCGTTTGCTCGTCGACAATCATTACTTTATTTTCCATTACTACATACTCCACATCTTTTTCAAATAAGGTGTAGGCTTTTAATAATTGATTTAAAGTGTGAATGCGTTCGCTTTTTACCCCAAAGTCTTGAAACAGTACTTCTTTTAATTCTGCTTCCTTTTCAATATCAAGATTTTGCTTTTCAATTTTTGCTATTTCACCACCAATATCTGGCATCACAAAAAATTCTTTATCGTCTTCCCCAGAAATATGCTCAACTCCTTTTTCAGTAAGTTCTATCTGATTATTTTTTTCATCGATAACAAACCATAATTCTTCATCAACCTTGGGCATTTCACGGTTGTTATCTTGCATATAAAAATTTTCGGTTTTTTGAAGCAGCTGTTTAACCCCCTCTTCACTCAAAAATTTGATCAATGCTTTGTTTTTTGGTAAGCCTCGATATACACGCAATAATTGAAAACCACCTTCTTTGGTATCACCAGAAGCAATTAATTTTTTAGCCTCAGCTAAAACACTGGTTAAATATTGCTTTTGGAGAAGTACTAAGTCGTTAACTTTTGGTTTCAACTGATCAAATTCATGAATGTCGCCTTTTGGGACAGGACCAGAAATAATTAATGGAGTACGTGCGTCATCCACTAAAACAGAATCTACCTCATCGACAATCGCAAAATTATGAGGGCGTTGCACCAAGTCGCTTGGTGTGTGTGCCATATTATCTCTTAGGTAGTCAAAACCAAATTCATTATTGGTACCGTAGGTAATATCCGCATTATAAGCACTGCGTCTTCCTTCAGAATTAGGTTGGTGGTTGTCGATACATTCAATAGTCATTCCATGAAATTGAAAAATAGGAGCCATCCAAGTACTATCGCGTTTTGCCAAATAATCGTTTACAGTTACTAAGTGTGTACCTTTGCCTGTTAATGCGTTTAAATAGAGTGGAAGGGTAGCTACTAATGTTTTACCTTCTCCTGTTTGCATTTCGGCTATTTTTCCTTGGTGTAATGCAATACCGCCAATTAATTGTACATCGTAATGTACCATATCCCAAGTGACTTCTTTTCCTGCAGCGTTCCAAGAATTTTTCCAAATAGCTTTATCTCCATCAAGAGTTACATAATCTTTGGTGCCTGAGAGTTCCCTGTCATACTCAGTGGCTGTCACCGTTAAGTTTTTGTTATTTTTAAAGCGCTTCGCAGTTTCTTTAACAACAGCAAAGGCCTCAGGAAGAATCGTCTCTAATGTTTGTTCTGATATCTTATAAGACTCTTCTTTTAGCCTATCGATCTCCGCATAAATATCTTCATTCTTATCGATATCTTTTGAAGCTTTTACATCGGCTTGAAGTGCTGTAATTTTATCGTTAATTTCTTTACAGTCTTGGCTTATTTGCTCTTTAAATGCCAAGGTTTTATTTCTAATTTCATCAAGGCTTAATTGCTCAAGCTCTTTTTCAAAGGAATGAATTTTATCAATTATTGGTTGTAGTAATTTGACATCTTTTTTAGCCTTGTCTCCTACGAAAATTTTTAAAACTGAATTTAAAATACTCATACTAGTAGTTTATTTATATAATAATACGCCATAACCATACCAAACGATTCTTGGTAAAAAAACATGACAGAATGATCTCTCTATACGATTTCGAGTAAGCTTACTTAATCTAGCTCAAAATTAAGTAAAAAAAAAGCCTCAGATGAGACTTTTTTAATGTTATTCGATTCTATTTTAATATTCGTCCTCATTCCAGAGGTAATCTTCTTCCGTTGGATAATCTGGCCAAATTTCTTCAATAGATTCGTAAATTTCACCACCTTCTTCTTCCATGGATTGTAAATTTTCTACAACCTCCAATGGAGCACCGGTTCTAATAGCATAATCTATTAATTCGTCTTTGGTAGCTGGCCAGGGTGCATCACTTAAATACGATGCTAATTCTAAAGTCCAATACATGTTAGTAGTCTGTTTTTAATTTTTGCAAAAATAAATTTTAAAATGATATATACAAGTAAAATTGTGCTTAATATTTTTATTTATGCAGTAGTAAGGGGTATCGTATTGAAATAAAGGCTTTTAGTGCCCATTTTAAGGGCTTTATTATTTTTTTTCAGGAATCCATTTTATTTCATCTGCCTTAAGTTCTACCGCTAATTTTCGAGATAATACAAATAAATAATCCGAAAGTCGATTAATATAAGACAATACATTAGCTTCAAAGGGTTCTAATTCATTTAAATGCGATGCTAAACGTTCAGCACGACGACATACTGTTCTGGCAATATGACAGTATGACACTGTGGTGTGGCCGCCAGGTAATAAAAAATGAGTCATTGGAGTTAATTCTGCTTCCATAGCATCCATTTCTGTTTCTAAAAGCGCAATGTTCGCATCACTAATTCTATTAATATTTAAACGTTCTTTACCGTTTTTTAAAATAGCTTTTTCAGGATCGGTGGCTAAAACAGCGCCAATAATAAAGAGCTTATCTTGTACTTGTATCAAGATGTCTTTGGAGTGTTGCTGTATATTTTGATCACGGAGTAGCCCAATCCAAGAGTTAAGCTCGTCTATGGTACCGTAACTTTCTATTCTTATATGGTGTTTTGCTACTCTTGTGCCGCCAAAGAGGGCAGTTGTTCCTTTATCACCTGTTTTTGTATATATTTTCATAAATTAGTATCTATATATCTAGTGTCTACTATTAGATTAATTTTTTATTCCCGATTTCTGAGTACTCAAGAAATACAACTGCATGCTACCAAGAAAATCAGGAGTAGTGGATAAGGGTTTCTTTATTATATGCCATGTCCTATTTTCTCTTACATGCTTTTTTTACCAATCCTAACGCCTATAGATAAACATCCGTCATTCTTTTTTTCGATCTAAAAACTTACGATCCTTTCTTTTTTTAGTTCTTTTTTTGTTGTTGATAAGATTGAAAACAAAAATAATTGCGAGTAAAACAAATAGAATGTATAAACCGTACTTCATAATGCTCTTTTTTAATACTGATGTAGTTCAAAAATACCGGTTTAAATCCTAATCTTAAAATCCTCTTTTACTTGTTCTTTTCTAAAAAAAAGGATTCCACAGTAAAAAAGATCAATACTCACCGTGATTTTTTCAGATTTAATTAGTGTTTGCCAAGCAACTTTTTCTTTAAAAATCTCATCTATAAAAAAAATACTTGCGTTGTTGAATTGATTTTCCGCTATTCTCTTTAATAGTTTATCCTCATGTATCGTCTTAACATACAAAAAATCACTTTCAGAACCCATGAGATTAATTTCCGGGAATATTTTTAATATGTGATCCGCTATTTCAGTATGTTCATTCCCTAGCTGTATGGACTCCATCTTAAAATAGCTCAGTACGTTTAAAAGTACATTTATCGATTTTTGAGCACTATACTTTTTTTTAGCATACAGGCATTTTGTCACAAAAGCATACACAAAGGGAGAATGTACCCCGTGCTGATTGGTGGCAGATAGCAAGAATTTCAAGTAACTAAAAAAATACATTTTTAGTGTTAAGTTTTTTTGACTTTTATTAGTGATTCTACTTACTCTATTTGCGCCGATATTTCAAACCAACGTTCTGTTTTAGCTTCAATCTGATCTTCAAGCTCTTTTAGTTCAATAGCAAGCTTGTCTATTTGCTCTCCCGAAAGTGAACCGTCTGTAAACTTATGCTGGGTTTCTTCTTTTTTAGCTTCAAGCTTTTTTATTTCTTTTTCCAGATTGTTAAATTCTTTTTGGTCGTTAAAAGAAAGTTTTTTCTTTTCTTCTGTCTTTCTGGAATTCTTATCCTGTGCTTGTGCAGCAACAGGTGATGTTACTTCTTTTTTTGTATTTCTGTTTTCGATGACAATACTGTCCTCATAACTTCTATAGTCGGAGTAATTGCCTGGAAAATCCTCAACCACAGCATTTCCTCTGAACACAAAAAGGTGATCTACAATTTTATCCATAAAATACCGGTCGTGTGACACTACAAGTAAGCAACCCGGAAAATCCATTAAAAAACTCTCCAAAACGTTGAGGGTCACTATATCTAAATCGTTGGTAGGCTCATCGAGAATTAAAAAGTTGGGATTCTGAATTAAAATGGTACATAGATACAGGCGCTTACGTTCACCACCACTTAATTTATCCACAAAATCGTACTGCTTTTTACGATCAAACAAAAAGCGTTCTAAAAGCTGTTGTGCTGATATTTGTCGTCCTTTCATTAAAGGAATATAGTCGCCAAATTCACGGATTACATCAATAACTTTTTGCCCTTCTTTAATATTGATGCCTTTTTGAGTGTAGTATCCAAATTTAATGGTTTCCCCTACAATGACTTTTCCGCTGTCTGGTTCATCTTGTCCACTTATAATATTTAAGAAGGTCGATTTACCTGTACCGTTTTTGCCTATAATCCCTAAGCGCTCACCTCTTAAAAAGTTGTACTCGAATTTATCTAGGATAGGCTTTTCAGGGTATGATTTTGATATTTTATGAAGCTCAAGAATTTTACTTCCCATGCGCTCCATATTAATTTCTAATTCAACTTCATTATCATTTCTTCTTTTGCTAGCGCGTTCTTTTATTTCGTAGAAATCATCTATTCTCGATTTAGATTTTGTAGTACGTGCTTTTGGCTGACGACGCATCCAATCGAGTTCTTTTTTAAACAACAATTTAGATTTGTGTTGTTCCGTAGCTTCTTGCTCAATTCTGTTTTCTTTTTTTTCGAGATAGTACGAATAATTTCCTTTGTAACTGTATAAAACGCCATCTTCAAGTTCCATGATTTCATTACATACACGTTCTAAAAAATACCGATCGTGTGTAACCATAAAAAGGGTCATGTTTTCTTTGGCAAAATATTGTTCTAACCATTCGATCATTTCTAAATCTAAATGGTTGGTAGGTTCGTCTAATACCAATAAGTCTGGTTTATTGATCAATGCATTAGCAAGGGCTAAACGCTTTTTTTGTCCACCTGATAAAATATTCACTTTTAAGTGAATGTCGTTCAAATTTAATTTAGAAAGAATTTGCTTGTATTGGGTTTCAAAATCCCAAGCCTGGAAACGTTCCATACCTTCGAAAGCAGTTTGATAAGCGTCAGCATCATCCGGATTTTCTAAGGCTTTTTCATAAGCTCTAATCACCTGCAAAACCTCGTTATCGGAAGCAAAAATAGTTTCTTCAATTGTTAAGTTTTCGTCTAAATCAGGTTCTTGATCTAAAAAAGAAACTCGAATGCCTTTTCTAAAATTTACTTGTCCTGAATCTGGACTATCTAAACCGGAAAGAATATTTAAGATAGATGTTTTTCCTGTACCGTTTTTAGCAATTAAAGCTATTTTCTGGTCTTTGTTAATACCAAAAGATAAGTCTGAAAACAATACGTTTTCACCATAGGCTTTGGCTATATTTTCTACGGATAGTAGGTTCATTATGAAAATTGAAAGTTAAACTGAAAAATTTATTTTTTACCGCTGCAAAGTTAGTGAACTCTACTTGACCTTTGACTATAAATTAAAAATAGATACCTAAGGGCCAAAGGCACTATAATTAGTAGTGCTAAAGGTGAAAAAACTTGAATTTTGAAACCCCAAAGTATAAGGCTTAGCATTAAGAATCCTAGAAGTACCATCACATAGGTAGTGATCCATTTTGGAAGTGTCGCTTTTTTAACTAGTAAAAAAGCGATAAAGAAATTGAGCGGAAAAGTCCATAAGAAATTATAATTACTGGCGGTCGCTTTGTGGTCTGTACCAAACCAAAGAAATACAATTAACATACCCGCTAATCCAGTTGTCAAAAACAACACAAAATCTAACCAACGAGCTCTTGTCTTATTTTTATAATCACGATACGTGATAAATAAGATAAAAATGGCTGCTATGCTGAGCCAAAATAAAGGAGATCCTAAAAAATTAGCACTTGCGTTTGTTGGTTTTTCATCTAATAATAAAGAGTCTTTGATGACTAAACTTTCGCCGTTTAGGCTGTCAAAAGAGAGTTGTTTGTACACATAAATGGGTAAAAACAGCTGCTCATAAGGGCTCGCTTCGCGATCTATAACGGAGCCGAGAGCAAGGTCTATACCGAAATTCGACCATGAGTTCACGTCTAAATTCTGATGCAATAATTCCCTAAAGGTATAACGGTTTTGTATATGTGAATAATCAAAGCTTAATTCATCTTTTAAAATAGTTACGAGGGCATCAGGAATTCTGGTGGAGCAATTGTCAAACAAAAAATCGTATTTGTAAAACCTATTTTCAGGGAGGTAATTATTTTCTAAGAATTGTAATACGTTATTTTTTTGAGTGGTAGTCAGATTTAATTCTTGTTCGCGAACCCACCTATTTTCAAGTTCATAATTGTATAAAAAATTAGAAAAACGCTCTCTTGCCAGGCTATAAAGTAATTTGCCGCGGGTAAATTTCATGTAAAAATTGGGTGTGGTGAAGTCAAAATGGCCATAATTGTAGACCACATCAATGCCTAAAACGGGATCCTGAACTCGGATAGCACTATGTCCAAATTTTGCATACAATTCATCTGCTGTACCAACAGTAAGGATGCTAATGGTTGATGACGAAGACAATTCTGGCTGTGAAAAACCAATAACTGTAAATAAGATAGAAAATACTACAAGCGCTTTTTTTAACCACATCTCTACAACATAATAACTGCCAAACAAATATGCAAAGAATTTTTTTTTGATTGCCCTTATCTTAAATAATTTAAAGAAAAATTATCTTATTTTTACCAAAACAGCATTAAAAATGAAGAAGCACATTCCTAACCTGATTACCTTATTAAATTTATTCTGCGGTTGTATAGCCATACTTTTTGCTGTTCATAACAGATTTGAACTGGTGGCACTTTTTGTTTTTTTAGGGATTATTTTTGACTTTTTTGATGGCCTAGCGGCGCGTTTATTAGATGTAAAAAGCGAATTAGGTTTACAATTAGATTCCCTTGCCGATATGGTAACTAGTGGCGTGGTACCAGGTTTGGTTATGTTTAAATTATTAGAGATGTCACTTTCAAATGGTTGGGAAACGAGTGGGGTTTTATCGGATAGTTTAGAAATATCTAATTTATGGCCGCTTTTAGGTTTTGTCATTACCTTGGCCTCTGGCTATCGCTTAGCGAAATTTAATGTGGATGAAAACCAAACAGATTCTTTTATTGGTTTACCAACACCGGCAAATGCGCTGCTTATTATCTCTCTACCCTTAATATTGTTTTACCACAACAACGATCTTTTAAATACTATGATCTTAAATCCTTGGTTTTTAATAGGACTTACGTTTATAAGTGCTTTTTTATTAAATGCCAATTTGCCGCTTTTTGCCTTAAAATTTAAAAATTGGAGTTTTGTTGGGAATGAAATTCGCTATCTATTTTTAATTATCAGTGGTATACTTTTAGCGACCTTGCACTACTTAGCAGTACCGGCCATAATTGTATTTTACGTTTTGTTGTCTGTTGGTCATCGTATTCAGCATAAGAACATATCCTAAATAGGAAACTATAGGCCCAACTAAAACAAGGATTAAAGATGGTACAATTTTTAATTGTACCTTTTTGTTTTAAAATTTCGAGGATCTAATTTCAAGAACTATACGAAACGTTTGTTGCTAAAGTTGTTCTTTGTGTGAAGTTTAATTTTAAGAAGGTTTTTTGATACAACCAGGGAGATGTGTTAGAAAAAAGAATTTCATTTAAAACTAAACCGAACATAGCTTTTTTTTCTCAATTCAAAATGCTGATCCAAATATGCTGTACGCAGCACTTAGTTAGCAGCTAAGTTTTTGGGAATGACAGATGAAAGGATACCGCCTTGGAACATTAAATAAGATCAGTCCAATTCCCTTCTTCTAATTTATTTTGTGTCATTAGGTCATTTAAATACTGATAGTTGTCATTCTTTATATCCGCAATAATTTGTAACTTAGAGTTATGATAAAATCTATAAAGAAAGAAGAATGTGAGCTGCTATTGCAGCAAAATTATATTGGGCATTTGGCTTACGTTTATCAAAATAGACCATTTGTAGTTCCGATCACTTATTTTTATAAAGATGCTAAAATTATTTGTTATTCTAACGACGGTCATAAAATTAAGGCATTGCGAACAAACAATGCAGTTGCATTAGAGGTTGCTGAGGTAGTATCGGTAAATAAATGGCGATCTGCTGCAGCACATGGTACCTTCGAAGAACTTGATGGTATTACTGCAAAAGCCATGTTGCATGAATTTTCGCTGGGGGTTAAAGAGGTAATTTTGAAAAAAGATTTAAAAGATCTTGATTTTATTAGAGAGTTTTCTGTAGAAATTCAAAACGGTCTTATTCCGATCGTATTTGTCATTCATGTTGAAGAAATGACGGGTAAAATACGCCGTGAATAAAGCCTAAAATAATTTCTTTTTTCGCAATTCAAAATTCTGACCTAAATAAACTTTACGCACCATTTCGTCGGCAGCTAGGTCTTCAGGAATTCCAGATTTAAGAATACCGCCTTCGAACATTAAATAAGAGCGTTCTGTTATGGCTAAAGTTTCTTGAACGTTGTGATCAGTAATTAAAATACCAATATTTTTATCCTTTAATTGCGCTACTATACGTTGAATATCTTCTACGGCCACAGGGTCAACCCCTGCAAAGGGTTCGTCTAGCAATATAAATTTAGGATCTGTGGCTAAAGCACGTGCGATTTCAGTTCTTCGGCGCTCACCACCTGAAAGTAAATCGCCACGGTTTTTACGAATATGACCTAAGCTAAACTCTTCAATAAGCGATTCCATCTTCATTTCCTGCTCTTTTTTACTGAGCTTCGTGAGTTGTAAAACGCTTAAAATATTATCTTCAATGCTTAATTTTCTAAAAACCGAAGCTTCTTGTGCCAAATAGCCAATACCGTTTTGTGCTCTTTTGTACATAGGGAATTTGGTAATATCCATATCATCTAAATAGATGTTTCCTCCATTTGGTTTTATTAAACCAACAATCATATAAAACGATGTTGTTTTACCTGCACCATTGGGGCCCAAAAGACCTACAATTTCACCCTGGTTTACTTCTAAAGAAATACCTTTAACCACCTGCCGACCTCGGTACGACTTCATTATATTTTCTGCACGTAACTTCATAAATGGTTATTCTATATTCTGTTTCTTAATTGTATAAGAGCCAGATTTTAAAATTCAATCTTAATTTCAAAACTAAGGTAAATTATAGTCCTGCTCAATTTATTTACTAAAATTTAACCTTCCTTCTCTTAAGCTCTCAACTATTTTGATGCTGCTTTCTTCTTCAATTTTGCTTCTCTTTTTGCTTCTTTTCGCAATACGTAACCAGAAATATAAATACTGATCTGGTATAAAAATATAATAGGAATGGCTACAACAATTTGACTCGCAACATCTGGAGGCGTAATTATGGCAGATAATATTAAAACGACTACCAATGCAATTTTACGATACTTTTTCAGAATAGCGGGAGTTACTAAACCAATCTTAGTTAAAAAGTAAATGATAATCGGAAGCTCAAAAATAATTCCACAGGCAATAACAGATGCTCTTAAGGTTGAAATATAGGAACCAATATCAAACTCATTGGTCACCACATCGCTAATAGAATACGTCCCTAAGAAGTTAATAGATAATGGAGCCACTACATAAAAGCCAAACAATACCCCTAAAAAGAATAGAAATGAGGCGATAATAATAAAGCCTCTTGAGTTTTTACGTTCTTTTTCATACAAACCAGGACTGATAAATTTCCATATCTCATAGAGTACATATGGAAAAGCGATAATAAATCCAGCCCAAACAGAAGTCCAAATATCGGCAGAAAATTGCCCAGCCATTGTTCTACTTTGTATAGTAAAAGGTAAAGATTCTGCACAGAAATCAGAATCAAAACCAAAATATGTGGCGATACTACAAAAGAATTTATAGGTAGGAAAATCCATTCGCGTGGGTGCAAAAATAATCTTATCAAAGATAATTTTGCTAAAGGCGAAAGCAGCCGAACCAATAATTAAAATCGCAAGTGTTGATCGTATTAAATGCCAACGCAACTCCTCTAAATGATCTAAGAAAGACATCTCTTCCGTTGTTTTTTTCTTTGCCATTATAGTATTCCTTCGTTGATTAGATTGTGTACATGTACTATGCCCATATAGGTGTCGTTTTCCATTGCGAGGAGTTGCGAAATTCCTTCAGATTGCATTAATTCTAGTGCTTTTACGGCCAGCATAGTATGTGCTATAGTTTTAGGATGAGGACTCATAATATCCTTAGCTTTGAGTCCTTTTATTTCGTCATATTTTTTGAGCATTCTTCGAATATCCCCATCGGTAACAATACCTACAACTTTATTATTTTCAAGGACAGCGGTAACGCCCAGCATTTTTTCAGAGATTTCAATAATCACTTCTTTTACATCGGCGTTGAGGTCTACCTGTGGTTTCATGTTATTTTGTGCAATATCACAAACACGAAGGTAAAGTCTTTTTCCTAAGGAGCCACCAGGATGATACTTAGCAAAATCTTTACTACTAAAGCCACGAAGTTCTAAAAGGCATATAGCTAATGCATCACCCATAACTAACTGCGCTGTTGTGCTAGTGGTTGGTGCTAAATTATTTGGACAGGCTTCTTTTTCTACAAAACTATTTAAAACATAGTCTGATTGTTTTGCTAATGCAGAGTCTAAATTTCCGGTTAAGCCAATTAAGGTGTTGCCTCCTTTTTTAATTAAGGGTACTAACATTTTAATTTCAGGGGTATTCCCACTTTTTGAAATACAAATCACCGTGTCATGCTCTTGAATGGTACCTAAATCGCCATGAATAGCATCAGCGGCATGCATAAATATAGCAGGTGTTCCGGTAGAATTTAAGGTAGCTACTATTTTTGAGGCGATGATGGCACTTTTCCCGATGCCTGAAATAACGACTCTTCCTGAGGAATTTAAAATATGAGTAACGGCATCTGCAAATGTAGTATCTAAAAGTGTCGCTAAGTGCTGAATCGCTTTTGCTTCATTTTCGATAGTGTTTCTGGCAATGTTGAGTATTGTAGAATTGTTTTTCAATGTAATAAAATCAATTATTTGATGGTATTGCTAAAAGAATGTGTTATATTTAGTTACAAAATTACGTAAACTTAATGTTTTTAGAAGACGTAATATTCTGTAATATAAAAATTTGTTTTTTATCTTAAATTTGAATTAATCACTGATCTTTAAAATCAGCAACAAAAATATATAAATAGTACATACCATTATGAGTTCGAATGAAATTGATTTACATTCCTCACTAAAAAAATATTTCGGTTTTTCTAAGTTTAAAGGACTTCAAGAGGGAGTTATGAAAACCATTCTTGAGGGTAAAAATTCTTTTGTAATTATGCCAACAGGAGGTGGAAAATCACTCTGCTATCAGTTGCCGGCTTTAATGCAGGAAGGTACAGCTATAGTTGTTTCTCCTCTAATCGCATTAATGAAAAATCAGGTTGATGCCATCCGCGGTGTTTCCTCAGAAATAGGTGTGGCACATGTTTTAAATTCATCCTTGACAAAAACAGAAATAAAACAAGTCAAGAGCGATATTACAAGTGGTATAACGAAACTACTATATGTAGCTCCAGAATCATTAACAAAAGACGAATACGTAGATTTTTTACAATCTGTGACGGTTTCATTTGTGGCGATTGATGAAGCCCATTGTATTTCAGAATGGGGTCATGATTTTAGACCTGAATATCGTAATCTAAAGCATATCATCAGTAAATTAGGAGAAAACATTCCTATTATGGCGCTAACGGCAACTGCCACGCCAAAAGTTCAAGAAGATATTATTAAAAACCTAGGCATTCCTGATGCCTCCCTTTTTAAGGCATCTTTTAACCGACCTAATCTTTATTATGAAGTTCGCCCTAAAACAAAAAACATAGAATCGGATATTATCCGATTTGTAAAACAAAATTCAGGAAAATCTGGTATTATTTATTGTTTAAGTAGAAAAAAAGTAGAAGAGTTAGCTCAGGTTTTACAAGTAAATGGTGTGAGTGCAGTGCCTTACCATGCTGGTTTTGATACCAAAACAAGATCTAAATATCAAGATATGTTTTTGATGGAAGATGTTGATGTGGTCATTGCCACAATTGCTTTTGGAATGGGTATTGATAAGCCCGATGTTCGGTTTGTGATACATCATGACATTCCGAAAAGCATAGAAAGTTACTATCAAGAAACAGGGAGAGCTGGCAGAGATGGGGGAGAAGGTCATTGTTTGGCTTTTTATTCCTATAAAGACATTGAGAAACTAGAAAAATTCATGTCGGGTAAGCCCGTTGCAGAACAAGAAATAGGCAATGCGCTTTTACAAGAAATGGTGGCTTTTGCAGAAACCTCTATGTCGCGTAGAAAATTTATTCTACATTATTTTGGGGAATATTTTGATGAGATACACGGAGACGGGGCTTTAATGGATGACAATACCAGAAACCCTAAAGAAAAGCAAGAAGCTAAAGACGATTTAGTAAAGGTGATTCAAGTAGTACAAGGCACCGCAGAAAAGTTTAAATCAAAAGAAGTCGTAAAAGTATTGATAGGAAAAACCAATGCTTTAATTGCCTCGCACAAACTCGAAGGAAAAGATTTTTTTGGTGTTGGTAAGGATAAAGACAAAGAGCACTGGATGGCTTTAGTGCGACAAGCTTTGGTTGCAGGCTTTTTGCGCAAAGAAATAGAACAATATGGTATTTTGCATGTGACAGATGAAGGGAAGGCATATTTAAAAAAGCCAGTTTCCTTTATGATGACTAAAGATCATGTTTACAATCAAGAAACTGATGATGCTATTGTTAGTGCTGCTAAAACTAGTGGAGGTGTCGCTGATGAAAAGCTATTAAAAGTTTTAATGGATTTAAGGAAAAAAGAAGGAAAAAAACTGGGAGTGCCTCCCTTTGTTATTTTTCAAGATCCTTCTTTACAAGACATGGCTTTAAAATATCCAATTACCATTGATGAACTAGTTAATATTCATGGGGTTGGTGATGGAAAAGCCAAAAAGTACGGGAAGCCTTTTATTGAGTTTATTAAAAACTATGTAGAGGAGAACGATATTATTCGCCCTGATGATTTAATTGTTAAAAGCACAGGAGCTAATTCTGCTTTAAAATTATATGTGATCCAGAATGTAGATCGAAAATTACCTTTAGATGATATTGCTTCCGCAAAGGGCTTAGCGATTCCTGAATTAATTAAAGAGATGGAGCAGATTGTATATAGTGGAACCAAACTAAACATTAGCTATTGGATTGATGACATTTTAGATGAAGATCAGCAAGAAGAGCTTCATGATTATTTTCTAGAAGCTGAAACTGATGGTATTGATGCTGCCATTGATGAATTTGAAGGGGATTACGAAGATGAAGAACTGCGCTTATTCAGAATTAAATTTATAAGTGAGGTGGCTAATTAAATGTACCTATTCACTAGTTTGGGAACCCTAGCTTTCTGGTTTTAAAAAAACAAGGGCATTCAGTAGCAATTGACCGTTTTTGAACTGTCGCGATTTTAGACGTTCCGAAACGCTTTAATTGCTCAAGGCTCATGGCCTACTTTTTATGTCCATACTGGTAGTACAATACGATTTTCGCAATTACAGTAGATTGATTTATTTCACCGCCGATTCCAATAAATCTAAGGTCATGGCGTCCGCATCGAAAGTAGCTGCAATGCCTATTGGAATAGTAAAATTATGGTCAACATGGCCAAAACTCATGCCATAAGCGGCAGGAATATTTAGCGGCTTTATCCGTTCGATCATTACTTCTTTTAAGGTGAAACCATCTGGTTTTGGTGGTTTGTCACATCCCTTTGACACCCCAAGCATAACGGCAGCAGCTTTTTTAAAAGTTGAGCCCTCCAGAAGTTGCGTTAGCATTCGATCCATACGGTATGGTGCTTCTTCCACATCTTCAATACAAACAATAGTACCCGTAAAATCTATTTCATATGGGGTACCCATCATGGCTGTAATTAATGTTAAGCTACCTCCCACGAGTTTGCCTGTAGCTTTACCGGAATTTATAGTATAGCGCTCAAATTCAGTATTTTTCATCGGTATACTTTCCAAAGGCACATTTTCTATACGTAGGCTTTCTTTTGGAGTTATTAATATTTTCTCTAGTTGCTCAATACTATATTCATTATCCAGAGTACTACCAACCGGCCCATGAAAGGTAATTAAGCCAGTTTCTTGGTAAATACCATTGGCTAGTGCCGTAATATCACTAAAACCAAGCAATACTTTTGGATTATTTTTTATAAGGTTATAATCAATGCTTTGCATAATTCGTGTAGAGCCATAGCCACCACGTGCACATAAAATGCCGTGTACCTTAGGATTAGCAAACATTTCGTTCAGATCAGCTGCTCTTTCTTCGTCAGTATTGCTAAAGTAACCGTGATTGCCTAAAATTCGATGGGTATGGTAAGGAATAAAACCTAAACTTCGAAGCGTTTCTTTTGCAGCTTCTAAAACATCTTCTTTAATTGCTGAGGCTGGCGCAATAAGACCAATTGTATCACCTATTTTTAGCCTATTAGGCTTTATAGTAATTAAATGATGTGGCGCCGCAAATGTACTCACAACTGTAGAAAATGGAAATAAGGATGCAGTAGATATCCCAAAAAGATTTCTAAAAAAATGTCTACGGGTCTTCATAAAAGCTATATTTTACACCAAGATAAAAATAAAAATGGGTTAAACACTAAACTACCTTATAGTTTAGTGTTTAACCCATTTTTGTAAAATTGTTGCCAAATAGTAGGGTTATTAATTACATTGTGAAGCTCCAATTTCAAAATTAAATTGTTAAAACGAAGCAAGCTTTAATTTGTAAGAATTAATATACCTTCTATATCATAAAATCAAGGTTGTGGATCGGCAATCGCAACATTACCTCCAATTTTATCTTTCTTAAGTTGTTTTTGAATTTTTTTGATAGCCGATTCAATAGATTTTTCTGGCTCTATAATATTGTATTCTCCCCAAAAATCAGGATCTGAAAACCCAATAGCTTCATCACTCAAAATAATACTTTTTCGCAATTTTTCTTTGTTTTTTAAGCGGTCATTTAAGTTTTTCTCCCAATCGGTGACTGCCATCTCGCAGGTCATGCTGTAAACGGTGTTGAATAAACGATCATCCCAATTAATTTTAAATTCTAACATCACATTGCTGTACCCGTAATACCATTTGTTATCTTTTTCTCTGTAATCTACTCTATAGGCAACTTCAGTCGGGAAAACATTTGCTCTAGCTGGTTTCTTTTTCACAAACATGCGTGAAGCTTCATATTTATCTGTTATGTTCAAATTGAAAATGGCACTGGTTAAAATTTTATTTTCAGCATCGATAAATAATTGACCCTCGTAGAGCTGATCTGTTTGGTTCTCTTTTTGTGAAAAGTTGATGACATAAATTAATTGGTCGTTTATTCTTGCGGAGCGGTCAAATGAGTAATTGTAATACGACAAGGTTTCTGGTGTAAATACATATTCTGGGTATTTCATGATGTCTACAAATAGCGCATTGAATGGACCACCTTGTAACTTTAGAGCTAACGTATCTAGTTTGTCATAATCGGTACTCTTACGCGCTTTATAAAGTTCTACATCATCTCTTTGGTTTGAAGAATACCCTGCTTTGTGAATATTTACCACAGCTTCAGACAAAGATACATTTTTACGTCTTTTACGTATCGTCTCTCGGTAAAATGCAGTCATCAGCGTAGGATCTTCAAAATAATTTTCTCCCTTTTTCTTAAAGGTTTCTCTAACTAGTTCTTCCGCATTTTTAGGTCCTACAATATTTACTTCCGAAAGTTGAAGCACCGTGGTTTCTAGTGCTATCGTATTATAGGATTCTTTCAGGTCAGCTAATGAAATCCCTTTGGTTTTATAACCTAAGAAACTAACAACAACAGTTCCGTTTTTAAGAGTTGAAGGTATCTTTAATGAAAATTCCCCTTCCGTATTAGAAACGGTGCTGATATTCGAATTTTCTATAGAAATTGTAGCAAAAACCAACTCTTTGTTAGATTCAGCATCCACAACTTTTCCTTTATATTGAATATAGGTTTCGTTTGGAGAAACTTGCTCTTGAACTATAGCGGCATCGAGTGATGCTGTAGACCCAAGTAAGAGCATTATAAATGCCGCTACGAAGGATTTTTTTGAGGTATTTATTTTTTTTTGTTTCATGACACACAGAATTTGTTTAATTTTTTTTCAAGTTAAGTTAGTGAAAAACAGAAAAATAACCTAATAAATTAGCTATTAATTAACTTTTTTAGCTCGAGATTTTACGCTGTGATTTTGTTCAAAAAAAATCCACGACGCTTCATAAGAAGGTTCGTGGATTTTCAGTGATCAGTTTTAATCTTATCTAAACCTCATTATCTGCATCATCAGTTAGCTTTTCAGCATCTTCCTCAGACTCTTTAGTAAGCGTATGTTTAAAGATGTTAAGCTTTTTAAGTTTTGCTTTCCACGTAGCTAATTCTTCCTTATGGACGTTGATTTTCTTTATCACGTCTTTAACAACAGGACTATCCTCCGACGCATTTGAGAAAAATTGTAAATTAGTTTCTAATTGTCGTACTTCATTTTTACATTCATCTATTTTACGTCTGATAAAAGTACGCTCACGTTGTAAGGCTAGTTCTGTATCCTCGTTTTGTGATAGTTGTTCTATTTTGTTTCCGTATTTTAGTAATTCACCTTCTTTTCGGTCTACATCTAATTTTTTGAATAAAACATCTAAAATTTTATTAAACTTAACGTTGATATTTTTTTTATTGAAGGGCACTCTTCCGTAGGTTTTCCACTCCCCAATAAACCCTTTAATAGCTTCTAGATCTTTGGTCCTTTCTCCAGATAATTTAAAGGATTGTAAGCGTTCTAAGCACTTATTTTTTAGCTCAAAGTTTTCTAATTCTTCTTTTTGCGCTTCATTTTTACTTGCGTGTAGTTTGTTAAAATAGTGATTACAAGCGTCCTTAAACTGTTTCCAGATTTTATCAGAATATTTTCTAGGGACATGTCCTATCTGTTTCCACTCATTTTGAATGCGCTTCATTTCTGAAGTTACATCTGCTGAATTTTCGCTATCTTTTAAAGATAAGGCTAAGTCTAAAAGTGCTCTTTTTTTGTCTAAATTGTCTTGTTGCTCTTTCTTTTGGTCTTTATAAAAATTGTTCTTTTTTCTATTGAAGGCACGAACACTATTTTTAAAAGTAGCCCAAGTTTTTTCATTGACTTTCTGAGGTACTTTACCGGCGCCAAAGAATTGATTTCTTAGGTTTTCTATTTCTTTTATTTGTTGTTGTAGCCCTTTGTGATTATTGGCAACTTTAGCCGTAATGGCATCTATTGAGGCTATAATTTCATTTTTCTTAACAAGATTTATTTCATACGTTTTTTCTATTTCAGCATAATAATCTTGTCTTCTATTGTGTAAGGCTTTTGTGGCATTGCTAAACCGTTCCCAAATAACTTCGCGATGTTGTTTGTCGACAGGGCCTATATCTTCTTTCCAGATTTTATGTAGTGTTTGTAATTCTTGAAAAGCGGTGTTTAAATCTTCTACTTTTTCTAATGCCTCCGCTCGATCAGCCAGTTTTTCTTTTTCTTCTAAATTTCTTTTAAAATCTAAATCTCGAAGCTCTCTATTTAAATGTAAGAAATCATAAAAAATTTCAATGTGATGATGGTACGTTCGCCAAACATCATTATAGTTATTTCGGGGGATAGGACCCGCTTGTCGCCAGCTTTCTTGAAGGTCTTTAAAGCTTTTGTAGGTTGTGTTTATATCCTCTTCAATAGTAACCAACCCTTTTAAATTATCAATAATTTGAAGTCTATTTTCAAGATTATCTTTTAGAGATTTTTCTAAACTTTTATAATATTGATTTCTTTTTTCGCGATACTCCGAATAAACCTCGTTGTATTGTCTTTTGGTCACAGAATTATACTTAAAGTCTATTTCTTGACCACCATTTTCTATAAACTCTTCTTTTTTCTGATCTATAAACTCTTGAAATTTTAAATCAAATTCATGTTTAATACCATCTACATGTTTTTTAATGGCCTGTACTTTTTCATTTTTTACCAAGCGTTGCAATTCTCCCACTAAATTTTCCATAGATAGGGCGTGGTAATCTAATACTGGAATAACATGGCGTTGCTGGTTATCCGTATCTTCAGCATCCTCTGCATTAGAATCGTCTATTTCATTTAGCGCTTCGTCATTGGCTTTTTTGTCTACTTCTGGTTTATTTTTTTCTGTTTTTTCTTCGTTAACAGGTTCGTTGCCAGTAGCTTTGATTTGAATAGCTTCTGTTTTGTCTATCTTTGATTCTTCTATACTATCTCCTTTTGATGTTATAGTTTGGTCATTACTACCGTTATTCTGTAGTGTATCATCTTTCTCGTCCAACATTTTGTACGTATTCGGCGGTTAGCCTATTTCAAGGGTAAGATAGTAACAAGCTTGTGAACTTCAAAAAAATAAAGCAAACTTCTTTAAAAAAAGAAAAAAACTAAAAAATGAAATACAAGATACACTAGTATTTCAAGGCAAAAAAAAGGCGTATATCACATTTAATTGTAGTGGGGAAGAGTTTCATAAAAACTTAAATTAACTATGCCAGATCTCCCAAGCTTTTTCGGCTTGTAATGTCAACATTTTTTCTCCGTTTTTTATCTGTGCCCCTTGTGTTTCTCCTGCTGACAAAAAAGCGGTTTTCTCGGGATTGTAAATCAAATCAAAAAGAATGTGTTTGTTGGTGATATAGCGGTACGGAATGTCTGGTTTATGATCAATATTTGGAAAAGTACCCAATGGTGTACAGTTTACAATTACTGTATATTTTGATAAAACTTCTTGACTTAAATCAGTGTACGTCAAATGATCTTTCTTAGCACTTCTGGATACATAGGAAAAAGAAATACCTAAGCGTTTAAAGACATAGGCCACTGCTTTGGAAGCGCCACCCGTACCTAAAATTAAGGCATGGGTATGGTGTTTTTTTAACATAGGTTCAATGGCTTTTTCAAATCCATAATAATCTGTATTATAGCCTTTTAATCCTATAGAAGTAATCTTTATAGTATTCACTGCGCCGATTTCTTGAGCCGTAATGTCTAAGGCCGATAGCAATGGAATCACTGCTACCTTATAAGGGATGGTTACGTTAAAACCTTTGATGTTGTGGTTGTTTTTTAAAAGGGCCGTCAGTTCGTTAATATCTTGAAAATCAAAATTCTCGTAGCTGTGGTTTTCAAGTTTTAAATCTTCAAATTTTTGAGTAAAGTGCGCTCGCGAAAATGAGTATTCAATATTTTTACCAATTAATCCGTAACGAATTTTATTTTTTTCTTTTTCCATACCAATCTAAACCTAAAAGAATACCAATTCCAAAAATAACAAAGAAAAATGCCCACCATGTTTCTATGCTTGTAAAATTTGGAAAGTAGCGTTCGTAATTAACAATGATTTGGTTTTGATTTGAGTCTAAGATTAAACTTCCGTTTTCTCCCGTTTTGAAAATTGTTTTTTTCCATGGCCATACCACGCCCAATGACCCAGTTATAAAACCAATAATTAACGCATTCGTAATGTGCCTAAAATGTTTTAATAAATACGATAATACGTGTGACAACGTGACTAAACCAACTGCTGATCCTGAGGTGAATACAGCTAGAATAGTTAAGGTGTTTAATCTTTTTTCGTTTTTTATAAAGCTAAAATCGCCCGTAATCACTTCCGCAAAAGTATCATACAATGCATTTACTGAATCCACTAAAAGCAATACATAATTACCTAGAAGAATTAGTATAAACGAACCAGAAAGTCCAGGTAAAGTCATTCCAGAAACGCTAATGATACCACAAAAAAAGATAAAAATTAAATTGGTATTTTCTTTTGCAGGATTTAAAAAGCTAATCGCAATGCCCAATATTAAACCAATAAAACCGGCAGTATATGTTTTTCTATTCCAGTGATTGAAATCTTTTGAAATGTAATAGATAGATCCTAAAATCATTCCGAAAAATGCCGACCAAACAAAAAGTTCTTTTTGTGCTAGAAAGTAATCCAATATTTTAGAGATACTGAAATAACTTACGAGCATGCCGAAAATTAAAAGACTTAAAAATTGTAAATTAGTATAGCGGTAAAAACTTTTAAAACGACCATTAAAGAAAAGTTTAAAAGCTTTGCTGTTTACTTTTTGTAGGGAATAAATAAATTCTTCGTAGAACCCAGCCACATAGGCCACAATACCGCCAGAAACCCCAGGTACTTTATTCGCAGCACCCATGAACAAGCCTTTGATAACAAGCCAAAACTTATCTGAGGATGTTCGAGTTTCGTACATAAAAAGTAACGCTTATTTTTTTGAAGCAGATTTTTCTAGGATAAAAATAAGGGAAAAACCCACTAATGCCAGCAATATGGCAAATAATAATTGATTATCGCCCTCGAAAGCGAAAGGAGAAATACTCTGTTCTTTTATCGTAATTATTTTATCGCCAAAAATTTTGGTTTCTAACACCTTTTTCCAAGGCCATATTTTAGGTAAAGAACCTAAAATAAAACCGGTGAGTACGGCTAAGGTGATGTTTTTATAGCTGTTAAATAACCATTTTAAAACCCTAGCAAAACTCAATAGGCCAAAAATAGCTCCGAAACCTACCGTGACAACTATTTTAAAATCTCTTTCATGAACAGCTTCAAGAATTATTTGATAAGAACCTAAAAGCACTAAAATAAAAGCACCCGATATGCCTGGTAAAATCATAGCGCATATGGCAAGCGCCCCAGAAAAGAATAAAAAAGGCAGACTTTCCGTATTCTCAGCAGGAGGCAATGTAGTGATGTAGTACGCGAGTAGTGCCCCCAAAATAAAAAATAGCACTGCCGCCAGATTCCATTTTTCTATAGATTTCCCAACAAAAAAAATGCTGGCAAGGACCAACCCGAAAAAAAACGACCATAAAAGAATAGGTTGGTGGATTAATAACCAACTAATGCCTTTGGCTAAGGAAAGTACACTTATGGCAATGCCCGTAAAAAGAGCGAGTAAAAATGGCCCATTTAATTGTGTCCAAAAAGCTTTAAAACCATCCCTTTTTAAGGTTTTGAAAACCGATAAATTAATGTTGTTAATCGAGGTGATCAGCTCTTCATAAATTCCTGATATAAAAGCTATGGTACCTCCCGAAACACCAGGAACTACGTCTGCTGCTCCCATGGCAAGGCCTTTCAAAGTAATAAAAAAATACTGTACTAAGTTTCTGTTCTTCATTCCAATAAAAATTCACTGATCTATTTGGGTACTTTTTGTTCCTGTATATTATTGTATACCTTCAAAAATGGGCTATCCAAGAAACAAACCTAATTGGGTTTTTCATAGAAATTAGTGAAAGTAGTGGATAAAAATACTTTTTTTATCTGGAAGTCTTTTTATATTCTTTTAGGATCATCTTCACCCAATCTGTTTCGCAAAACCTAGGGTAATTTATTTGAAATTCAGGAAGACCATCAGCATCTAAAATAATGGCTTCGGCTAACAAAACCTTAGCTCTTTCGTTATTTAGGATTAAACTGTAAAGACCTGACAATTGAAATAAAATAGAAGCTTCTTCAGGATGAAACTGTCTTCCTTCCTTTAAAATTTCAATAGCGGCACTGTATTCTTTGTTTTTTACGACTACGGCTGCCCAATGCAACCAAGTATCTAAATCATAATCACCAAAATCAATGGCTTGCTTGTACGCATAATCAGCTTCATCATACTTTTTTAGAGCATTTTTTATTTTCCCACATTTTTTCCAATAGCGTGGATTTTCGGCATCAATATTTAAGGCCTTATTAATATAATACCCAGCTTTTTCGAAATTATTTAAGCGGAAATAAAAATCGGTAATGGCCAACCAACCTTTGTCTAAAAGTGGGTCTTCATGCACTGTTTGGTAATAGTGGTATTTTGCCATTTCGATATTCCCTAATTTTTCATGGCATTTGCCTATTCTTAAATAGGCATGTGATGTAGGATCCTCAATACTAATGGTAGTTTCGTAATTTTCAATAGCTTCATTGTACTTACCCAATTTCTCAAGTACTTTTCCTTTCTCAAAATAGGCGCCTAAAAAAGTATCATCAGATATTATAGCAAAATCATAAGCGGTTAAAGCTTTTTTGTACTTCTTTTTAGAAAAATACTGTTTTCCTAATTGGTGCCAAGCAACTTCACTATAAGGATTCTTTTCTAAATAATCATTCAAATAGCTTATGGCACCATCAAAATCTTCTAAAAACTCAAAGCAATAAATCACATTGTAAAGTGAGGAGTAATCTTCGTCATCAAAATCTACACACTTCATGAAGCTTTTCTTAGCCATTTCAAAATCATCCATAAATAAGTACTCCATACCCAGTAGCGAATAAATATCAAAGGTGTCATCTGTAAATTCTAATGCACGTTCTAATAATTTAACGGCCTCGGGATGGTTGTTCTTTTTCGAGTGGATATTAGCTCTTTGGATATAAATTTCTTCATTAGAATGTGCTATAATTTGAAGCTCATCTAACAAATTTTGTGCCGTTTCAAGCTTATCTTCAAACACTAAAACCTCGACATGCAACAATTTAAGTTCTATAGAATTGGGGTGTTGTTGTAGCCCAATTTTTATTGCTTTTTTTGCCAAAGAAATTTTTCCATTATTTAAATAATGGTGTATAATATCTTCAAAATCCTCTGAATCAAAGAAATAGACATCATCTGTCTTTAACATGGATTCAAACTTGGTTATGGGTTGGCTAGGTCTTTCCTCTGCATCTAATGCCATTGGCCTTTATTTTTCAATTATTTTAAAAGTAAGATTTTGAGGTGATCTATTACCTCCGTGTGTAGCTATATTATTAACAAATTAGTTAACAAGTTCTGAGGTGTAGTGATTTAAAATACTGATGATTTGCTCGCAACCCACTTTAATCTCTTCGTTAGAAATGGTTAACGGGGGAGAAATACGCACAGCTCTTGGTTCAAAAAGCAGCCAAAAAAGGATTAAATTTTGCTTTGCGGCGGTTAAAACCAGAAAGTCTGCCATCTCGCTGCGATCCATTATTAAAGCTAACATTAAACCTTTGCCTCGTATTTCTTTAATGAATTTATGTTTTAAATACCTTCTAAAGAGCGCTTCCTTTTCTAAAGTTTGAGCCATTAAGCTAGTTTCTGTAATTACTTTTAAGGTTGCTAAACTTGCTGCGGCAATTACAGGATGACCACCAAAGGTAGTAATATGACCTAATTTTGGACTGTCTTGTAAGCTTTGCATTAAGCGTTGTGAGGCCACAAATGCCCCTGCAGGTAAGCCACCTGCCATTCCTTTTCCAATCACTAAAATATCAGGAATACAATTATAATGTTCAAAAGCAAAAAGCTTTCCTGTTCGTCCAAATCCAGGTTGAATTTCATCTAAAATTAATAAGGCGCCAACTTCGTTACAACGTTTCCTGATTTTCGACAGGTAGCCATTTTCAGGTTCAATGAACCCAGCGCCGCCTTGTATTGTTTCTAAAAGTACACCAGCAGTTTTATCGGTAATTTTTTGGATGTCTTCTTCCTTGTTAAAAGTAATGAAGCGTACATCCGGAATTAAAGGTCTAAATACGGCCTTTCGTTCCTCAAACCCCATGACACTTAAGCTGCCCATAGTATTGCCGTGATACGCGTGGTTCGCAGCAATTAATTCGGTTCTTCCTGTAGCTCTACGCGCTAATTTTAAGGCTCCTTCAATGGCTTCTGTTCCTGAATTTACTAAATAGGTGGTCTGAAGGCTTTCGGGCAGGTGTGAGGCTAATAGTTTGGTATAATCAACTGCTGGCTTTTGAATATATTCCCCATAGACCATGACATGGGCATACTGATCTAGCTGATCTTTAATGGCTTGAGTGACTTTTGGATGGCAATGTCCCAAACTACAAGCCGATACGCCCGCCACAAAATCTAAATGGGCATTACCTTGAGTATCATAAATATAAGAGCCTTTAGCATGCGAAATTTCCAGTGCTAAAGGGTGCGGTGTGGTTTGAGCTTGGTGTTTGTAAAAGTCGGTTTTCATACTAATTATTCGACTTTTTTAACATGGTGTTCGATTTATCTTCCTTAAGTTCTGGTTCTTTTGGAGCCGTTACCTTGGGTTTAGCGGAGCCTTTTTTGGGCGCTAATTTTTGTGTTTTCTGATTAATTGGATCAGAAATATTTTTACTTCGTTCTATTTCTTCGGCATCGATATCTATGGGGTTTTCTATACCGCGAATAACCACTAAGGTTAAATTGTTATCATCCTCGTCAAAAATAGCCTCCTTAGTTAAAATTCGTTCATCGCCACGCCAAACCATACCTTTTAAAATTCGCAATTCTTCTTCTAAATTCGATTCCGTGAAAATGGTGCCGTCTGGTTCCACAAAAAAAGTTAAATCTTCTACATCATTATTCGCAAAGGTAATATTGATTTTACTACACAGGGTTTTATTGATGCCGATAAGTTCTTGATCATCGTTATACATCCAATAAACCACTTCGGTATTGCTAATTAAATCTACCTCTTTGAGCTCGTTCTCGAAAAATTTTCCGAATAAATTAATGCCTTTTGCTTGGTTATATCCTGTTTTTCCGACGGTATCTAGTGAAACGATAAAGGCGTTTTGTAACACTTTAAGTGAATCTAATTTTTCTGTCTCAACATTTGAAAGTAGATGAATAGTATCTCCAGTCATCTGATTTTCACCATTCCAGATAATGGGATAAAACTTAGGCCAGTCTTTCTCTTTTACCAAGACAGGAATTTTTTTCCCAATCAATTTTGTTAATCCTGTAGCTTGGTCTATATGTATAGAGTCTGCCTTACCACTTAAATCTGTTTTGAAAAATTTTGCATTTCTAAAGGCTCTTACAATTCTTTTCTCTGGAACACCTGTAATCATTAAGGTATCGCCATGCATATAAAGCGAATCTTTTTCTACTAAGCTCACAGCAACTGCTCTTCTGGTTGCAAAAACCGAATCTTGTGCTTTAAAAATTTCTGCGTAATGGGCTCTTAAAATACCTTTATTGATGGTGTCCGTGATTTTAATATTATTGGTGGCAGAAGCAAATTCTCTGGCTTTATTGAAATACACGCTATCCCCAACAATTATTCGGTTATTATAGTCAATTCTGGTGTTCTTGATGCCATAGCCACTTTCTACTTTAGTGTCATAAAAGCCTCGTTCACAGTAAATTTTATAGGTCTCCCCAGTGATAGTGGATGGCCCGTACATGTAGGCGTTTTTAGAGTTGGTATAATAATCTAACTGCTTTGAATCTAAAATGTACTCTGGATTATCAATATGGACACTATCTAAAAATTGATATTTTTTAGTTTCCATATAATAGCGACCAATTTGGCTGGTCAGTGTATTTACAGAGTCGATGACGGTCCCGAAATCTTTGTAATAGGCTTCTTGGTTTTCACGGTCAAAACGTAAGGTATCGGTTTCTAATCGCATACCCGGATTTTGTTCTAGGATCACACTTTGCCAAGCTTTGGCGAGTTTTGTATTCCCGTCGTAATCTATTTTACCACTTGTCATTTGTATCGAGTCGCCTTGCTGTAACCGAATGTTTCCTATGGCTTTTAGACGATTTTCCTTTTGATAAAAGATAGCAATATCGCACCATAAATCAGCTCCTTGATGCTCAAATTGCACTTGTCTTTCATCCTTGCTGAAAATAGATGCGCCAGGATATTGAGCTTCATCCTTACTAAACGAACCTCCGTAAACAATATTTATTTGCTTGCCTTCAGCTGGTTTGACCTGCCCAAAACCAGAAGTAACTATCGCAAACGTAAGTAAAAAGTAGAGGGTTTTATACACCTATTTTATTTTTGTCCAAAAATAGCGAATTTTCAAGCAGTCAAAAGCAGATTGGGATAATTTTAGTAAATCTGGGAACCAAATAAAAAAAAAGCTACTCGAAAGTAGCTTTTTAGATGTTAATTTATGATTCTTAAATTAGTTGCGATATATGGTCTGCTTTCTATCAGGCCCTACAGAAACTATTTTAATAGGCACTTCCAGTTCTTTTTCAAGAAAATGTATATAAGCGTTTAGCGCCGACGGTAATTCACTGGCAGCACTCATTTTTGTTAAGTCTTCTTCCCAGCCGTCCATTTCAGTGTAAATGGGCGTCACACTTTCTGATTCAATATTGTAAGGAAAATGAGTTATTTTCTCTCCTTTATAATGGTAAGCCGTGCATACTTTTAGTTTTTTAAAACCACTAAGTACATCGCCTTTCATCATCATTAATTCGGTAACACCATTAATCTGAACAGCATATTTCAGAGCCACTAGATCTAACCAGCCGCAACGTCTTGGTCTGCCCGTAGTAGCACCAAATTCGTTTCCTACACGTCCCATCGTTTCTCCATCAGCATCAAAAAGCTCTGTTGGAAACGGACCGCTACCCACGCGTGTGGTATAGGCTTTGAAAATTCCTTTTACCTCTCCAATTTGGTTCGGAGCAACGCCCAAACCAGTACATGCACCAGCGGCTGTAGTGTTTGAGGAGGTGACAAAAGGATAGGTACCAAAATCAATATCTAATAAAGAACCTTGAGCGCCCTCTGCTAATATTTTTTTACCTTCTTTTTGAGCTTTGAATAGGTATTCTTCGCTATCGATAAAGGTCAGTTTTTTTAACTCCTCAACCGCTTTGAAAAAATCAGCTTCTAATTCATGCAAATCATACTGAACATCTACATTATAAAAACCAATCATCGCTTCGTGTTTGTCGGCTAAATGACGGTACTTCTCTTTCCAATCACTTAATTCTAAATCACCAACGCGCATCCCATTTCTTCCGGTTTTGTCCATATACGTTGGACCAATACCTTTTAAGGTAGAACCTATTTTTGCTTTCCCTTTTGCAGCTTCTGATGCAGCATCAAGCAAGCGGTGTGTTGGTAAAATTAAGTGCGCTTTTCTAGAAATTAATAGGATCGATGGAATGTCTAAATTAAATTTCTTGAGGTTCGCTAATTCTTTTTGAAAAATAACGGGATCTATAACGACACCGTTCCCAACAATATTGATAGCGCCTTTATGAAAAATACCCGATGGGATGGTATGTAACACATGTTTTATACCGTCAAATTCTAAGGTATGACCAGCATTAGGACCCCCTTGAAACCGGGCAATAATGTCATAGTTTTTAGTTAATACATCAACAATTTTTCCTTTTCCTTCGTCTCCCCATTGAAGCCCAAGTAGTAAATCTACTGCCATTCTTGTAATTTGCTTAGTTGTTTTTAATTTCTTCTTTGTGCTCGTTTTTATTCTTTGTTCCGTAGAAGTATAGCGAGTGGTTGCTAATGGTGATATCAAAAACCTCTTCTATGGTTTTTTTTATAGATTGAATTCTAGGATCGCAAAATTCGATAACTTCCCCGGTATCGGTCAAAATTACATGGTCGTGCTGCCTATCAAAATAAGATTTTTCGTATTGTGCCTGATTTTTGCCAAACTGATGTTTTCTAACCAATTTACAATCTAATAAAAGTTCGATTGTATTGTACAAGGTAGCTCGGCTTACCCTATAATTTTTATTTTTCATTTTAATGTAGAGACTTTCTATATCAAAATGATCTTCACTAGCGTATATTTCTTGAAGTATAGCATAGCGTTCAGGAGTTTTTCTGTGCCCGTTTTCTTCTAAAAAAGTGGTAAAGACATTTTTTACGATGTCTTGGTTCTTGTTATTGCTCATGAGAACTTTTGCATCAATCAAGTTACAAATGTACAGCTAAAATTTAAATTCTACTGACTTTATCAATGCCATTGATGCTCTTTAAATTGTTGATAACTTTTTTAAGAATCTCATTGTTTTTGACCACGACGGTAATTTTCCCTTTAAAAGTGCCTCCATCCGTACTAAAATTAATATTCCGCATATTTACATGCATATTTCCTGAAATTACTTCTGTTATTTTACTTACTAAACCTAGATTGTCAATCCCTGTTAAGTTAATTTCAGAAGTAAATTCTTGTTGGCTAGAGTCAATCCATTTCGCAGACATAATACGGTAGGCGTAATTGGATTGCAGGGCAATGGCATTCGGACAATTTTTAGAATGCACCTTAATACCTTCGTTAATACTCACAAAACCAAAAACTTCATCTCCAGGAATAGGGTTGCAGCAAGGGGATAACTTGTAGGGTAGTTTTTCTTCTTCTTTTCCAAATACTAAAACATCAAATTTTGAGGTAATTTCTTCTTTATCAATTTCACCTGGAGTTTGTTGTCTTCTTATTTTATTTTTGAAAAAACTAATAAATGCGTTGCTGTAAGACGAAGCAAATTCTTTTATTTTTTGATTGTCTATAGCTCCAATACCCACCCTGTAAAACAAGTCTAGACTTGTTTTTAATTTAAAATAAATCACCATTTTATTGATGGTATCCTCGCTGAAATTTATTTTTTGGGATTTTAATTTCCTTCTTAATACCTCTTTGCCTTCAAGGGCAACACTCTTTTTTTCTTCTCTTAAAACCGATTTTATTTTTGATCTCGCCCTAGCCGTAGTCGCATAGTCTAACCAATTTTGATTAGGTTGGGCACTTTCAGAAGTGATAATTTCTACTTGGTCACCACTTTGCAGTGTGGTATTTAAAGGTACTAGTTTGCCATTTACCTTGGCACCACGCGTATGCATCCCAACTTCGGTGTGTATATTGAATGCAAAATCTAAAGGCGTTGAATTTTTCGGTAAGGATTTTAACTCACCTTGAGGGGTAAAAACAAATATTTCTTTGGCGTAAAGATTCAATTTAAATTCCTCAACGAAATCTACAGCGTTGGTATTTGCATTTTCTAAGGCTTCTTGTAGTTTATTGAGCCATTCTTCAATCCCAATTTCTTTTTGATTGCCGTGTTTGTATTTGTAATGTGCTGCGTATCCTTTTTCTGCAATTTCGTGCATGCGGTCGCTGCGTATTTGTACTTCCACCCATTTGCCTAAGGGCCCCATTACGGTAATGTGCAAGGCTTCATAGCCTGTAGATTTAGGCGAAGAAATCCAATCGCGTAAGCGCACTGGGTTGGGTGTGAAATGGTCTGTGACAATAGAATAAATTTTCCAAGCCAAGAACTTTTCGTTAGGTTTATCAGACTTATAAATGATACGAAGCGCAAATTTGTCATAAATTTCATCAAAGGTCACGTTTTGAGTCACCATTTTTCTTCGGATAGAATAAATAGACTTCATCCTGCCTTTTATGGTATAGTTCAATCCTTCCTTATCTAGAGAATCGCTGATGATAGCCGAAAAATCTTCAATATATTTTTTTTGTTCCTCCTTAGTTTCTTCAATTTTACCAAGAATATCATTGTAGACTTCAGGCTCTGTGTATTTTAAACTTAAATCTTCTAATTCTGTTTTAATATTATATAGTCCAATTCTATGGGCGAGCGGTGCGTAAATATATAAGGTCTCCGAAGCTATCTTTACTTGTTTATGCTCTGGCATTGAGTCCATCGTAAGCATATTGTGGTACCGATCTGCAATTTTGATGATGATAACCCGAATATCATCATTTAAGGTCAACAGCATTTTTCTAAAATTCTCAGCCTGTTGCGATATGTTCATATCTTTTTTCAGGTGGGCAATTTTTGTAAGACCGTCAACAATTCGCGCAACTGTTTCACCAAACATGCGCTCGATGTCATCTAAAGTGTATTCAGTGTCTTCTACCACATCGTGGAGTAGGGCAGACGCGATAGAGACCGCATCTAAGCCGATCTCAGAAGCTACAATTTTAGCTACCGCAATAGGATGAAATATGTAGGCCTCACCAGATTTTCTCCGCTGATCTTTATGCGCATCAACTGCAACATCAAAAGCCGTTCGAATTAATTTTTTATCATCGTCGCTCAGTGTTTGGTAGCTTATGCGTAATAACTCTTTGTATTGCTTGGCAATTTGTTTGTTTTCTTTTTCTAAAGCTTCTTCGGTCATCATAAATTGTACGTATACTATAATAGCTATACTAAGTTACAAAAATTATGCCTTTAAATTTTTTATTCTTTCTAGTAAGGTTGGGTGCGAATAATGCATAAATACATAGGCAGGATGTGGCGTTAGATTGCTCAAACTATTTTTTGATAATTTTTTTAGCGAAGAGATTAAGGGAGCTGCGGCGAAAGTAAATTTTGCATAATCATCAGCCTCGTATTCAAATTTACGAGACATAAAGTTCATCATCAATCCCGTAATTTCAGAAATAGGACTGTACAAAATTCCGAAGCCAATCAAGGCCGCATGAAAACTAGCTTGTTGTACCCCAATGACTAAGGATACTTCTGGTGTATTTATAAAAAGCGACAAAATAAACAGGGTAAATCCTGTAAGTATAATTGAGGCAACTAAATTAAATACAATATGATTTCGTTTATAATGCCCAACTTCATGAGCTAAAACAGCGACAACTTCATCTTCACTTAAATCGTTGACTAGTGTATCGTAGAGCGTTACCCTTTTTTCTTTACCAAAACCTGAGAAATAGGCATTGGCTTTTGTCGAGCGTTTAGAACCGTCAATGATAAAAATATTGCGTAACTCGAAACCCACTGTGGCCGCATAGTGTTCTATTTTACTTTTTAACGTACCCTCTTCTAGCGGTGTTTGTTTATTAAATAACGGAACAATTAATCTACTGTAAAATAAATTCATGATTAAGGTAAAACCGGTTACGACCAGCCAAGCATATATCCAAAAATTAGTACCAGCCCATTCAAAAAACCAAAGGATTAAAGTTAAAATTGTTCCTCCCAATAGCGCCGTCATCAACCACCCTTTTAATTTGTCAAGGATAAATAATTTTTTGGTTGACTTGTTAAAGCCGTATTTTTCTTCAATCACAAAGGTGGCATAGTATGAAAATGGCGTTGTGATAATATCGCTGCCAATCATAATTATTCCAAAAAAAGTTAAAGCGATTACTATGGGGTTATCCGACAAATTTCTAGCCAGTGCATCTATCCATTCAAAACCACCAAATAATAAAAAGGATAGGGTAAGTACAAAAGAGAAAGCAGAGGTTAGTAATCCGAAATTATAATTCGTTTGTTTGTATTCTTGTGATTTTTTGTAGGCTTCAGAATCATAAACATCGTTTAATTCATTTGGAATGGCATCTTTATAATGTTTCGCATTTAGATAGTCTAAATAGGTTTCAACAATAAATTGAAGGGTAAGAATAGTGATGATGATATATAATAAAACTTCGGTATTCATTAGCGTGATGGTTTGGTTTGGTTTGGTTCGTGTGGCTATCGAGCTACATAGCTCGTTGTCTTTTGGCTTCAAAGATAATTATTGCGGCGGAGACCGACACATTCATAGAGTCTATTTCGCCTTCCATAGGAATGATGATATTTTGAGTACTGTTTTCAAGCCATTCTTGAGGCAAACCAGTTGCTTCTGTGCCTACGACAATAGCACTTGCTTTTGTGTAGTCAATTTTCGAATAATTTTCTGAGGCTGTAAGTGCTGCGCAATAGATAAAAATTTTATTTTCTTTTAAAAAAGCAATTACTTCTTCTGTGCTTCCCGTTGCTATAGCATTCGTAAAAATACAGCCTACACTAGAACGAATGATGTTGGGGTTATAGAGGTCGCCTTTGGGGTTGACAATAAGCACCGCATCTAGTTTAGCGGCATCGGCAGTGCGTAATATAGCACCCAAATTACCTGGTTTTTCGGTAGCATCAGCGACCAGAATAAGCGGATTTTTATTTTTAAATTTTAAATCGGATAATAAGTGCGATTTACTTTTAACTAAAGCTATGATGCCTTCCGTAGTTTCTCGATAGGCTATTTTTTGATACACTTCTTTTGAAACTTTAATGACTTCTAGTTGGCCATGATCAAGCGAAATGATTTTTTCAAGTTGACCACTAGAGAGTATTTCTTCATTAATAAAAACAGTTGTAATGTCATAATTACCTTTTAAGGCTAATTGAAATTCTCGTAGTCCTTCTAAAATAAATTCACCTGTTTTTTTACGTTCACGCGACTTATCTTTTAAGACTAAAACCTTTTTAATTAATGGGTTTTGTAAGCTACTTATTTCTTTATACCTGTTCATGCTTTACTAAATGACTACCAAAATAAATTTGACCAAAAAACAATGTGTTTTTCATTCGATTTACCTTCTGTATCCTTGAAAGTCAAAAGTATAACAAAATCTACAGAAAGTCCCCTTTAAACATTTGGCAATTTTCAGTTTTTATTGCCACGCATTATCCTTAACTTTCTGCATTAATTTTAAAAGCAAAATTTTAGAAACCTATTGTGCCTTACAAGACGTACTATTTTTTTGAAAAATTTATAAGTACTGCATCAGATAAAAAGTTTATTGAAAATGATTTTACCAGATACATTATATGGTTTAGTACTTTCTGGCGGTAAAAGCACCCGAATGGGAACGGACAAAGGATTAATTACCTATCACAACAAACCTCAACGAGAGTATGTGTATGATTTGTTAGCTAAAGTATGCGACAAAACTTTTTTAAGTATCCGCCCAAATCAATTGGATGAGGTTTCTAAAAAATTTGAATTTATCGTAGACGGGGATGAGTTTAATGGTCCTTTTAATGGGATACTTTCAGCGCATAAAAAACACCCAAAAGTAGCTTGGTTAGTTCTAGCATGCGATTTACCGCTGATGAAAATAGAGGCCTTAGTTGCACTAATTTCAAAGCGGAATAGGTCTAAATTAGCAACGGCTTTTGCTTTAAAAGAAAATCCGTTGCCAGAGCCTTTAGCTGCTATTTGGGAGGCAAAAGGGCTATCACTAGCCCTAGATTTTATAAAAAGTGAACAGGGTACCGGTCCTCGCAAATTTTTAATTCACCACGATGTGGAACTTGTTTTTCCGAAGGATGAAAACGTACTTTTAAATGCTAATTCAGAATCAGAGTATGTACATGCCCTTAAAGTAGTAAGTAGTCATGAATAGTAATCGGTATTCAAGGCAAATTCAACTTGCACAATTTGGTGAAACAGCACAAGAAAAGCTTTTCAATGCTAAAGTGTTGGTGGTTGGCGCTGGAGGCTTAGGAATTCCGGTGCTTACCTATTTAAATGCTATGGGAGTTGGAACACTCGGCATCATCGATGACGATGTCGTTAATTTATCTAATTTACAGCGCCAAGTAGCCTACCGCGAATCGGATATTGGAAAACTAAAAGTGGAGGTTTTAACCGAGGTTTTAAAAGCTCAGAATTCAGAAACCACTTTACATAAGCATTCTGAATTACTCAGCACAAAAAATGCCTTAGCGCTAATTAGTTTGTATGATCTGGTCGTTGATGCCTCTGACAATTTTGGTACACGGTATTTAGTAAATGATGCTTGTGTGATTTTAAAGAAACCTTTTGTGTATGGGGCATTACATGGTTTTGAAGGGCAAGTAAGTGTTTTTAATTACCATGAGGGTCCCACATATCGCTGTTTATTCCCTGATCTACCAAAAGCGAATACTGTTCCTAATTGTGATGAAAATGGCGTTCTAGGGGTTATCCCTGGAATTATCGGGAACTTACAAGCCTTAGAAGTTGTGAAAGTCATCACAGGAATAGGGAAAGTGCTTGCTGGAAAATTATTGCTTTTCGATGCCTTGCAACAAAACTATCAAAAAATAAGCTTTAAAAAAGTACCTGAAAATTTAAAAATAAACCAATTAAAACAGCATTACGGTTTTGATTGTGCGACCAGCTTTTCAACTATTGATGCGCACAGCTTTGCAGCAATGTTAAGCAAAAAGTCGATTCAAGTACTCGATGTGCGAACCGCAGAAGAATTTCAAGAATTTCATTTAAAAAACACCATTCATATTCCACTTTCTGATTTAGAAAATAAGCCAACTGAATTAGATGTCACCCAAGAAATATATGTACTTTGTGCTTCAGGAAAAAGAAGCCAACAGGCCATTTTAATTTTAGAAAAGTACTTTCCCCAAACAAATTTTATCAATGTTGTAGGGGGGATTCAAAAATTTAAGAGCTATGATACTAAGCACTGAAAACTTAATATTGCTTTGTTTAGGATTTTTTGTAGTGGCAACCTTGTATTCTTCGGTTGGTTTTGGTGGAGGATCTAGTTATTTGGCTTTGTTGACCTTGTTTTTTACAAGTTTTTTTGTCATACGTTCTATCGCTTTACTATGTAATTTAGTGGTAGTGAGTACCAGTACCTATTTGTATTTTAAACACGGTCATGCAAAACTCAAAGACTTTCTCCCATTCGTTGTCACTAGTATTCCTTTAGCGTATGTTGGAGCTAGCTTTACATTAAGTGAAAACGTCTTTTTTGTCATTTTAGGAATTTCTTTAATCGTTTCAGCCTTGGCCTTAGCATGGCAAACCTTTAGTAAAACAACGTCAGCTATAAAAAACTATCCGTCTTATTTTAGTTATAGTATAGGAGGAGCTATTGGTTTATTATCAGGCTTGGTAGGCATTGGTGGGGGTATCTTTTTAGCCCCAATTTTAAATCATTTTAAATGGAGTCGTCCGATAAAAATTGCAGCCTTGGCAAGTTTTTTTATTTTGGTAAATTCGGTTTCAGGATTGGTGGGTTTGTTTCAAGCTGGCACCTTGGTTTTACCATGGAAAGAGGCTGTTATTTTAATCATCGTTGTTTTTTTAGGGGGACAATTGGGCATTAGAATTAGTTTAAAAAAATTAACGCCCAACGGTATTAAAAGAGTAACGGCACTGTTAGTTTTAGTCGTGGGTTTAAGAGTATTATTAAAAAACGGATTAGAAGTATTATGATAACATATGACGAAGCTTTTAGAAGAGTGATGCTTTATGCCAAAGATTACGGCGTTGAGTCCGTTCCTTTATTAAAAAGTAATTACAGAGTTCTTGCAGAAACAATTCATGCAGATCGCGATTTTCCTCCCTTTAATCGGGCTACTAAAGATGGAATTGCCATAAATTTTTCAAGCTTCGAAAATGGAACAAAGACCTATAAAATTGAAGCTGTTGTTGGCGCTGGAATGCCTCAAAGCGAACTTCAAGATGCCGCGAATTGTTTAGAGATTATGACAGGAGCGGTATTGCCTCAAAATACAGACACCATTGTGATGTATGAGGATATTGAAATTAAGGATGGTTTTGCTACTATTTTAAGTGCTCCAGAATTGGGTCAGAACATCCATGTACAGGGGGCAGATAAATTAAAAGGCGCTGCGCTTTTAGAAAAAGGATTAAAAATAACGCCAGCAGAAATCGGTATTTTAGCCTCGGTAGGTAAGCGAAAAGTGCTGGTCACAAAATTACCGAAGGTGCTTGTTATTTCTACTGGAAATGAACTTGTGTCAGTTTCAGAAACACCGAAACCACATCAAATTAGGACTTCAAATGTAATTTCGCTACAAGCAGCATTAAGCACTGAGCATATGAATGCCAGCCACATGCATATTTCTGATAGTAAAAAAACCATAACGAAGAAAATTAAAAAGGCACTAAAGGAAAATGATGTTTTGTTGTTAAGTGGAGGGGTGTCAAAAGGTAAGTTTGATTTTATACCTGAAGTCATGGATGATTTAGGGGTAGAGAAAGTTTTTCATAAAGTGTTGCAACGGCCTGGAAAACCTTTTTGGTTTGGAATTCATGACAAGCTACAAACTTTGGTTTTTTCATTTCCCGGAAACCCTGTTTCTACCTTTGTCAATTACCATAGTTATTTTTTACCTTGGTTTAAAAATTCTATTGGTGTTGGCTATAGCGACCAGTTTGTAAAAATAGATGAACCGCTATTGAATAGCACAGGAATGATGCTATTTCATCTTGTAGAAACCTACTGGGAAAATGGTTCCTTGTATGCATCCATTATTGCTAATAATGGATCTGGAGATTTAACTAGTCTTTCCAAAGCAGATGGCTTCATTTGCTTGCCAGATAAAGATACGGCCTATGAAAAAGGAGCGTTGGTGGTTTTTGTAGAAACAAAATAAAAAAGCACCAATTAAAAAATTGATGCTTTTATGATTTAATGGAATGTTTTTATAGTTTATTCACCTTCATATTTCCCCATGTAACGTTTCCAAAGTTCAGTTTGGTGGGTTTCTAAAGATATAGCCCTTCCGTCAATATAGGCGTGGCTTAATAGATTGGTACGCATATCTAAAGCATCACCTTCTGATACAAATAGGGTAGCGCTTTTGCCAACTTCTAAGGTGCCATAATCTGCGTCAATTCCTAAAATTTTAGCATTGTTACCTGTAATCATCTGTAGCGCAACTTCTTTATCTAGTCCTTGACCAACCACTTGTCCGGCATAAAAGGGTAGGTTTCTAGTCTGAAAATTAGCTTTATCTGCGTTTTGCATGCCTACTAAAAGTCCGGCATCTATTAATAATTTTGGATTTTTATACGGCAAATCATAATCTTCATCTTCATGTTCTGGTATGCTATGCGTAAAATTTGCCAATACTGGAATATTATGTGCTTTTAAAAAATCGGTTATTTTATAGGCTTCGTAGCCGCCAACAAGTACTATTTCTTTTATACCATGCGCTTTTGCTAAGGTAATGGCGTCAATAATTTCACGTTCACCATCAGCATAAATAAATAGCTTTTGGGTACCACTAAACAAGCCTTGCATGGCCTTGAAGGCTAAGTTTTCTTCTTTTGCAGTCGATTGACTGTAAGCGGTAGCATTTTTTAAAAATACACTAATATCATCTAGTTCTTTCTTGTAGTTGTCATTAGGTTTAAAGCCGCGCTCTTCGCCAGCCCACCAACGCCCTTGTCGAAAAGCATTGGGCCAATTCATATGGATGCCATCGTCTACTTTTAGTGCTGCGTCTTCCCAGTTCCAAGCATCAAACTGTACGATAGAAGAAGTGCCTGAAATACGCCCGCCTTGTGGTGTAATCTGACCAATCAAGACGCCATTTGGGCGCATACTTTCAACGACCTTAGATTCTGCATTATATGCAATTAAACTGCGTACGTGCGGTATCATGTCACCAATTTCATCTTCATCTACACTGGCACGAACGGCATCTACTTCTACCAATCCTAAAGATTTAGTAGGAGCAATAAAACCGGGGTAAATATGTTTTCCACTTGCATTTATGACCGTACCATTTCGGGCAATTTTTGCATTGGCACTACCTATAAACGTAATTTTACCGTTTTCAAACATCAATAGGGCGTTGTCTATAACCTGCCCATTTCCTAAATGCGCTGTAGCACCTTCAATACTTATGGCTTGCGTTTGTTTTGGTGCTGGTGTTTGTTGTGCAAATGCAATACTTGCACAGCAAAACAGCATGAGAGTACATATGTGTTTTTTCATTTTTTTATGGCTTTGTGCTTTTGGCCTTAAGCGGTGTGCTTTAGGTCCTAAGCTATTTATTTTATTCTTCTCTATTCTATTTTCTAGCAACGAACACTAGTTACTATACGTCATACTATCGCAATGAAATTCTTCTTTGTCTTTTTTCATTGGTTTTTGAGTAGGTTTGCCACCTTCTTTTTCGGTCAACATCATATTAATTAAGGTGTTGCGTTCATTGAGAATAGCCTCTCTTTGTTGTTTGTCTCTATCCATATCAAAATATACGGCACCATCAATAACTGTTTTTTCTGCTCGTGCATAGATAGATAAAGGATGGTCTGACCAAAGTACTAAATCGGCATCTTTACCTTCTTTAATACTTCCTGTTCTATCATCAATATGTAATAATTTTGCAGGGTTTATGGTTACCATTTTCCAAGCTTCTTCTTCAGAAACTCCACCATACTTTACAATTTTTCCAGCTTCTTGATTTAAGCGTCTTGACATTTCACGATCATCACTATTAATAGCTACCGTAATCCCTTGACTGTGCATGATTGCTGCGTTATACGGGATAGCATCATTTACTTCGTATTTGTAAGCCCACCAATCGCTGAAAGTAGAGCCACCAACGCCGTGTTCTGCCATTTTATCGGCAACTTTATAGCCTTCTAAAATATGCGTAAACGTATTGATTTTAAAATTGAATTTATCTGCTACTTTCATCAACATGTTAATTTCGCTCTGCACATAAGAGTGGCAGCTGATAAAACGCTCTCCATTTAAAATTTCGGCCAATACTTCCATTTCTTGGTCGTAACGGAATGGTTTTCCACTTTTTTTCAAGGCATCATATTCTTTTGCTCTTTGAAAGTAGTTTATAAACACCTGTTCAACACCCATTCTCGTTTGAGGAAAGCGACTAAAGCTTCCCCAGTTCGATTGTTTAACATTTTCTCCTAGCGCAAATTTTATAAACTTAGGACTGTTGTTATAAATCATTTTGTCAGCCGATTCGCCCCATTTTAATTTAATGATCGCCGAACGACCACCAATAGGATTTGCTGAACCGTGCAGTAATTGTGCAGAGGTTACACCACCAGCTAAGTTGTGATAAATGTTCATGTCTTCATTATCGACAACATCTTCCATAGTCACTTCTGCTGAAGAGTTTTGTCCGCCTTCGTTTACGGAGGATAGGGCAATATGGGTGTGTTCATCTATGATACCCGCAGTTACGTGCTTCCCTGTTGCATCAACAATTTTTGCACCACTACTACTTAAATTGGTTCCGATTTTACTGATTTTTCCGTTTTTAACCAGTACATCAGTATTTTTTAGAACACCATCACTTTCACCAGTCCATACCGTAGCATTTTTAAATAAAATGGTTTCTTGTGTGGGTTTTGTTGTATTTCCATAACCAATATTAGGATAGGAAACTGGCATTACTTTTGGTGCTTCTGTAGCTTTTTCTTCCTTTTCTTTCTCGGTAAAGCTTTTCGTTTTTACCGCATTAAATGCAGACTCTCGTCCTGTTGGAAGAATTAATCTTCCAGAAATGTCATCCGAGTTTTTAACGGCCATACCGGTCATTCGATATATTTTCTCCCCTTCGTCGGTAGAAAAAGATAAGTCTACCCAATTGTCAGTATAGCTTAGTTTTGATTTTAATTTTATAGTGTCTTGTTTTACTTCTACCTTCGGTTTGCTTATTTCTCCGGTAATTGCTAATTGATATTTGTTACCACCAGCAGTTAGGTCATAATCGCCACGAATATCTTTTAAATTAATATCGTTAACAATGCTTTTATTTCCTTGAACCCAATTTTCGTAGAGCGTTGTGTTTTTATCAAAAATAGGACCAGAGGTAATTAAGAAATTAGCATAACTACCAGTTTGTAATGAGCCTATTTGAGCACTTTTACCTAAAATTTGAGCAGGGATGGTAGTTAAAGCTTCTAAGGCTTTTGTTTCTGAAAGGCCGTAGGAGATAGCTTTTAATAAATTTTCTTTAAATTTTGCCGCTGATTTAGAATCGTGCATGGTAAATGAAAATGCAATACCATTATCCGCCATCGCCTTAGGATTACTTGGTGCTTGATTCCAATAGCGCATATCAGCTAATGAAACATAGCCCGCTTGATAGGGGTTAGAAACATCGTAGGCATTTGGAAAATCTAAAGTCACTATATATTTAGCGTTGGTAGCTTTAATATCTTGAATGTTTTCATATTCGTCACCACCAGCAACGATCACATATTGAACTCCATTGGCATCACCAATTTTGTCGGCTAATACATCATTTTTTTTATCTTTCGCTTCAAAAATTTGAACTAGATTTTTATTGGCTATTAAAGCTTCTAGAGAACGGTCTTTAGTGCTTGAGTTTCCTTGAGCATACCAGCTCATGTCGCTGTACATTTGACGCAATAAAGCGGTAGTACCCATTAGAGAACTTGGGTAAGCTTGACTCGATAACACACTTCGATCTAGTGAAAAATATTGTGCAGATTTGCCATCAATAACACGAGTTGCATCCGTTTCTTCGCTATTTAAGGTAATTAAAACACCTGTTCCACGCGCTATACCATCTTGAACGTGGGTGTTTACAACACCAAAACCGGCTTCACGTAAATCTTTAGCTTTTTTATCATCGTATTTGAACGCTTCTAAAGCATTATTTTCTGGCATGATGTGGTCATTCCAATAAAAACCCTCACGAGAAGGCTCATATTGTGCGTTTCTACCTCCGCCAGGAGATCTTTTAGGCTTTTCAACGCCAAAATCAGAATACAAATCTATAAAAGAAGGGTAGATAGATTTTCCGCTGAGATCAATGGTCACTGTATTCTTTGGGATACTTACAGAGTTACCCACTTGCACTATTTTTCCATTTTGGATGAGCAAAGTTCCATTTTCAATGACCTGAGTAGGGGTTACAAATATTTTAGCATTTGTAAGGGCGGTGTAATTGTTGTTTTTTGATTTTACTCCATCATTTTTGGGGAAATAATCTTGTCCAAACATAGAGCCGGTGCACCATAACAAGGTGAGCACGAGAAGTCTCATTTTCATAAATATTGATTTAGTTAATTAGTCGGTCTTAAAAATAAGTGAAATGAATGACACAAGACTCGAATTAAGCTTTTTTTAACAATTGAAAAATAGAGGTACATCTAAATACGTATAAGGATAGGCGCTGCACTATAAATGATGTTTCCTATTTAAAATGTTAAGCCTGATGTAATTTTATCACTAAAAATACTATACTCTAAAAAAATTCAGCTACAGTGGATATTTTTGATGATAACTCACCAATAGTAACACCACTTTACTATAGCTTTTAATACCATCAGCCTGATTGTTAATTATTAAAAAAGAATTAAAAATAGCTTTAAAAATAGGTTCTGTACTATTTTCATACGCTTGCCAAAAGGTATTTAAAGCCTCGTAATTTTTTAAGACCCCTGCATTGATTTTTGGCAATAAAGTATGAAATAGTGCTTCATCATTTTTTTTAATATCGCTTAAACAATAACTTAGGGCGTAGGCATAGGCTGCGTATTTGAAATACATATCATCATTATGTACGGTCACTAAATATCCAATTAAATTTGTTTCGTTTTCAGCGGAGTAGCCTAATTGATGGCCTACCTCATGACCACTAATCACTGGAAATCTAAAAGGAGGAATTAGGCTGTTGACCTGTGCTTCATTTGTAAATGGGTTAAGGTACCCACCATACCCCATATAGCTTAAAGGAATACTAAACAATGAATTTTTTATACTCGGATTTTCGTACTTTAAAAAAGGATGAACTTTTTCTAAACGTTTATAGCCTTCTATGGTTTTATTAAAAATTTCTTGGTTCGAATAGGGTGTTTCAACCATAGCCGTACTATCTTTTGTTAGCAGTAGCTGAGTTTTATTGGTTTTGTCAATTAACTCCTGTACAAAAGAGCGCAAGTCGTCGCGATTACTATTTTCTTCAATACCAATAGCGATGGAAACTGGGAGTCTGTGATAGTTGAGTCCCCAGCACATATTAAAGGTAAAATAGGCTATGGCTACAACAACAATTCCGTTTTTTAAAAAGTAAAAAGGTTTTCTCCAAATACATTTTCTTTTGATCACAAGGTATCGAATACTGTAAATTCCAAGTACGGCATAAAGTAAATCGCCTATTGAAAAAGGAATCCAACCATTTAAAAACCTAAAAAGCTTAGCAGAGTATTGATAAAACCCTAGGCTGTAATATTTCTCAATAAATTCAGGATAAAAACTCAACCATTTTACCAATAGTATTTGGGGTAGTAAGGATAGCGCTATTATATTTTTAATTTTTGTTTGCATTCAAGAAAATTTCTAATTCAAAAATAGGCATTTCTATAACTATCCGTATTTTTGAGCAAGAATATTAGGATTATGAGCAAAACGATACAAGAATTAGAGCCTAAAGCAATTTGGAAAAATTTTTCAGCTTTAAATGCAGTTCCAAGACCTTCAAAAAAAGAAGCACGTGTAATTCAGTTTATACTTGATTTTGGAGCACAGCTAAAATTAGAAACCTTTAAAGATGAGGTGGGTAATGTAATCGTCAGAAAACCCGCGACGAAAGGCTATGAAAAGCGAAAAATGGTGACCCTGCAATCGCATTTAGATATGGTGCATCAAAAAAATAATGACACGAATTTTGATTTTGATACCCAAGGAATCGAGATGTTTGTCGATGAAGGTTGGGTACGCGCTAAGGGTACAACCTTGGGTGCGGATAATGGGTTAGGAGTGGCCACTATTATGGCCCTTTTAGAAAGTGTTGATATTCCACACCCAGCACTTGAGGCCTTGTTTACTATTGATGAAGAAACTGGAATGACAGGTGCCAAAGGACTAAAGGAAGGTGTTCTAAAGGGTGACATATTATTAAACTTAGATACCGAAGAAGATGATGAAATTGGAATAGGTTGTGCAGGAGGTATAGATGTTACCGCAGAACGAAAGTATAAAAGCAAGTCAACATCAAAAAACACCTTAGCATTTGAGATCCTTGTTAAGGGTTTGAAAGGCGGGCATAGTGGTATGGACATTCACAAAGGACTTGGGAATGCGAATAAAATTATGAATAGAGTATTGCATTTGGGTGCGGAACACCATAAACTTAGAATAGCTACTATTCAAGGAGGTAGCCTTAGAAACGCTATACCACGCGAAAGTGTGGCAACCATAGTCATCGATAAGAAAAAGCTGGAAGCCTTTCAAAACGATTTTGAAAATTGGTCGAGAACCATTAAGAAAGAAAAATTAATTACGGAGCCCGCTTTAGAAATTATACTTCGGGAGGTTAAGCGACCAAAAGGAGTGCTACCTCAAAAAGTACAAACTAAGCTTTTAAATGCCCTATATGCAGCTCATAATGGCGTTTATGCGATGAGTGCTGCTTTTGAGGATTTAGTAGAAAGCTCCAATAATATAGCAAAAGTTGAGGTTGAAAAGGGAAAAATACGAATATCATGTTTAACACGATCTTCTGTGAATTCTGGAAAAATAGATGTAGCACAATCGCTGCGTGCAGCTTTTGAACTTGCGGATTGTAAGGTTAGTTTTAGTGGCGATTACCCTGGATGGCATCCGAATCCGAATTCGGCAATTTTAGAAGTGCTAAAAAATCAATACATAAAAATATTTAAGGCAGCGCCGAATGTAGCCGCTTGCCATGCGGGATTGGAATGCGGAATCTTAGGTCAAAATTATCCAAAAATAGATATGATTAGTTTTGGACCCACCATTAGAGGGGCGCATTCACCTGACGAGCGAGTTCAAATTACATCGGTTCAAAAGTTCTGGACATTTACCTTAGCTATTTTAAAAAATATACCTGAATAATGGCTGAGAAGGAAGCCAAACATGCTGAAAAACCAAAGTACGAATCGTAAAAGCGGGTTATACTAAAGGCGTAAGCCTTGAAGGTTTTATCGCTTAACAAAAAATCCTGTTCTGGTAAAGAACAGGATTTTTTTATGCTTATTTTGAATCGCTATTATTAGCTCTCTAGTTAGTTTTAAGAGTTTTTAATTTATTTATGGGTTTAAGATTACTCAAACTCAGACGTAAATTTAAGTTCTACAGTAGGATATTTTTGTTGGGTCATTTGTAGCGAAAATTGGGAGTCCGCTAAAAACACTAATTTCCCACGTTTATCTTTAGCCAAAAACTTTTGCTTTACACGCTTAAATTCCTTGAATTCGTCGTTTTTAGGGTCTTTTGGTACCACCCAACAGGCTTTAAAAACAGGGAAATTTTCATAGGTACATTTAGCACCATATTCGTGTTCTAAGCGGTATTGTATTACTTCGTATTGTAGGGCTCCAACGGTGCCGATGACCTTTCTACCATTCATTTCTAGAATAAATAATTGTGCTACTCCTTCATCCATTAATTGGTCAATACCTTTTTCTAATTGCTTAGATTTCATAGGATCGGCATTGTTAATATACCTAAAATGTTCAGGTGAAAAACTAGGTATTCCCTTGTAATGCAATATTTCTCCTTCGGTCAAGGTATCGCCAATTTTAAAACTACCGGTATCATGTAATCCTACGATATCTCCTGGATAAGAAATATCAACAATCTCTTTTTTCTCGGCAAAGAAGGCATTAGGACTCGAAAATTTTAATTTCTTATTACTCCTTACGTGTAAATAGGGCGTATTTCTTTCAAAGGTTCCAGAAACTACTTTAATAAACGCTAGGCGATCTCTGTGTTTAGGATCCATGTTCGCATGAATTTTGAAAACAAAACCAGTAAAATCTTTTTCGTTGGCAGTGACAAGTCGCTCTTCAGACATTTTAGGTCTAGGTGTGGGCGCAATATCTACGAAACAATCTAACAACTCACGAACTCCAAAATTATTTAAGGCAGAGCCAAAAAATACAGGCTGCAATTTACTTTGTAAATAATCTTCTCGATTAAATTCAGGATAAACACCATGCACAAGATCTAGATTTTCCCTGAGTTCTTTTGCTGCTTTCGTGCCAATAGTTTTTTCTAACTCCGGACTTTTAATATCGCTAAAGGCAATAACATCTTCAATGTTTCTTTTACTATCACCACTAAAAAGGTTAATGTTTTTCTCGTAAATATTGTAAATACCTTTAAAGTCGTATCCCATGCCTATAGGAAAACTTAAGGGTGTAACGGTTAAACCTAATTTTTGTTCTACTTCGTCTAACAAGTCAAAGGCATCTTTACCCTCCCTGTCCATTTTATTAATAAAAACAATAATTGGAATGTTACGCATCCGGCAAACTTCTACTAATTTTTCTGTTTGCTCCTCAACTCCTTTTGCCACATCAATGACTACAATAACACTATCTACAGCAGTTAGTGTTCTAAAGGTATCTTCCGCGAAATCTTTGTGACCAGGGGTATCTAAAATATTAATTTTTTTATCCCTGTAAATAAAAGCAAGAACAGAAGTGGCAACAGAAATACCCCTTTGGCGTTCTATTTCCATAAAATCACTTGTGGCGCCCTTTTTTATTTTATTATTTTTTACCGCTCCAGCTTCTTGAATGGCACCACCAAACAATAGTAACTTTTCGGTAAGAGTCGTCTTTCCGGCATCGGGGTGAGATATAATGCCAAAAGTTCGTCTTCTTTTAATTTCACTCTCAAAACTCATACTCAAAATTTCGGCAAAAATACGTTAAAATAGATTGAGCATCAATTTTTAAAAAACTAAAATTAATTTTTTGTCGCTTATCATTGTATCACTTTTTAGTATCATTGGTTCTATAGGTTTGTAGGCTTAAACTGGCATTAGGATTTCTTGTTTACAGCAATAATCTGGGGCCATTTATGGTTTGTATTCTCCTCTTTACATCGTTTAAATGCTTTTTTTTAGGATAAACTATAAAAATAAAAAATCTATTTTATCGATAACCTGCCATTACTAGGCTAAGGCATAGGTCATTGGTCGGTGAAATATGTTTTTTATAGATTTTTAACATATCGAAGGCTCGAGAGCATAATCGATTGCTAATTTAACTATATCTTGCACCATAAAATTTCATTGAAGTCCCAACTTCTTACATATACTTAATATTAAACCTACAGCCATGGTGATTAGTTGAATAAAAAGCTAACGCGTATGGATATTTTTACTTGTATTAAAATTAGTGTCAACAACAAACTTAAGCTTATCATGAGTTTATTGTTGGTGTTTTTTGGTATAACCTCTTTTTCTTTTAATGAAGCAGATACCTCTGGTGAGGTTATTTCTGTGGTGTTTTTAGATACCGATGGTGATGGCATTCCAAACAACGTCGATATCGACGATGACGGTGATGGCATTATTGATACGAATGAAGGATCTAATGCTAAACCGCCAAGAGATACAGATAAAGATGGTATTCCAGATTATCTTGATATTGATGCTGATAATGATGGTATATTGGATAATATTGAAGCCCAAACTACCGCTGGGTATATACCACCAAGTGGTAAAGACGTAGATTGTAATGGATTAGACGATGCCTATGAAGAAACCCCAGGAGCTTGTGGTGGTTTAATTCCAATAGATACAGATAAAGATGGAAAGCCCGATTACAAAGATATAGATTCGGATAATGACGGTATTTTAGATAACGTTGAAGCTCAGCCTACGGTGGGGTTTATTGCGCCTTGCGGAGTTGACAGTAACAACAACGGCTTAGATGATCATTATGAAAATGGAACGACAATAGGGATCACTCCAGTCGATACTGATGTAGACGCCAAGCCTGATTTTAGAGATATTGATTCTGACAATGACGGAATTATAGATAACCGCGAAGCACAAAATCCTTCAGGATACATTGTAGCCTGCTTGTTAGATAAAGACGGGAATGGTTTAGATGATCATTATGAAACCACACCTGGTTCTGGAGAAGGTTTAACCCCTATCAATTCTGATAACGATACAAATCCGAACTTTAGAGATATCGACTCTGATAACGACGGTATTCCAGACAATGTAGAAGCACAAACCACAGCTGGATATATTCCGCCATCCGGCAATGATACTGATGGGGATGGCTTAGATAATGCCTACGATGGTTCAGGCAGTAAAGGCCTTACTCCAGTAAACACGGATGGTACAGATACCCCAGATTATATCGATTTAGATAGCGATAATGACTTAGTACCGGATAATAATGAAGGGAACGATTTTAACTTTGATGGGATTCCAGATCAAGCCTTTACAGGTACCGATACCGATGGTGATGGTTTAGATGATGGGTATGAAGGCACTAATGTAAATGATGGCTTTGATGTCAATGATGAGATTGATGATCCAGCGAATGACTTACCAGACACGGATGGTACTGAAGATGTAAACTATAGAGATTTAGATGACGATGGCGATGGGATTGATACGCCAGATGAAGATGCAGATACCGATGGTGACCCAACGAATGACGATACAGATAATGACGGTACGCCCGATTATTTAGATCCAACCGATGATAGAGGACCAGACACGGATGGTGATGGTGTTCCAGATGCTGTAGATTTAGATGATGATAACGACGGAATATTAGACAGTGTAGAAGATGCCAATACGGATGGTGATAACGACCCACTTACGAATCCTACGGATACCGATGGTGATGGTAAACCCAACCATTTAGACATTGATGCTGATAATGACGGTATTCCAGATAACGTGGAAGCACAAACAACGGCTGGTTATGTAGCACCAAATAATGACGATGCAGCAACCTATGTAGCGAACAATGGTGTGAATAGCGCTTACTTAGGCGGCCTTACGCCAGTAAACACGGATGGTACAGATACCCCAGATTATATCGATTTAGATAGCGATAATGATTTAGTACCGGATAATAATGAAGGGAACGATTTTAACTTTGATGGGATTCCAGATCAGACTTTTACAGGCACCGATACCGATGGTGATGGTTTAGATGATGGGTATGAAGGCACTAATGTAGATGATGGCTTTGATGTCAATGATGAAATCAATGATCCAGCGAATGACTTGCCAGATACGGATGGTACTGAAGATGTAAACTATAGAGATTTAGATGACGATGGCGATGGGATTGATACGCCAGATGAAGATGCAGATAATGATGATGATCCAACCAACGACGATACAGATAATGACGGTACGCCCGATTATTTAGATCCTACAGATGATAGAGGACCAGACACGGATGGTGATGGTGTTCCAGATGCTGTAGATTTAGATGATGATAACGACGGAATTTTAGACAGTGTAGAAGATGCCAATACGGATGGTGATAACGACCCACTTACGAATCCTACGGATACCGATGGTGATGGTAAACCCAACCATTTAGACATTGATGCTGATAATGACGGTATTCCAGATAACGTGGAAGCACAAACAACGGCTGGTTATGTAGCACCAAATAATGACGATGCAGCAACCTATGTAGCGAACAATGGTGTGAATAGCGCTTACTTAGGCGGCCTTACGCCAGTAAACACGGATGGTACAGATACCCCAGATTATATCGATTTAGATAGCGATAATGATTTAGTACCGGATAATAATGAAGGGAACGATTTTAACTTTGATGGGATTCCAGATCAGACTTTTACAGGCACCGATACCGATGGTGATGGTTTAGATGATGGGTATGAAGGCACTAATGTAGATGATGGCTTTGATGTCAATGATGAAATCAATGATCCAGCGAATGACTTGCCAGATACGGATGGTACTGAAGATGTAAACTATAGAGATTTAGATGACGATGGCGATGGGATTGATACGCCAGATGAAGATGCAGATAATGATGATGATCCAACCAACGACGATACAGATAATGACGGTACGCCCGATTATTTAGATCCTACAGATGATAGAGGACCAGACACGGATGGTGATGGTGTTCCAGATGCTGTAGATTTAGATGATGATAACGACGGAATTTTAGACAGTGTAGAAGATGCCAATACGGATGGTGATAACGACCCACTTACGAATCCTACGGATACCGATGGTGATGGTAAACCCAACCATTTAGACATTGATGCTGATAATGACGGTATTCCAGATAACGTGGAAGCACAAACAACGGCTGGTTATGTAGCACCAAATAATGACGATGCAGCAACCTATGTAGCGAACAATGGTGTGAATAGCGCTTACTTAGGCGGCCTTACGCCAGTAAACACGGATGGTACAGATACCCCAGATTATATCGATTTAGATAGCGATAATGATTTAGTACCGGATAATAATGAAGGGAACGATTTTAACTTTGATGGGATTCCAGATCAGACTTTTACAGGCACCGATACCGATGGTGATGGTTTAGATGATGGGTATGAAGGCACTAATGTAGATGATGGCTTTGATGTCAATGATGAAATCAATGATCCAGCGAATGACTTGCCAGATACGGATGGTACTGAAGATGTAAACTATAGAGATTTAGATGACGATGGCGATGGGATTGATACGCCAGATGAAGATGCAGATAATGATGATGATCCAACCAACGACGATACAGATAATGACGGTACGCCCGATTATTTAGATCCTACAGATGATAGAGGACCAGACACGGATGGTGATGGTGTTCCAGATGCTGTAGATTTAGATGATGATAACGACGGAATTTTAGACAGTGTAGAAGATGCCAATACGGATGGTGATAACGACCCACTTACGAATCCTACGGATACCGATGGTGATGGTAAACCCAACCATTTAGACATTGATGCTGATAATGACGGTATTCCAGATAACGTGGAAGCACAAACAACGGCTGGTTATGTAGCACCAAATAATGACGATGCAGCAACCTATGTAGCGAACAATGGTGTGAATAGCGCTTACTTAGGCGGCCTTACGCCAGTAAACACGGATGGTACAGATACCCCAGATTATATCGATTTAGATAGCGATAATGATTTAGTACCGGATAATAATGAAGGGAATGATTTTAACTTCGATGGGATTCCAGATCAAACCTTTACAGGTACCGATACTGATGGTGATGGTTTAGATGATGGGTATGAAGGTGCTAATGTAGATGACGGCTTTGATGTCAACGATGAGATTGATGATCCAGCGAATGATTTACCAGATACAGATGGTACTGAAGATGTAAACTATAGAGATTTAGATGATGATGGCGATGGGATTGATACGCCAGATGAAGATGCAGATACCGATGGTGACCCAACCAACGACGATACAGATAATGACGGTACGCCTGATTATTTAGATCCTACAGATGATACTGAGCAAGATATGAAGATTGAAGTCAACCAAATGTTGACACCCAATGCTGACGGTAAAAACGACTTCTTATTTATTAGAAATGTAGATGCCGCTTTAAATAATTCACTTAGAATTTTTAATAGATGGGGCGTAGCAGTTTACGAAGGAGCGGGTTATAACAATCAAAATAATGTTTTTGACGGTCGTTCAAAAGGTAGGTCTACCGTTTCACAAGAAGAGTATTTACCAGCAGGAGTTTATTTTTATATCTTTGAATATCAAGATAGAAACAATAAAAGTATAACAGATAACGGTTATCTATATATCAGTAAATAAACAAATAGTAGTACTGAGAACACTATATATTATGAATAAACCAATATTATTATTAGCACTAGTATTTACATTGTTTTTTATGGGTAATTCCTACGCACAACAAGATGCGCAGTATACTCAATATATGTTTAATACCATGAGTGTAAATCCCGCCTACGCAGGTTCAAGAGGTCAGTTGAGTATAGCTGCCTTGTACAGATCGCAATGGGTCGGCTTAGATGGGGCGCCAACCTCCCAGACACTAAATATTCATTCTCCTATTCGCAATAGTAGATTAGGGTATGGTATTTCAATTGTAAATGATGAAATAGGGGATGGCACAGTTCAAGAAACCTATATAGACGGTGTTATTTCGTATACCATTGATGTTTCGCGAACAGGAAAATTATCCTTCGGTTTAAAGGCTGGTGGAAATTTTTTAAATTTAGATTTTAATAAATTAAGAAATTTTGATAACGAATCAGTTGCAGGTGAGAATATTGAAAATAGATTTTCTCCAAATTTCGGAGTAGGTGTTTATTATCATACCGATAAATTTTATATGGGATTATCGGCTCCCAATTTATTAGAGACAGATTATTTTGACAATTCAAATAGAGATGCAAATTCAGTTAGTTTTTTGTCAAAAGAACGGGTTAATTTCTATGCCATCACCGGTTATGTTTTTGATTTATCCAATGAATTTAAGTTTAAACCTGCAGTATTGACTAAAGTGGTTGGTGGCGCACCCCTACAAGTAGATATCTCAGCAAACTTTATGTTTAACGATAAATTCACTTTTGGTGGAGCATATCGATGGGATGCTGCAGTTAGTGCTTTAGCCGGTTTTCAAGTAAGTGATCAAATTATGATTGGCTTGGCTTATGATAAAGAAACTACAGAACTTGGTTCCACTAGATTTAACGATGGTTCCTTCGAGGTTTTTTTACGATATGAACTGGTTAGATCGTTCCGAAAATTAGTATCACCTCGTTTCTTTTAAATAATGATTATGTTAAAAAAAATAGTTTTTACGCTACTCTTAATTTTTGTTACTGCGGAAAACACCTTAGGTCAAGAAAAAATTCTTGAAAGGGCAAATCAAAAGTACAATGAATATTCTTTTAGCCCTGCTATAGATATCTATAAGAAAGTATTAGACAAAGGATTTGTTTCAGCTGATTTGTTAAAGAAGTTGGGTAATTCTTATTATTTTAATGCAGACTATAAAGAAGCTTCCTTAATTTACGAACGATTGTTGAAGGAATATGAAGGAGAAATAAGCCCTGATTATTTTTTTAGATATGCTCAAACATTACGAAGTTTAAATCAGTATGTAGAGGCAGATGAATTGATGCGGGAATTTTCGGAAATGACTTCGGGAGATGTCAGAGCTAATAGCTTCCAAACCAAGCGAGATTATAGGAATGAAATAAAAGAAAACTCAGGGCGCTATACTCTAGGTAATTTTGAATATAATTCAGTGTATTCAGAATTTGCTCCTTCTTACACTAAAAACGGACTTTTATTTGCATCGGATCGAGATACAGGAAACTTAGCAAAATACAGACATACGTGGAATTCAAAAGACTTTTTAGATGTATATGAAGTAAAAGCAGAAAGTGCTTCTAAAAATGGGGTCGTAAAATTAGATAAAAATATAAATACCAAATTGCACGAGTCAACAACAGCGACAACTAAAGATGGTGCCACCTTATATTTTACAAGAAATAATGTGGTAGATGGTAGAACAGTTAAAGATCAAGAAGGTGTCACGAGGCTTAAAATTTTTAGAGCACAATTAAACGAAGGTATTTTTACAGAAATTGAAGAATTACCCTTTAATAGTGATGCCTATTCCGTAGCACACCCCACATTAAGCCCAGACGAAAAAACACTTTTCTTTGTTTCGGATATGCCAGGAAGTTATGGAGAATCTGATATTTTTAAAGTAGCTATCAATATAGATGGTACTTTTGGATCCCCAGAAAATCTTGGAAATACGATTAATACAGAGGCACGAGAGACGTTTCCATTTGTAACGAGTGAAGAAATTCTTTATTTTTCTTCTGATGGTCATCCTGGTTTAGGGGGCTTAGATGTTTTTGCTACAAGAATAAAAAATAAGTCCTATTCTGGAATTGTTAAAAACGTTGGAGAACCTATAAATGGTAATCTAGACGATTTTACTTTTATTTTTAATGAAGAGTTGCGAACAGGTTATTTTGCCTCCAATAGAGAAAACGGATTGGGGTATGACGATATCTATAGTTTTGTAGAAAATATTCCATTAGAATTGGCTTGCCAACAAATTATAACAGGCACAGTTAGAGACAAGATATCAAATCAGGTATTAGTCGGTGCTACCGTTAAAATCATTGACGAAAATAATGTAGAACTTTTAAAAACATTAACAGATGCCAATGGAGATTACAATTTGATGATGGATTGTAATGTGGGTAATTTTGTACGTGCTTTAACCGATGGGTATGTTCCTGCAGAGGTATATATGGGTAAATCTGATGGACAGCCTCAAATCATAGATTTTTATTTAGAACGAGACGTTGTTACTGCTGGTTTTGGAGATGATTTGGCTAAGCTACTTCAATTAAGTACTATATATTTTGATTTGAACAAATACAATATTAGAACAGACGCCGAGGTTGAAATACAAAAAGTAATTGCGGCTATGGATAAATATCCAAGTTTAAAATTAAAGGTAAATTCACATACCGATAGTAGAGGAAAAGATGCTTATAACTTGTGGTTATCTCAAAAAAGAGCCGAATCTACAGTGAATTATATGGTTTCTAAGGGCATAGCTAAAGAACGACTTCAAAGTGAAGGTTTCGGTGAAACCCAACTGGTCAATCAATGTGGCAACAATTCAAGATGTTCAGGGAGGGAGCATGAATTGAACAGAAGATCTGAATTTATAATTTTAGAATAACATCTGCATAAAGCAAAGTTTTAAGAAATGCCTATGAAGTTTTTATCATAGGCATTTTTGGTATAGGTATAAAAGAGCCTTATTACTCAGTGCTAAATCGATGAAAGGTTCTTTTTTTTAACAAATAAATAGGGTAAACAGCAATTACTTATTGTTACACTAGTTTTTTGGAGTCCTTCACAACAAATATTAGGCGCAGACCAATTGGCGTTTTATTTTTACCTGGAATACAATTTTTTTAGGTGTTTTAATGCCTATTTATTCCGATATACCATGAAACTAGTTCTCAAAACTATTTGTATTATAAGTGCCTTTTTTTCTATGAATTGGGTATTAGGTCAAGACACTTATAGAGATAATTTTTCTACAGTGAGTTATTCTAGAAACGATGGTACTCAAAATTTTTCAACCGATTGGTTAGAAAATGGTCAGGACACGAATAATGGACCGACGGCTCAATATATTAGGGTAACTGGTAACCGATTAGAACTCTATTGGATTTACGGAGAGACTATTAGAAGGTCAGCCAATTTAACCGGTTCAAATACTGCAACCCTTAGTTTTAACTGGCAATCTTTGAATTTGTCTGGAACTCGGGCTTTAGATGTCCAGGTTTCAAGTGATGGTGGTGCAAATTATTCCTCCGTTGGCACAATTACGGGTAATACCAATGGTTTTTTTAGTCAAGACATTAGTTCGTTTATTTCGGCCAATACCACCATTAGATTCGCAAAAACAAATACAAATTGGAATAATAATCAATATGCCTATATCGATAATTTTCAAATAAGAACAACGCCGTTAGCGCTAAGTCCAGTGATGGAAATAAATGATGTCACCGTAAATGAAAGTGCAGGTAATGTAAGCTTTACGGTAACCCATACAGGGGCAAATGCCTCCGGGCCGTTTACAATTAACTATCAAACTTCTGACGGTTTGGCAACAGCAGGATTAGACTATACTTCAAGTTCTGGAACGCTTAATTTTAATGGTACAAGTGGGCAATCTAGGACGGTAACAGTGCCAATTTTAGAGGATGCTTTAATTGAAAGTACAGAAACGTTTAGCTTGCAAATAGTATCAGCTAACAATCCAAATGTTGTATTTACCGACATCGGAACAGCGAGTATTTTTGATAATGATTCGATTACAATGACGAATGGTGTCACCTCTAATGAATGTGATAAACTTTTTCTAGATCCAGGAGGTCTAGGAAACTATGGTAATAATTTAGATGTCACACATACCCTATGTCCCGAACCAGGGAAGGATTATGTTTCGGTGGATTTTTCCTCTTTTGATATAGATGCTGGTGGTGATTATTTATATGTATATAATGGCAGTTCAACCGCCGCTCCATTAATTGGAAGATATGATAATGATAATATTCCCAATACTATTGCTTCATCAGTCGGCTCAGGTTGTTTAACGTTTCGATTTACCTCAAATAATAGCGGAACAGGCTCAGGATTTTCTGCAGATATTAATTGTTATAACGAAGGACCAAGATTAGTTGTCGATGACGTTTCTATAGATGAGGATGGTGGAAATATGGTATTTACAGTAACATCTACGAGGGCCGCGCATGGGCGTAATGTTTTTTTATTAGGATTTGTGAATACTCAATTTACAGTCGATTATACAACGACCAATGGCTCAGCACTATCTGGAAGTGATTATACCACTACAACGGGGACTTTAACTTTTAGTGGTGCTATTGGAAATCAGCGTACCATTTCAGTGCCTATCATTAATGATGGTGTGCCAGAGTTTGATGAAGATTTTTTTATTGAGTTTACTGGGGTAAATGCTCCAGATGCCCAAGTAAATTTTGATGATACGGGAAAGGGAACCATCAATTCTCAGATCTTGTCAAATGTGCCTTTAGCACTTTTTAAGCAATTTGACGGAGATTATGACTATGTTTCTACTGGAGGTAGCTTGAGAACGGCTAGTAATGGTACAAATTCATGTTCTATTCAAGCAAGCTCCACTAATCAGTTGGTTTCAGGTATTCCAGCAACAGGAACCATTAAGGCTGCGTATTTATATTGGGCCCATTCTAGTTATGTTCGCGACGAACAAGTAACTTTTGAAGGTCAAACCGTTGATGCTAGTTCTGTATATCAAACCACCTTTAATTTGGGAGGAAATAATCTTAGTTTTTTTGGATATGTAAGTGACGTCACCCAATTGGTAAGTGGTATACCTAATATAAATACGAATAATTTCGATTTTTCAGACTTAACTATTGATACCTCAAATAATTTCTGTAGTACCTCCACTGTTTTGGGAGGTTGGTCATTATTTGTTTATTATGAAGATCCAAACTTACCCGCGGTGAGTATTAACTTGTATCAAGGTTTTGACGGTCTTCGAAATAATTCACCCGGAACACCATTTACGCTTGATTCATTTTATGCCATTGCCGGGTCAGGGGCAAAGGCTACTTTTTTATCCTGGGAGGGTGATGATACCTTAGGGTCAAGTGGTGCAAATCCAGAAAGATTAACGATTACCAATGAAGTAAATTCAACCTTTACCTTATCAGGTGACGGTGGACAAACAGGGAATAATGCCTACAACGGAACTATTTTTGATAATACTATAATACCGACACCATATAATCAAACCAATGTGTATGGTTTAGATTTAGATACCTATGATATCTCAACATTTATTGCTCCTGGCGACTCTCAGGTAACGGCTACGGTTAATGTTGGTGCAGATTATGTGATAAATATGGCTGTTGTGATGAAAGTTCCATCCAATTTAATCACAGGAACCGTTTTCGAAGATGTGAATTATCCAGGTGGTTTAGGTAGAAATCAAGCAGCTGCTTCAGGTTTAGGAGTTTCTGGTGCTATCGTTGAATTATTTGAGAGTAATGGTACTTTTATAGAGCGGAAGTTAACCAATACTGATGGTCAGTATACGTTTGCTGGTATGGAAGATGGCTCTTATTTAATTAAGGTAGTTAATTCTTCAGTACGGTCTACTAGGACTGGTGGTTTAAATTGTTCAGAATGCTTTCCCGTCCAAACCTATAGATCCTTTGGTGACGCAAACACAATAACAGAAGTACTTAATGAAATAGGAGGTGCTAACCCTAGTGCTACGCAAGATGCTGCCTTAGGGATTTTATTGAATGCTCAAACGGTTTCTTCCACCACTGTAGCTAGTAACGGGGTTACCAATATAAATTTCGGATTTAACTTTAACACCATTGTAAATACGAATGCGTCTGGACAGGGATCCTTAAATCAATTTATAGTAAACTCGAATACTCTTGGTGAAACAGCTTTAGATATTGAAGCCAATGCTATATTTGATCCGGCACCTGAAGAAGATACGAGTATTTTTATGATTCCGCCAACCTCAGATTCTTTGGGTAGAACTGCAGATGCTAACTATAGTAATGGCGTATTTAACATATTAATTTCTAACGGCACACCACTGACCACGATAACAGGAACAAATACGGTACTTGATGGTCGAACACAAACAGCATATTCGGGAGATTCTAATATAGGAGCTATAGGGGCAGGAGGTACTTTAGTAGGAACATCAGGCACAGCATTACCAAACTATAGCCTGCCTGAGATTCAACTGCATAAAAATAACGGTAATGTACTTCAAACCACCGGAACAAATGTAGTTATTCGCAACACCGCTATCTATGCAGGAATTAACTCAGGGCTCATAGTGAATGGGGGTACAGCGACAATTCTGAATTCTTTAATAGGGGTTAATGCCTTGGGTGCTAATTCAGGTGCTATCACATATGGTGTTGAAATCAATGATGGAGAAGCAACGATCGATTCTAATTATATTAGCACAAATACCAATGCGGGGATATGGATTAAGGGAGGCTCGGCTACTCTTGTTCAAAATAATCAAATTTCCGCTAATGGCAATACTTCTTGTGGTGATAATATCACCATTAGTGGTGGTTCAGGAATAGTGGTACACCAAAATTTAATCGAAAATGCAGCCTCACTTGGTATAGATGGCGATGGCATTGTTGGAGGTGTTACCATAACGGAAAATACAATTACAGGTGCTGGACAAAACGGCACGGCATGCAATGGGAACATACAAAATGCAGGAATAAAACTAGATGGCAATAACTCTTCGGTTGTACATAATGTAATTTTCTCCAATGGCGGACCGGGACTTGTTTTTGCTGGAGGTTCAACCTTTGGAAATTTAATTTCTCAAAATTCATTTTATGCCAACGGTACCGCTGCTAATGCATTGGGTATCGATTTGGATGGCTCTGATGGCATGGGTGATGGAGTTACCTTAAATGACAACGGAGATACTGATAACGGTCCAAATGGTTTAACTAACTTTCCTTTAATCACGGGAGCCTATGTTGCTGGTAGTAATTTTGTCGTGGAAGGTTGGTCAAGGCCAGGGGCAACCATAGAATGGTTTTTAACTGATATTACAGAAGGTACGGCTACAGCAGGTGATAATCAATTGGGATTGGTGACAGACTATGGTGAAGGTCAAACCTACATTGGTACAGGGATAGAAGGTAGTGGTGCAGACACAGATTCTCGAGTAGGTAATTATATTGATTTAGATGGAAATACAGATAATACCAATAAATTTAAATTTATAATTCCTAAACCTGCGGGCGTCAACCTAAGCAATTTGCTTACGGCTACAGCTACGATCTCAAATACAACGTCAGAGTTCTCTCCCATAAGCCAAGTGAAGACGTTTACAGTCATCACCAATAGGAGAATAACCTACCGGGTGAAAGAAAATTAATAGTAAATTTTACGCCGATGATTTAAATCGCTCTAATTGCACTTTAATAACCCTTATAAAAAGAGTTGTAATTTAAAATTATGTAAATCATGAAGACAAGTTTTTTTGGATTATCAATGAAGCAATAAACCTTTTTTTAAGTGTTTAATGCCTATTATTTCAGGTAAATAGGAAGGTGTTTTTTAAATTGAAACACGTTAGCTTTTCACTTTTCTATTCGTTCTACCACAGTTTAAAAAAAGTGTTTTTTTTAAATAACTTCATGAACTACTGAGTACACACTGATTTCGTAAGCCTTTACAACATAAATTTTTACAGGGAAATTTAAGCCATAGTTTTGTGGACAATATTTTGTTAGGTTTTTAATCTTAAATTTTAAAAACGGACATATTAAACACTCACATGTTAAAAAGTTATTCGAGCAATTTCAGTATTGTAATTAGAAAATTGTCGTTGATTATTTTCTTTTTGCTTCTTGGCCATCCTATTTTGGCCCAAGTTACTGGTGATTATAGATCAAAAGCCTCTGGCAACTGGAGTAGCTCTGCTACCTGGCAAATATATAATGGTTCTACTTGGGTAAATGCTACCGCTTACCCGGGCCAAAATAGTAATGTGGGTACCGTAACTATTGGTAGTGGTAATACAGTTACCTTAAACGTGAATATTACTACTTATACCATAAACAAACTCGTTATAGGCGATCGCTCTGGTGGAAACGATACCCTATCATTACCTGATAATGGGAGCTTTCAAGTTAATATTATGCAATTATCGGTGGAGAGTGATGGTATTCTGTCATGGGTCAAGAATGCCGATTTGTATTTACCTGCAGGTGCCCAGATTTACAATAATGGAGGACAAATTACTACCGATAAGAATTGTAATGCCTCACAGAGTATATACATTGGAAACGAAAAGTTTTCAAATTGTAATGGAAATGGAGGGGCTGATTATTCTTTTGATGACGTAGAATCTGCACTTCCTCCTCCCACGAGCAATGGGAATATTACTGAATGTGCCCAGAATCCCATACAGACCTTAACAGCTTCTGCAACACCACCATCCGGTGCTAATGTAGTTTGGTATACCGCTTCTAGCGGTGGTTCTCCCGTTTCACCAATATTGAATACGGTTGGTAATGTCACCTATTACGGTGAAAGTGTGGATAATTCAAATTCTAGTCGTAGAAGCCTATTTAGAACTGCTGTTACGCTGACCATTCGTCCAAGGCCTACCATATCGGTGACTAGTGCCCCTACTTGTGTTTTTGCTTTGTTTTCACCCACTACCTATCGCTTAGAAGTAACGGTAAGTACTGGTAATGTTACAAGTACGGCGGGTAACGTCACAAAGGTTTCTGGCAATAGATGGGCCATCACCAATGTACCAAATGGGACTAATATTGTAGTAACGGTGACCGATGCCAATGGCTGTTCGAATCAACTGCCGGTGACCGCGCCTAATTGTTCTTGCCCTGTGGTCAATGCACCTACCAGCGGAGGTAATAGGTCTTATTGTGTTGGAGATCCAGTGCCAAGCATAACAGCAACTGCAACTTTTGGAGAAACTGTAGATTGGTACAGTGCGGCCAGTGGAGGTGTATTATTATTAATGGGAAATACAACGTATACTCCTGCGGGTCCAGGAACGTATTATGCAGAAGCGCGTAATACTACTACCAATTGTCGTAGTGGGGCTAGAACTGCTATTACGCTAACACGTGACAATCCTTCTACGGCTGCTATAGGACCAGATCAGTCTGTTTTTACAGGAGGTAATGCTATTTTTACAGTTACTACCACAAATGCCGATACCTATCAATGGCAGGTCAGTGCCAATGGAGGGACAACTTTTAGTACTATTGTGAATGGGGCAGAATATACTGGAACCCAGTCTACCGCTCTAACCGTAAGTAATGCAGCATTAAATAAAAATGGGTACAGGTACCGTGTTTTGGCTTCAAAATCAGGATCGGCTTGTCCGCCTACAATTTCAGCTTCGGCATTATTGACCGTTAGGCTAACGACTGTAATAACTAATCGTAGAATTACGTATCGGGTTAACAAAAACTAAATTTTGGTAAGCGTAAAACTTTCCTGATAGTGTGTTTTTTCAAAAAACTTGCATTTAAAAGCATCAAAAATATATTTCCTGATGGTCTTGATTTTAGGGGTGTTATCGGTAAAATGTAAACGATAAAACCGGGTATTGAAATGTAGGAAACCTCATGAAATACCTACTAGACCCATAAAAAATATACATACACAACAATTATTTTCTTTCGGTGTAGCTTATGTTAATATTTGTAAGGTGTAGGAATACCCAGGAAATTAGGATTTGTACCTACCTTATTAAATAACCATTTTGAGAATAGAAATAAAGTTAACCCCAATCATGAATAAAAAATTCTTCTTATTAGTCTTTCTTCTAATATCAACCGTTGCCTTTTCGCAAACTGTAGTCACTTTAGAAGATCAATGTAATTGCGAGGTATTAAGTGGTATAGCTGTAAATGCTCCAGGCGTTTCAACTCCTTCGGGAGCTGATATTGGTGATATTTATGTCAACACAAATACAGGTATCATCTATTTTTGGGATGGTAATTCTTGGGAATTAACAAGTACCGATAATCAGCAAATTCAAAATTTTAGTTTTGATGGTGGAACAAACCAATTAACACTAACTATTGAAGATGGTGGCACTATCACTGTTGATTTAAGTAGTTTGAGTGATTCGTTAACGGATACAAATACGACCAACACCAGTTTAACGGAAGATGGTACGAACCTTATCATCACGGATAGCGACAACAATACGGTTACTTTAGCTTTAGCAGCTATTGCAGCGGTAACAGATACCAATACTACGAATGCAACTTTTGCAGTAGTTGGGACAGACTTAGTGATCACGGATAGTGAAAACAATACAGTAACAGTAGCCTTAGCGGATATAGCCGCAGCTACCAATACAAATACGACCAACACCAGTTTAACGGAAGATGGCACTAACCTTATCATCACGGATAGCGACAACAATACGGTTACTTTAGCTTTAGCAGCTATTGCAGCGGTAACAGATACCAATACTACGAATGCAACTTTTGCAGTAGTAGGGACAGACTTAGTCATTACAGATAGTGAAAACAATACAGTAACGGTAGCCTTAGCCGATATAGCGGCGGCCACCAATACAAATACGACCAACACCAGTTTAACGGAAGATGGTACTAACCTTATCATCACGGATAGCGACAACAATACGGTTACTTTAGCTTTAGCAGCTATTGCAGCGGTAACAGATACCAATACTACGAATGCAACTTTTGCAGTAGTAGGGACAGACTTAGTGATTACGGATAGTGAAAACAATACAGTAACAGTAGCCTTAGCGGATATAGCCGCAGCTACCAATACAAATACGACCAACACCAGTTTAACGGAAGATGGCACTAACCTTATCATCACGGATAGCGACAACAATACGGTTACTTTAGCTTTAGCAGCTATTGCAGCGGTAACAGATACCAATACTACGAATGCAACTTTTGCAGTAGTAGGGACAGACTTAGTGATTACAGATAGTGAAAACAATACAGTAACGGTAGCCTTAGCCGATATAGCGGCGGCCACCAATACAAATACGACCAACACCAGTTTAACGGAAGATGGTACTAACCTTATCATCACGGATAGCGACAACAATACAGTTACTTTAGCTTTAGCAGCTATTGCAGCGGTAACAGATACCAATACTACGAATGCAACTTTTGCAGTAGTAGGAACAGACTTAGTGATTACGGATAGTGAAAACAATACAGTAACAGTAGCCTTAGCGGATATAGCCGCAGCTACCAATACAAATACGACCAACACCAGCTTAACGGAAGATGGCACTAACCTTATCATCACGGATAGCGACAACAATACGGTTACTTTAGCTTTAGCAGCTATTGCAGCGGTAACAGATACCAATACTACGAATGCAACTTTTGCAGTAGTAGGAACAGACTTAGTGATTACGGATAGTGAAAACAATACAGTAACAGTAGCCTTAGCGGATATAGCCGCAGCTACCAATACAAATACGACCAACACCAGCTTAACGGAAGATGGCACTAACCTTATCATCACGGATAGCGACAACAATACGGTTACTTTAGCTTTAGCAGCTATTGCAGCGGTAACAGATACCAATACTACGAATGCAACTTTTGCAGTAGTAGGAACAGACTTAGTCATTACAGATAGTGAAAACAATACAGTAACGGTAGCCTTAGCCGATATAGCGGCGGCCACCAATACAAATACGACCAACACCAGTTTAACGGAAGATGGTACTAACCTTATCATCACGGATAGCGACAACAATACAGTTACTTTAGCTTTAGCAGCTATTGCAGCGGTAACAGATACCAATACTACGAATGCAACTTTTGCAGTAGTAGGAACAGACTTAGTCATTACAGATAGTGAAAACAATACAGTAACGGTAGCCTTAGCCGATATAGCGGCGGCCACCAATACAAATACGACCAACACCAGTTTAACGGAAGATGGTACTAACTGGAGTTGCTACATTTACTCGGACAGAAATTTTAAGACTGTTTAACTAAAAACAAATATCTTAGAATTATGAAAAAACGAGTTTACAGTACTGAATTTAAATCAGAAGCAGTACGATTAAGTTATC